>Ga0137390_10002309_pt1 | contig 15065 bp, 15 predicted proteins | sample 15con2h24AmetaG_FD_104937 | JGI IMG/M metagenome (GOLD analysis project Ga0137390, IMG submission 104937) | Vadose zone soil microbial communities from Angelo Coast Range Reserve, California, USA - 15con2h2.4A metaG | ecosystem: Environmental > Terrestrial > Soil > Vadose zone > Saprolite... | reverse complement strand
TTTGTCTCTCCATTTCGTGACAGTACACAGTACACAGTATACACAATATTCAACCCTCAGCTTGTCTTTAAATGGCATTCCAGATACCGCTTATCGTATATATGTACGTGGTTTCTTTTTTTACCAAGCCTGCCGACTGCAGCCAATTCCGAAGATGCCATGCGAGATATTTTTCTCGGGTCCCTGTACTCCGCACAACAGTAGCAACGACAAGAGTGGCCACCCCTTGTCTCCCTCTTGTCGGCCTATATGCGGGATTTGGAAAGGTGATAAACATCTTAGGTGCAAAATTTGTGTTCAGGTATGTGCACATTTTTGAGGTATGAAGGGATCGTTATGACGTTGTGCCTCAGGAGAGTGCCCGCTTTGGTTGTCAGATCACTATATACGGCCGCAACGATAAGTTTGTCATTGCCATGTTTTGCGTCTGGACAGCACCTTGCTAACGACATAGCTCCCCCAAAGGCGTGAGGGTTACATGTCTTTGCGTGGAACAAAAGAATCTTTCGAGGACGTTCGCGTATGTCGCTCGTGGGCAGTGGGCATCTGTCAAAGTGAGTATCGCGCTCCATGTTGGACATGTTACAGGAGAGTTTCAAGCGCCGATGGGGTAGTGGTAACCTGGATCGTTGCCACCATAACCTACTTCGATCCGCCGCGGGTTCGATTCCCGCTCGGCGCAATTATTTTTGTTTCTTGCCGATTTTTACAACTTGGGGCCCCGGGGCTAGCCAACGGCATCGTTATACTCTTCAAAGTCACTCGAATGTATACTAATCATTCAGCCTCCTGACCGGCGGAGCTGGGGGCATTGTCCACCATTCATTCAATGGCACCTTCAAGCTTTCGAAGTTGATGTACGTCCCATACCAAGGGCTCAGTCGAGGATGAATGTAGGGAATAACCGTGGGAATAATTGGCTTGAGGTGAGTCTTGCCGCATACACCTTCTATGATCACAGCTTTCCCGCCAGGCGATCACGACAGTCGCATCACTCCCTGAGGATGTCCCCCTGAACACTTTCGACCTCACAAACGAAAATGAAACGTTGTTCACGGGTGTGGCTCAGACATACGCTTTGTGCAAGCGAGCTCAAGATGGACATATATCATTTTTGTATCACCATGCCCTCTGGGTCCGCGGCTTCTTTGACAGAACATCTGAGGAGATGCAGGATAGTTTGGCCAACGTAGTCTATCCGACTCTATCGTAATAAGATATTGGGCCCGATGAACATCCGAGTCGATGACTCCCGAACGCTCGATCGCCCGGGTGGATTCGGTCCGCGGCTACAAACACTGTGGGATTCACAATCGACACCCTCCATAACGTCTTTCGCTTCTCTATCATCGTTACTATCATCGTTACGCCTCTCTCTCTGTTCATATGTCCGAGTCTCTCAGAAAATCTCACATCACTCAACCAGAGGTATTCAAGTTTTCCTGTGACTAAGTGTTGATCTGCCTTTGTAAGGAAGTCCTCTTCTTGCGACTCGCATTCAAAGGATACTGGCCCAAGGGTCATGTATGTCGCTGATTTTTTGCCTTTCCTCTCTAGGATTGACCGGCTCGCCATCGTGCTGCTTCGCTCTCCACCACTGTTTGGATCTATGCCGAACTTCGTACCCGCCGTATGGTAAAACCCTGTCCAGTCATCCACTGCCGTGGCTCTGGCTCTGTGTAGTCGAGAAGCCGGTTCGGTGCAGCAGGATGTCATGCGTCGATGGCAGGAGTTCGCAGATGAAAGGACTGAGACGTCCGAGTCAACCCCGTTCCTATAACATTACGAAATACGTGTGTGTGCTGGTTTTCCCTGGACGACTCCAAGACATAGCATGATGCAGGAATTCGGATCTGGGCTCATTTTCTCGAACCGCTTCACATCTTCGTCGCCCTCAGGCTTGTGCCACGTCTGCGCCAGGCCTTCGCTTGCAGACGCTGAGGGCGTTGGCCTATGTAGCCCCTCTGTACGTACTCATTTCTGCCGTGCATTTCGTTCGCTATTCGAGCCAGGACATCACCTGCATCGGTATGAATACGCTGGAACGCCTGTGAAGTTGTCGCTTGTGGACACATAATAGCAGCAAGTCCCTTCTCGGATGGAAGCAAAGACCTGCGCGTCTTGGGAGTAAAAGCTCGTGTCTTTCAAGTGTGTAGGTATGAACCAATAAGGCTTGGATCAATCCCACTTGCGAAGTCGGAGTACATCGGTCATGGAGGCGTAAAGTGTTAATATTTGTTCTGCCAGTGCTTACTTCCAGCAGGGCGCCTGATCCACTCGAATTAGACCAGCTTTTGCCAAGCGCGTTCCCACGATGTGCGTGTCACATCGAACTCTTTGTTCGACATATCATCAAGAAAAAGGCACGCCATGAGATTCAGAGGTGACCGTTGGTTTGCTACAGTGGCGATACGTCAACCTCGTGATCGGCTCGTGTCTGATGGTGGCTGTATAATACACGTGAGCCTGATCCTCTGCAGCCCTGGCTAGGATCACGGTCCTAGGGTCAGTGGGTCACGGTATACATATCCACTAGTCACATCGAAGCGTCACCGTTTCTATGATGAACTCTCACCAGTACGTCTAAAGCCCTTCTGAGTCATCGTCTCCGTCACAAGCTGACTTTGGACTCACTATATCTGATCAGGCGAGCAAGAGAGCTGAACAATTGGTCGTGCGAGCGGTCCGACGCCATGGATCACGTCGGCCGCTTCTCATTCTCTAGCGCCTCTTTAATGCCAGTAGATGGCCCATCTATGGTTTCAACGAAGGGAAAATACATTGCATGTCATCGGAAGGAATTAGGGGAACATAGTGGGCGAGGCACGTCCCATGCGCTCCATCATGATGTAACGTTCGCTGATTCGTATGGTGTAGGCTGGTCTACCCCACGCGTGACAATCGGATCGCTCCCCGATAATGTCCTATTGGAAATATTTGGTTTCTATCGATTGACTGTCATAAGATTTCGGGACTGCGCTTGGGATTGGCATAAGCTAGCGCACGTATGTTCCAGATGGCGACAAATCGTACTTGCGTCACCACACCTTCTGGATCTGCGGCTCACCTTCACAGAGTCATCTCCTGTGGTGGAGATGCTCAATGTGTTTCCGGCCTTCCCTATCATCATAAGCTATCGTCACAATGCACCACCACTACACCACATTTCTCAGGATTGGGGAAACATCTTTGCCGCGCTCTGGCACCGCGATCAGGCACGCTGGATTTCGCTCTCGCACTTAACAAGTTCTCTATTGGAAACATTCGTCACAGTGATGCAGGAGCCATTCCCGTCGTTGACGTTTCTGGAGCTCAGGTCAAATGATGGTATCGATGAGATAGTGCAGGTCCTTCCTGATACGTTCTTGGGCGGGTCTGCCCCACGTCTACAATACCTCATCTTACAAGGCATTCCATTTCCTGCACTGCCAGCCCTTCTTTACTCTGCTGATGATCTTGTCTCTCTCCATCTTGCGGACATACCAATAACTGGCTACATATCACCCGAGGCGCTAGCCATTGGCTTATCCGTGTTACCAAGGCTCACATGGTTCATAATTACGTTCGCTTCCTCAACCCCTTCCCTTGATCGAACAGGCCCACGGCCACCTCCGCCGACATGCGCTGTCCTCCCATCCCTCACTTTTCTTTCGTTCCGGGGAATCAGCGAGTACTTGGAAGACTTGGTGGCCCGAATCAGTGCACCTCTACTCAATCTTGTCAACACACAGTTCTTCGACCAGCTCGTCTTTGACATCCCACAACTCTTCCTGTTCATTGGCCGCTCAAGAAGACTCAGTTCGCCGAAACGGGCCACAGTGAGCTTTTACCATAGCTTCACCAAAATCGTCCTTGGCCCCCGAGAGGGGAAGGTTGGCCCCAGACACTTCTCGCTGCGAATGCTATGCGGAGGGTCAACTCGGCAAGTTTCTTTTGTAAAACAGATATGCAACCAATCTTTGCCTCTCCTCTCCCATGTGGAACGGCTCGACGTCAAAGGGAGTAGATGTTTGCAACCGGGGTGGCAAGACGACCTGAAAAGCGCGCAATGGCTGGAGCTTCTCCACCCATTTGTTGCCGTGGAGAAGTTGCATATATCTGAGAGACTCGGGTCGCTCGTCGTGGCCGCATTGCAAGAGCTTACCGGGGAAAAGGCCACGGCGGTATTACCCGTGCTGCACAGCCTTTTCTTGGAGGGGCTTCTACCATCCTTATCTGTGCGGGAAGCGATAACCCCGTTCATGGATGCTCGCCACCTCTCGGGTCGGCCCATAGCTATCCGTTGGGGTTAGTAGGCGTGAGGTTGGATCGATGGATATATCGATCAGTGCCCTCTACTCTCACTTTCACGACTCTCAATGACCCTCCTGTCGCTCCTAAGGCACTTACACCCTTAGTTTTAGTTTTTTCGTTACCACGTGAACATCGTATGGATTTCCTTTCATCACCACACATGAGCTCTCCAGTTACCCTGTAGCAGTTTAGCATTCGAGACCACAGCACTACAGCATATTCTTGAATACATTGACGGAATCTTCATACCATCTACGTTTCGGTTTCTAGTACCTACTGTATAGTGACCCTGCTTCGATGTAGCTTGCGCGTTCATCTTCGATCCTCGTCTTCGACCGGCCAAAGTAGGCATGCCACATGTTGCTGGACGGCGGTGCTGTTATCAGTGAGTCGGAAAAATACAGTATGTCCAACAGAATGAAGGAATCAGCCAGTGACTGAATTACGACCTGCGCCCGCGATTAACTTCCCTCGGTCATTTCGACAGGCTTGGATCCAATCATGGCGTTGATTAGTATACGGTCTCTATATCGGGGCAGATATTCTGGCATGCTAACGGGCATAGTGAATGACACCTTTATCATCCTGGACGTCCCTGGATATGTTGCAGCCAATCCCGTTCCACGGCCTGGGAGAGGGATGGCCACGTGACATTTCGATCTCCGACATGTCCACACGCGGACGGAGCCGTTGCTTCATGGCTGCTTGCAGGCTTCATGGATTCATCCCTCCCTCGACTGTTAAACGTTAAACCTCGAAGATTTCACGCAGACACCGTCCTCGTAATATTTATACGAAGCTCGACATGCCTGACGTCCCTACTCTAGCGCACGACCAATGCAGAGTAATACACGACACGCATGAACCGTGACGCTTGCTGCCACGCTCAGGCTATATGCAGAAGGTATTACAGTCGGGTGCGCCTATTCAGATCTGCAAAAGAATACCGTGAGAGCCCACACGATAACACGCGGGGCGTAGACGCGATGCATTGTAAAGACAAAAGCTTGTGTCGGCCGTCGTCACGGCGCATGATGACTACTAGAACAGTTCGACGTAAACCTCCATTTCTCGGAAAGGACGCGATGGTAACGGTTATATACCGTTATCGCTACCTCTTGGGAAAGATCCTCTTCCATAACCATTGCGGCCATCTCGTTCATTTCCATGGGTCACTCCTAGGATCATGAACAGGGCCATGATAACCGTCCCTTTCCCTCCTGCTAGCGAGTCTCACGAGAAACTTCTTCACTCTAACTCTCTTCGGAGTCATGATTTGTTCCCCTCTTCTTGTCCCGGCGATCGTCCCGAACAGTTCTCCCTCCCTTCCCGACCCTCCATTCTGAACAGCCCGGACTGGCCCTCCCTCGGGCTATCCACCTGCAGGTCCTCCGTTACGACAACTAACGAGTTGCATAACGACAAGTCTTCTTGTCACGTCCAGTCACTAATAAATAATTTTTCCAACGAAGACCTCTGTAGATTGTCCGTTACCACAGTCTCATTGCCAGCCCTCCCTTCTGTTGGTCGCTCGGGCACCCTGATCAGTGATTACGACGACCCCGATGAGGCCTCCTCATATGTAGAATTATCTGGTCGGCAACTCGACGAAATCTCTGCTCCTCCACACTCATCTGCAGACAAACGCCCAGTTCAGTCTGTGCCGTCCGCTGTCGAGTCAGTCGTGTGAGTCACTATCTTCTGTTCCTCCATATTTCACCCGTCTGATACTATGGCTTGTCTTATCTTCTTAGACAATGCACGGTTTGCAAACTCCCCATACACGGCGCGTTCGCTCGGGCCTTTGGTACGGCTTATCATATTCAGTGCTTCAAGTGTGTAGTAAGTACTATCTCTTTTCTTTGTTTGAGCACTGCTTCATACTGTTGAAGGACTGCGGGAATGTCGTCACTTCCAAATTTTTCCCTATTGATGGTCTTCATGGCAAGCAACAGCCATTATGCGAAAGGGATTACTTCCGACGAATCGATCATCTTTGTGCAAAGTGCGACAAGGCATTACGAGGGAGCTACATCACGGCGTGTCGTACGTTCCATCCTTGCTTAATGATGATACGAATCAGCCTCACCTTCCTGTAGAAAAGAAATACCATGTGGACCATTTCACATGCTCGGTTTGTCCGATGCTCTTCGGGCCACAAGATTCATATTATGAGCACGACAACGACGTATATTGTTATTATCACTATTCGACACGTTTTGCCTCGAAATGTGCAGGCTGCAGTACTGCCATTCTCACGCAATTCCTAGAAATCAATAAGACCCTGGGTAACGAGTGCTGGCATCCCGAATGTTACATGATTCACAAGGTCTGTGCATCGGTCCTCGTACACGTACCAATAATTGATTGTTATCTAAAGTTCTGGAACGTCAAAGTAGTTCCCCACCAACTTTCAGGCTCCAAAGTGTTCCCGCTTCACACAACCGAACCACCTTACGCGGAAGAAGAGCGCCGGGAGACACTCTCGTCGTTGAAGGAAAAGCAAACCAGGATGGAAAAACGAGTTTGTCGTATCTGGACGTAAGTGCCTGAGCCGAGCATTTTCGTTTATATTCCCATTGAAGAGCCAATATCCGTGCCAGCATACTTTCTGCTTACGAGGAATCAAGTGCAACATATATATCAAATGCTCAGCGATACGCCAGCTGCGGCCAATACATGGAAGCCATTCAAATGGCGGAGAAGTACATCCTCCACGTGGAAGTCCTTTTCGCAGCTATCGATGACCTCGAGTGGCAGTTCGCACAACTGAGAACGAATGGTACGTTTCCAAGGATTCATGACTGCAGCCCTCTCACATAAAAACCCAGGCACGTCACATGTTAGGGAAGCTCGTATACTCTGTCGCAAGTCCCTCGATTTTTTCGCCCTCGTGTCACGCACTCAGGAGTGGACGAACATGTCCAAACCTCTCGCATTGGTTACCGGACTCGCACACTACCTCAAAGCCCTTATTCGCATTTCGCTCACAGACGCGCTCAAGCTTGAGCGGGAGCATCGCGAATGCGAAGCGCTGAAGTCGTTCCTCGGCAAACTCCATCTTCTCGCCGTCCAAGGCAGAAGCCCGTCTGCGCCCCGAATGTTAAATGGAGCCAAAGCCATGGTCGTCTCGCGCCATCGTTCTGCTTCAGGGAACGCGAGCACAAACGCAAGCACCAATGGGGTTATGTATGGCTTCCGCAGCCTTGCGCCGGACTCGGAAAATGCCGGAGACTCCCCGCTCCTTGGCGCTCCGCTCGATACCGGGTTCGGTAGCGTGCCTGTGGCGATGAGCCCTCCGAGTCCCAAGTGCCCCAAGTGTAACCTAGTGGTCGAGGAAGACTGCGTTCGGCTTGGCACATACCAACGTTGGCATTCGCACTGCATACGGTGTAAATCATGTGGCAAAGTTGCGGCCGCGGAAGACAAAGTAACAGGGAAAGAGAAAGCCAAGGATGGACGCCTTGGGTCAACGACCGCAACCACGCGACGGCCTCCGGCCAACGTGGACTTTTTCGTTTACGATATAGGCAGCATCGTGGACACGCAGACATTTGGTTCTGTGCCAACTGTTATCTATTGCATGGACCACGCGCATTGGGAGTGCCGTCGCGGATTTCAGGCGGTATCGCGGCTCGAGCAATACGCTTATTTGCTAAACCTCGCGTTGAGGGAGCTATACGTGCACCTCCAGAAGTGCGGGTTGATCATGCTGACCCCTGGTATGTGCCCTGTTTCTTTCACGTGTGCGCGCGATGCTAATGCCATATTTTACTGTATGTCCTCAAGGAATGGCCTCTCCGTCCCCCTGAAAGATCCCGATTGTGATTCTCAGCTATCCGTGCTAGTGGCGACACCTCTACCACCGCGGTCGACCCTACTAGTTCTGTGGTCGACAGCTCATTGTGGCCGACCTTCCAAGTCTCTTTTTATCCTCTAAATCTACACCGTATCCGTATCTCGTCCCTTGCGTTGCATTTATTGCACTAAATAAGTGGCGGACTATTTATTTAGTGTATTATTAGTTTCGTTATGGGTCCATCTACCTGGGTTTCTTGGAAATGAAATGTTACCATGTGGCCGACCGTGACGCCTATTCAGCGATGATTTATGATCAACCTTCTGTAGTCCCAAAACGCCTTTTTGCTCGGTTGAATCAGTAAAATAGAACAGTCGGCAGAGTGCCAATCACCCCTCGCAGTTTGTAAACTGGTGGCCAGTATTACCGAATTTGGAGCAGCGAGCTAATTTCCAATATTAATGCTGCATCCTTCCAACACCGCCAACTATGTTTTTCCATCCGTTTTTCATGCATGTCATGTTTGAATGACACCGACGCGCATAGACCTGTGAACGCAGAGACTTCGACGACAACGCCAGTGAACTCCAGGTCACTTCCCGACCTCCAATCACCCTTTCTATCTTCAACCAATGGGACAACGTCGCCACACGTCCCCGTCCGGCGATTCTTCCCGTCCTCCTTCCTCGGCTGAGTCTCGAGGTGCCTGTCGATGTACAATTTGACTACTTGCGCAGTCGTGCGTGGTCTTTCTTTTATTCTCCCTCCTGTCACGGTCGGGTCTCACTGTACGTACGACGTTTGTCTCCCGGACCGTGGTATTCGATAAGTGCGCGACGAAGCTCTGGCTGACGGCTTGCGAGCACTACGGCCATCGCCAAGTGATCGCAGTACTGCTCCACGCGAAAGTGGATACGTTTTGGTCCTCGAGTCTTCTCCCTGCGCACCCTCGAGGAACAATGATGTCCCTCGGCCTCTGACGGCCAGACAGATATCCCAACGCACCAGGCGGAAACGAGAGCGTGAAGAGCGCTCGCTGGCACACAAACAGGGTGGCACGCCGTCCCCGCAGCCTCCGACCCCCCCCTTTTCAGGTTCCCTTCCACGTACCTCCAAAATCCCTCCTTTAGGTCTTATTCCCACCCCAAAGTGTCACAGCGACTTCAAGTTTGCGTACTCTCGAGTAGGGTCCCCGCGCATAAACAACCCTCCGCTCGGCAACAACGACTCGGGTCTTCCCGTTCTTAGCTCATCTTGCCCCAGCCAGTGCCCTCCTAGCGACCTTCTGCCACACTTCGCGCTGCCGCCCAGCGCAAGGCAGATAGCCCAACGTGCCCGCCGGCGGCGAGAACGACAGCAGCGCGAGAGAGACCTTGCTACCGTGAGAGATCGCGCTCTGTACATCTGACGATGCGCCCTGTTCCCCCTACACCGCCGGCCCCGCCCCCTCGAAGCTCTCCCCCTAAGGAATGCTTTGGAGGAGTAGGTTAAAAAAGAGCTCGCTGCTGCCGGGCATGCTAGTGGGAAACTTGAGAGGGAAGACCCTCCCGATGCCGTTGTTTCTGGTTGTTCCTCTGTGCGTCTGGGTATTGAATCGACGGGGAGTCGCGTGCTGCGCATCGGCGCGATGGAAGGCTTGTGCGAAAAGGAGGAAAATGGTATCCTTGAACGTGACTAGCAGTGGGCGTACTGACTTAGTGACGCCGACTTTTCTGTCTTCCCTCGCTTTTGTCCACGAATGGTATTACTCGTTTTCCAGAGAATTTGCCATACGATGGAATTCCCCACTTCCCTTAAAATCTTCGAGGCAGTGTGACAAACGACACCTCCGGTTACGTCTCTACAGTGCGGAGAGTTGGTACGTAACAAGACTGAAGGAGAGCAAGACCCAACAGGCCGGTGCAGACCTTACTGGTCTTACGACGTAATAGGTACCAGTACCAGAAACCCTCTTTTCTTCTGCTCATGGGTGGGGTTTCCAACAGCAAAGTATTTTTTTCACCGTGTGTCCATGGTGAACGATATACGCGTACAGCAGCGACGAAAAATAAACGACACACAACCCACAGAGGCACAGCAGGTATAAAACCCCTCGCTCATGTCATCCGACCGTGGCAAGCAGCTCATCCTCGACCTCGCGCTCTCGCTCGCGGGCCTTCGCCGCCAGCGCCTCGCGCTCGCGCACGGCCGCGCTTTCCCGAGCGAGGACGTACGACGGCGTGGTGTACGGTTTGTAATCTAGTCGCCGCTTGACATAGAATGCCATGTAGATCGGCGCGGAGGCACCGAGCACACCGGCGAGCGTCGCAGGCGTCACTTTGTCGTCGTCGAAGCGGCACCACTGAGAGAAGGCAGAGTCAGCCACGGGGAGGAAGGGGATAACAATGAGAAGGAAGGACGCGCACCGTGTCCTGGAAACGCGCAAAGCTCGTATAGTGCCCCTTGTCAATCTGGCCCTCGTGGTTGATCACCGCGAAGAGCTCGTAGTCATATAGCGCCTCTGGTCCGGGATAACTGTTCGTGTGAGGAGTCATAAACATACGAAAGGTGGGCGCTTCAAGAGAACTTACCTGCCACTGCCGTCGGCAGCTGCTGTTGTGTACGGTGCCATGTTGATCGACAAGGGCACACGCACGGGCGTGTCGATCTTGTACGTCTCAGTCCCACGCTGCTCGAAGCGCTGCCTCGGATGCGTGAGCGGAGATACTTACGTAGCCGAGAAGAACACAAACCTTGAACTGAATGGAGAGCACAGGGGGAAGCCGCTTGATCGAGAGTCGTTTGTTCGCCTCCTGAGAGACCTTCCCACACTTTTGACAGGTCCAATCTTTAACCGCGAGATTCTCCGGCTGCGTAAATCTGTCGGGCGACGCGTTAATAGCACCACAAGAATATTGGACAAAGACGAGCCGTTTAAGACACCCGGAGAGCGTGTTTTGACCGGGTCCGAGGCCGAGCGAGATGTCAAGACAAGGGTCGACGGTCTCGCTGAGGCAGTTGCAGCGCGGACAGCGCACGTCGCTCTGGAGCAGGCCGCCAAAGGTGCTGTGCACGATGCAGTTGCATTTTAGGAGCGTGGACCCGCGCGCGCTGGCGTGCGCCGCGTTCAGCAGCGCAATCAGGCACTCGTGGGCGTCCTGCTGCGCGTAGCCGGCCAAAGACCCAGCCGCGCGCCACGTCGTCGCGAGGAGCGCGGTGGGGCCGAACGGCGGCTGTGGCGGCGGGGTGTGCGTGGCGGCGAAGAGGCGGTCGAACTCGCAGCAGGCGCAGTCCTCCTTGTTTTTGCACCACCGCGGGTTGTGCTTGTCCCCGAGGAAGTAGTTCCGCAGGAGCGGGTTGTGCAGGAGCGCTTGGAGGGTCGCATTGAGGAAGCATGTCTGGCCTAGGTTGAGCAGCCCGCGCTGGCCTTGGCAGGGGAGCGGGGTGGTGTTGTCGAGCGCGGCGATGTCCTTCTCGCCTGGCTTCCATGATTGATAGGGCTCGCGTTGCAACTTTTCGTCTGATTTCTGCATGACAGAGATTCTCAGAATGGATGAGTAAACCCACCTAGATGCTTCGTTTCTCTCTCCTCGGTCGCCAGAACGATTTGCTGGTAAAGATTGTCAAGGATAGGGTCATAAATCATGTCCTGGCATTCCCTGCAGAAAACCACGCCAAGTTGTGCGTCAACACCTGTGTATGGTTAGCGGGAGCAGAGAAAATCATGAATATATGCACAGACGCACAGAATCTGTGCTTTTCGTTATTCAAATGCTCAACAATATGGTCGTCTTGCCAGCAGCCAGAGTAGGCACAATCAAGACACACAAATGGACGAGGGGTTGCTAGCCCGCACGTCCCACACGTCGGCACCGCTACCTGCACAAATATCAATGCAGGACAGAGAGGTCAAGGGTCATGAATAACACACCTTGCGTCGCTTTGCCGAATGAAGTGCCTCATGGGTTCGTTGCGCTTTCCAAGTGACCACACGGCGAAATCTCTTGAGGAGGGGGTCACGCTCGGCGGTATCTGCTAACAGAGCCGAAATATGTGTGCAGCCGATATTATCTATCGGTTCATCAAAAATGGCATCTGGGGTTGCAGCAGAGCTCGAGTGGGACCGGGTCGCTGAGTTGGGAGACGCGGCCATCGCAGAGACACTCGGACCCACGCGGCCCGGCCATGCGACGACCTCGAAAGTTTCCCACGCCTCCCCAGCCAACCAGCAGCGAAAGCGACTTGCTCTGCTTTTGATTCGACTCATCGTTACGCTCGTCTTTCGTCGGGAAATGATTCTTAGTTCAAAGTTATTTTTAGGGAACTTGTTCCCTGACACAACAACAACATACGTGGCCCTACAACATACTGAGCACCCCTCTTGGTTCCGTCAAATTGGTGTGCGCAGTCCAGGCACGGCGGTGCTTCGTTGCGGATGAGGAAGGTGACACGATTATAACAGTTCTATTAAATACCCGCATATCTGCCAACCTGTGGCCAAGGATGGTCGCAGCATGCTGGCATTATGATTATGGTGTGAAGCGTGATCGTATTGGATGCGAACGTGGGCCGACACTCCGAGGATCAAGAGCAAATAGAAAGAATTGTTCTTCTGAAGGGCGATGGCCACGGAAGAGAGTGTTTTCAAGCTTTCAAGGTGTGGAAAGGCTGAACTGAACGTGGGGCAACACGTGTGCCGAGGGGAGCAGTTGTGTAATTCCGAAGAAAGAATTACGATTTGTTCCGGGACAGAACCGCCATTTTTCCTGATCGTGACTGGAAGAGAAATGGGACGAGGATGGCGTCGAATTGAGGGATGTTGACCGTGTGGAGGAGAGCGCGGCGATTCGATTGGTGAGCGAACGAACGAACAACGAACTACTTTGAATTTGCCACGCCGCCACTCTCCACCGACCACAACAGCGCCGACGGCGCCGACTGCCTCCCTTTCCCTCTCTCATCCTATCCCCATGTCTTCCAAATCTCGCCATTCTTCATCGGCCTCGACGCCAGCAAACCCTTCCAAACTCCCAAAGTTCCTCCAATCCAGACAGATTCGCGACCGCTCCAGGTCCATGATCGACCCTGCCAGCGGCAGCAGCAGCGCTGCTAGTTCCTCCTCCCAAAGCTCGAATACGCCCCTTTCAGAGTCGTCCTCTTCCCCGTCGACGACCCAAAGTCCAAAACGCTCCCTCATCCGCAATGGGAGCAAGCTCTTCGGCGTCAAGGAAGCATCGTCCCCGCCGCACGACGCTGACGCCTCTCAAGATTTTAGCGCCGCCGATGATAGTACGGACGAACCGCCTATCATCGTAGAGCCGGTTTCACCCCGAGTGAGAATGCGTCCAGAGCGCCCGCTCAGCTCGGTTTCCGATAATCATCTTTCTTATTACCAGTCATCTCACTCTACCACTCGCCTCTCTGACATTCCCACACGCCTCTCGGGGTGGTTTCAGCACGCCTTCAACTCTTCCTCCACAGATCTAACCCTCCCACATCTCATCAACAGCGCCCACCTACCACCGCCCTCGGGTTCTCCAAAGGGCAAGTCGTCCGCACTATTGTCCGCCGCAAAACACGGCAAGGGCCACCTCGACAAGGCAATGCGTTACCTCCTCGACAGCGATTCTACCCCCGACAAGTGTACAGACCCAATTTGGCTTCTCGGCGTCCAACATCCCGGTTACGAACCATCGAACGAGCCGGCATTCCCAGCCCTCTCACGGCGCGGTTCGGTCGAATCGAGGCGGGCATCTTCTTTCCGTAGTTCAACATCCACCGCCGTGACGGCTACTGGTGGTGGTAACGCGCCTTCACCCTCCTCCTATAAGCACCCTGCCGCCCATTGGCCTCCTGAATTCTACGCTGATTTTACGTCACGCGTGTGGACCACCTATCGTTCTCACTTTCACCCCATTCGCGATTCGTCTCTCACTGCGCTCGAGCGTGAGCAAGCTGAAGCTGCGGCGGCGATGGCGGCAGGTTCTCCGATCCCCATCTCCTCTAGTCCTCCTACGAAGCGGTGGTGGCCCGGTGGCGAGAAGGGATGGACAACTGACACGGGTTGGGGATGTATGTTGCGGACGGGGCAATCGTTGCTTGCAACAGCACTCATACATCTACACTTGGGACGAGGTACGCGAACCTTTTGGCTTTTATTCGCGTTCTTGACCCCTTGCAGAATGGCGGCGCCCTCCGCATCCCGTGTACACTACAGATTATGCAACGTATGTACAAATCTTGACGTGGTTCTTCGACTCGCCCTCTCCCCTCTGCCCATTCAGCGTGCATCGTATGGCGCTAGCTGGCAAGGAGCTTGGAAAGGATGTCGGCCAGTGGTTCGGCCCCAGCACCGCTGCTGGTGCGATCAAGTATGTAGACGATGCCCTATTCTTTCTTATGATGTTGACCTCTCTTCAGAACACTGGTCCATAACTTTCCAGAAGCGTCGCTTGGTATTTCTATTGCCGTCGATAGCCAGATTTTCCAGACAGAGGTATATGCGGCCTCGCACGCACCAAGTAGCTCACCTCTTCCCCGCAAACTCTCGAGATGGGGCGAACGCGCAGTCGTCGTTCTTATTGGTATTCGGCTTGGCCTTGATGGTGTCAATCCCATCTATTATGACACAATAAAGGCGAGTGACTTCATTAGCTTTCCATATGCGTCCTGCTGATACCTTTTCAGGCGTTGTACACGTTTCCACAGTCGATTGGTATTGCTGGTGGCCGCCCATCGTCATCATACTACTTCGTTGGCTCGCAAGCAGATAACTTGTTTTACCTGGATCCTCATCATACGCGCCCAGCAATCCCATTGCGACTACACCCGAACGCCACAGAGCGAGAACGCGAGCGTAGGACACCAGTTAGACAAGCAACGCCTGAGCGGGGCTCAGCGTCACCTACAGGTCATCATCGATCGCCAACGTCGCCCGCGTCGAGCCGTACGGGCTCTTCTACCTTCTCATATCGTGCACCAGCCTCGCCGGCTC
>Ga0137390_10002306_pt1 | contig 15074 bp, 18 predicted proteins | sample 15con2h24AmetaG_FD_104937 | JGI IMG/M metagenome (GOLD analysis project Ga0137390, IMG submission 104937) | Vadose zone soil microbial communities from Angelo Coast Range Reserve, California, USA - 15con2h2.4A metaG | ecosystem: Environmental > Terrestrial > Soil > Vadose zone > Saprolite... | reverse complement strand
GCTACCACGCCCCGCGAGGGATTTTTCCTGCTTGGCCAGTTCGCGCTGACCGAGAGCACGCGCGTGATGCAGCACCCAGCCGGGATCGGCGGAATGCCGCAGGCCAGCGGCATTGCCGACCGGTTCGAGGGCTGGCTCGCGAAGCATGCGGACATGCCGGGCGCCGGTTTCCTTACCTCGATGACGCAATTTGCTGTCAAGACTTTCAAGTTTGACCGTGACGCTTTCGTCCACGAACTCGTCGACTCGATCATCGGTGACAATTACCCAGTCCCGGATCGCATGTTGGTCCACAACGAGCAGATTGTGCAGGAGTACCTGATGTGGGCGATGTGCGGTCAGCCTCGGCCAGCCGGCAAGTTCGATCTATACGCGGTCGAAGGGGGAACGGCCGCGATGTGCTACATCTTCAAATCGCTGAAGGCCAATCGGCTGTTACATCCTGGTGACACGATTGCGCTAGGCACGCCGATCTTCACGCCCTATCTCGAGATGACGCATCTTGAGGACTACGATCTCAAGGTCGTGCACGTGAAAGCGCCGCAAGAGAACCGCTTCCAGTACACGGACGAAGAAATCAAGAAGCTGGAGGATCCCAAGATCAAGGCCTTCTTCATCGTCAACCCCGGCAATCCGACCGGCATGGCGATGAGCAAGGAAACCATCGGCATGATCACAAAACTGGTGAAGACCAAGCGCCCCGACCTCATGTTACTGACGGACGATGTCTACGGAACGTTCGTCGACGATTTCCGCTCGCTGCTTGGCGAACTGCCGCAGAACACGATCGGCGTCTATTCCTACTCGAAGTATTTTGGCTGCACTGGATGGCGGCTCGGTGTCATCGCGGTGCACGAGGACAACATCTTCGACAAGATGATCGCCAAGCTGCCGGACGCCGACGTGAAAGCGCTGGACAAGCGCTATGGCGCACTTACCTTAGAACCCCGCAAAATCAAGTTCATCGATCGAATTGTGGCCGACAGCCGCGACGTGGCGCTCAATCACACGGCCGGACTGTCGCTGCCGCAACAGGTTATGATGAGTCTGTTCTCGCTCAGCGAGATGATGGATTCGGAGAAGCGTTACCAGACGGCCTGCAAAGAGATCGTCAATCGGCGCATTTGGACTTTGATTGAGGGCATCGGCCTTCAACTCACTGCGAATCCGAGTTACGACGCCTATTACGGTTTGATCGATTTCGAGTTCTGGGCGCGGAAAAATCTTGGCGACGAAGCGGTCGAATATCTGAAGAAAAACATCCATCCGCTCGATCTCGCTTTCCGCCTTGCGGAGGCATACGGAATCGTTCTGCTGAACGGCGGCGGTTTCGAAGCGCCGAACTGGTCGCTCCGCGTGTCCTTGGCGAATCTGCCCGACGAAGCATATGAGCAGATCGGGCGAGGCGTACGGTTGATCGCTCGCGGCTATAGAGACATGTATGAGGCATCAAACCTCATTCCAGCGAAGTGAACGTGACATGGAGTCCCGGTCGGCTATGCCGTGTCCGGCATTCTGCTCACCGTGTTCGGATATTTCGCGATGTGCTCGCACAATAGGCAAAGACAATCCTCAGGTCGCCCGAGGCGACCCGGCCTGGCATGGCATGGCGCATGAAAAAGTACCGTATTTTTCAGATTGTCCTGATAGTGCTCGTCGCATCCGCCGGTCTCGCCACACCGGCGCACGCGATCACAGGAACAGTTCGCGTCGTGGTCGCCAAGGCAGGGTTTGTCGTAGGCGCAGGCGGAGGTCGCGGAGTTCTGACCTTCCGCGATCGCGACTACCCGTTCACCGTACAGGGGCTAAGCCTGGGGCTCACGGCCGGCGCATCGGTCAACAAGCTGGTCGGGCGGGCCTCATATCTGCACGAGCTGAAGGACTTCGAAGGTACCTACACCGTGGTCGGCGCGGGCGGTGCTTTGCTCGGCGGCGTCGGCGGGGTGCAGCTGAAGAACGCAAAGGGCGTGATCCTCACATTGCAGGGTCCCAAGGCCGGCGTGGAACTGTCGGCCAACGTGACAAAGGTGGTGATCACCCTGGATTGAATAAATCACTTGTTCGATACCGATTTGACGACACTGGAGAAGACACCAATGAAAAAGCACTGCATGCGATTCCTTCAAGTTGCCATGGTTGCACTGTTTGCATGCGGCCTCGCCGCGCCATCGCAGGCCGAAACCGGGGCGGTCCGTGTTGTCTTCACGAAAGGAGGATTCATCGTCGGCGTCGGCGGTGGCCATGGGGTCCTGACGTTCCGGGGTCATCACTACCCGTTCGATGTCTCGGGCCTGAGCCTGGGCTTCACGATCGGAGCGTCGACCACACAATTGGTGGGAAGGGCCTTGAACGTCCGGTCGCCCGGCGATCTCGCGGGGAGTTATAGCGTAGTCGGCGCGGGTGGCGCGTTGGCTGCCGGCGCCGGTGGTGTACAACTGCAAAACGCCGGGGGCGTGATCCTGCAACTCCACGGACCAAAGGTCGGGGTGGAAGTGTCGGCGGCCGTGGGCGGGGTACAGATCGTAATGCGATAGCACCTCAATAGCGCTCGGCGACGAAATTCATGCCGCGCAAAGAGGGCTGATCGTTGTACCGTCCCTTTTCGGAGCGCTTTGGCAGTTTGACGGTTTCAGGGCGCATCCGTTTGAACGGGATCGTGTCCAATATATGCGCGATGCAATTCAGCCGCGTGCGCCGTTTATCGTCGGAACGGATAACGTGCCAGGGTGCGTGCTTTGAATTGGTCGCCTTGAACATCAGATCGCGCGCCTGCGAATAGTCGTACCAGCGCTGATAGGACTCGATATCCATCGGGCTCAGCTTCCACTGCCGGAGCGGATCTTCGATGCGGGCTTCGAACCGGCGTTCCTGCTCCTCCATGCCAACCTCCAGCCACAGCTTGATCAGCATGATGCCGCCGTCGATGACGTATTTCTCGATCTGCGGACATAGCGAGAGAAAGCGTTCGTGCTCGGCAGGCGTGCAGAAGCCCATCACATATTCAACGCCGGCACGGTTGTACCAGCTGCGGTCGAAGATGACGACTTCGCCGGCAGCAGGGAAATGCTGCATATAACGCTGGAGAAACAACTGGGATTTTTCCCGGTCGGAAGGGGCGGGCAGGGCGACAACCCGGAAGACGCGTGGGCTTACCTTTTCGGTGATTGCCTTGATCGTTCCGCCTTTGCCCGCGGCATCCCGCCCTTCGAACAGGATGATGACCCTCAGTTTCTTTGCCTTTACCCATTCTTGCAAGTGACAGAGCTGCACCTGAAGCTTCCGCAGCTCCTTCTCGTAAGCCTTTCGGCTCATCTTGGATGATGGTTCCTTGTCTTTCGCCATTTTACGGCCGTTTCGCACCGCAGCCTCCGTTTTCTCTGCTGCGGACGGTTAGTCGCCCCAGGCGATCGTGATGGCGATGTCGCCCGGTACGCCTCCCGGGAAATCGATGATCTGATAGCTGATGCGATAGCCGCGCGGCTTCAGGTAGTCGGTCCAGAGCTGGAAGATTTCCTTTGGAATCCCCGTCAGCGTCTTCTCCCAGCCTGCCTCCTGCTGATTGATGGCGCGGCCCTTGTCGGTGCACAACGAGTTGGGGAACCGATACACCTGGACTTCCGTCAAACCGTTTCGCACCGCCCGCTGGATGATGGTCGAGGCGAGTTGGACCTTTTCCTCCTCGGATTTGCCTGACGGACGGGTGAGCCGCTCGATCAGCGCCCGTTTCTCGGATTCCACGGCAGCCGCAAGACGTGCGTATTCCTCTGCCTTTTCGGCCTCCCTGAGCGCTGCTTCTTTCCGGATCTGGTTCGCGTTGGGAATGAGATCATCGATGCTGTCGGGCATGGCCGATCGCTCCTGATTGGCTGTTCTGCTTCAGCGTTGCCAAGGCTAGATGGGGTCGACGTCGTTCCCTTGATCCAAATCAAGCAAATCCGCACCGGGGATACGCACTGTGCTCACGAGGTCTGCGAACGGCCAGTTCCGTTTTTGGGAGAGAACGTTGAGCGAGCAGATGCATTCGATGGGTCCCCATCATCTGCCCTTCTACCTCGCCCCGGGGCACGGGACCGATGCCCTGATGGTGGCGATGGGCATTTTTCTGGTCGCCGCCCTCGTCTGGGTCGGCACACTTTATTTGCGATTGCATAGCCTGCCGGAGCGCATGGCGCACAAGTCGGAGAAGTTGCAGTTCGAGATCGTGGCCATTCTGGGCCTGCTGGCGCTCTTCACGCACGTCCACCTGTTCTGGGTAGCGGGACTGCTGCTTGCCATGATCGATATCCCCGATTTCGGCACCCCGCTGCGTAGCATCGCAGGATCGGTCGAGAAGATAGCAGACACCATGCCGGATACCGATTCCGAAGCGGAGCAGGAAACCAGCTTGGCTCCCGGCTCAGTTCCGCCCGACATTGGGGCGAGCATCGCAAAGCAGGCGAGAAGCGGTCATGTTTGAGCTGATCATTTGCTCCCTTGTGACGATCCTTCCCGATTATCTTTACCGCCGCTATGTCCAGAACAAGCGGTTTGGCAAGGAAATCACGTTCTATTCGGTCTGGTACGAGCTCAGATGGGGCATCACTGGATGCCTGATGCTGACGATCTCGCTGATAACGATGATCTTCTATTTTCATCCCTCGACCACCAGCGCCACGTTGTTCTTCAGGACGGTTCCGATTCTTCCTGAGGCGTCAGGACGTGTGGCGGAAGTCAACGTCGGCTTCAGTGCGCCGGTCTCCAAGGGCGACGTGATCTTCAGGCTTGATAGCTCGAAGCAGGAGGCGGCGCTCGAAACGGCCAAGCGTAAGATCGCTGAGGTCGATGCCGCGATGGTATCTGCGGAAGCAGACGTCACAAAGGCGGAAGCCCAGATCCAGGAAGCGAAGAGCGCACATCAGCAAGCCAAGGACGAATTGGACGTGAAGAGCGAGCTGCAGCGTCGCAACCCCGGGATCGTGCCACAACGCGACATAGAAAAGCTGCAGGTGCTCGTGGACCAGCGCCAAGCCGGCATAGACGTCGCAACAGCAACCAAGCAATCCGCGATCACGCGGGTTTCGACGCTCTTGCCGGCGGAAAAGGCGAGTGCCGAAGCGGCGTTGGCACAGGCACAGGTGGACCTGGACAAGACCTTTGTCCGCGCCGGGGTCACTGGACGGGTCGAGCAGTTCGCGCTGCGCACGGGCGATGTCGTCAATCCACTCATGCGGCCTGCGGGGATTCTCATCCCGGAGGGCGCGGGCCAGCGGATGCTGCAGGCGGGGTTCGGCCAGATCGAGGCTCAAGTCATGAAGGAAGGGATGGTGGCGGAGGCGACCTGCATCTCAAGGCCCTGGGTGATCATCCCGATGGTTGTCACCGCGGTTCAGGACTACATCGCGGCCGGCCAGTTCCGAGGCGGAGAGCAACTGATTGAGGCGCAAAACATCGCCAGACCGGGCACGATCCTCGTGTTTCTAGAGCCTCTCTATAAGGGCGGTCTCGAAGGGGTGACGGCCGGCAGCAGCTGCATCGTCAATGCCTACACCAGCAACCACGAGGAAATTGTCGCAAAGGAAACCGGCACGGGCCGAAAAATCATCCTGCACGTCATCGATGGCGTCGGTCTGGTGCATGCCTTGCTGCTGCGAATCCAGGCGCTGCTCTTGCCGATCAAGACGCTGGTGCTGAGCGGCCACTGATCGGAAGCGGAAAGGAATGGACGCATGACTGGCTCGTTGAAGTTGGCCGCATCAATCACGTTGTTGCTCGGCGCCCTGGTTGCAATGGCCGGCCGCGCCGACGCACTTGACCTGAACGGCGCGTGGGCCAGCGATGCTGATCAATGCGCAAAGGTGTTCGTGCGTCAGGGTGGCCAGCTCGGTTTCACCGACATGTCCGACGTCTACGGCGGAGGCTTCATCATCGACGGCAACCAGATCGTCGGCAAGTTTGCGCGATGCAGGATCAAGGCCAGGAAGGATGACGGAGCGACCGTCAACCTGATTGCGGCCTGCGCGACGGACATCATGCTGTCCAGCGTTCAGTTCAGTTTGAAGGAATTGGATGCCAACAGCATTGCGCGCCTGTTTCCAGGCATTGAGGATATGGAGATCAGGTATCACCGCTGTCCGTCAAAATAGCAGGACGATACGGCCGGCTTGGCTTGATTCATGTCAAACAAAAGCAGCATCGAATGCGCCCCGAATGGATTTCTATCCTAGGAGGTTTGACATGAAGCCTGAAACATTCCTTCGAGCGAAAATCCGAGCGACGCTAGGCGCGGCAACAGCGGCGGTTCTGCTGCTTGCAGCATCAGCAGCCCGTGCGGATGATGCGGCCAAAATCCTCAAATCGATGACAGACTATCTCGGCAGCCAGAAGTCGCTGTCCGCATCGTTCGACAGCGACATCGAGATCATCACCCCGGAATTGCAGAAGATCCAGTTCGTAAGCTCCGGGCAGATGAAATTGGACCGGCCCGACAAGCTGCGCGTGCGGCGCACCGGTGGCTATGCCGATGTCGAGCTGGTCTATGACGGCAAGACGATTTCTGTGTACGGCAACAATGCAAAATCCTACGTGCAGGCTGACGCGCCTGGCACGGTGGATCAGATGATCGATGCGATCCAGGCGAGATCCGGCGTTGGCATGCCGGGCACCGACCTGCTGCTCTCCAACGCCTTCGACGAGCTGGTGGCAAGCGCCTTGGAGGGCAAGCACATCGGTCTGGGAGTCGTCGACGGCGTTGAGTGCGAGCATCTCGCGTTTCGTGGTCCCGATACCGACTGGCAGATCTGGATCGAGACCGGCGCGAAGCCCGTGCCCCATAAATATGTAATCACCAGCAAGACGCTTGCTGGCGCGCCGCAATATACGTTGCGAATCAGGGACTGGAAAACGGACGCATTCACGGATGCCGACACGTTCGTGTTCAAGCCACCCGCCGGCGCGACCAAGGTCGACCTGGATTCCGGCGTCATGGTGGAATTCGACGAACTTCCCCCCGGCATACCCTCAGGAGCAAAGAAATGATTTCATCACGAAAAGTCATCATGCTGGCGGCCGCCGTTGCAGCCTTCGCTGCAGGGCTGTCCTGGACTGGCACCAGTAGCCTCGTTGAAACCGGGTTCTTCTCCGAAGCCCAGGCGCGGATTGGGCGTCCCCTCACGCCCATGAGCTATGCCGGGGTCGCGCGGAGAACGACGCGCCGTGCGGTTGCTGTTGGTGCTGCGGCCGGTGTGGCGGGCGCTTACTATGCGGCGCCGTCATGCGTACAGGTCGTGGACGCCTATGGCCGGGTCACGACCCGCTGCTGAACTTGTCGCCCGGGCTGAGTGAGACCGTCGACTGCAGTACAATTCGCGCTAGAATTGTGCTGGAATGCAGCCGTTCGGACATCTGAGACCGCCGGGGTAGGAGGATGAGCGGACCCGTCGCGATCGGGGTGATCAACCCAGGCTGGCCAGTTGTGGCCGCGCGTCTCTGCGTCTGTCTGCTGGTCTTGGCCGCCATACTGCCCGGACCGGCAAGCAGCGCGCCGCGCGGAGAACTCAAACGCGTGCTGATGCTGCATTCCTTCGGGCGAGAGTTCCGGCCGTGGAGCGAATTTGCCCTGAGCATTAAGGCAGAGCTCGAGCGGCAATCGCCATGGCCGCTGGACCTTCAGGAGCACACGTTACTCACAGCGCGTTTCGATGACCCGGGCCCGGAAGCACCGTTTGTCGACTATCTACGGTCGCTTTACTCTGGCCGTCCGCCCGACATCGTGTTGAGCATTGGGGCGCCCGCGGCAAAGTTTTTCCAAAAATATCGGGCGCAGCTCTTCCCTGAGACACCGATGGTGCTGACGGCGGTCGAGCAGCGACTCGTCGACCACGCGGGCCTGACCGACAAAGACACCGTCGTCTCGGTCTACAACGATTTCTCGGGTTTCTTTCGCAGGTTCTTCAAGTTCTGCCGGATACACAGACGATTGCCGTCGTCATCGGTGCCTCGCCCCTGGAGAAGTTCTGGCTCGATGAAGTAAAGAGGGAAGCGAAGCCCTTCGAGAACCGGGTCGCATTCGTCTGGTACGCGGACCTGTCATTTGAGGAAATCCTGAAGCGGGCAACAGCGCTTCCGCCGCACACAGTCCTGTTCTGGGGCTTGATGTCGGTCGACGCGGCAGGTGTCGCCCATGAAGGCGATCTCGCCCTGCGCAGTCTCCACGCGGTCGCGAACGCCCCGATTTTTTCCTTCCAGGAAGCCTTTTTCGGCGGGGAAACCGTCGGTGGCCCGATGCATTCCGTCGCCGGATCGAGCGAGAAGACCGTCAATGCCGCGATCCGCATCCTCGGTGGCGAGAAGCCGGGCGATATCAAGATCGAGCCGATCGGATTTGCGTCTCCGAAGTACGACTGGCGCGAGATGCAGCGCTGGGGCATCAGCAAGAGCAACCTGCCCCCGGGAAGTGAAGTCCTGTTTCGTGAGCCGAGCATCTGGGAAAGATACAGTTGGCAGTTGGCGCTGATCGCGAGCGTGATCCTCGTCCAGGGGGCGTTGATCAGCGGAATGCTCCACGAACGTCGTCGCCGCGGTCTCGCCGAGGTCGAGTCGCGCCAACGCCTGGCGGAACTCGCGCATGTCAACCGCTATTCGACAGCCGGAGAACTGACGACTTCCATCGCGCACGAGCTGAACCAGCCTCTTGGCTCCATTCTTACCAACACCGAAACTGCGGAGCTGATGCTCAAGGGCTCCTCGCCGAACCTTGATGAGGTCAGGGAAATTCTCGCTGACATCAGGCGTGACGATCAGCGCGCCAGCGAAGTGATACGCCGGCTACGCAGCGTGCTGAAGAAAACGCCGTTTGAAGTCCGGGACATCGACTTGAACGAGACGGTGCGGGAAGCGATCGGATTTATGAGGGCTCTCGCCGACGGGCGTGCCATTGCGCTGATGTATGCTCCCGCCGCAACCGAGCTGCAGATCAGGGGCGATGGCGTTCAACTGCAGCAGGTCGTGCTCAATCTGATTATCAACGCGATGGATGCGATATCCGAGGTCGGGAAACGCGAAATTGACGTGACGACCATCCGCTCTGGCGCTTACGCGGAAATCAGGATTAGCGACACCGGTCCCGGTATGGCGGCCGGTGATCTCAAGAACGTCTTCAACCCGTTTTTCACGACAAAGCCGCAGGGCATGGGCATGGGACTTGCGATTGTCCGCACCATTGTCGAAGCGCACCACGGACAGATTTCTGCGGAGAATCAGTTGTCGGGCGGCGCGCTTTTCACGATCAGGCTTCCGATTACCCGCGGCAGATCAACTTCAGCCTGATCCAGGCGGCCGCGCTGCTCTTGCGTTGCGCTCTATCCCGACGAACTGCTGGCAAAATGTACGGGCGGCGTCGACCTATCCGCTGGAAGTGGTGCAGGCCGATCGCTGGCTCAAAGCGCGCAAGACCTTGAAGGGCGATGCGTTGAAGAAGGAGGTCGAGAAACAGTCCTGGGACGACAGCGTCAAGGCGCTCGGGAGCACCGCAGACGTCATTTCGATGATGAGCGACAAGATCGACTGGACCAAGAACCTCGGCGATGCCGTACTCGCGCAGCAGCCGGATGTGATGGATGCGATCCAGCGCCTTCGCTCCAAGGCCTATGACAGCAAGAAGCTGGTTACCACCAAGCAGCAGAAGGTCAGTGTTCGAGGATCTCCAGAAGACGGGGCGTCGGCTGCACGACGGTGCAAGAGGGCTGCGCCCGGTACGTGATCAACCCGCGACGGCCATCGGCAACAGCCAACATCGGACTCGGCAATCAAAACTTCTTTGCTACTTGCCATGCGCAGTATTTTTCTCCGAGGAGCGTGGTCGACAATGCAGCGGACGGAGCGCTGAGGCTGCAGATCGCTCGACCAGGTGTCCCTGATCCCACCGCCCGCGAGCGTGTACTGGCGGGCCTGCACATGGGGTCCACTGCCGTTAGCACCTCATTCAGGGTGGCGAAGAGCAGCTTAGCATCCTCCGATCAGAATACCAGCGGCGGAAGCGACACGAGCTCGTCACGAAGCGCCGTCCTGCACGAAGCAGGAATTTCGGCGCCAGAGATGATGCTCCAGGCGCAACCGTCCACGAAGGCGACCGTGAGCCCCGAGAAATAGAAGTGCCATTGTGGTTGGCTGGCGAAAGTTCAGCGACTTGGCCATGATCAACGCAGGCTCGCGACCCTTCTCGATCAATGTGCGTTCGATGATGTCGACAGGCAAGACGCGACCTGGCGAGGACCGGCAGCTCTTGGCGCAAAGCGCCGTTCCCTAGTCCGCCGCTGTCACCTATGGGCTAACTTGGAAGAACAAGAAGCAAGAACAGAAGGTCTTTCCTCGCAGGGCATCCTTGAGGTGGCGGACCTGCGGAAGTCCACCGCGAGAATGGCCGTTCAATACCGCCGCCCTCAGCTCCTCAAGAAGTGGTTGGCTGCGATCAGCCCGTTCAGTGTCTTCCGAGCGTCGCCGCCGCAGGCGGAAATGGTCTGGCCGGCGGCCGCGTCCAGGTCGACGGAAGATGGCGCAGAGGCTTGGGGCGCAGCGGGCGCGGGATGGGCCAATGGCTGGTAGCCAGGACCGTAGGTTCCCACGTGCTGGAATGAAAAACAGCTTTTGCATCAATGGGAGTTGACTGACACTCTCTCCGCCATATCATATTGAAATATAAGATGAGTTTTGATTTTCGATAGTTGACATTCCGAACGGACCTTTGGGCTGGAAATGGGCGTGATCCGTTCTGAAATTCCGTCAAGTGCCGAGCTCAAATCGCGCTTTGCTTTTGTATCTGCATCTTCACGCCATGAGATACGGCGCGCGGATCAGTTGGTACAGGTCGACTGCGCGCCCGTCGTAGATTCGGATATTGAGGCGTGCAGTTCGGACAATCTGGCAATCCAAGACGTGTCACTCGAGGCTTGAAGTCGGCTCGCCCGAAGCCTCCTCTTCAAAAGTGACGGCAGTGGCGGCGTTCGCTGACAATCGCACAGTTCGCCCTTCGATCTCCGCAACCAAGCCCAAATCGACGTAGTGCTGATGGCCCTTGTGCCATCCTTGGCCGCTGTCCTGTCTTGTGAGCCTGATACGGTCGCCAGTGAGCCGCCGATCGACTGTACCACCGGGAACTCCATCAGCACCGATCACCTTCATGTCTTTCTTGATGGGGCTGCGCTTCATTTCGCCCGTCCTGTTTTTGGTTGTGGAGCTTGCCGGGAAAGCTTGTCGCGTCATTTGGTCAGAATTTCGAGCTTGGCTTCCTGATCGGCGATGCGTCGAGTCACCAGATCGTCAGCCGCGCCGGAATACGCGGCTGCTGCTGCTCGAGAAGTTCGCGGATGTTTTCTCTTACGGTCGCGATCTGCTCGTCGAAGGTAGTGAGCTGCGGAGTAAGGTCAGGCATGAACCGAAGGATGCAGAGACAGAGAAGCGGCCGGCTCTCGGGTGGTGGGGCCGTGAATCGACGGCCCCATCGGCATCACACCGCTGCGGTCGTTCCCTGCAGATCCGGTAATCTTCGTGCCACGGCCGAAGCCGCTCGAACGCTGCGCTCGCCGCCAGCACATCGATATCGGCGTATCGCCGGCCGACAATCTGCATTCCGATCGGCAGACCGTTAGATAGTCCGGCCGGGACCGATGCCGCCGGGTGGCCGGTGAAGTTGACAAAGAAGGTCATGGCTCAACCGACAAGAGGATCGATCTCCACACCGTTGATCGAACTCGGTCCAACGGTGTTGCCGTCGCTCGCGTTATCGACGGGCGGGCAGGCTGTCGTCGGGGTGACAAGCAGATCGAAATTGGTCAGCCAACGCGCTTCCGATCGCGCCTAGATGCGAACCTCAGATGTGAGGAGCGGGGCAACGGATCGTGATGACGGCAGGCGACCGTACTCGGGTTATCCTGACGAGACTGCTAAGAATATTTTGCCTCGGCGCGACGTTGGAATCTGGAGCCTCGCTCATGCACCATGGTCTGATCCCTGGCAGTGCTGCTATCGCCATACTGGCGACGCTTATCGCCGGAGGCACAACCCACCGTGGGGACGCTGCATCACTGACAGAGGTGCGACAGAATGGTATCCTGCGCGTCTGCGCAAACCCATCTGCACTGCCTTATTCGAACCTCACCGATAGAGGCGACCCTGCCGGGTTCGAAGTCGAACTCGCGGAAGTGTTGGCACACGAGATGAGATTGGAACTCGGTGTGGTCTGGGTTCGAAACGCCGGTGATACTAGAAACTCGGATTGCGATGTCTTGATGGGCGTCGTCGCCTCCGCCGCAAGCTACGATCGGGAGGGACTTACCGGACCGCTGACAACCCGCCTACCTCTTCGCTTTTCGAGACCTTACGCAGACAGCGGTGTTGTCCTTGTCATTTCATCTCGATCTTCGGTTCGTCGGCTTGAGGATTTGCACGGTCAGAAGATTGGCGTCATGGTTGGTACCGTCGAGCACGAGTGGCTGGCCAAACACGGCTTCCGCGTTTCGGTCTTCGCCTCTCAAGAAGACATAATTGCCGCGATCGAGGCAGGCGAAATCGAAGTCGGCGCCACAAACCCCGTGATTGTCGGCTGGCATCAGCACGAACACCTCGGCACGGAAGTAAGGATACCCGACGGATACGAGCCAGAACCGGCACTGCGCTGGAGTGTTTCAGTTGGGCTTCGCCGAGCGGACGATGCGCTGCTTGCAGCCGTGGATGCTGCGGTGGTACGAGTGGTCGAGCAGCGGATCCCAGCGCAGATCTACGCGAAGTATGGCATTATCTATCTACCCCCTTCCGGCGCAAGTCTCCAGTAAGGGTGCGAAGCCTTGGCGCGACTGAAGAGTTCTTCCGCTTCTGTGAAGGTAAGCCCTCGGGGGCCTTTCTTTTGGCTATTTGCTCTCTGAGCCGCGCCCGATACCAGGCGAGCCATTCAGCGGCATCCGCGGGATGGGAGCTGTTAGCGGTCACGATAGGCCCTTTGGCGTTTCTTCAGGGGTTGGGAAGCGGTTATGGCGGCTACGGAACCAATCCCGATAGTCTGCCCTGCTGTCGGTGTTGGGCCGATCTGTCACCTCCGGCGCGGCTTGGGCGGCATCTCGAATGATCTTCCAGATATGGTCTAGACCAACGGCCTCAAGTTCCGCCGCAGCGCGTTCAAGGAATCCCCTGTTGGCAGGCTCTCCCTCCTCGGGATTGATCAGCATATCGGTGCACTCGCGCAGTCCAGCCTCCCCGGTTTCCTGATAGACGAACCCAAGCAGGCCGCCCACGGGCAATTCCTCAAGCGGATCGATGGATGCCTGCGAGGTCTCGTCAGCCTTGGTCATCAACAACCTCAACACAATCCTGTTCAATCATTGCGGTTTCGCACCAAGTTCGGCTGCGGCTTGCAACAAAAAGCTGCGTCCGGTACTGCACGAAATCAAAGTCGGTTTCCGACCGGATGACGGCCTTGATGCCTTCAGGCTTCTTGTCGTCCCAGCGCGGGCCAGCGAGCAGGAAGTTGCCCGCCCCGTTGCCGGTGGCGCGGCTACCGACATACGCGAAGTTGAACGTGTACATGTCCACGAACTGGAGTGAATGGTATCGCCCCGCCTCGACCTCCGGCACGCTGATCACCAGCGGCTCGGCCCGCAGATCGGCCCCGAGCTGTGAGTACGGAGTATCCGAATTGGGCGTCTGGATTGCCTTGTCGTCAGGCGTGAAGAGACGAGCAACGTTGTTGAGCGTATTCCAAGGCGCCTTAAAATCAGGATCGTTACGGTTCACAAAATACGAGTACATGATGCGGTAATTCTCCAGCATCGGTACACCGTAGATGATCGCCTCCTTGGCGATAGCGCGTGCTTCCACTGGGGATGTTGTCGAGCGCTTGCGTGTTTTGGCGCGAGCGCGCTGCCGATCAAGAATGCCGCTGCGTTGGGCAACGCTTGCCTTCTATTCATCGCGTTCCCTCCTTGCCGTGTGCAGTCAAATGCAACCAGGCTGCTCTGTTCGGGTCACGCTGCAGGTTTGGCTTCACGCGCCGGCGCGATCTTGCGCAGTGTGGCGCCCAGTTCGTCCTCGGCCCGCTCAAGATCATACTGTGTCTGGATGCCCATCCAGAACGCGGCAGAGGTGCCGAAATATCTGCCGAGCCGCAGGGCGGTGTCAGCGGTCACGGGGGTTTGCTCATTGGCCAGCCGCTCAATTCGCGTGCGCGGCACGCCGACTGCACGAGCCACCGCGTAAGGCGAGAGGCTTAGGGGGCGCAGAAATTCCTCGCGCAGAACCTCGCCGGGATGAACGGGGGGAAGTTTCTTGGCCATGGTCGCACCTTTCAATGATAATCCAAGATCTCGACTTCCTCGGGCCCCTGATCGCTCCACCGGAATACGATCCGCCACTGATCGTTTATTCGGATCGAATGCTTGCCAGCGAGGTCCCTCGCAAAGCTTCCAGTCGGTTGCCCGGCGGCGCCACAAGATCACCGAGCATTGCGGCGTTGTTCAACTGCACCAGTTTTCGGCGGGCGACCCGGGCGACGTCCGTCGGAAAGCCCTTCGGAACGCGTCGCTGCTTGAAAATCAACTCGGCGAACGTTCCCCGGAAGCTCCTGATCATCGCACCATATGTATCATTCCATGATACTAAATGCAACCGGCCTCCAGCCGCTCAGTTGGCCGGTCTCAGTTCTCGTAGCGTCGAGAAAGGCATGCTCTGCCAAGAGCCGCACGCGAATGGATGGCCGAGCGAGCTGCCGCGTGCGGTAGCGTGCTCTGGCGAAAGTGGCGCGCCACGGTCGATGAAGATGGGCACTACGTGTTCGTCATGGCACTATGATTTTGCAGCCAGCGACGCGCCCCAGTCGCCGATACTGCGACGCCCCGCGAATCCGCGCTACGCCTCGATGCCAACTCGCGAAGCCTTCGACTGGGCCGGCCCGCGGTTGCCAGCCGCCATGACACCGATCGTTGACATGCCGCAGGCAGGCAGCGTCTTACCCTCCTGGCTTCCGGCGCGGCAAAAGTGCGGTATCAATTAGCCTTGATGCCCGCCTCTTGAATGACCTTTGCCCATTTGGCGCCCTCGGTCCTGAACAGGGC
>Ga0137390_10002302_pt1 | contig 15081 bp, 15 predicted proteins | sample 15con2h24AmetaG_FD_104937 | JGI IMG/M metagenome (GOLD analysis project Ga0137390, IMG submission 104937) | Vadose zone soil microbial communities from Angelo Coast Range Reserve, California, USA - 15con2h2.4A metaG | ecosystem: Environmental > Terrestrial > Soil > Vadose zone > Saprolite... | reverse complement strand
ATTTCTTGTCCGTAGAGAGATGCAGTTCGAGGCGGTTCGCTCGCATCCCGAATCACCGCTTGAGCAGTTGGAGTGGCCCACCATTTTAAAGACTCACTCTGGTTCTGCTGACATTGGGCAGCACCAACTGGGGAGCGGCGTGGTGAGTCGACCCACTACAGTTTCCGGACAGAAATATGAAGACGTGAGTCACGCTTATATCGGGGCAGTGCATTCGGTTTTGATGGGCAAAACCAGCGCGCCGCAAGCTGCGGCGGGGTTGGAAAAAGAACTCGTTGGGATCACTAGTTTCAAGACGGGACCGCCAAGCCGGATTCGTGGCCCCAAGGATTAAGAGCGCGGAACAAGTTCGCTAGCGCGCAACCGGCAATCCCTTCGATGAAGGGAGTCCGTGCCGTGTGCGCTTCAGCTAGAGGTAATGCATGACTCGTACCAACAGTCCGACTGGATGGCTGAGGCATGCGACAGCGAACAGTCCACTCCTCTACCGCCTCAACATCCATCGCCGCCTGACTCTCTGCTTTATCCTCGTCATCGTCCTGATGTTGGTTGGCGATGGCGTCCTCCTCTGGCAGTTGCACTTGATCCGTGCTCAAGTGGAACGTCTGAACGGCGTAGATGAAGAGCTAATCGAAGTGCTGCGCGTACACGCCGGTCTCCTGTCAGTTTACGAAAGGCTTAGTGTTTCGGCACGGTCCGAAGACTCTGCCCGGCTGCAGAAGGATTCGGAGACCCTCCGGACAGGCCTTCTAGACGAGGTACAGCGCACCCAGGCAGCCTTCAATCGTTTACCTCCAGAGGTTAAGGTGGACCCGACGGTTCTGCCGACCCTTGAATCCATCGAGCGCACGCTGCCGTCACAAGTGGATGCAATCAGGGCGTTGGCCGCATCGGGAGAGTGGGAGGCTGTGCGTTACCGTCTGGAGAGACAAGTTCAGCCGCTAGAATCGCTGAGCTCCGAGCTGCTCAAAAATGTTGCCCGCGAGGTCGGAGAACAGCGCACGCAGGCCGCGTTAAACATTGCGCGTGCGGAACGTCGAATGTTTCTCGCAGTTCCAATCACGGGATTCCTCACGCTGCTGATTGCCGCTGGCCTGGGTATAGCGATCACACGCAGTATCACGGAGCCACTGGGACGGTTGGTAGAGGGGTCCAAAGCGCTGGCTCGAGGTGAATTTCAACATCAAGTCCCAGTGATCGGGGAGGATGAACTCGCGCACCTCAGCGGGGTCTTCAACGAAGCGACGTGGAAGCTGCGGGATCTCTACGATACTTTGCGCAACCGGGAAGAGACGCTCCGGCAATCGGAAGAGCGTCTACGCACCACCATCGACACGATTCCAACCTTGGCATGGGTCACCGGGCCAGACGGCTCGGTTGAAATCGAGAATAAGCGCTTGCGGGCGTATCACGGGCTGCCTGAACCCCCTAAGGGCGAGGAAAGGGGCTGGGGGTGGACGGCTGCAGTTCATCCGGATGACCGAAAAGAGTTAGAGGACCATTGGCGCGCAAGGTTGGTCTCTGGCGAGCCAGGCGAATCCGAAGCGCGCTTGCGACGCTTCGATGGAGAATATCGCTGGTTCCTCTTTCGTGGGTCGCCGCTTCGCGACGAGCGGGGAAATATTCTCAAGTGGTACGGAACGAACACGGACATTCACGATCGCAAACTTGCCGAAGACGATCTGAGGCGAAGCAGGGCCTATCTGGCGGAAGCTCAGAAATTGAGCCGCACCGGCAGTTTTGGCTGGAGTATTCCGGACGGAGAACTTTTCTGGTCAGACGAAACCTTTCGAATTACCGGCATCGGCGCGGATACTGAGCCTTCTCTGGAGCGCATACTCCAACAAACTCATCCGGAAGATCGCGCCATGGTTCGGCAGACGCTCGAGCACGCATTCCACAACGGGACCGACTTCGATTTTGAGCATCGGCTGGTGATGGCTGATGGTTCTGTCAAATATGTCCATGTAGTGGGCGGCGCCACGGCAGAGTCATCCGGCAAACGTGAGCTCGTGGGTGCCGTGATGGATGTCACCGCCGCAAAGTTGGCGCTCCAGGAAATCCAACAGTTAAAGGAACAACTCTTCAAGGAGAACCTGGTCCTGCGCGAAGAAGTGGACAAGGTGTCCATGTTCGAGGAGATCGTAGGCACTTCTCCTGCTCTCCAGGCGGTAATTGCGCGCGTGTCTAAGGTGGCCCCAACAGATTCTGCCGTTCTTATCACCGGTGAAACTGGGACCGGAAAGGAGCTCATCGCCCGCGCGATTCACAAACGATCGCGGCGTTCCGCGCGCGCTTTCGTGAGCGTCAACTGCGGCGCGATTTGCGCCGGCCTCGTGGAAAGCGAACTGTTTGGCCACGTCAAAGGAGCTTTCACCGGCGCGATCGCCAATCGCGACGGACGTTTCAGGGTCGCCGACGGCGGCACCATCCTTCTGGATGAAGTCGGTGATCTGCCTTCCGAGACGCAGGTGAAACTATTGCGGGTACTGCAGGAACACGAATTCGAACCCATCGGCTGCAACAAGACCGTAAAAGTGGACGTGCGCCTCATTGCCGCCACCAACCGCAATCTTGAGGAGGACGTACGCGCCGGGAAATTCCGTTCCGACCTCTTGTACCGCCTGAATGTTTTCCCCATCCACGTCCCGCCGTTACGCGCGCGCCGGGAGGACATTCCGTTGCTGGTCGCGTTTTTACTCCAGACCTTCGCCCCAAAATTAGGCAAGAACGTGACGCAGGTGCGCCAGGACACCATGCGGCGCTTGATGGAATATTCGTGGCCTGGCAACGTCCGTGAATTGCAAAACATCCTCGAACGCGCGGTGATTCTATCCACGAATAATGTTCTTGTGTTGGATCGTGAGTTCTCGCTGGCGGCCGATGGTGCGCCGCTGCCCGCGCAGACGGCAAGCGAGTCTCCCGAGTCGATCGCTTCTGGCGCTCCATCCGATTCTTCGGCTTCCTCCGCAGCCGGCGCTTCGTTGCGAGACGCCGAGCGCCGGCATATTGAATCCGCCCTGGCCGCTACCAACTGGGTTATCGAAGGCGAAAAAGGCGCGGCCAGGATTTTGGACATTCATCCGAATACGCTACGCAGCCGCATGAAAAAACTGGACATCCATAGGCCGTGCGGAGAGGCTGCGGACGGCGAGTCGGCTTACCGAGTCAACCCCCCCTCTTAGCGGAAAGCGGCCGCGGTCTTTAGGCGCACTCACCTACGCATCCCATTCCGACGACGGTCTGACCGACGTTTCGGTCGGCGAGGATTCCTGCGGCCTATCGCGGACGCGCGACGTTCGCACGAAACCCTCAATAAGTCATAGGCAGTCGTCCGCCGACGGCTTCTCTAGAGTCCGTTCAATCTGCGGACTCGCGCTAGTGCCCTCGATCTCGGTGGCCGAACACCGCTTCGTGGCCCCAACCACGAAATGTCGCGGTTGTGCATTTGATGGAGAGGCTACGCCACGAAATCTAGTGGCCACAAGAAACGTCGTTATCCACGAACTCCCGTCATTTGAATGGCTTAGTGTTTGAAGCCGGCTTGGCTCGCTGTGGCACACGGCTTGCCCTTGTATTCGGCGCAATTGGGGGCAATTGACCCTTTTCCTCAAAGGAGCAAAGAAAAATGAAGATAAGTCGCACTTACAGTGTGGGAATGTATTCAGCAGTCGCTTGCGCAATGTTGGGCCTCCTCTCGGCTTCAAGTCCGCTAATGGCACAAGCGAATATCAGGCAGGCAGTTCAGGTTACGGGCCAGCCGACATCCGTGATGCCGAAAACCAATGCCACGCCCGATATGCTAAAGGTCGCATCGGTCGCGGCGCCAGCGGCTCAAGGAGACCCGACCTTCGGAAATGGACCAGCACCAGGTCCACTCGGACCTGGTCCAGGTTGCAATCTGTTTCCAGCACCTCCGTCAACCGGCGCATCGGTGCCTTTGTCGTATTTTGGTCCGCCGCCGTCTGCCAGCAATCCCAGTCTGGTGGGTCCGTATCAACTTCTACAATCGGGCCACGTCGATGCAGCGAAAGGTACGATCACGCTGCCCCTCTATAAGGGCTATATGAAAAAAGGCAACGCACCTGTTTGGTACATTCTGACCGACGTAAGTGACCCGACGGTGGCAACTCTGCTTGGCTTGAACCCTTCAGCCAAGCTGACCAACGCCGGCCCTGGTGCTCGCACTGCCAACTTCAACAGCAATGGCGATCTGATTTTCGACGCTGGCAAGGTCGATTTCTCGCCAGAAAGGGTACTGGTTTCGGGTCCCTCATCTGCTCCCTTCCCACCTGCTGTATTTAGACCGGGATCCATCGGAGATGCCAACTATGGTCCACTAGTTCGTGTTCTCGACGCAGGCGGAATCTTTTACAACGCTCCGATCGTCGCCTTTGGTGTTGACGCAAGCCAGATTAATTTCCCAAACGGAAACGTCGATTACAGCAAAGTGCACGATCAGGTTCTGGCCATTGACCCCTTCGGCATGACGGTTACGTTCCAGCTTATCAACGGTTTTAGTTTCGGCCACCCGCTTTGGTATATATCCACGGATTCGAGCACGCAGTTAGTAGCTGCGATCGAAGGCAATACGTACGCCCCTCTTATGCAAAACCTGGTAACCGGGGAAGACGATGGTTTTAGCAGTCCGGTGGAGAGAATCTTTATTGCTACGAATGGATCCACGGACTGCGCAAATCCGCAACGGCAGGGACTTGACGCTGCGCTTACCGACGGCTTTCGTCCGAACAATACCTTTGGCGGAATCCCCACGGTCGCGACCGATTACAGCCCGATGTGGAATGGCCAACTCTATGAATGGACTGCGGACGCCGTCAGTAAGGGTTACCGGCAGCAGCTTCGCGAGGAGTTTCAAATCTTGACATATGTGCAGGACGGACTCCTCACCGGTCCAAACGGAGCACCGTTCGGAGACAGCCATTTCATTATTAGCTGTCCGCCGGTGCAGCGCCTGGAGTAGGACTATGCTAGTGCCGGGCTCGACGAGCCTTGCATCAGCCCAACTTCTCCGGGCGGTGCGACAGGCTAGTGGGGCCCGGCAGACTCATCTCACATTTAAAGACTCTGAGTTTATCTCTTTAATGCTCATTCTGCAGGCCGCCCACATGCCACTCGCGTTGCCGGTTATCGCACATGGCAATCCCTTGGCCGCTACGTCAAGAAGGGCGAAAAGGCATTATGATTCTCGCGCCGATCTTCCGTAAGCACCGTGAGGCTGACGCTGAGCAAGATGCCACCGATGATTCACGCGCACTCGTCGGCTATCACCCTGTGTTTGTTTTCGATGAATCCCAGACCGCCCGGCGCAGATATTGCTCAGATTGGAACCGTCAACGGCGATCTGGGTTCAAACCGATGCTCCGAATTACAGAGACCGACGTGGCGGTTGACGGAGCCAAATTGCGGCTGGACGGCAAACTGGCGGGGCCTTGGGTGTGCGAATTGAAGCTGCGGTGCGAGCCAATTCTGGCGAAGAGTGAACGGATTCAGATGGATTGCGGCGGGGTTTCTTCTATCGACAGCGACGGGATAGCGCTCATGCAAATCTTGCAAGCCAAGGGAGTAACCCCGGTCAACTGCTCACCCTTCATAAAGCTGCAATTGGGACAAAGGCAGTGAACGAATTGTGCCACAAGGAAGAGCAAAGCAAAGCTCGGGAAGTGATCCTTGGAGCGAGCAACAATCGCGCATCGAACAGGTAACCAAGTCTCGCGGCTGATTTTCGCGAATCCAGACTCTGATTTAAATCATGGAACATTCGGTCAAACACCTGCGTGCGGTGCTTTCGGTAGCCAGAACGATTCTGATGAACTTGGCGGATGCAGAAGAAGTCGCTCAGGAGGCGGTGCTGAAAGCCCTCAGCAATATCCAGGGATTCCGAGGGCAGACGAGATTCAGCACATGGTTGATCCAGATTACCGTCAACGAAGCCCGGAACAGACTTCGACAGAACGGTCAGCCGTTGGACGGGCGGCAAACGGATGATGCGGACGAGTATGTTCCGAAAGATTTCATAGACTGGCGCGAGATCCCGTCGGCAGCACTTGAGCGGAAAGGGGTGCGAGACGCCTTACAGCAAGCGCTCGCGTCTTTGCCACAAAACTGCCGCGAGGTCTTCACGCTGAGAGACATGGTACACCTGAGCGACTACGAAACCGCACAGGTGCTCGGGCTCACTGTAAAGAATGTCAAGACCCAGCTCCTGAGAGCGCGGCTTCAGCTGCGGGATGCCCTAGCGCCGGGTCTTAACGGCAGGTGGTGTCACAATAAAACAGAGTATCAGAGAGTGCGGGTCTGACATGGAGAAGATATTCCCCATCGCCATGGCCCAATCCGCATTCCTCCCAGGACTCGCGACCCAACACACGGAAGTTCTGGACGCTCCGCGGCACTCTGTGCTCGTTCGTGTAACCATGTCCCCCCGTTACGCGAACGCAGGGAAGACATACCGCTGTTAGTTGCGTTTTTAGTCCAGACATTCGCCCAGAAATTAGGCAAGAGCGTGACGCAAGTGTTCGAGGGAACACTGCGGCGCTTGGTGGAATATTCGTGGCCCGGCAACGTCCGGGAATTGCAAAACGTGATCGAACGCGGGGTGATCCTGTCACCGAGCAATCTTCTGGTTTTGGATCGGGAATTCTCGCTCGCCGGGGACGAAGCGCGGGCGGCCACCGTCGCTGAGTCTCTCGAGTCGATTATTTCTGGTGCCTCTTCTCTACCAGGTACTTCGTTGCGAGAGGCCGAGCGCCGGCATGTCGAATCCGCGCTGACGGCTACAAACTGGGTCATCGAAGGCGAAAGGCGCCGCGAGGATTTTGGACGTTCATCCGAATACGTTAGGCAGCCGCATGAAAAAACTAAACATCCAGCGGCCGGGCGAAGCGCCTACGAACGGCGAGCCGGCTTACGGGGGACAAAAGCCCCTTCCTAGAGGAAACCGGCAGCGGGCTTTGAACGCACTTTTCTCGACACTCCATTCCAACGGAAGCTCGCCCACGTTGCGGTCGATGAAGATCATTGCGGCTAGGTCTATCGCCGATGCGCGACGTTTGTCCGAAACCTTGGACGAGTCAAGGGCGGTCGTCTGAACCACGATATCTCGTGGTCACGTACTTAGTCTGAGGATGCACCACGAAATGTAGTGGCCCGCAAGAATGACCTAATCCGACAACCCTTGTCGTTTGAGTAGCCTAGTGTTTGCAACCAGCTTGGTTCGCTTTGGCAGACCGCTTGCCCTTCCATCAGGCGCAGTTTGGGTTTCAAACCGATGCTTCGAATTACAGAGACCGACGTGACGGTTGACGGAACCAAATTGCGTCTGGATGGCAAGCTGGCGGGGCCTTGGGTACGTGAATTAAGGCTTCTGTGCGAGCCAATTCTGGCGAGAGGCGAACAGATTCAAATTGATTGCAGCGGCGTTTCTTCGCTCGATAGCGATGGGATAGCGCTTTTGCAAAGGTTGCAAGTAGAGCGAGTCGCTCTGGTCAACTGCTCACCCTACATAAAGCTGCAGTTGGGACAAACGTAGAGGGTGAAAGAAGTGAGGAAGAGGGCCATATGAAAACGATCCGCTTTCTAATTTTACGCATGTTTTTGCTGTTCGCTTTCTTCGCCATGTATTTGTACGGTCAGGATCGTGGGCAAGTCATTCCTATCGTGCGCAACGTCGCGTGGAACGACCTCATAGCCCAGATCGATCCCACTGTGGATGAGCCCGCAAAGGAGACTCTGGGAAAAGAGCTTATCCGCATTCAGAATTTCCTCAGAGAACATCAGTCTGAAGTGAACGTCGGAGTCTACGACGTTACCGTTTTCAGAACCATCGACCATGTTCGCGCCCGCTTGCAGAAAGCCGACAAGGACCTGGAAACGATCAAGAACGAATTGTCCTACAAGGAAGAGCAAGCAAAGCTCGGGAAATAATCCATGAAACGTGAAACCATCGTCCGCTCAAATCGATGCCAGCTGCGCATTATCTCGAGCGAAGACTTTGCAGCGATGCATTCATTCACCTCGGCGGGACACAAATCCGATTTGGATCACCGCGCCCGGACGGGACGCAACCACAGGACATCCTTCTCAGTGCAGGATACCTCAGCGGTTAATGATCTTCGAGTGTTGAGCGAGGAGCAGTTGATCGCAGCCGCCAAGAGCGGAAGTCGAGCCCCCTTCGGAGAGCTTTGCGAACGCCATGCCAAAAAAGTCTTCCGCGTCATTTATCGGATCATGCGAAATCGCGAAGACGCGGAAGACGCAGCGCAAGAGTGCTTTCTGAATGCTTTCGTCCATCTCAAGGATTTTGATGGAAGATCCAAATTTGCAACCTGGCTGACCCGCATTGCGATTAATGCCGCCTTGATGAAGCTTCGTAAAAACCGCGGAGCGCGAGAAGTTCCCATAGACGAGCCAAAACCGTCGTCTGAACCCGTAGCGCAACGAGAATTTCGGCACGACGCTCCCGATCCGGAAGAGAGTTGCTCCCTTCGTGAACGGAAACGGATGGTGGAGTCAGCCATTTCGGGGCTGCGGCCGCGAACTCGCAACGTTGTGGAGCTCATCCACTTACAAGAACGCTCCATCAGAGAAACTGCACAAATTCTGGGGATTTCGACGGGGGCAGTAAAGTCGCGGATGTTTCACGCGAAAATCGCGCTGCTTCGAATGCCCTTGCTGCAGAGTGTCGGCAGCTGCAATTGTGCCAGGCAAGCTGAGTAAAGAGGTATCTCAATGACAGCAACAATCAAGGCGGCAATTTCCCCTTTTGCGCAAGCCAAGACCGAATTCGATTCAAATCCGATGCACTTCCTCAATGAAGACTTGGCGTCCGTGCCAGTTTCTAGCATCCCGGAAGAGTTTCGTAAGCTATCGCGTTACTTGCCGGTGATCGTGCTTGTTCCAAAATCGGCTGTTCATGATCAGACCACCCAGAAAAAGCCGGGACCCAATAAGTCGGTCACTGGCCTCATCGATACCAGCGATGTCTGCTTACCGCTGGATGCAGCGAAGGCCTGGTTGAGAAATCCCAACGCCACAGACACGTTTGAGTTTGGGGGAGTGAAAGGATGTTTTTCAACGATGGAAATTCATCGCAATGGTCGGTCCGTTAGTCTCACACGTAAGGAATTCAAAACGCTCGCGTATCTGATCAAAAACCCTCGGAGAGTGATCTCACGGGACGAACTACTCAGTGAAGTGTGGGGATACGAGAACTATCCTTCTACAAGGACTGTCGATAACCACATTTTGAAGTTGCGCAAAAAACTAGAAACAGAGCCTGCCCGTCCCAAGCACTTTCATACGGTCCATAGCTCTGGGTACAAGTTCTTACCGTAGGACCAGTATCCGACGGTCTCGAGAGGCCTGCGTGTCGCCCATTAACATCGCAAAGGCCTGCTCGAGTCCTCTATAAGTGAGGAAACAATGTCTGAAGTACAGCAGTGCGCAAAGTGCGGCCGGATTATCGAGAGTGGAGAAGTGTTCGTCAAGTTCAAAAATCCCAATCCCAATCAGCCGCCCCTTTTCTTTCACCATCGCGGCGGAGGAAATTGTTATTGGGAGTACCTTCGCGACCAAGTTCTCAAAGTTCAGGGCCACCGCCGTCAACACATTCAATTCGCCGCTTGATATAGAGATTAAGAATTCTGGATCTGCCAGCTCGTCCCGGGGCCGGAAAGTTCCGAGTAAACAAGCCTGCTGGGCGCGAGCACTGGTGGGTTGCGAGTTGTTGCTCTAACAATTGCTGAAACCTTCGACTTCTCGGCAGAAATATCTATGTGAGGAAAGGTCGGTATATTGTGAAATACAGGAAAATGGTTGGGGAACAACTGGGGAACAGTTGTTCCCGAACAAGGCGATTTCGGCCCGAACACGAGGCTGCCATCCGCCGTAAGTTGTTGATTCCGAGCAACAGGGCCTGGGACGCTACAGCTTGCTAAACCGTTTTAGGGAATAAACACCCTAACGGGGGTTCGAATCCCCCCCTCTCCGCCATAGTCTATTTCACCAATAAAATCGCGACCGTTTGACATTTGCGTCTACTTGCGGAATTGCAGATTGCGGACGGTGATCTCGAAGAAACGCGCGCAATCCACACCAGAGCGACAGCAAGGGATTTTGAGCAGGTGGGCCATGACATCAAGGACAAAACACATTGCCGTGATGCCGATAACCGAGGATTCCAACGGTTCTTTGCCAGCGATCCTCGTCTGATGCGAATTCAGGACGCGGCCAAGTTACCTGAGCGCGACTACCTGGCAGGCTGAGACTTTACTGCGTAATTCCATTTTTCGTGTTAGGGAAGCGGCGTGTTGTCGATCGACTGGAACTTGACCGATATGTAGAGGGGCGAAACGCCATGGCTAATACCGAAATGCAGGTCGGCAATGAATGAGGCCAGTGATTCGTTTTCCTAAAGAAGCGTAGCGTGGTTAGCGCGTATCCACTGCTGAACTTGTTCCTGCAATGTCCTCACGATGGCGATCATTTCTTCCACTTCACGATGGGATATGCCACCGCCGATATCATAGTTGCTTACATTTCTCTTTTTGCGGAACGCATCGAACGCCCGAATGAACTTTGCATCTTTTCTCACGGTCAATTCTAGCGAGTGAATGACGCGGTAGTGGTGACTCTCCCGGGACGCGCGGTAACCGGCAGCCGCGAGTGCGGCCGTTGCCGCTTGCAGTGCGGCGTTGTAAGCGATCGCAAAGCGCCAATCATCCGATACGCCTTTCGCTTCACTATCTTTCAAGTCGCGAGCCACGATTCCGAGCAGGTTGCCGATCTCCTGCTTGCTGCTTTTATGCGCGACCAGCCAACCATTACTTACCCAGTCGGCTAAACTCATGCTCGTCTCCAATCAGGAATAGTTTCTTTTCCTTTGCTACCGTCGATAAAAAGTGATTCTTGGCGGCGAGCTTTTCGCGAAACTCTCGTGGCCCGTATACGGTTGGATTGATCTCCCGGCCGAGCTTCGATTCACTATCGCTGAGGGCGGATACCACATCCGCGAAACTTGCCTCGCCGATCACCATCAGATCCACGTCGCTCGATGCGTCCTCGTCCCCACGTGCAATCGAGCCGTAAACAAAAGCAAGTCTAATGCGCTCGACGAGGGGAGCGAGCCCTTCATTCAGAACGTCTCGTATTCCGGACGTTTTCGCAAGAATGCTCTTCAGCTCTGCGAAGATCGGGTTCTGACGATTCGCCTGGTAGTAGACTTGATGGCCACGGCGAACTCCTTGAATGAGCCCTACGCCAGTTAGTTGTCCAAGTTCGCGTTGCGTAGCTCCTATGCCCGTTCCTGCCCGGCGCGCGATTTCCCGCAAAAAGAACTGCTCGTCGGCATGGCCGTAGAGCAATGCAAGAATCGACCTTCTGCTTTGGCCGAAAAGGATGTTAGAGAGCGTTCGGACGGGCGTACCCATTTCGGGTACAAGTGTACCTAAATTGGGTACAAATTGCCCGAGCTTCGATTTTGAATTTCGGTTCCCCTCGGATAGCATAGGGCCGCGTTAAACTGTGAACTACGCTGACCTCAAATTGCAATTCCACGAGTCCGCAGCACTACGGTTGTTGCGTGCTGATACTGCACCCTTCGCATTGGCAGTACTATTCACAGCCTTCAAACGAGACAACGTCCCGAGCGTCAACGAAAGTAGGTTACGCGCGATCCTCGAAGCGGAGTTGGGGGAACTGCGGGATGTGGAAGATTCGGATTCTACCAGGGGAGCCAAAGACTGCCTCAATGAGTGGTGCGATCAATCCCATGGGTATCTTCGGCGGCATCAACCTGATGGTGAAGACGAACCAGTTTGTGAGCTGACGCCCGAGGTCGAGCTAGTGTTTCAGTGGCTCGACATGCTGAAGCCCAAGACTCACGTCGGTACAGAGTCCAAGTTCAAAAGCCTCGCGGCGACCCTCAAGGACATCGTGGAGAACTCCACTGGTGAGGTGGATGTACGAATACAGAATTTAAAGAGGCAACAATCTAAACTCCAGGATGAGATTGAGGAGATTGAGCGAACTGGCAAGGCAACAGTTTACAGTGCCACTCAAATCAATGAGCGATTTGCTTCGGTGCTTGAAACAGCTCGCAAGCTACTGGGGGACTTCCGCGAGGTGGAACGGCATTTCCGGCGAATCACTGAGAACATTTCCGTCCAGCACTCTTCAGCGGAGACACGCGGAGCCATTGTCGGACGGACGCTTGACGCACAGGAACACCTTCGAGACTCCAGCCAAGGGCAAAGTTTCTACGCCTTTTGGGATTTCCTCCTGGCCCCGGAGCGCCGGAGGGAATTTAGCGAACTAATCGAGCTTGCTTATGCCCTACCGAATTTGGCTGACGAATTGCGCAACGATGTGCTGCTACGAAGGCTCCAATTTATCCTTCGCTCCGAGGGGAACAAGGTTGTTGCGTCTAACGAGCGCCTGGTGGCACAGCTACGGAGAGTCCTCGATGTACGACAGTCCGCCGAACGGCGTGAAGTGGGGCGGCTCATTCAAGAAATCAAAACACTGGCTCACCGCACCCGAGATTTACCCGTGCAGCTCGAATTGATTGAAGTAGACACAAACATCGACATCTCATCGGTTATGTCGAAAGCCCCCTGGACACCCGCGACGGCTATTGAATTTGGCGAAGGTCTTCAAGTGAGCGAGGGCGGAGATTATCGAGAAACGCTCGCAGCCTTTCTGCGTCTACACCCAGTTGACTTCGAGCGCCTGCGCAAGAACATCCGCGATTGCCTTCAAACGCGCGTGCAGATATCGCTGCCAGAATTGCTCGACCATTGCCCGCCGCGTAACGGCGTTCTTGAATTGCTCGCGTACCTGCTTATCGCGGATTCCGATGGCCCACACCTGGTGTTCGAATCCCTTGACTTGATCAAACTTCCCGGTGAAGCACGTTCTTTTCGCGTACCTCAGATTATCTTTTCCAACACATGAATCCGACTGCGCCCAAATCCTTCCCTTCTGCCGCCGTTAAGATCCGGCTACTGCAAGACGCAGTTTACGCGGAAGATGCTGAGCTGTGGCTAACACTGCTCCGGTATCGTTCTCACATTCAAAACTATTTTGCTGAAATCGGCTTGGAGCTTGTGATTCACGAAGAGGATGGCTTCGGGTATCTTCAACAGGCGCCCCCCGAAGATGCCGTTAGCATCCCCCGCCTGTTTCGCCGAGATAAGTTGGCGAAGGGAGTAGCTGTAGTTGGCTTGGTATTGCGGGAACAGCTGCTTCAGTTCGATGAGAAGTTACACGATGAGAATCGGCTCATCCTTCGCAAGGAAGAGATCATGCAGCTCGTCGCCCCTTTTTTCCCGGAGACCAACGACCAAATTCGTGCGGACAAGCGTATTGAAGCAGCAATCACAAAAGCGGGAGATATGGGGCTCCTGCACAAGCTGTCCACGAGTGAAGGGGACGAACGCTATGAGGTGCGGCGCATTGTGAAGGCTCGGTTTCCTATCGAAACACTGAAGGAGCTTCGTGAGCAACTTGAATTCCATGCCAGCGCCCGCGACAGCCAGTAGCTCGTGCGTGCCGCCGGGTTTTCGCCTCCATCGATTGGAGGTCCGAAACTGGGGGACGTTCCACGAGCACATCCACATCCTGGACGCCGGCGGCCGGACTGCGCTGCTCATAGGTGAGAACGGCAGCGGCAAATCGACTCTCGTAGATGCGTTGCTCACGCTGCTCGTCCCTAGAGCAAAGCGAAATTATAACCTTTCGGCAGGAGGGGCAAAGAAAAAGGAGCGTGATGAGAAAACATATGTGCTCGGCGCTTATGGGAGCCAAAGCGAGACCGAGGAATCGCGCGCGCAAACAAAGTTTCTGCGCAGGACAGGCGGCCAACCTTCAATTCTGCTTGCCTGTTTTGTGAATGCCGCGACTTGCGAGGCAGTTAGCCTAGCGCAAATCTTGTGGCTCCAAGAAGACGACGTCAAGAAACTATTCCTGGTATCAAGGAGAGAGCGCTGTATTTCACAAGACTTTGAAGGTCTCGGTGAATCGAGAACCTGGAAGAAAACGCTTCGGAATCGTGGTTTTGAAGTGGAAGACAGCTTCACCGAGTACGCTGAGAAGGCCGTCCTTTATCTTAGAATGCAGTCCGTTACCACACTCGCCTTGTTCAGCCAGACGGTTGCTATCAAAGAGATCACTCATGTTAGTACCTTCATCCGGGACCACATGCTGGAACGGCTCGACTCTAAAGATCTAGTGGACCGCCTGGAGCGTCACTATGAGGATCTCAAGAATTGCTGGGAAGCAATTCAAGACGCGAAAAAACAGTTGCAGTTTCTTGAGCCGATTGTCCAAAAAGCAAAAGACATCTCGCTGTGTAACGAACGCCTCCAGGAAGCGAGCGAACTTCGTGAGGCCTTGCCCGCCTTCTTCGCCATGCAGCTCAAAGGGCTTCTTACAACCGAACTAACTTGGCTCAGCGAACAGATTCAAGCGCTCGATGCAGAGATTCACGGCTTGACAACTAGGCGTGCTGAACTCGAGCAGCAACGGTTCGCACTGAAGCAAACGATTGACAATGATGAGGTAGGAAAAGAGCTGACACGGATTCAGGATGAATTGAATTCTGTACGCCAAAGCGAACAGCAGCGTCGAAGTCTCGCGAAGCAATATCAATTATGTATAGCGGACCTTGGATTAAAGGAAGAGATCACGGATGAACCGCGGTTTCTCGAGCTGCGGCAATGGGCTGAAAGCGAACGGGTTGAACAGATCAAGATCATCACGGCCGCTGCGAACGAAAAGGCCGTCGCGGAACAGGAATTTGCTAAGTTGCGAAAAGACTACGAAAGTGTCGAAGACGAACTCAGGTCGCTTCGCGAAAGGCCCGACTTAATACCCGAACGCGAACGCAGGATGCGCCTATTCATCGCAAATGGAGCGGCCGTTGAAGTTCAGGAATTACCATTTGCAGGCGAGCTCATGGATGTGAAGCACAGCTATAGTGAACAGTGGCGCGGAGCCCTGGAGCGCCTATTGCGTGGTTTTGGACTTTCACTGCTCGTCCCTGAGCGCTTTTACTCGCGCGTT
>Ga0137390_10002300_pt1 | contig 15085 bp, 11 predicted proteins | sample 15con2h24AmetaG_FD_104937 | JGI IMG/M metagenome (GOLD analysis project Ga0137390, IMG submission 104937) | Vadose zone soil microbial communities from Angelo Coast Range Reserve, California, USA - 15con2h2.4A metaG | ecosystem: Environmental > Terrestrial > Soil > Vadose zone > Saprolite... | reverse complement strand
TTTGAACTACCGCACCAAGGAACTCGACCTTGAATTGCCTCTTTTTCAATCGATTTTGCCGAGTAATGACGCTCACCTTGATCGTGCAGTCGAAATCGTATTGGGCACGGGTAAGAAGAAGATCGCCATGCTCGGCCTGAGCTTCAAGGCGGCAACCGACGATCTGCGTGAGAGTCCGCAGGTGGAACTCGTCAAGCGTTTGATCGGCGAAGGTTGCACGCTAAAGATTTGGGACGACAACGTATCCTTGGGACGACTCATCGGTTCCAACCGGCAGTACATCGAAGAGGTTATTCCCCACATCGGTTCGCTCCTCAGTTCAAGTCTCGAGCAGGTCCTCGAGCAGGCGGAAGTGGTGGTTATCGGAACTCGCGGAGTCAGCACGGAGACTTTAAACTCCCATCTCCGCTCCACCCATTTCGTGGTGGATCTGGTGAATCTTGAGAAGTCCCGACGGCCCACCGCGGGCACAACTTACGAAGGGATTTGCTGGTAGTCGACTGGCATGAAAATACTCTGGGTTAAGGCGGGTAAGCTGTTGCCGGTCGACACGGGAGGCAAGATTCGTTCGTTTAACATCCTTCGACACTTAGCCAGAGATCATGAGGTCGTTTTTCTTTCGTATTACGGGGGACGCCATGATCCGGCGTACGAAGCGGCAATCACTCCGCAACTTCCGGGGGCCCAAACCCTTCATGTCACCGCCCCAGAGGGCGGATTGGCCCAGGCTGTGGACTATATTCTTAAACTGCATTCTCCTGCCCCCTATGCAGTGAAAAAGTTCACTCATGGCAAGGTGCGTGAAAAGGTCGCACAGTGGCTGGGGGATGGCAGCCTGGATGTGGCGGTATGCGATTTCCTCTCGGCTTCGTTGAATTTTCCCGGCCACTCGCCGCTGCCCGTCGTTCTTTTTCAGCACAACGTGGAGACCGCGCTTTGGCGGCGGATGGCCCATACCGAAAAAAATCCCTTGCGGAAGCTCTCGTATGGCATCGAAGCCCGGAAAATGGAACACTACGAAACTCGCTCGCTTCGAAGATTTCAGCACGTAGTTGCGGTTTCTGAACATGATCGCGAAGCGATGCTAAGGTTGTCTCCTGGCTGTCCTATCACGGTCGTCCCGACCGGGGTGGACACGGAGCAATATAAAGTGGTGCCTTCGGCTTCGGGAAATCCGCCGGTTGTTGTGTTCACCGGCTCCATGGATTGGGAGCCCAACATCGACGCCGTGGAATATTTTTGCCGTGAAATCTGGCCTGCAGTCTTGGCCGATTTTCCGGATGCGCGTTTTCAGATTGTGGGCCGAAATCCTCACCCGCGTGTGCGGCGCCTGGCATCGTCCTCCGTTGAAGTGACGGGGACGGTAGCTACCGTCACCGATTATCTGCGCTTCGCCACCGTGGTCATCGTTCCTCTGCGCATTGGCGGAGGCACACGGCTCAAGATTTTCGAAGCGATGGCCATGGCAAAGGCAATGGTTTCCACGTCAATTGGCGCTGAAGGGTTGGACGTGACCGATGGCCGCGACTTGCTCATTGCCGACGATGTGCAATCGTTCGCGGCCGCCATCCTTCGACTCCTGCGCGATCCGCGGCTGCGCCAAAGTTATGAGCAGGCCGCCGCTGCTTTGGCGGCACGCTACGATTGGGCGCAGATCGCCCGCCGTTTCGCGGGAGTGCTTCAGGATGCCGCGGCCCGATTCCGCACCAGGCAAAACCCGGAGGTCACCCCGGCGTTGCCAGTACAGCTATGAGAATTCTGATACTCGACGGAAACCAGAATCAGGCCGTGGCGTGTGTGCGTTCGCTGTCGAATGCCGGCCATCAGATCCTGGTCGGTGAATCGAATGCGTGGTCGAAAGCAGGTTGGTCTCGCCTATGCCACGGAACATTCCGGTATCCCTCGCCTCAAGAAGATGTCGCGAGTTTCATCGCGCGCATTATGCAAATAGCCCAGGAGCAACCTGGCACGCTGGTTCTCCCCATGACAGAAGCTACTACTCTTCCACTGTCAGCCCAGCGCGATCGACTTCTCGCCGCGGGGACGAGATTGGTATTGCCGTCTCATGCCGACCTTCTGCTGGCATTCGATAAGGAGAAAACGGTCCGTCTGGCGTCTTCGCTCGGCGTCCCCGTTCCAAAAACTACAGTTATCTGCAATGATGACCAGGCTCTCGAAGCGGGCCATGAGATAAGATTTCCTGCGGTTCTGAAACCACGCAGTTCCGTAGAGACCCATCCGGACGGTGGAGTGCGGGGGACGGGACGGCCTCGCTATGCCAGAAATGCGCAGGAACTCCTGGCAGTATTTCGTGAATTGAGGCAGATGTGCTCGCACGTTTTAGTACAGGAATTTGTGGAAGGCCAGGGTACGGGCTACTTCGCGTTAATGCGGCAGGGCGAGTTACGGGCGGAATTCGCCCACCGCCGCATCCGCGATGTACATCCTTCCGGCTCCGGCAGCACACTTCGCATCAGTGTTGAGCCCGATCCGCAAGTTCGTCAGTACTCTCTCGCAATTTTGCAGGCCCTGCATTGGCATGGCGTTGCCATGGTTGAGTTCCGGCAGGTTCCTGGCGCTGCGCCCGTTTTTATGGAAGTGAATGGACGCTTTTGGAACTCCTTGCCGCTGGCTTGCTACGCAGAAGCGAATTTCCCCGTATGGTTGGCACGAATGGCGGAGACCGGGGACATCGAGGTCGTGAATCATTTTCGGACCGGCGTCTCGTGCCGGTGGCTGCTGGGAGATTTTCGTCATCTGGTGGAAGTCTGGCGCGGTGCGCCACCGGGATATCCCAAGCCCTATCCCGGAAGATTACGCACGTTGCTAGCAGTCATGACGCCAGTGCCTGGCACTTTCCACGACAACTTTCAGTGGCAGGATCCGTTACCGGAAGTTGGCGACTGGCTAAGCTTTGTGGAACGCGCCTTTCAGAAGGCAAGATTGTAAATGGAGTTGCGCGGGATTCTTTGATGGCTGAAGTCGGCACAGCGTTCTTGATGTATCACGAACTGGCCCTCCCAGGGAGAGCTCTGTGCAACACCGAGTCGGGATACACTCGTTACGCCGTGACGGTCTCTGAGTTTGGCAAGCAGATGGACCAACTCGCGTGCGACGGTTGGCGGGGCAAGAACGTGAGCCAGGCGATCCAGTCCTTCGACCATAAAAGTGTATGCATCACCTTTGACGACGGCAGCGAGACGGATCTGCTTTGCGCAGCGCCCTTGCTACAAAAGGCCGGCTTCGGCGCCACGTTTTACGTCACGGCTGGTTTCCTGGGCAAGGCCGGGTATTTGTCCGAATCACAATTGCGCACGTTGAGTGCGCTCGGATTTGAAATCGGATGCCATTCCCAGACCCATCCCTATCTGACCGACATCGACTGCTCTCGCCTTCACGACGAGACCAAGGGGGCGAAGGAGCGTTTGGAACGGATCATTGGCGTGCCGGTAGACCATTTTTCCTGCCCCGGCGGACGATGGAATCGGCGCGTCATCGAAGCGGTAAAAGCGGCGGGATTTCGGACCATGGCAATAAGCCGCACGGGAGTGAACTTCGCCACCACAGACCGGTTCGCTTTGGCTCGGATTGCTGTGCTCGAAACTGCTACGGTGGAGGGATTGATGCGAGCCTGCCGCGGACAGGGACTCCACCAGGCACAATTCCAGGAAAAAGCGAGGGCCGCTATCAAGAGAGTGCTCGGCAACTCAACCTATGATTTCCTACGCGCCTTGATCCTGGGGCACAAGCGGAAGGCGAACTCTGAGTACCATAACCAATGACCGGGCGGGCTTAATTATTCTTACAGCGCAAGACCGTCTATTATTTAAAAGCCGCAATTCGCGCATTCCGCGCAACGGTAATCGGAACGATAACAGTTCTCTGTCTCTGCTTTGCCCAGGCACGGTAACATGGCATTTGTGACTTCCAGAGGGAAAAACAAATGGTCCCGCCTGCGTCGAATGCCGTGGAAAGAGGTCTGCACGCGGTTCGGCCAGGAGGTTTCAAAGCGCTACGATTTAGCGCTATACCGCGCCGGCCTTGGACCACGGGCGCCCCAGCTAAGGCCCCAGGCTGCCTCTGGCGCGAAATTTTTCTTCGGAATAAGTAAGGACGAGGCCGCGAATCGCGCCGCTCTATTGCGCAGGCATCTGCCCCGCGACGCCGACGCGATCATTCTCGAAGCCGACAACATTTGCCGGCACAAGTTTCATTTGCTGGGATACGAAGATCTCGACTACGGTGCAAACATTGACTGGCATTCCGATCCTGTTCACGGGAAGCGAAGCCCTTTGCAGCCGTGGTTCACGCTTAATTTCCTGGATTTTCGCACCGTGGGCGATCACAAAGTCATCTGGGAACTGAACCGCCACCAACACCTGGTCACGCTCGCGAAGGCGTGGCTATTGAGCCGAAACCCGGCTTATACGAAGGAGATTGCGGCTCAGTTTTATTCCTGGCGCAAGGCGAATCCTTATCCTCTCGGCATCAATTGGTCCAGCGCGCTCGAAGTGGCATTCCGAAGCTTGTCTTGGCTCTGGGTTCGCAATTTGCTCGTTGGCTGCCCGGACCTGCCCGCTATCTTCCAAACGGATATTCTTCTCGCTTTACAAGCGCACGGACGATATATCGCGCGGTATTTGTCGACGTACTTTTCGCCCAACACTCACCTGCTGGGTGAAGCGGTCGCGCTCTTTTCCATTGGCACCCTATGCCCGGAAATCTTCGCAGCAGAACGCTGGCGACAAAAGGGATGGAAAATCCTCCTGGAAGAAGCCCAGCGGCAGGTTCGTCCGGACGGCGTTTACTTCGAGCAAACGCTTTACTACCACGTATACGCTCTTGACTTTTTCCTGCACGCTCGCCGGCTCGCGAGCGAGACTTGCTTCGCGATTCCCGAACCATTCGAAAACGTATTGAAGAAAATGCTGGATGTCGTTCAAGCGCTTTCCGAACTCGGACCGCCCGAAGGATTCGGAGACGATGACGGAGGCAGGGTATTTAATCCGCGCCGGAATCAAGTCGAGTGCATGACCGACCCTCTAGCCATCGGCGCCATCCTTTACGATTGCGGCAAATACGCGAGAGCCCGTCTGACCGAGGAAGCCATCTGGCTGTTCGGCGGCAAGGCCATTCAGTTTTTCGATAAGCCTCATTCCCCGGTGGCGGGCACGTCGAACGCATTTGAAGCCGGAGGCCTCTATCTCATCAACGACGAACAGCCTTGCCGGCAACAGTTGATGATCGATGCTGGACCGCAAGGTACAGGTCAATCAGGTCACGGACATGCCGACGCTCTCAGCGTTCGCCTCTCCCTTGACGGACATCGCTTCCTGGTCGATCCCGGCACCTACTGCTACATCTCCGATGGAGAAGATCGCAATCAATTCCGCGGCACGGGTGCGCACAATACCCTCCGAATAGACAAGCTGGATCAAGCCGTTCCCGAAGGGCCGTTCGCTTGGAGTTCGATTCCGAATGTGAAGGCCGAGACCTGGCTCGCTGGCCAGACCTTTGATTTCTTTGTCGGTAGCCACGACGGATACCGCAGACTGCACGATCCTGTGCTCCATCGCCGATCCGTGTTCCACGTGAAAGGCGGCTCTTGGTTTGTGCTCGATGCTGCCGAGGGCCACGACAGCCATCTCGTTGAGATCTTTTGGCATTTCGCTTCTGATCTTGAAGTTCAAGAGGAACGAGGCGCAATCGTCGCTTCATTCTCGGCGGACGCCGTCACGCAGAGCGCCTGCCTCGCACTTCTCATTGATCGCCATTCCACGTGGGCCAGAGAAGTCATGGAAGGCTTGGTGTCTCCAGCGTACGGGTCAAAGCGGATGGCGCCCGTGGTGCGCGTCAGCAACAATGTGGAATTGCCAGATGCCTGTGCTGCCTTGCTATTGCCTATGACCAAAGCCTCGGAAGTCGGCGAATTTTCTGCGATTAGCGAAAGCGCTGCCTGCGGAGTTCGTGGTTACCGTTACCTGGCACTTCAGACCACGGAATTCTTGTTTCTCGCCCAGGGAAGCACGCCATGGACCTGCGCTCTTTGGACCAGCGATGCGAAGTTGCTCTATTGCAAATTGGAACGCGGCCGGTTCACGCACGTTATTATGGTTGGGGGCAGCTTCGGAGAATGGCGGGGCAAACGATTCGTTTCCCATCCCTCCCGGAGCGAGAGATTCGAGTGGTTAAACCGACCCGCGTCACAGAAAGCTTTCTCCAGCGAAAGTAAACTTGTGGAAGATTCGGTGCTCAGTGATTTCGAAGTTTTCGATTCGGTAACCTGAATCGCTCTTTGGATGCGCAGTTGGGTTGGAAAAACGATATGTGCGGAATTGCGGGCATGGTTGAGTTCGGGCAAGACGCGCACGCCGATTCTGGGGTTCTGCGGCGTATGTGCGACATCATGGCCCATCGCGGCCCAGATGACGATGGTTTCTTTATTCAGGGCAGGATCGGCCTGGGCATGCGCCGCCTCAGCATCGTCGACCTCGCCACTGGACATCAGCCCATCAGCAATGAAGACGATTCCGTCTGGATCGTTTTCAACGGGGAAATCTACAACCACCGCTCGCTGCGCGAGCGCTTAATCACCCTCGGCCATCGTTATCGTACCCAAAGCGACACCGAAACCATCGTTCACCTCTACGAAGAATATGGTAAGGACTGCGTCCTGCACCTGCGAGGGATGTTTGCATTCGCCATCTGGGATGCGAAGCGAAGGTCTCTTTTTATTGCTCGCGACCGTCTCGGGATCAAACCTCTGTATTATCGGCTGACCGCCCGGACTTTTATCTTCGGCTCGGAGATCAAAGTCCTGCTGGCGTATCCAGGAGTGCGTCCCGAATTTAATCGTGCCGCTCTTCCGGAGTTTCTGAGCTTCGGATATCTCTCGGGAGACGAAACTTTTTACGCCGGCGTGCAGAAATTGATGCCCGGCCACAGGCTCGAAATAGACGAACAGGGCAACCTGCGGGTGGAAGAATATTGGGATCTGCCACAGGCTGTCGCAGATAAGCCTCACGATGAGCGTTACTACGTTGAGAGTTACCGCGAACTGCTCGAAGGAGCGGTCAATAGCCACCTGATGAGCGATGTTCCTCTCGGCGTATTCTTAAGCGGCGGACTCGATTCCAGCGCTGTGGCAGCGCTGATGACCAAACTCAGGCGCGAGCCCGTAGAAACATTTTCAGTCGGCTATACCGAACAGACGTACAGCGAGCTTCCCTACGCTCGAACCGTAGCCCAACATCTCAATTCGATCCATCACGAAGTTTTCATGAGCCGCCAGGATTTTTTTGGCGCGCTTCCCAAACTGATCTGGCATGAGGACGAGCCGATCGTCTGGCCTTCCAGCGTTTCGCTGTTTTTCGTCGCGCAGTTAGCCCGTGATCGCGTCAAAGTAGTGCTCACAGGCGAAGGCAGCGATGAAACCCTCGCCGGATATTCGCGCTACGCATTCACGTTAAAGAATTTTGCCTTCGATCGCGTCTACCGCAACCTGGTCCCAAGCGGCATTCGGCACCGTCTCCGCGATTCTATCGCCACTTCGACCTGGATCAACGCCACGGCACGTCGTAAGATTTCGCACACTTTTCTCGCTCTCGATGGAGAATCATGGGACTCTTTTTACTTCGACAATTTCTTTTCCGCGTTTAACCAGAAAGATCAAAGCGACCTTCTCGCGGATGAATTTCACGGCGAGATTGCGGCCGGCTCCGCCTATCACAATGTACTGGCATACTGGAAGAAGTCCTCTGGAGATCTTCTGCAGCGTCTGCTCTACACTGACATCAAGACGTACCTGGTTGAGCTCTTGATGAAGCAAGACAACATGAGCATGGCAGCATCGATAGAGAGCCGCGTGCCGTTTCTCGATCATGTCCTGGTGGAATGGGCGACTCGAGTTCCGGCCAGCATTCAAATACGCGGCGGCACCGGCAAACAGATCCTGAAGAAAGCAATGGAGGACTTGCTTCCCCACTCGATTATCTACCGGCCTAAGTTAGGATTTCCAACCCCTTGGAGCGGCTGGCTGGCGGGCGCTCAACTGGATTCCATCGAGCAGATGCTTTTAGAACCGCGCAGTATAGACCGCGGATTTTTCAACCGTGCCGCCATCGAGAGGCTCTTCCGCGAGCACCGCGCCCAGTATCGCGATCACTATGACCGCATCTGGCGCCTGCTCAACCTTGAGTTGTGGCATCGGGTCTGCCTGGAGGGGGAATCTCACGAATGGCCGGGCCAAACGTGCGAAGCGAAATCAGTTTCCATCGCATGACCGGCTCGGACCGGGAATAGCCCTCCTAGCCCGTATCGTTTTGCATGAAATTTAGGTGGCTGGGGCGGTGCAGCAGCGGTTCAAACCTGACGCGCCAATACTTCTTCCGTCCGTCCACAGCGCGGCACAAGACCGCAGTAAACCTTCAGCCACTGTTCGCGCACAGACTGCCAGTTGTACCGGCTCGTCTCGGCGAATGCATTGTGGGCCAGGCGCGTCGCAAGTTCGGAATCGTTCAGCACTCTGAGAATATTTGTCGCCAGGGCGGCGGCGTCCCCGGGGTCCGAGAGCAATCCCGTGCGCCCCTGATCCACGATGTAACGCATTCCTTCCGGCGCCGTAGTCACAACCGGTGTGCCGGAGGCAAACGCCTCCAACACCGAAACCGGCATATTATCCAGGTTGGAAGCATTCACGAAAATGTCCGCCTGATCGTAAAACCTGCCTATCTCGAGTCGCGATGCTACCCCCAAGAAATTGATTCCAGACAGACCCAATTGCTGAACCAGATTCTTTATCTTGTGCTCCAACGCACCCCCGCCCACAAGATCGAGCTGGGCCTGCGGCCAAGACTTTTGGACTTCAGCAAAGGCTCTCACCACTACGTCAATTCCGTAGTAAGGATGGAATCCGCGAGTACAAATGAGGTGTGGACGCACCGGACTGCGCAAACGAAAAGAAAATTGAGAAAAGTCCACAATATTCGGGACGATCTGCGTTTCCAAATCGAACTCGCGCATGACACCGGCCAAATAACCCGAAGGAACTACCAGACGATCAGTGCTTTTCAGCACGCGCCTCGCGAGAATTGATCCTTTCAAGTGATTGCGGCATTCTCCGCTCCGATAATTGATCAATGTTTGCTTGCCCCGCAGGCGTGCCACGCACCACGCTGGGAGCGGGGCCAGTAGAAAAGAGGAATACGAAGCTGAAAAGATGTGGGCAACATCCACATCTTTCAAGTTCAGCCAGAGTTTCAAAAGATACAATGGTTCGCGGACGATTGTGCGCAGGAACGGAACGCGCTCAATCCAGCGGAAACCATGAGGCAGCCGTGGATCAACCGGAACAAACGTAGCCTCCACGTTCGTATCCCCTTTCCAATTGCGCATCAGCAGATCAGCCTGCACCGCCTGCCCCCCAACGTAGCGCAAACTGGGAGCAACAAAGGCGACACGAATACGGGGATAGGCATTAGTTTCCTGGTCAGAGGTGTGGCTCGGATCCGGGCGCCGGCCGCGGCTCGCGAGTACCTCCGCATAGAGCGAGCAATACTGACCGCGGATTCGCTCCACGCTGAAATTCGCTTTAGCAAACTCCCGCGCTTTGCGAGACATGGAGGACTGCAGTTCCGGATCCGCCAGCACGCGCCCAATTCCGGCCGCAAGCGTTTCCACATCGTTCGGTGCAATCAACACGGCCCGTCCATCGCCCGCGAGTTCGCAATTTCCTCCGACGTCAGTCGCCACCACCGGCACCCCTGCGGCCATGGATTCCAGCATCACGTTGGAAAGACTCTCCGAAGCAGAGGGCACTACTGACACATCCATATTGGCAAGCACTGCCGGTATGTCACGCCGATCCCCCAGAAACTGTATGCGATCCTGCAAGCCCAGTTCGGCGGCATGACGCTCAAGTTCCGGGCGCAGCGGACCATCGCCGATCAGAAGAAACCTAGCCCCGGGGAACATGCGGCTCAGTCGCGCTGCTGCTCCAAGAAACACGTGATGGTTTTTATAGGATGCATTCATCCGGGCGATCATCCCGACCCGAACCGTGCCAGCGGCGCGAATCAAGGCGGGCGCAGTCTCTGCAAACGCCTCGGGCGGCAAGGCGTTGCCAATCACAACCAATTTGTTTTCCGGGAGGCCGGCTTGCCGCAGCCGGTCTGCCGCAGCTCGGGAATTGCAAACGACTCGATCACACCAGCGAAATATCATCAGTTGAGCGCGGAATTGCGCGGGAGTGAGAAGATCGCCGAGTTGACGGTGGCTGCCAATCACTACTGGCACTCGCGCCAGCCTTGCAGCCGGAATCAAGGTCAAATTGCTGTAGAAATCGAACGCATGGGCTACCCGCACGCGCAACTTCCGCAAACGGCGCGCCAAAGCCCACCGGCTTTTGATCGACTGCAAACCGTAGAGGCTCCCGCCCAGGTCAAAGGAATGCAAATCGCCGAGACCGTCCAACAGCGGACCTTTTTTTAGCAGGCAACCCAAGTGTACCTGGAAATGATAGGCCCGCAAGGATCGCGCAAGCTCGACGAACTGACGCTCGGTCCCGCCCGTCTCCAGACTATTGATCATGAGAAGGATCGGGCTTATCGAACCGGCAGGAAATGGCGGGTGCGTGTGCTGCTGGACCGCAGTTTGATTCGGATCGCCGCCGGCAGGCGTGTTCGCGAGCAAATTCATTCCAGCTTCCCAGTAACGTCCGCCACACGCAAGTCCGTTTCAACACCTGACTTCGGGATTCTCTCCAAGTAATTGCGATGCCAGAGTTCGAACATCAGCAATCGCCAGATTCGTCCGGAATGATCCCGACGCCCGCGAAAGTGCTCATCCAGTAATTGCCGCACACCTTGTGGATTAAAGTACCCGCGTTGCATCGTCTTAGGCTCCAGAAGAACCGTTACGATCAGATCTTTTAATTCATTCCGCATCCAATGGACTAGGGGCAGGGCGAAGCCCCGTTTCGGCCGATAAATCGCTTCTCGCGGCACACCGACTCGTTCGGCGAGCTTGCGAAGAACATACTTTTGAACTCGGCCGCGAAGTTTCCAGTCCGAAGGCAGCGCGGTCGCCCATTCCACAAACACGTGGTCGAGAATTGGTGCGCGGACCTCGAGCGATGTCGCCATGCTCATGCGATCCACTTTGGTCAGGATATCGGCCGCCATGTAGGTTTTTGTGTCCACATACAGCATTTGGCTGATGGGGTCATTCGCCGGGGCGCGGTCAAAATATCCAAACATCACATCTTCGGGGTTAGCCGTACCCTTCAGAGTTTCGCGAAACTCATTCGACCAAAGGGGCAAGTCTCTTTCGAAGGAGGGAACGAAGGAAATCCCGTCTACATATCGCTCCCGCCAGGGCAAGGAAACGTTGTAGGAGAATTTCTTTCCGCGCAGGTCGTGTGGCAACTGAGGATAGATCCGCTCCCGGTACCAACGCCAGGCCCAGCGCGGAATGCGCTCGAAAATCTTCCGGCGAAGATGGATTCCATAGCGGTCGTATCCCGCAAAAATCTCGTCCCCGCCATCGCCCGATAAGGCGACCGTCACATGCCTTCGCGCCATGCAGGAAACATAGTAGGTGGGCAGCATGGAGGAGTCGCCAAACGGTTCTTCCAGCGAACTCGTCAGTGTCTCGACGGTTTCCAAAACGTTCGGTTCCAAAACCAGTTCATGGTGCTCGGCGCCAAAGTGTTTTGCCACGATTCGGGCATAATGGGCTTCGTTGAAATCATCGTGACTAAAACCGATGGAGAAAGTCTTCACTGGCTTCGAACTGGCCCGTGTCATCAGGGCGACGACGGTGGAGGAATCGATGCCACCACTGAGCAATGCGCCCAGAGGAACGTCGGAAATCAACCGGATCTTCACCGCTTCGGCAAGCCGTCGCTCCAGTTCCTCCAGACATTCTTCCTCGCTGCTCGGCTGATGCGTGCCGTATTGAGGCAAGTCCCAATACTGCCGGACCCGAACTGCGCCCGCCTCGAATTCCAGCAAGTGGCCGGGCGGAAGCTTCTGGATGGGCAAAAAAGCAGTGAGAGGATCCGGCACATAGCCGAAATACATGTATTGCAGAAGCGCCTCATTATTCACTTCCGCGAGTTCCGGGGCGACTGCAAGGATGGCCTTGATTTCGGAGCCGAAGAACAACCGTTCACCCGCCAAGGCATAGTGCAACGGCTTCTTGCCGAAGCGGTCGCGCGCAATCAGTAACTTTCGCCGGCGCTCGTCGTATAGGGCGAACGCAAACATGCCGCGCAGCTTATTGACGCAATCAGCTCCCAATTCCTCATAGAGATGAACAATCACTTCTGTGTCGGTGTGCGTGGTCAGTCGATGGCCGCGACCCAGAAGCTCGGCGCGAAGTTCTGGGAAATTGTAAATCTCTCCGTTGAATACCACCCAGACAGAGCGGTCTTCGTTAAATACCGGCTGGTGGCCACCCGCCAGATCGATGATGCTAAGGCGGCGCATGCCGAGGCCGGTACCGTCTTTGACAAAAATGCCTTCGTCGTCCGGACCGCGATGCACAATCGCCTGGCACATGCGGTGAATCGTAGACGCATCAATTCGGTCATCCGCCGCCGCGCTTACGATGCCAGCAATGCCACACATGCAGTTCTCCTCTCACGCTCATCCGGAATTTACGCTTTTCCCCGAAACTCGAAGGCTCCAGGTTTGTTGTCGCGAAATCACGGTAAGGCCTTCGTCTGTTCACCGAGATTGCTTCCTCCGCAACCTGCCGGCCCTCCATCCGCAGATCTCAAACCATCGGAAAATCTCTTTATAGAGCGTTTTGGGAGAGGCGATAGTCTCCGTCCGAGCGCTACTGTCCAGAACTCGGTTAGCGAATCCAAGCCATTTCCCGTTCGCCTTTCGCGCCATATCGAGGCTTTCCTTTGTTTCCGTTCTCGGCTTCATCCTGCTTCGAACCAGTTGTAGTCCGTGGTAAGCCCGCGATTCGATAAACGGCGCAGACATAGCCCACCATGAAGTATGGGAAAAGGTTATATTCCGTGGAAGCGAACATGGCCCCCGCCATGTAGGCCGCCATGGCCGCCCACAACGCGCTGCTCCACAGGCGAATGTCTTCGCTGGATTCGTATCCGGGCAGCTTCCGAACGCGTCGCATTTTGCGCATCGTGAGAACGAGCATTAACACAAACAGACAGAGACCCGGAAGCCCAGTCTCGGCTCCCAATTCGGTGTAGGTGTTGTGAGCCACGCGCCAAGTCCCGGTGTAGCTTTCGAAGTTGCCCGGCCCAATCCCGAGTAGAGGATGATGGACCATAAGCGTCAAGCTGTCCCTTAGCAGCTCCTGACGTGCCTCCAGGGAACCTCTATCGCCGGAGCCTTCTATGTTGCCGAATGCCAGACTTTCGATACGCAGAAGATAGTTGGGTGTCGCGAGGATGACTGCAACGGCTATAAACCCGCAGAAAACGGCACCAACCAGCACCGCTTTGCGCTTTCCTCTGATGCCGAACTCCCAAATACAGATTGCCACAGTAACAACCATTGCAAGCAAACCACTTCGGGAATAGGTGGCAACCACCGCCCACAACATGAAAATAAGACTAAGGGCCCAGAACAGCCTGGCTCGTTTACTCTTCGACGCAAACAAGAAAGCCACGCACAAAGGAAAATTGATGGCTATGTTGATGGCCAAGTCATTGGGATTTTCCAGAATGCCCTTCTGGACGCCCGTCAGCCTGCCAGATTCCGTATGATGAACCAGCACCGAGGCCACCGTGATCAGAGCGACCGCTCCTGCCTGGATGGCGAGAAGCCTGCGAACCTCCGTAACCGAAGTGGCAACCATATAAATCAGAATGGCGACGACGACGCCTTTGGAAAACCTGTTTACCACTGTGTCGTAAGCTCCAAACCGCCATACTGCAAAGGGAATGCACAAGATCATGTGGGCCAAAAGCAGGAGCAGAACCTTGAGTTCGAGGGTCAACTTGTGGCGGTGAGCGGAGGGAACTATGAAGATAAGCGCGAACAAAGCGACCCCGCCTGTAATCTTTCCGATGGGAACGACGTTAAGCAAGGGAATGAAGTCTTCCGGACGAACGAAGTAGAACAGGGAAAAAAGAACCAAGGCACGGTACGCCAGACTGCTTCTGGCATCGCTGTCGGCCTTGAACCTCCGAACTGATTCCATTCCCCTGGGCTGCTGGTTCATTTCCGCTCCGGATCTGCAGTCCAATCCTGGCCTGCGGAAATGGCGGCCCCGGAAGGACACAACCATGCCGGTTCGACGTCCTTACGAGGTCTGCGCGCCTCGCAGGCGTGCTCGGTCCGGAGGACCAGTTTCGAGATGGGTGGCATGATCTTCATCGGCTCCATGCGATTTTCCGTCCGCCGACAAAATTAGCGAAAGCTACCAGCGCTGCTGTATTCAGCAGCACAAACGTACCCGCCGCATCCGCGGCCCGACCGATCAGGCCGGCCTTGGGGAAACGCGCCAGCGCCAGAAGAGCCAGTCCGTAGAAGGCCATCTGCAAAGCCAGCGCCATCCTGTAGAGAGGAGCCTTCAACCACAAAGAGGCGGCCAGCATCGCGCCCAGCGCGAACGGAACCGCCAGCCGCAGCAATTTGTGACTCACGAACCGGAAGAGCAACGGATTTTCACCGCTTACAACCCACGGCGCCAGTTGCACCAGTTGATAGTTCCCGCTCAGCGTTCGCACCTTCCGCGCGAATTCCAGACCGTCGCCCAGGTCCGGACGGTCCCAGGCCCGGGCCCGCGCTTCGAAAACCACACGCTTCTCCTGCCGCACCACCGCCATCGGAACATAGACGTCGTCCAGAATCGTTCCTTCGGGCAGCGGAACCAGCAGTTCCCGCCGCACGGCATAAAGCGCTCCGGTCGCGCCTACGACCGAACCAGACTCCGATTCCAGTTCTCGAATTTTTTTTTCGATCCGCCAATACAGCCCCATTCCCTTGCCCGCCTCACCCGATTCCGGATCGCCCAACATCAGCGCTCCGCTTACGCAACCTACTTGCGGATCCGCGAAGTTTTCCATCAACAGGCGTATCGCCCCAGGCTCGATTCTCTGGCG
>Ga0137390_10002294_pt1 | contig 15096 bp, 18 predicted proteins | sample 15con2h24AmetaG_FD_104937 | JGI IMG/M metagenome (GOLD analysis project Ga0137390, IMG submission 104937) | Vadose zone soil microbial communities from Angelo Coast Range Reserve, California, USA - 15con2h2.4A metaG | ecosystem: Environmental > Terrestrial > Soil > Vadose zone > Saprolite... | reverse complement strand
TCGGCGGCTTCGATCGCGCCGTGAAGATGGAGGAGGATGAAGTCGAACTCTTGCTACCCCAACATGTCTCCGTGTACACGCGCATGCTGGCCGCATCGTATGCGGCGCATTCCGTACAGGCGCGATACGACTTCATTTTGGCGCTCGTCGCTCTCCTCTTTTTCTTCGCCGAAGATTTAGAAGAGTGGGACCCCAGCTTGCTCTCCGAAATATTCGCCGTTTTCCGTGGCGTCGCCATGCTGCGCTACGCCGCCGAGCAGCCCGCATTCGACGCCGCTCCTTTCACCGTCGTAGACGACGCGGACGAGGTCGCGGCGCGCCTCCGTACCCTCGGAATGTCGCGCAGCGCGCCGGCCGCATCCGCGCCTACCCCCGCTTTGTTCCCGTGCTTGCTCGAACAGATAGGCGGCGCCGCAGTCGATGCGCCGCTCGCCGTCGCTGCTCACGCGTTCCTCGACATGAGCGGGCTGCTGCAAGCCACTTCGACGGCTCATGCCGCGCGACTGGAGGTGCTGTGGTCCGAGCGTCTTCGCTCTCTGAGATTCCTCGACGCGGCCAGGGAGACGTTGGAATGGTTGCCGCGGACGCCAGCTGTCATGTACGTTTGGGCGAGGCTGTGGTTGGATGTTGGGAGGGATGCAGAGGCGGCGGAGGCTATGGACAGCCTGGCGGGTAATTTCGGTACGTTGTTGCTTTATCGCTCAGCCACTCGCCCTGATCGACGGTTATTCGACAGGCCCGTACAGCGCCCTGTCCTTCGAGGACGCCGATGCCCTTGCGGCGGTCCTTCCCGGAGGCCAGCTTTTTGACTCGATGTTTGGGTTTTACCTCCATGCTTCTTCGCTGTTCAAGTCTGCGTCCTTCACCGACCACGACGTTCACTTTGCCAGGTTGGCGATATCAAATGCTCCACCAGACTGGGACACCAATGATCTGTGGAGCACGACCATCAGAGGTACGACGGACTTGGGCTATTGGGACGAAGCGTACGCGGCACTGATGGCGACTCCGCACGATATGCTGTTCGTCATCATTATGAACTATTTTCCCCTGACTCACGAATCTTCGTAGGCGGCGTAATTGTGCTCAGTACTTGGTTCACCGAATGTGCGAGGAGCATGCAATAGAGCGTCTCGTGTCCTTCAATTTTGTTGGTATTGTCGATGAGGTAGAAGGATCATTGTCGTTCAAGGCACGGAATGCGGATCCCCGGATCCAGCCCTTCTATTCTCGGATCCTATATACGTGGTATGTGACACACGGTGACTATAGGAATGGTGAGCTAGCGACATTCATGTCCCATATTCTTTCTTTGTTGACACAGCCCTCAGCGGCCCTTGCAATGTACCAGCGCGCCAGGAAGCTTGCAGTCCTAAGTAACACCAACGAACTAGCACAGTATTTCTTGTTAGCCGAACAGCAGCTCGAGGCCTTGATCGTCTCCTCAAATGCCCTTGCTCTCCTCGACCAGAAGGACACATGGATCGTTCTCCCTATTGCGCCGGAAGGACTTGGGGCAAGGCAGCCAGAGCCGAAGCGTCGTAAGCTCACAAGACATATCCCCGAGGACAGATTCGCCAGCGGGAAACGCGACTTGGAAATAGTCAAGCTTTCAGATGTAATCGCAGAATCCACCCTGTTGAGCGCGCAGCTGGATCTTGTGAGAAAGGACCCGGAGCTGTTACGCTCAAGTGGTGAGCACGGCACAGCATGCGCCAAGCGTGATGAACTGATTTTGAATATCACAATAGCGACTCTACGTTCTCCCGAATCTGTCGTCTTACGGTTGGTGCAAAACAATCGTTTCAATCTAGCCATGGCCACCGCTCGTACCCTTGAAGTCGACATGACCGATCTGTTTTCGCATTTGACGAGGCAATGCCTGCGGCTGAGCCGTAACCCAGAGGCCGTTTTGTGGGTGCCACAGATTTCTTGAGTCTCCCGGTGTCGCTAACTGGTGGCGCAGATCGGAAGACACCACCGACTGGTTACTCACCGACAAAGTCACATCCTGGGCCGGCACGCCCTCTGATCGTGGGTGGAGGTACCTACGGCAGTCACTCGAGCGCCATGACGGATCGGACACGGATCTCCGTTACTCTAAGGTCGTCTTCGAGACAATAGTCGGTTTGGAGCGCGCATCGAGCCCCCCTCCATGGTTGGTCCATAGATTGGAGGTAATGGTCCCGCTTCTATTTCGTCGTTCTCAAAAATCTTACCGTACGCGTTCAATAATAAAGGAGCATGATTCAGAGTGGCTTATCCGCGCATGTATGCGCTTCGAGTTGCTTGAGCTGGCGTTGGAGCTTACGTTGTCCCTCATCCACAATGTGCGTTTTCCCGCCGGATGTAGCCCATGATGTATACCCTTTCTCACGAGGTTTGTCGGCAGGCCGAGTCGCGTCTCGCACAGGACCCACCCAAAACGGCCATGTCGACGTGGCTACCGTATACGCTTATCGACCAGCTCCTTGTCGCGACGAACGAGCAAACACAGGGTGATCTGTCCAAACGCGCGATAGGTCTCCGTCGGGATTTGCACCGGGAGGTCTCAAACGGTGCTCGGAGAGCGCAAAAATTAAGCCTTCGACTGTATCAGGAGTTGTGATTTACTTGTTTGTTTTCTCTTGTGTCATCACGCCTTGGGGGAATGAACTCGGGTCATCGCGAATTCTCCTCGAGCTTGTAACTTGGTTTGCCATAGTTGACGGAGAACAATCCCACTTATCAGGCTAAATTAAGTACTTCATAGCTTTATTCACATGACATGGTGTACCTTCCGTTGAGTTCATACTGTACACATGATGCCTTGTAAGGCAATCGTCGAAACTACAACGGAAACATGCAAATTTAAGCCGCAGGTAGATTCGACAAAACCTGGAATGATCAAGATAACAATTTTCGAACCGCAGGACAATTGAGGTGTTCGCCCAACTAGAACAAGGACCATGGTGGCAGACAGAGGATTTAGAAACCGCTTTTAGAGTGCATCCGAGTATCAAGAAAGGTTATTGGCGAGATCCTTTGTCAACTTTTCCTGCAAAGTGGTCAAATAGGCAAGGAATTCACGGTCCGGGAGTCTCGAATGTTCAAAGGCTTGTGTCATCGTCGTTCGCAGCTGGGAAGTTTGCCGTGTAAGCAAGACATAATATAGATGCTTTCGACAATTCGGAAGCAATGACGTGGCCAACATACCCTCAGAACAGCCTTCCGCCTTCTCGCAACTTTACAAGACTCACTACTCTCGTGCTTCTGTTTGGATTCGTCACCGAGGCGGTGCGCAATTTGTCCAGCCTGCGTGAGCACGTCCTTTGGCAAGTCCGCTAGGCGTGCGAGCTGAAGACCTGCAGTGCGTTTTCGCAAATGTCAGAGCCCGTATCAGTTCACATCGCGATAGATAGTACCATAATGGTCTACTTCATCTGCCTGGCCATTCACTATCCTGCAAAAGCATACATAAGATTACGACGGAAGGAGTGGCTGGCGAATACTTGTATGTGAAGGTCAAGCCAATATTAGAACTAGAAACGCGTGACCTCTGCCAGGCGTGAGAGCTAGCAAATGATTCTGCAGGTAGCATACCCGAACAGATAAATGCAAGCTCGGGAGATGTCAGTACGTTCGCAAGAAAATAGGGCTGACGCATCTACTGGACAATAGTCGGCTGACGGGACAATGTAACGGAAAGTTCCTGAAAGTGGCTGTTACGTTGCATGAACATGGGCCAATAAACGAGCCAATAGTGTTATCTCACGTAGCAAAGAAAGTGAAGCACTGCAAGGCCTCAGTTAGTTAAAGCACAATGTGCGAAAGACTTACCTTGAGTTTGATGAGTTCTTCGGCGATCGCATGGGAAATGCCTACACCTTCCTTTGGAGACGTGGCTCGGCCCAATTCATCAATTAGAACTAACGACTTTGAAGAAGCGAGTCCTAAAATCATCGCGCAAGACGCCATCTCATTGGCAAATGTGCTGAGATTTTTTTCCATGTCGTCATCGTTTGAGAGACGAGTCAGAAGGTGATTGTGAATACTGAAAAAGGGTGATGTGTGGGGGCAACAATAGTGAGGTGCTAGGCTCACCGAAAACTCGCGTACTCTGCCGGGACGAAACAACCGCATTGTGCCATAACGGTCAGTAAGCCGATTTGCCTGAGATATGTGCTTTTCCCTGCGTAAAGTGAGTAGAGGACAGTCGCGGTGACTTATGACACACCAGACATGCTATTAAGAGCGAAAGAGCGCAAGATCAATGCATCGCGCATGGTCTTTTAGGCTACTCACTTAGGGCCCCGTATCACTTGGAAAGACGTGCAGTCGGAGCAATACACGTCGTTTGACACGAGCATGCCCACCGATTGAACATTTTCTAGAATAGGATGGCGCCCAGCTTTGATGGCCAATGTGCCTGTAAACTCGGGGCGGACTAGTCATGTAATCAGGGTTTGGGGCTTGCTGACTGAAAGGAACTATCACCATAATTCTTCACTGTAGAGGACCAGGTAAAAATTAAGCCACAAAACGCAATTGTTACGAACTGATAGAGACGTGAGCAAAGGACCATAACATGTCCAACATGGCTATCTGGATTAGAACGCCGCGGCTCAGGTAATGGCTTGATTCATGGAGGAAGAGCCGACCGCTTCTGAGGCTTTATACAGAGCCCCAATGTCCACCAGAACCGCCGAGACAAGATCTTTGATAGTTCTGGCGCGCGTGGATGAGATCGAGAAGGCGAAGAGAGGGTTCACTTACGAATAGCTCAGAATGAGGGCCTCTTCGAGGGCATCCTTCATCCTGGCGTTACGTTTTTTCTGTAATTGCGGATCAGTGGGACTTATTAATGCAGGTACCCTAATAGCTCACCAATTCCATGTTCGTAAACAAGCATCTACCCTTTTGCATTGATGGATTAATGAAACCCCAGGGTAGCTTTCCCTCGCCAAGACCTCCCTTCCTAATAGCGAACAGAAACCCCGACTCCTGATATACAAGCTGCATGGGCAGGTTATGCTTCTCGGTGAGACTATTGTGTAACGCATGGATGTCCCCGACGTTCTCCTTGTATGTCTCGCGAGCGACGTCGAGAAGGGGGGTACAATTTGCCTGAATGACCTGAATTGACTAGTTGCATAAAGAACGATATGCTCACTTTCACAGCGTACACCCGAGCATTGATCGCACCAATTCCTGTCTGAGAACAAAGTCCGTTAAGTCGTCTTGGTCAAAGGTTGAAAGGAGCACACTTTCTGGAGAGATGCATCCTCATTCAAGCTCTCAGAAACGAGTCGTTCAACTTTTTCCAAGCGTTCGTCGGAGAGCATCTATGACGGACATCACACATTGAAGACATGCAAGAATTCCATAACGTACATTACCTATAATTCTCAACAGCTCGCTCTTTGAACCAACGAGAGCCTTCTGTAATGCGGGCAAGTGCCGTACAACATCCCGTAAGTTGAGCATCTGTGTCACCCGTGCGGAGGCTGTCCGCGCCGAACTAGCTTCCCGAGTTTCATTTGAAGCCAGCTGTACAGCCCCAGTACAGATGAAGAAGAGACGCGGTTGATGCGATCACGTACGGAGCTGATGAGTTTATCGAGGTCTACTTTACAGAGATGTTTCAAAGCATCCTTGATCTCCGTGAACCTATCTTCCGAACGGACTAGCTCTGACGAAGATGTGAACAAAATTTGGGCGGATCCACAAACGCAGAATACCTCCGACGACATCCAGTCGTGCTTCTAGCGCGGGTCCAACTAGTAAGACGTCAAAAAAAACGGTGATTTGAAGAGATCGGTCTTAGGGCATGCCTGTAACTGGCGCCAGCAAAGTCGCCCGTAAGAGTCGTCTCGCCATGGCGGTAGAGCAGTGATTTACAACGCTGAGAAGAAGTGAGTACTCCTCGGCGAGAGACAGAAATTCGTACCCAAATAGTGAATGCGGTGACCTTGCGTTCCCCATATTGTCAACGATTTCTAGATTGCGCGCTGTTTCCGGGTCAATCATCATCGTCCCTTCGACGGGAACGAAACGAATGCGTAGCGACCCGCTCGCAAACTGCGTGTTCAGCTTGATTTCTACATATTTGAATACTGCTGAGGCGGCGGATAAGGCATAGTATCTGACAACGGCGGCATCAGGATGGGTGAAGATAGCGGGATGGTCGCATATATGCGCACTTCCTTGACACGGCCACTATAGTGGCCGCTCGTTCTTCATCCTGGACGCAGAGTTGAGACACGAATTCTAGGCCTTGTGATTCAAGATATGGGAACAGTTCGCCAACATAGAGGTGAGATATACCAGCATCTTCGTTCCAGTATTTGCGCAACACAGGTTCAACTGGAATCCCGGGAAATTCATCATAAAGGCATTGTACAAGCAGTGGCGTTGAGCTCGGGTTATTCCTAGATGACGATCCTAGGTTATCCTTCGAGGACAAAAATGTATCCGGAATTAGAATGAGGGCTGGGTTGTGAAGGTGCATCTGATGAAGCGTCTTCACATATGTCTGGCAGTCAGCGAGCTACGTCTGGTGGTCAGGTCGATGTCCATTATGTACGGCGACTAAATGATTCTACCTGAATTAACACCGCGCGGCCAGTATCGCGATCAAGCGCAGCTATGCCAACCTCTCGGGCGATACCACGGCCTTCCAGTAAAGCGATGATGAAGCTGGCATCATGGCGGGAAGTCGCAGCTGTCGTAGGAGCCTGGGTTGTGCCTGGGCGAGACTGCCCAGTGCGAGGACGAGTGAGGGATGTCGCACGCGACTGCCCAGTCCAAGGACGATTGGTATTGTCTGAATGAGAATACATGATTGATTGGGGTAACTGTTGTTTCAGTTTGAGATTGACGCGTTGTTGATAACTGTGTACGCATCTCGCGGTACGAACATGATCCTCGTTCTCGTTATCATCATTACGTCAGTAAATGTAGGTACAGCGGTACAGCGCAATTACAGTGCATCGAAGTTCATTTTAATATTAGAGGAAATGCCAGTGAGTCACCGCGTAGGAGCGCATTCAGTCGTGCCTGGAATGACGCCTCATCCACCAGCATCCCAACTGTAATCGTGGGGCACATCGGACCCAGACGTTCGGGATCGGGATATGATGCTCATTGAGTGGAGGATGGAAAAGCCGCACCACCACGGCTATAACCGATAGGCACGCTAGGAGTGTTACTTCGTTGACGGACTGCTGTCATTAGCCGGCGCGGTTCCATCAGGCATCGCGGAGAGTAAAGACTTTTCCGGGGGGGTTAGATAGCAACCGAGTGCATGACTCCACACATATTCGTGGTTCAAAATCATGGTGAGGGTGCGATAGGCCGCTGGTGTCGCATAAGGTACTTTGGTACGGGGGTCGATATATCGCGCAGGGCGGCCTGTTATGGAACATAGTTGTACGGGTCGAGCTGGTGTAATCCCCATCAGAGCAAGAATGTGGTAAGGAAAGTATAACTCACACAGTGGCCGCCCCCTACTCACGTATGCCTTGACATCCTCCCACTTTACGTGATCACCAAACATCGCTGCCATAGTATCTTTCCACGGAGGCCGCGTTGCCAACTCGTCCTGTGAGGTCTCATGGATGACATAGTTCTTTGTTACCTCTTCTGTGCGAAGCTTAGGTGGATGCACAGGCTGCGCTGCATCGATACTGTCGCCAGGTTGTGGTGTCGCCAATTTTGTATCTGGGTTCCCCGATGCTGCGCTTGAGGAGCTGCTTTCGCCATCTTCTAGAATAAGCATCGGGAAATCCTGTGGGCACGGTAATCTCAACATACCAGGAGGACATTGCGTTTCAGTGGGTATTGAAACCGTCTCGCGACGACTGACCCATCTCAAGAGAGGGCCGGAAATCGTTGCCCGGACGGCATGTGCACGTTTCCTTTTCTCTTCCTCGACAAAAAGATAATTTTTATGCTCTACAATGTTGCCTTCCTCCATGTCCAATGCGCGCGCGATAAGCTCGTCTTGTGTGAGCGCACGCACCTTGATCTTCGATTTCTTGGGAACAGACTTATTATGCGCTTAGATGAGCGAGTGTTTTACCGGGAGAGTAGCACTATGAACGCACTTTCTTATCCTCAGCATCTTTCTTCATTCGTAGTGCTGTAGCACTCGTGTTTAAGATAGTGTGAGAGCGCCTGCTTTGCCGCTGTGCATTATTGATAACTTCACCCGTCTCTGCATCGATTGCAAGTCCCAGCGACACACGACGCTTCTTCTTCGCTACCGTGGTTGAGGCCTCTTCTGTTGCGTCGTCATATATCTCTGGGTTGAATGTCACCCTTAAGCGTGCGTGCGCAACAGCAGCAGCTCTCGCTATCCGGTTTTGCGCTGCCTGTATTATAGGGTAGTTCGACGAATAAGGAGAATGCGGAAAAACGTACCTTCTTTTCCCTACGCTCTTCAACCTTCACCTGCCGTTCTCCACCATCAGAGGCTTGCTGCGCAGCTTCGGTGTCGTCGTCCGTGCTTTCAAAGTCGGATTCAAAGACATCCTCCTCATCTGCGAGGGCTGTGAGAAGAAGAAGGATGGGAATAAGCTACTTACCTCTGACAATAATAAAGTCCTTATCATCTGCTTCGTCTTTGACATCATCTTCAACGCTGAGTTCCGCAAGTGCCGCCTCCATACTGTGAACGCGTTCACTCAGTTTCCAGAGGATAGAGCTAAATGCGCACCGGTTTCCCGCGGTGCTGCGGCGAGAACGACGTCGAACGACAGTGTCATCCTCAACCATGTTTGCAGAGCTAATGGCAGAGAACTGGCAGGGATTGGATTGCTTGCAAGATTAATTGCCGAGTCCACCAATCATGACGGTACCCCGGGCCGGCTTGTAACATCCAACACCCCCCCAAACCATCAAGACGCGGCCCGTTTCCCGGTCCCGACAATGCCCAAGCCACTTCTGGGTCCTTCACGCCTCTCTCAAATCTTGCAAAATCTGAACAAGGCACCACGGGCCACCTTGGTCGGAGTTAGGGCCATTACCCTCACTCTTGCACAGCGGAATGACCACTTTGGCGCGCGGCAAGTCCTTCAATATCCGTTCTTCAGTGTGGACGGCTGACCGAATGTATCCATAGCCATTTTCTGAAGGAAGACTTGCCTAGGATACGGTATGCAAATCCAAAGATTGACATCCGGGTCAACAAACTCGTAAAGACAAAGGATGAAACCTGGCAGCCGGAGCTTGTGCTAGAGTTTTGTTCGTCCCCGTTTCCTGCTGACCGCTGTGCTTTGATTCTTATATTTCCTTCCACGTAGCCGATGGGCGAGAACACAGCTTTAACCTTCACAATAAATGGTCTTCGACTACCTTTCAAGAGCTCATGGATACAGCAGGTGGTAATAGCTGGACGCGCTGGAAGACGGAACGCGCAGAAGCCGGGCTTCCTATCGTTGATGGGCCAACAGGGAATTATGTCCCTCCATCGCCAAAGCCCACAACAGGTGCTGCGGCTGTGCTCCCGTAGTGTTCAGTGCTTCCTTGTACCAGCTTGGTGAATTCATTTTCACGCGTCATCGTTACAAAGAGCCTGCATGTTGGGATCATCATTTTGCATGGGGATTCTACATTGGTCTACGAAATAGAATTCAAGGAAATGACCAGTTTTCGCATAAACTGGATGCTGCAATGAACAGACCCATCGCTACTACAGCAGCTGCAAGATCATCTAGCAGCGTCCCAAGGAGCTGTAAGTACCTTAAACCATACATGATTACGGAGGGCAAGGGTTTTGGGAGATAGGGGAGGGCGAGTGTGAGGAGTAATGGGGGTTGTGTCGAGTCCTGCAACCTACTTTTAGTCAAGGAGGTGTAGATCGCAGAGGAGGACCCACAAAGTCAAAAAAGATACGTGTTGAGTTGAGTGCAAGCTCCAAGGAAACGAAAGCCCAGAAAAATGGCTGCGGCGCATGTCAGTAGGATGGTTTGCAGTCGCGACCTTCGGAAGACTCACTACTATCTCAATACCCCACGTACTCTGTTCCGCTGGGCCACTGGCTAGCCTGGCCCATCGATTCGATATATTACCTGAAGAAACGACAACAGAATTCCGTGCCTGAAACATTTCAGGCTCTCGCCAAAAGATGAAAAACGCTACAAGAGCCCAGACGGCTATGACATGTAAAAGCGGCAGTAGTTTCTGAATGAATGTCTTCGGTTTGGGCTCTGTTCTGGACTGAGACACAGCCTCCGCTCCACGACCTATGCCCCCTTCTATACCCAAGCCGGACAAGAAGGCCAGGAGTGGGTCATCGGGACCAGCGCTGTTTGCAAGTGGGGTATGAACGTCGAAAGAACGAGGTTCTCTGGGTAGAGTACCACCGAGGAGGGCTTGTAAGAACTGTTGTTGCTGCTCGTTCGACCAGGCAGATGGGTCTGCAGGGGGGCTGCCCAACTCTGCAGTGGCGTCTGAGGGAGAGATATGCGAGTTGGGTGCGCGGCGGGACGACCGATCAGAGGTGAATGACGTAGGCGGAGGGTCCTCGCCAATGAAATTGGAGAGATTTCCTCGAGGTGCGGAAGATGGTGGTGAGTCTGCTAGGGTCGTATATAACAGGTACGATGAAGGGCCGATGGAGCGCAAGGCTTACTGGCATGCACGAATTGTGGTGCATCATCACCTCTTGCGGAAGTAGTTAGCCTTGAAAGACGGTCTGTGCCCCTGCTGAGGATGGCTTTTCGTCGAGCCTCTGCTTTTTCAGCGGCGGACATGATGGGTCAAGGTGGAACGCGTAGTGGCTGGTCACGCGGTCCACGGGTCTCCCCCTTGACCTGTTTTACCATCCGATTCGAGCAAGTGAACGCCCATCTGTCTACAATAAAGTCCACAACATGTCACCTCAGGACAAGACCACGACAGAACGACATGCCCGCACCCTTAGAGAGCTCGTGAAACGCCCGGAGAATAGAGTCTGTGCGGACTGCAAGCATAATGGTACGTCGATCTTTTAACCCTTTCTTCCCACTCTGACCCCTCGGCCCTTAGATCCTCGTTGGGCCTCTTGGAATATGTGCGTTGTCCTATTTTCTTCTTTTTTCTGTGTTTCATGAGTGCATTAGTGGTGTCTTTTTGTGTATTCGTTGCTCTGGTATTCATCGTGGAATGGGCACCCACATCAGCAAGGTCAAATCTATCGATCTAGACGCGTGGACACCTGAGCAGATGGGGGTATATCATTCACATCTTCTCCCACTGTCTAGCCTCATGAACATGCAATATAGAACATACAAAAGTGGGGTAATCGTCTTGCTAATTTATACTGGGAAGCACACCTCAAACCTGGACACGTCCCACCGGATCAGTGAGTGTATATTTTTGGTTGTAACAGGTCTTCCCATCTGACACAACACCATCCCAGTAAGATAGAATCATTCATCCGGTCGAAGTATGAATCGCGCCGCTGGGCTCTAGATGGCCCTCCGCCCTCAGACCCTGGTATCCTCGAAGGTGGTTCATCGACAGGGGAAGCTGCCTCGGATCCTTCGCCTGCCCCCATTCCAGATCCATCTCCCGTGCGCGTCAACCAGCAGAATTCGTCCGCCCGTCAACCCGCAGCCCCGAAAGTCACACCTGCCGTTACGGCGCGTCATACTCAGCCCCACCAGCTGCTCTCTACACAGTATGCGCGTGGCCAGGCGACATCTCCTGCAGTACCCACCCAGGTTACTCCAACGTCGGCCCCTGCTCCCGTTCCTGCCTCTCCCGCACCAGAAAATGACATTTTCTCGCTTGATTTTCACGCACCACCTGTAAACGCCACATCCACGACAGCAACTGCTCCTAAGAAGGACGCTAAACAGGATATTCTATCACTTTTCGGTGCACCGGCTGCACCGTCACCTTGGCCCCAAGCACAAGCACCAGTCGCTCAACCTCAATCTCAGCCACTTCCGCCATTCAGTAATGGGACACCTGGTCTCTCATCTACTACGAATTGGAATGTCGGCCATAACTGGAGCAATGCTGTTCCACCTGTGCAACCGAATGTGTGGGGTCCTACTACGCCTGCTCAACAGCCATCTCTGCTTGGTTCCGGAAGTGATATTTGGGGCGGGTCCACCGGGAATCCTGCAGGTGCGAGTGTTGGCCTCTTCGGGTCATCAACGTCGGCAAGCAATACGCAAACCAACAAGGAGGATGTATTTGGGGACATCTGGGGCAGTTTCAAGTAGATGCTGCTTAGAGTTATCTGCGCTCTTTTGTTGATACTGCATGCATTCGCAATCCGATCCGAGAATAGCCCACCAGGATTGGTCGGTAACATACACCGGTTTGACCCCAACCTCGGAAAAGTTACACAATATTATGCTCTGCAAGCTTCGGCGATTGGCACACGTAGCGGGCTTTTGCCTGTCCAACTTACATGTCTTTGTAGGGTCACTCTCACCCAATGTATAGCCTACAATCCCGATTACCATCTATGCAGACGCAAGATCCTTCCCGAGCTGTCAGCAACTGATGCCTGACGAGATTTTGCATCTGTCACGCACCTTCTCAATCAACTTTCTTGCGATCGGATGAAATTCTTCTTTAGACTGCGTAAAATACTGTTTCGCAAGTGCGGTATTGACCCTACTCGCTGCCCGGAATGTAGGGCGGCAGAATTTCATGCGACCCTTGATCACGCCCGTTCCATCTCGCCCGGTCACCCATTTCAGTGCCTGGCTAGCGTAATCGACCGCCACCGACGATGTGGGATCTTTAAGTGCAATGTGGTAGAAACGCAGACGTATCTCGGCATTCGCAGAAGTCGCTACTTCGTATAAGGTGCCAAGGTGACTTATATGGGCGGAGTGTAACGGTGGATATGTCGCAAGGCGTTCGAGGAATACAACTATAATAGAGTAAGAAATTGGAGTAACATAACCATTAATGGCTCACTCTTTTGGTTAGAGTCGAATGTTTGTACATCGGATGCGGCAAAATCCAGTTTAGTTACATCAGAAACGGACCGTGAGGTGTCCCATCTCGCTGCAAGGCTGTAGGGGGGGTCAGCAAGCGTTATGTCATACGAAGGCTCCACGGGGAGCTTCAGCCCTTCGCCGTAGAACCACGCCTGAGTACGGGTCAGCCAACCGCCTGGGTATTTTATACAGACGCGAACCCACATCCCAGTTAACGCTATTCAGTGCGTCCAGTTTTTCTTGACCTCCGTGTCTCTCAAAGTAGGTGTAGAGATGCGCTTTCCAGTCCCATGTCGTAATGCTTTTCCCTTGAAAGGTCGCAACGTAGTCTCGTATATAAGGTAGGAAGACGTCCAGGCCGCCAAGTGTTTGTTCTGAAAACCGGTGAGATTCAGACGCGAGAGAACAAAAATTGAACAGACCCAGGTATAAGAGGAAGTTAGAACCTTTCTCGTATGGGATGCTGCTGTACGCGTCATCGGGATCTTCTCCAGGCTCAAAATCGATGACCAAACGCTGATACTTCGGTCGATCTGCGTAGTTACTCAAAGCCTCGCTCAAGGCTGTAGACCCGATGACGTATTGAAATCCACGGGCCGCAGGAGAGTGAAGGAACTGCTGTAGAAGGCGTTCGATGTACGTTGTCCAACCTTCGTTGAGCCAGAAATGCGTCGCTTCTGCATGCCTGTATGGGAATTATGTTAGACGCGTTAGATGCGTTATCGAGGGCTCACGTAATGCCGTTTCCGAACCAAGAGTGGGTCAGCTCATGGACGACAACGTCAACCAGTGTCCGGTCCCCAGCGAGAAGGGCTAGGCACGCTAATCAAGAATTGACGGGACATTTAGGAAATTAACACGCACTGGGCGTCAAGAAAGATAGACAGGCATTTTCCTTCACATGCCCGTCAACGGGAGTCGTCAAGCATTGGGAGGGGGCCAGCAGAACTCACCATTCCTCCATAGGGGAAGGAGGGAGGAAGGACTAAGACGTCGTAAACCCCAAATTTATAGGGACCAACAATATCCTCTTCCTTGGCAAGGAATCTGTCCCCATCAAATACTGATTTGCGTGCCGAGCTGTTGGACCAGACCAGATACTGACCTTCCAGTGTCCTCACTAAACTCCCAGTAGCAAGCCTCTAGCAGCTCAGGCTCTGCCCACACGCCGCTTTTCCAACTTCTTCCCTCAATGGCTAGGAAAGGCTTGTATCGTAGATTGCCACTAGCGATAGCAATCAGATAGGAGGGTATTCCTACGGGCTTGCATCAAGTTGAGACTCCAAACCCAGAGTTCTGTCTTTAAACACGAAACTCAGTCATACCTGTTTGTATACGTAACTGACGACATCCTTCCCAATGATCTTCCCATCATGAGCAGGGCCCTCAGATGGCGGCGAGACGCGGATAGCGGAGAGGAGGACCGGGAGCACGGATGCTACCGTTGCCGTGTACGTCTGAGAGAAGATCAGAGTTCACTTTACTTTCAACTTTCACAATGTGCGGACAACGCACAATCTTGAGCGAAGGGGTGTCTATCCATACCGTGAATCTCGCGCGGTCGAATTGAGTTTAACAGGAGTCCCTACCTTGTAACGGTGCTAACGCTCGGGCATATATGGGTTGACATTGGCTGAAGAGATATGAAAATTGCTTCCCCTGTGTCTGTCTAGAACATATAAATATACCCAATTGTATGGGAATGATGCCGAACTTACTCCTTAGCTAGCCACTGAAGTGCTGTGCTACCCTTCGTAGTTTTGTAAAATATGGTGACCTTCGCGGTTGAACCTGCCTGAGTACCCGGGACGAGAGGTACGTGCAATGCAGAGCCCATTACTTCATGTTTTTCACCAAGAACGAACTTCAAAAATCTAGATAAATTGAGGATGTACGGTCAGCCAGCGGGACAACCTACTTCAACCGCGCGTTCATCCACCAGCACCTTGCTGATTTCTAGATCGGACGTATCAAAACTTATGATAAAGCAATGTCAATACGATCCAAGGACGGGAGGTATTAATAGTAATTTATGTACATGACTTCTTCTACCCCAGCTTCTCGAGCCAGAATTGCATGTGTTGCAGTGCCTTCCACAATCTGGCTTCCGAAGTCCAGAGTCCAATTGAGGTCGACATTTGTAGTATAAACTTGCAGGTAGTTGGAT
>Ga0137390_10002290_pt1 | contig 15118 bp, 13 predicted proteins | sample 15con2h24AmetaG_FD_104937 | JGI IMG/M metagenome (GOLD analysis project Ga0137390, IMG submission 104937) | Vadose zone soil microbial communities from Angelo Coast Range Reserve, California, USA - 15con2h2.4A metaG | ecosystem: Environmental > Terrestrial > Soil > Vadose zone > Saprolite... | reverse complement strand
TCTTTCCCGTCCCCGTCGCGCCCTGGATGACGGTGGAGCTCGCCCGCGGCAACCCGCCGCCGAGCATCTCGTCGAGCCCGGCGACCCCGGTCGGAGCGCGCTCGGCGGCCGACCAGACCGACGGGCCGTTGGCGTCAGGGCCCCGCACCCGCGGGAAGAAGACCAGTCCCTCGGGACCGATCTCGAAGAAGTGACGGCCAGTGACGGCATCCGCCCCGCGGAGCTTGAGGACCTCGACCATCCGGACCGCCGTCAGCCCCTCGCGCCGGGTGCTGAAGCGGAGGATGCCATCCGCGATGGTGAACTCGGCGTAGGTCGCCATCTCTTCGTCGGTGTATTCACCAACGAAGAGGGTGGCTGCTCCCCAGCCTGCCGTCTGGACCGCGAGATCGTACACGAACGTCCGGATCGACGGAGCATCGCCGAGGATGTCCCGCATTGCCTTGAAGCTGTCGATGACGACGATGGCCGGCTCCTCTTGCTCGACCCGGCTGGTGATCGCCTCGAGCGCTGCGTTGGCGTCCCGGCCCCGGACTATCGAGCCGAGGTCCGAGAGGACCAGTTCCTTGCCCATCAGGCGCTCGTCGAAGAAAGCGAACTGCTGCATGTACTGGATGAGCTTCAGCGACGGCTCCGAGAGCGTCGTGAAGTAGAGGCCTTTCTTCCCCTGCCGCGCCAGATTGAAGAGGACTTGCAGGGCGAACAACGTCTTGCCCGCGCCGGGCTCCCCGGAGATCACGCAGAGCGACCTGACCGGAAGCCCGCCTCCGAGGATGCGATCGAAGGCGGCGCTCCCCGTCGAGAGGCGCTCCAATTGGGGGGTCGTGCTCACTTTCGTTCCTCCTGCGACACGAAGAGGTCCCGCTCTCGAAGCTCCAGAATCTGCTCCAGGTGCCGGATGACGATCTGGCCGGTCATCTCGACCAGGAGCGGCTGGAGCTCGCCGGCGAGTTCGCGCAGCGCAGCAGCTTGCCTTCGGATTTGTCGTTCCAGGCGGACGGACGAGTAGCGGTAGATGAGACCGTCCCGCTTGATGACCAGCCCGGCGAGTTCGGGGCTGCGGACTGCGGCCCGATGCGCGGCGCGTTTCAGGAGCGCCGCCGTGGCGGCGCTTCCAAGGAGGTCGGCGAAAGCTGGTCAGCGGCCACGCATGCGCCTATAAGTGGACTCGGGATGCACGAGCGTGCGAGTGCGGCGTGTCTGGCCCGGTCGGCGCGGAGGCGTTGACAAGAGCGCTGCCGGAAGCGCGTTGTCCCTCATCGACGTTGCACGCATCCCCTGGTGCAAAAGTTGAGACGGATGAAAAAGAAGCAGAACGGATCCCAGCCTTCGCGGTCGAGCTTCTCGATCGTCGGGATTGGCGCGTCGGCCGGCGGCCTGGCCGCTTTCATGGAGCTTCTCTCTGCCATCCCGCCCAACTCCGGCATGGCCTTCGTCATCGTCCAGCACCTGGATCCGACGCACACCAGCATGCTGAGCGACGCGCTGGCCAAGGCGACGTCGATGAAGGTCGCCACGGCAACCGATCGAATCGAGGTCCAGCCCGACCACGTGTACGTCATCCCGCCCAACGCGGACATTGCGCTCGAAGGAAACTCGCTCCTCCTCTCGGCTCGCGAAGACTCGCGCAAGCCTCATCTCGCCATCGATTTCTTCTTCCGCACGCTGGCCACCCAGCGCCGGGGGCAGGCGATCGGGGTTGTGCTCTCCGGCAGCGGCTCCGACGGCACGGAGGGCCTGCGCGCGATCAAGGCCGAGGGCGGGATCACTTTCGCGCAGGAGCCGCGGACCGCGAAGTTCGGAGACATGCCCCAGAGCGCAATCAACGCCGGGGTCGTCGACACCGGCATGACCATCGCGGCGCTTGCGCGGGAGTTGGTCCGCCTGAGCCGGCATCCGTACCTGGCCGCGACCGCCCGCCCGGACCCGTCGGAGAAGGACGCGGGCAACTTCGAAAAGATCCAGGCCCTGGTGCGCAGCAAGACCGGAGTCGACTTCTCCGAGTACAAGGAGGCCACCTTCGAGCGTCGCATGGACCGGCGCATGGCGTTGCGCCAGGAGGAGAAACTCGAGGACTACCTGCGCCTGCTGGAGATCGACGACGACGAGGCCCGGGCGCTCTGCGAGGACGTGTTCATCCACGTCACGTCATTCTTCCGCGAGCCAGCCGCGTTCGAGGCGCTGGCGAAGGAAGTCGTCCCCCGGATCCTCGAGGGCAAGGCCAAGGGTGCACCGCTACGCGCTTGGGTGGCGGGGTGCTCGACGGGCGAGGAGGCCTACTCGCTGGCCATCTCGCTGCTCGAGAGCGTCGCCCACCTGGAGCACCCTCGGCCCATCCAGATCTTCGGCTCGGACGTGAGCCAAAGAGCGGTAGAGAGGGCACGCGCCGGCGTCTTTTCGGAAGCCGCCCTCCACGAGCTGAGCGAGGAGATCCGGCGCAAGTACTTCGTCAAGCTCGACCACGGGTACCGGATCAACAAGCTCGTCCGCGAGCTGTGCATCTTCGTCCGGCACGACCTCGCCCGCGACCCGCCCTTCGCGCGCCTGGATCTGGTGTGCTGCCGCAACGTGCTCATCTATTTCGGGCACGCGCTGCAGAAGCGCGTGATGGCAACCTTCCACTACTGCCTGAACAAGCCCGGCTTCCTCATGCTCGGGCGCAGCGAGAGCATCGCCGGCTACGGGCCGTTCTTCACCCAGATCGACAGGGAGAACAAGATCTACGCCCGCAACCCGTCGCGCAGCGAGCTCCAGTTTGCGCCCGGCTACGGGGCGTACCCGGCGGTGCCAAATCTGGTCTTGCCGGCGCCAGTGGAGACGCCCCGTCCGACCTTCGATCTGATCAAGCACGTGGACCGGATGCTCCTCGGCAAGTACGCGCCGGCGGGCGTGATCCTCAACGAGAAGCTCGAGGTGATCCAGTTCCGCGGGCGCACCGGGCCCTATCTCGAGCCGGCCCCCGGACAGCCGCAGAGCAACGTGCTCAAGATGGCGCGGGAAGGCTTGCTGCTCCCCCTCAAGACCGCCCTGACGCAGGCCAAGAAGCAGAAGGAGCCGGTCCGCAAGCGGGGGATCGAGGTCGGCGAGCGCGGCGCAACGGTGCAGTGCGACCTCGTCGTTACGCCGCTCACCGGCTGGCCGGGGTCGAAGGAAACGCTCTACGCGGTCCTCTTCGAGGAAGCGGCCCCGCAGCCGGAGCAGGCAGCCGGGCAGCGGACCAGTTCGAAAGGGCCCGTGACGCCGACGGTGGCCAAGCTCAAGGGCGAGCTCCGCGCCTCCAAGGAATATCTGCAATCGCTGCTCGAGGAGCACGGCCGGGTGAACGACGACCTTGCCACCGCCAACGAGGAGCTCCTCTCCGGCAACGAAGAGCTGCAGACCATGAACGAGGAGCTGCAGACGGCCAAGGAGGAGCTGCAGTCTGCCAACGAGGAATTGACCACGGTCAACGAGGAGCTGCAGAGCGGCAACAGGGAGCTCAACCTGGTCAACGCCGACCTCGTCAACCTCCTCAATACCGTCGAGATCCCCATCGTCTTCCTCGATGCGCAGCGGCGCATCCGCCGCTTCACGCCCCAGGCGCAGAGCATCTTCAACGTGCTGGCGACCGACATCGGCCGGCCCATCGACCACATCAAGCCCAAGGTGGACGCGCCCGATCTGGACACCGACATCGCCTGGTCGATCGCCAACGTCACGGTGCGCGAGTCGGAGGTGCAGGACCAGGTCGGCCACTGGTACCGCATGCAGATCCACCCCTACCAGACGCTCGAGGGCAAGGTGGACGGCGCCATCCTCTCGCTGGTCGACATCGACGTGCTCAAGCGCCACGCCGATGCGGCGGAGTGGGCCCGCGACTACGCCGTGAGCGTCGTCGATGCCGTGCTGGTGCCGCTGGTGGTGCTCGATGAAGATCTAATGGTCATCTCCGCGAACGACGCCTTCTACGTGACGTTTGGCGCAACGGATGACGAGACGGAGAACCGCAGCTTCTTCACTCTCGCCGGCGGCGCATGGGACATCGCCGCGCTGCGCACCAGCCTGCGCGACGTGTTCGCCAGGCGGACGCCGTTCCAGGACATCGAGGTCGAACGCGCCTTTCCCCACGTCGGCCAGAGGACGATGTCCTTCTCCGCGCGCTCGGTGCACTCTCGCGGCGCAAAGCCGATGGTCCTGCTCGCCATCGAGGACATCAGCGGCCGCAAGCAGGTCGAGGCCGAGCGCAAGCACCTCCTGGCGGAGGCCCAGCACGCGCGCGAAGCCGCGGAGCTGGCGAACCGCACCAAGGATGCCTTCCTCGCCATTCTCTCGCACGAGTTGCGCACGCCCCTGGCGACCATGCTGATGAACGCGCAGCTCCTGCGTCACGGCGATCTCGACGCAAGCAAGGTGCTGCGCGCCAGCGAGGTCATCGAGCGAAGCGCGAAGGCCCAGTCGCAGCTGATCGAGGATCTGCTCGACGTCTCGCGCATCGTCTCCGGAAAGCTCAGCCTGGATCTGCGCAAGCTGAGCCTGCTCGAGGTGGTCCCGCCCGCGCTCGAGTCGGTGGCCCTGCAGGCCGAGCGCAAGAAGATCCGCATCGAGGTCCAGCTCGACCAGCAGACAGGGCCGGTGCGCGGCGACTCGCTGCGCCTGCAGCAGGTGGTCTCGAACCTGCTCACCAACGCCATCAAGTTCACGCCGGAGCACGGCGAGGTGAAGTTGGTCCTCGGCAACGAGGGCGAGAATTCCCTCCTCCGCGTCAGCGACACGGGCACCGGGATCGACGCGGACTTTCTCCCCTTCGTCTTCGATCGGTTCACGCAGCAGGAGAATTCCAGCGTGCGGCGCTTCGGCGGACTCGGCCTCGGGCTGTCCATCGTGCGGCACATCGTCGATTTGCACGGCGGGACCGTGCGGGCGGAGAGCCCGGGAAAGGGAAGGGGGGCGACTTTTTCCATCACCATCCCCCTGCTGCGCGAGGCGCAGGACCAGGCCCCCGGCAAGCTGTCACTCGTCGAGACGAAGCCGGCAGCCCCCGAGTTGTCGCGTCTCCGGGGGCTGCGGATCCTGGTGGTTGACGACGACGTCGGGACGCTCGAAGCGGTCAGCGAGATGCTCAGGCTCAACGGGGCAAGCGTCATCGCGGCCGCTTCCGCGGCGGAGGCGCTGAAGGCGGCGCAGGAGTCCAGGCCGGAGGTGATCGTCTCCGACATCGCCATGCCCGGCGAGGACGGGTACAGCTTGATCCGCGCCATTCGGGCGTTGCCAGCAGTGGAGCAAGCGAACGTGCCGGCAATCGCCCTGACGGCCGCGGCCGGAGCCAAGGGCCGCGCGCAGTCGCTGGATGCCGGGTTCCAGGAGTATCTGGAAAAGCCCGTCGACATCGACCGCCTGGCGCGCGCCGTCGTCAACGTGTCGCGCTCACGGCAAAGCGCGTGAGCGCGGCTCGGCCTGTTTTCGCTTCGTGCAACAGCACGACCGCCTCCCCACTCGCCCGGCAAGCATGACTAATCGAAGATAGACGAGCGCCGGCCGCGCCCTGCACCTACACTCGCCGGACTACCCGCGTCGCCATCCTTCGCCGCCGGCGAATCGTCTCGCGGGGTCTCAAGAACAGTCCACGTCGCGAAGGCCCACCCTGCTTCGCGCCTTTGTTCGGATCCCTCGACCTGGGGCGACCCGATGGAGGCCATCCAATGGCCAATGACATCATCGAAACGGCAGTCAACGCCGGCAACTTCAAGACACTCTCCTCAGCGCTCAACGAGGCGGGGCTCACTTCCACGCTCAAGGGCGCGGGCCCCTATACCGTGTTCGCTCCCACCGACGCCGCCTGGGAGAAGCTGCCCAAGGGCACGGTCGAGTCCCTCTACAAGGACAAGGAGAAGCTGAAGGGCATTCTCCTTTCCCATGTGTTCTCCGGGAACCTCTCCGCGTCGGCCGTCAGCAAGATGCGCGACGGCGAGAAGGTGAAGACCGTCTCCGGCAGGGAGTTCACCCTGGGCCTCAAGGGCAGCGTGGTGACTGTGAATGGCGCCAACGTGAGCAGGACCGACATCCAGGCGTCGAACGGCATCATCCACGCCATCGACAGCGTGATCATGCCGAACTGAAAGGCACCCTGAAATCGTGCGGGCGCGGGAGATTCCTCTCTCGCGCCCGTCTTTTTGGTCGCGTGCGGAGAAGAGCTTCGATATTTCACCTTTCAGGACGCCCGGGCGCCCCGCCCCGGTGCCCCGGCGTCGATGAAGAAACCGAAACAGGCCGTCGGCCGCGGCTGCACGCGGCTTGCCGTCAAAGCGACTTCTTCAGCGAGGCCGAGTTGATGCAGTAGCGCTCGCCGGTCGGCGGTGGTCCGTCCTGGAAGACATGGCCGAGGTGGCCGCCGCAGCGGCGGCAATGCACCTCGACCCGCTCCATTCCATGGCTCGAGTCGCGCGTCGAGGCGATGGCGCGCGCGTCGGCAGGACGCGAGAAGCTGGGCCAGCCCGTTCGGCTGTCGAACTTCTCCTCGGAGCGGAAGAGCTCCGCACCGCAGCCCGCGCAGAGATAGCGGCCGGGCTCGTGGTCGTCCCAGAACTCGCCGCTGAAGGCGCGCTCGGTGCCCTTCTGGCGGAGCGCGCTGTATTGCTCGAGCGTCAGGTCGCGGCGCCACTGATCATCGCTCTTCTCGATCTTGTCGTCCATGGTGCTCTCGATTGTAACTCCAACCAGCGAGACCATGCTCACGACTTGTTGCAGATATGGTGCCCTCGGGCCTCAGGCAAAGCCTGAATAAGTTTTTTTACTGAGGCCTGAGGTCCGAAGTCTGAGGCCTGTTACAGACCCTTCCCCTTCAACCAGGCGAGGCTGTATTCGGCGAGCTCGCGCCATCCGCTGTCGATGGTCAGGGAGTGACCGCGGCCGGCGAACTCCTTGAATTCGGTGATGGCCGGCGACTTGCTGTACGCCTTGAGGTTGCTCTTGACCATCACTGGCGGAACCGTGTGGTCCTTCTCGCCCGACACGAGCAGCAGGGGACCGCGGCTCGCGTTTGTCAGATTCACCTTGGTGGCGGAATTCGGGTTGAAGGTCGCGGTGGCGGCCTGGAACAGCAGGCGCCCCGGGCCCGGCATCGCGTACTTCGCGTAGAGCTCTTTGGCCTCTTGCTCCGGGACGGCGTTGGTGAACCCGAAGCGGAACTGGTGCTCGGTCAGCGACACGGCGCGCTTGAAGTTGAACGGGTTGCCCAGCACCGGGAGCGCGGACTTCAGCGCGGAGAGCGGCAGCTCGGGCACGCCCTTGGGCGGTGCGGGGTCGATGGCGATCGCCGCGGCGGCAAGGTCGCGGCCGAGAAGGTTCTGCACCAGCAGTCCGCCGAAGGAGTGACCGATGAGGATGGGTTTCTTGTCGAACGCCTTGAGCTGCCTGGCGATGTGGTCGGCAATCTCGGTCACGCCGTAGCCGGCGACGGCTTTGGCGTTCTTGCGGGTCGCCTCGGTGCTCTCCGAGTCGCCAGGCCAACTCGCCGCGGTAGCCTCGTAGCCATTCTCGCGGAAGAATTGCATCCACTTGTTCCACGACTCGGCGTGAAGCCAGAGACCGTGAACGAACACGATCGGCGTCTTTGCCATGATTCACTCCTTTTCTTTGGGAGACGAATGATAAGCGCCGGCCTTGAAGGTTTCCAACCTCCCCGGCGGATCGCGGCCCGAAACAGAGCCCCCGAAGCTCGATCTCGAGCGGACCGACTATATCGCGAGCGGGCGATCGCTCGCCTGTGGGACCCACGATCCCACAACGCGGTCAAGTGAGCGGCTACCGTAGCAGTCTGAGGGCCAGCGCGACCATCAGGGTGGAGACGAACGCCATGGCGGCGGCCACCGTGGCTCCGCCCTTCGACCCTTCGCGCCACCAGATGAGCCCGGCGCAGATGGCGATGGCGGCCCAGACGACGCTCCGGGCGTAGTGCACGCGCAGGGCGATCACATTGAGCTGCAGAAGCAGGCCGATGGACGACGCCGCCAGAGCGCCGATGGCGAGACGACGGTCGCTGTGCTCGTGGACGAAGAGGTACACCGAGCCCGCGAGCGTGACGAGGACGAAGAAGAGCCGCATCGACATCGTGTACCTCCTCCGGACGAGGATACCCGAGCGGGGCTCGCGGACAAGAAAGTTACCGGCCGCAGACACGCGCTGATATGCGCTCCGGTGTCCCTCGCTGAACGTGGCCACTCCCACGGTGGCGCTCAGGCCCAAAAGGCCCAGCGTCCGCCGAGGAGTGCGCCGCCCGTCAGGATCGCGTTGGTGACCACGTGGGCCAGGATCGCATCGCCGGTTCGCCCGCGCGCATTCTGCGCGAGTGCGTAGAGCATGCCCGCGAGCATACCGGCCCAGACCGACTGGTGGATGGCCCCGAAAGCGAGGGAGGAGAGCAGGAAGGCCTTCACATCGAAAGGACGGAGCGAGACCTCGGTGAAATCGGGGCCGATGAGGCGGCGGAGCAGAAAACCGCGGAAGGCGAGCTCCTCGACGATGGGGATGACCAGGACGCTTCCGAGGACGCGAGAGGCCATCCAAGGCACCCGGGCGGCGCCGAGCGCCGCGACTTGCAGACGGAGCTCTTCGCCTCGATTCGCCGCCTCCGGCTCCTGCAGCAGCGCGCAGGCCACGAACGCAACCGCTCCCAGCAACATCGCGGCCCAGGAGAAGGAAACCCGGATTGGTCCGTAGTAGCGCCTCCAGAGCCAGAGGGGTATGAGGGCGGCGGCTATGCGCACGGGGTACAGCGCCTGTGTTCCCGGGGAGACGAGCCCCGTCACGATCGCCGCCGCGCCCATCGCCAGGAAGGGCATCAGGTAGGCCGCGCTGGGATTCCAGGTCTCGCCTTCCTCCTTGGCGGTGCCGTCTGTCGAGAAGGGAGTGTGGTGTGCCAGCGCCGCAAGGCCGAGAGCCACACAGCAGAAGAGGATCCAGCCCGCCTTGGAGTGAAAGCCGCCGAAGGCGAGCTCGGGGGACCAGCGGCTCCCCACCACGATCAGCGCGGTGATCCGGAGCACGTTCGCCGACCAGGCTGCGAGCACCCCGATCGGAAGCAGGACGAAAGCGAGCGGGAATCGCAGGTTCTTGCGCATCGCCAGGAGAAAGGCCGCCAGGAAGATGAGGATCAGACCGATCCCCTCATATCCGGAGCAGACAGGCGCAACACGGACGTGAAACGAGCGGAGCCCGACTTCGAGCCTGCCGGGCACGCTCACCACCTCGTCGCTCCCCATGCGCAGGAGGCCCGCCACGACGGACAGGGTCAACCAGCCCAGCGTCGTCCACAGGCGCTCGGCCCAGCGGCCGGCTATCCAGGCGGCGCCTCCGACGGCGATGGAGAGCATCAGGGTCGGCCGGGCGCGCCGGGCGAGAGCGATCGCCGCGGCGGGCGGAAGGGCGGCGAACAGTAGCGCGGCCACGCTCGCGGCCCCGACGACGACCCAGAGAACGAACCAGCGGAGTTGGTCGCCGGGAAGCGAGGCCCGGGGGGCTACAAGGCGGCGCGTCAACTCGAGGAACGCAGCGAACAGGAGAGCGTGGGCGAGCCACGGAAGCCAGCGGCGCGAGGCGGGCGGCTCGGTGATTCCCGCATGGGGCACCGGCGTCAGGAGGTCGCCCTTGAAGAGGAGCGCCGCAGTGCCCATCGCGATCAGCAGAGGACCGACATATCCGATCCCCGAGAGCCAGGGCAGCCGGCGCTCCAGGAAACGCGCGTCGAAGAGAATGCTGATCAGCAGGTATTCCAGGATCAGGCACGCGGCAACCCAGAGGACCGCGCGCGGGGAGAGTCGATCCGACACTCCTACGCTGGCCAATGCGCCCCCCGAAGACTCTCTCGCCGACTGTTCCTGCGCTCTGGCGCGCTAAATTTTTGCGACGCGATCGCCGCGCTTCCGGCGTCCGCGGAGCACGAAGAGTGAACCGCCCAGGAGGGTCAGGGCGAGGCCGGCGGCGCGAGGATCGAGTTCGGGAACGCCGCGCGACTCGTCGACTGGGTCACCATCGCCCGCCCGCGCCGGCGTTGCCCACGAGCACAGCGCAAAGGCGAGTGCCATTCCCATCAACTGCGTCAACCAAATCTGTTTCGACATAGCTTGCCCCCTACCGGTGTCGTTCTGAGCGCTTCGGTACATCCCCACCTTTCACTACATCACCACCTCCCCTCACGTCAAGCCTTGCCCGTCGGAAATGGCGAACGGGTCGGCGCTGCTGCAAGCGCAGTCCTCGCCGGGAACATGCTTTGGTTCTTGCTCGCGCAGACCGCGGCGCAATCTGCCCCCTGAGGTTCGCTCGACTCCAGCCCCTCCTTGACCTGATTTAGAACTCGAACCCAACGCCGAGCGAAAGGTCAGGGATCACCCACGTCTCTCTTCGAAAGGGAAAGGGGGGAATGCCACCACCAGAGCCTGTCGGATCCGGGTGCCCTGATGTGCTCGCGATGCCTGCTCCAACGGCAGCTTCGAGGAACCATCCCGGCCACGCTCGAAAACGCCAACCGACCGTCAGCGTGACGGTATCCAACCGCGCCGTAGGGTCAAAAGAGTTCTGGTTGTCGCGCGACCGCTCGTAGCGATGCCCGGTCCAGGTTACGGCCGCCACGAAGCCCTGGGAGTCGCCGCTGAAAGCACGAAGCCCGAGCGCAGTTGCGGTCTGGATGTTGCGTAGGCCATATGACCCGTTGGCCTGTTCGAACAGGCCAAGACCCAGGTTAAGCCCGGCAGGCCGGAAACGCCGAGCCCGACACTCGCGGCGACGTGCCAAATGTGCAGGTCCAGTCTGGCACCGAGGTAGTCGTACGAACTGCCGATGCCACCCGAAAGGCCGAGGCCGACAATCGACGAGTGCTAACAGCGCCAGCATGCATCGTGGACACGCTACCTGAGTTCGCGGCCGCAATGCGCCGGCCAACCTCATCCGTCGTAGTCGTCGCTCCGCTAGCGCTGCGGCTGAGCCGCGCGATCGCGGCTCGGGGGACAGGTTGAGGCCGGGCTGGGATCGGCCTTCTCGTCGCAGAGCGGGCCCAGCGGGGCCTCGCCCTGATCGGCGGCGGCAATGGCCAGGGCCGCGATGGCGACGGTCACGGGGTTGACGCAGGAGTTGACCGGATCAGTGCAGGAGTAGCCTCCGCTGTGAAACGTGGCGCATGCGCAGGACAGGGCAATCAAGGCGGCAGCGACGGTGCGCATGCGCATCGATCGTGCATCGCCCGCGCCAGAGAGCCTGATCCGTGATTCCGCGCGCTTCCGCGAACAGGTGCGTGCGCGCTGTGACACTCCTGTCGCAGGTACCTCAGTACTTGCGATACGGCAGGAACTTCCCGTGCATCACGATCTTGACCCGGTCTCCCTTCGGGTCGGGGAGGCGCTCGAGCGACATCTCGAAGTCGATGGCGCTCATGATGCCGTCGCCGAACTCCTCGTGAATCAGGTCCTTGATGGTCGTCCCGTAGACCTGGATCAACTCGTGGAAACGGTAGATGGTCGGATCGACCGGCGGCGATTTATCCAGCGATCCGCGCATCGGGATCGTTTGCAGGAGAGTCATCTCCTCGTCGCTCAGCTCGAGGAGCTTCGAGGCCCTCTGCGCTTCTTCCTTGCTCATCGGCATCTGGCCGTGCAGCGCCGCGGTCGTCCAGACGGGGCTGCGTCCAACCTCCTTGGCGATCTGCGCCCAGGTGAGTCCCTTCTTGAGTTTCACCGCGGCGATCTTCTCGGTCACCTGCATTCGGGTCATGGTGCGCTCTCCTCCAATGGAAGCTCGATCGGGCTGATACGCGCGGCTTCGTTGCCGGCGCCGTTCCGGTAACGCTTCGATCGCGTCACCAGGAAGTCGAGGAGGTGGTTGCGGAGCTGGTAGTATCGCGGATCGCGATGGATGGTCTGCCGCGTCCGTCCGCGCGGCAAGACATTCTCGACCACCTCGGCGATGCCCGCCCGCGGTCCGTTGCTCATGAGCAGGATGCGATCGGCGAGCAGGATGGCCTCGTCGACGTCGTGCGTGATCATCAGCACCGTCTGCCGCGTGGCCGCGCAGATCTGCAGCAGCTCGTCCTGGATGACCCCGCGCGTGAGCGCGTCGAGGGCCCCGAACGGTTCATCGAGCAGCAGCATCTTGGGCTGGATGGCGAAGGCGCGGGCGATTCCCACACGCTGCTTCATCCCGCCGGACAGCTCGGACGGTTTCTTCTGCTCCGAGCCGGTGAGATGGACCAGGTCCAGATACTTCTGCGCGTGCGACGCGACCCGCTCGTCGCTCCACTGCGGCCACCGGGACCGCACCGCGAAGGCGACGTTCTTCAGCGCCGAGAGCCAGGGGAGGAGCGCGTGACTCTGGAAGACGACGCCGCGATCGAGGCTGGGCCCGCGCACCTGGAGGCCGTCCACGATCACCCGACCCGCACTGGCCCGATCGAGCCCGGCGACGACGTTGAGGATGGTCGACTTGCCGCAGCCGGAATGCCCGATCAGGCAGACGAACTCGCCCTTGTCGATGGTGAAGCCGACGCCCTCGAAGACCACCAGCGGGCCGTAGGCCTGGCGGAGCTCCTCGACGGATACGAAGGGTCGCATCTGGCGATCATTCCTGGTAGGCGACGAGCCTGCCGAGGCCGGCGAAGCCGAGATCGAGGAGCATGCCCACGAGCCCGATGACGCCGAGCGCGAAGATGACGTTGGCCAAGGAGAGGTTGTTCCATTCGTTCCAGACGAAGTAGCCGATGCCCGTGCCGCCGACGAGCATCTCGGCCGCGACGATCACGAGCCAGGCAATGCCCATCGAGATGCGCATGCCGGTGAGGATGGTCGGCGCCGCGGCAGGGAGCACGACCCGGAAGGCCTGGCGCAAGGGGCGCACCTCCAGCGTGCGCGCGACGTCGAGCCACTCGCGCTTCACCGAGCCGACGCCGTGGGCCGTGTTGACGAGCATGGGCCACACCGAGCAAATCGCGATGACGAAGATGGAGCAGATGGACGAGTCCTTGATGGTGTAGAGCGCGAGCGGCATCCAGGCCAGCGGCGAGATGGGCTTGAGCACCTGGATGTAGGGATTGAGAGCGCGATAGACGAACGGTGAGCTCCCCACGAAGAAGCCGAGCGGGATTGCGACCAGCATCGCGATGGTGAAGCCGAGGAGCACGCGTCCCAACGACCAGGCGAGATGGATGGCGATGCCCTTGTCGTTCATTCCGCCGTTGCGGAAGGCGCTCTTCAGTTGCTGCCAGCCGGTCTGCGCGACCTCCATCGGCCCGGGCAGCCCCGACTTGCGCGCGCCGATGAGCGCGGCGTAGTCCGCGTCGGCGTTCTGCCCCGCGGCCGGCGGAAGCGTCGCCAGGTGCCAGGCGGCGAGCAAGAGGACAAAGAGCAGCAGGGAGGCGAGGGCGGTGCGAATTCCCGGCCCCGGACGCATGCCTCAGCTCCGCCGGATGGCGAAGCCCTTGAGGTACTCTTCGGGCTTGGCCGGGTCGAAGGTCTTTCCCATCACCTCGTGCCGCTTGTAGCTCTCCTTGGGCGCCGGCAGCCCCAGCTCGATCATCCGGCGGCGCGCGTCGGTAGCGAGGAACACCTGCTCCGCGACGGTCCGGTAATCGACCTCCTGCTTGAGGTATCCCCAGCGCTTGAGCTGGGTGAGGATCCAGACCGCCATCGAGTGCCAGGGGAACGGATCGAAGTCGGCGCGGCCGGGAACGTTCTGGATCTTGCCGAGCCCGTCGGCGAATCGGCCGGTGAGCACTTGCTCGACCACCGGCAAGGGTTGGTTGAGGTAGTTCGCCGGCGCGATCGCCCTGGCGATCTCCATCCGGTTCTCCGCCTTGTGCGCGTGCGCGGTCGCGGTGGCGATGGCGCGGAAGAGCGCCGCGAAGGCGTTGGGGTTCTCCTGGATGAAGCTCGCCGGAACGCCCAGTGCGCAGCAGGGATGGCCGTCCCACAGCTCCTTGGAGAGGAGGTGGATGAAACCGACCTCTTCGTAGACCGCGCGCTGGTTGAAGGGCTCGGGACCGAGATAGCCGTCGATGTTTCCGGCGCGGAGGTTGGCGACCATCTCTGGCGGCGGCACGACGCGGATCTCGACGTCCTTGTCGGGATCGATCCCGTGCTCCGCGAGATAGTAGCGGAGAAGGAGGTTGTGCATCGAATAGTCGAAGGGGACGGCGAACTTCATTCCCTTCCACTGCCGCGGATCGCGCTTCTCCTTGTGCTTGTTGTGGAGCGTGATCGCCTGGCCGTTGATGTTCTCGATGGCCGCCACATGCGTGGCCTGGGGCCGCGAGCCGATGCCCAGGCTGATGGCGAGCGGCATGGGCGAGAGCATGTGCGAGGCGTGGTACTCCCGGTTCAGGACCTTGTCGCGGATCAGCGCCCATCCCGCCGTCTTCACCACGTTCACCTTGAGGCCCTGCTTGGCGTAGAAGCCCATCGGGTCGGCCATGATGATGGGCGTGGCGCAGGTGATGGGGACGAAGCCGATCTGGATCTCCTTCAGCTCCAGCGCTCCGCTTTTCTCCTGCGCCAGCGCCTTCGCCGCTCCGAGCGGGAAGAAGGCGGAGAGCGCCGAGAAGAGCGTGCCCGACCCGATCGCTCGCAACAGTTCCCGGCGAGCAGGGCCGCGGGGAAGGATTTCGTGCAACAGCACGCGCTCGACGGCACGCTCGACGATGGCGTCGTCGGACCCGGAATCTGCCATTCGGCGGAAGGGGCTGCAAGCGCGATACCACACGGCGACCCGTCGCCTGGGAGAGGAGGAATGTCGCGGCAGGACCGACCGGGCGACAATTTCGTGGGCGCGCCCTTCGAACGCGACAATTGCGTCCCTGCGGCTGTCGACAGCTCCCCCACGGTTGCGAGGCGCGCTCTGCCTCGCGACGCCGTCATTGCCCACGTCCATACAGATTCGTCTCTTTCGGCCGGGAAGGAGACAATCGCGTCGTATTCCCTCGTGTAGCCCATCCCGGCCGCGCTCGTTAAGCTGGTCTCCGTCAAGCGGGGAGCTTCCGACCGTCCGTCGCAAGGGCCTAGGACCAATGCCACTCAGTCCGGCACATCAGATAAGGGCCTTCCTGCCGTGGGTGGCGACCGTGCGCTTGCGCGGGTAGTTGCTCATCTTGATCTTCACGGCGCGC
>Ga0137390_10002286_pt1 | contig 15126 bp, 17 predicted proteins | sample 15con2h24AmetaG_FD_104937 | JGI IMG/M metagenome (GOLD analysis project Ga0137390, IMG submission 104937) | Vadose zone soil microbial communities from Angelo Coast Range Reserve, California, USA - 15con2h2.4A metaG | ecosystem: Environmental > Terrestrial > Soil > Vadose zone > Saprolite... | reverse complement strand
TTATCGATTTGCTGGGCGCCGCGGGAGGGCGGTCATCCATTTGGGCTGTTGGTCTGGCTATTCAAACCGTGATCACCACCTTCCCGCGAGCGTGTCCCTCCTCCAGCTGCCGGAGGGCGTCAGACGTTTCGCTGAGCGTGTATGTCCGGCCGATCATCGGCGTGATCCTGGCGGTTTCAATAAGTTGTTTCAGAACAACCAGATCATTTGTGTTCGGCGTCGCAAGCACCGGACGCAATCGCTGGCTAACGAACCGCGACAACACAAGCGCTCGCACTGAACGCCATGTTCCTCCGCCGATCCAACGATCGCCGCCTTCCCCGCCTACGATTACAAGCGTTCCCGTCCGCGCGAGGGCGCGCCGGAGTTGTGATAGGGAGCGGTTCCCGCCGGTGTCGAGGATCAGGTCATACTGCTTCCCGCTACGGGTGAAATCTTCTTTGCCGTAGTCAATGACACGATCTGCGCCAATAGAGCGGACCATGTCCATCTTCGTCGTGCTGCACACGCCGGTTACTTCAGCGCCGAACCATTTGGCGATCTGCACCGCGAACATTCCCACGTCTCCGGACGCACCGATGATCAAGACCTTCTGGTCTGGCTTGATCCCGCCTGTATCGCGAAGCCCCTGGAGGGCGGTAATGGCGCCGTGCGGTACGGCTGCAGCCTGCTCAAAGGTCAGGTTTGACGGCTTAGGCGCAAGCGTGTCCGCTCGAGCGCTGGCGTATTCGGCGAAGGCGCCGTCGCAGGTACCGTACACGTCGTCGCCCGGCTGAAACTGCGTCACGTCGCTGCCGATTGCTTCCACCGTGCCCGCGACATCCATACCCCGGACACGAGCTTTGGGCGCGCGGAGGCCGAAGCCCACGATCCGCATCAGGTACGGCTGGCCTGTCATGACGTGCAGGTCACCGATATGGACGCCTGCCGCACGAACGCGGACGAGCACGTCGTCGACTCCGATCTCTGGTTTGTCGATGCTCCTGAGCGCCAGGACTCTGGATGAGCCGTACTTATCCTGGACAATGGCCTGCATCGTGGTTTGCTGAGCTGGCACCGGCTTGTCGATGTCCCCGAGATCCTGGACAACTTGTGAGGCGTGCTGGTTCTGAAGAATCGCGTTCACCGGATTGGCCTGTCTGCGTCCGGGTAGACGCGTCGAACTGAAACGATCGGTAGGTTCAGGTCTCGAATCGTGTTGAGCACGCCATGCAGGGCGGCCTGGTCTGCGAGCGGGCCGGTCAAGGTCGTGGTGCCGTCGTTCTCTCGCGTTAAGGCCAGGCCCTCCAGCCAGTCGACCCAGCGGTCATCAAGGCGTCCCTGGACGCGGATCTCGTGAATTTCGGACATAGGACAAACCTACCGACGTGTGCAGGTTCCGCCCTCAGCCGAAGGGTGTAAATCGGGGGTGTATTTTTTCGAAGGGGTGTAGTTGACTCAGCTCGTGAGCCGGGCAACGGCCTCGGTGCGATGGGTCACGCCAAGCTTGCCGTAGGTGTTGGCGATGTGACGCTTGACCGTGGCCAGGCTGATCACCAGTTGATCCGCGATCTCCTGGTTGCGCATACCTGCCGCAACGAGCCGCAGGATCTCGGTTTCCCGTGCTGTGAGTGGCTCGGCCAGACCGGCGACGATGGCAGGGGCGGAAACGGCCGGCTGTGGTACCCCGTCGTGGAAGGCAGCCAGCAATCCTCGGGCATAGACGCCTGAGATGCACTGAGCAACCGCGTGGCGAAGGAGGTCACGCATAGCAGTCCCCTCGTCCACGAAGATCCGCACGTAACCCTCTGGCTCGGCGAGAGTTAATGCGCGTTCAAGCGGTACAAGTGCCGCGGGAATGTCGCCCAGCAGCCGCCGAGCGAGTGCCTGCAGTACCAGGATTTCGATGGCACTTCCCGCCCGCCCGCCCTGCTCCGCTGCGTCCAAGAGCCGCTCCAGCAGTGCATCAACCTTACCTACGGAGCGATCGTCGCCTTGGGCCAGGAGTATCCGGGCAACCGTGATATGCCCGAACTCGCGCATATAGGTGAGATCGTCGTCAGCGGACAGGCCTTGCTGGCGGACCCAATCCACTGCTTCCGACAGCACTCCCTGTGCGATCCACACGCGCGCTTTTTGCGCCGCGATGGGGTGAATATCAGGAACAACACCCGGAACATGCAGTCGCTCGGCTTCGTCGAGCAGATCTATGGCACCCTCCAGATCGCGCTGGGCCAGGCGAAGTCGAGCCCAAGCAATGCAGCGGCGGTACGGCGTCTCCCGTAAATCGGCATGCTTGCCCGGCTGCTCGCTTTGCCGCAGATTCCGTGTCGCGGATTCCACTTCATTGCGCTCGCAATGCAGCTCGCTCAGCCCCAGGTGCAGGTCCGCTATTCCCGGCAGCGCTGGATCGCCGTGCTCCAGGGTGAACTGCAACGCTTGCCTATAGATCCTGCCCGCCTCACCAAGACGACCGCGCGCCTTCGCGAGGTCGGCCGCGTCATAGGCTGCACTGGTCGCGAGCGCGACGTCGCCGGCCTTCCTCAAGCTGGCGACGCCGTCGGCATGCGTCTGTTGGGCCACTTCGAGGTCGCCCCTCGTCCAGTGTGCCAGCGCCAGAAGCAGCGCTGCACCGCCACGCCAGACGTGGTCATCGTCGGGCAAGAGGTTCAGCGCGCGGCGCGCGTGCTCTACGGTGCCGGCCAGATCGCCCAACGCCTGGGCGCGAAACGATTGGGCGAGGGCGATCGTCCCCGGCAAAGACCGGAGCTCCGCCTGGTCCGCGACCACCATACCGGCGGGCCCGCGCTGAGAGGCCTCAAGCCACAGTTCGGCATCCCGCAACCGGGCCGCCGCGTTGTCCATCTCACCGGTACCCAGTAGGGCGAAGGCGTAGTAGGTGCTGAGAACGGGCCTTGCACGGATCAGGTCGTCGGGTACCAGCTTGAGCCAGTCGAGAAGCCTGGCGGACTGGTTGCTCTTTCTGATCGTTGCTCGCGCGACGAGTTCGAGCAGGCTCGCCACTCGCTCGAAGTCACCGGCGGCAAGCGCGTGGTGGATCGCTTCGATTGGTTCACCGTTCCGCGCGAACCACTCGCTCGCATGCTGGTGCAGGGCAAGTACTCGGTCTGGCTGCTCCTCCCTCGAGCGCGCCTGAAGGACATCTGCGAAAAGCTGGTGATAGCGATACCACCGACGCTTGTCGTCGAGCGGAACGACGAACAGGTTGGCGCGCTCGATGGTCTCGAGCATCGCCTGCCCGGTCTCCCGCCCGGTAACCGCATTGCACAGTGGGCCGCTCATGCGGTGAAGGATGGAGGTCTGCAGCAAGAAGCTCCGGACGTCCCCGGATTGACGCTGCAGGACCTCTTCGACCAGGTAGTCGATGATGTAGCGATCATCGCCCGTGAACGCGCTGATGAAGCCGCCGATGTCATCACGTCCCTGGACTGAGAGCGCCGCGAGTTGAAGGCCGGTGATCCAGCCTTCGGTGCGCGCCTCGAGCGCTGCTACATCCTGGGCTGGCAGATGGAGGCCCATCACCTCGTTGAGGAACGCGGCTGACTCGTCGGCGGTGAAACGCAGATCCGCGGCTCGAAGCTCAGCCATTTCAGCGCGCCCGCGCAGGCGACTGAGCGGCAAAGGCGGATCGACGCGGCCAGCGATCACCAGGTGCAGCTGCGGTGGCAGGTGGTCCAGCAGAAAAGCGATGCCCTGGTGGATCGGCGGTGCCGTGATCAGGTGGTAGTCGTCGAGCACCAGCACGATATCCTGCGCGACGGCGCCAACCTCATTGAGCATCCTGGACAGCACCGTCTCGACGGGAACAGGCTGAAGCGACTGGAGCAGCGCGAGCGTGCTCCGGCCTGGATCAAACTCGGGCCGCACGGTCTGCAGCGCGGCGATTAGGTACGACCAGAAGAGCGCGGGTTCATTGTCGCTCTGATCGAGAGCGAGCCATGCCGCGGGCTGTTTGCCTGCCTCCGCAGTTGCAAGCCATTCAGCCAGCAGCGTGGTCTTGCCGAAGCCAGCTGGCGCAGAGACGAGGGTCAGTTTGCCCGCGCTGGCCTGATTCAAGCGCTCGATGAGCCTCGGACGGGATACGAGATCTGGGCGTGGTCTGGGAATAAAGAGCTTGGTCTCGAGCAGCGGGCTTGAGATGGCCTTCTCTCGCGTCGAATCGACCATGGGCGGAGTATATGGGTCGCCTACAACCTCCTCTCGGCGGCGTATCCTCTGGCGGTCGATCGATGTCAACCCCCATCGGCTGACCCGCATTCGGGGCATGATCGCCGCTGACTTCATTCCTCGTGATGCGAGTAGCGTGTGGCTGGGTCGCCCCAAGTCTGGCCGGCTCCCAGTTCGCTCGGACACAGGGCGACACCGTCGGTTCAGTCACGGTGTCGGCGTGCGGGGCCCACGTCTGGGGCGCCGCACTGCTCGTCGACGGAACTGTCACTAGCCCGATCGACTACTACACTGAGGGCGGGGAATCGGTTGGGAGCGTGCGCGTCAGTTGCCAGCGATGTTGTGGGCCAGCTCACAAGGCACCGAGGGGCGAGTGGCGGCCGCCCTCATAACCGGCGCGCCGCCTGATACTCGCCTACCCCTCGCCTCGGCGGCGAACAGCGGCGGCTCTGCGGCCATTCCTCGGAACCGGACGAGGCCCTCGTGCAGCCAAAATTTGCAGCCGAACCGCGGACAAACCCGGCGCAGCGTGGGCCAGGCGACGGAGAAGTCGGCCAATGTTGAACTCGCCAGGCATATGGAGGGGGTGCGTGGAGCAGGGCATGACAAGATTTGGACCGTCTTCAAGTGGATGACGCATCCTGACGAGGTCGCGAGAGCCCCTTACTGAGCAGGCCGCCTCAGCAGTTCCTGGTCGAGAAGCACGTAGAACCCGCCCGAGCGTGCACGAATCCCCGAGACGAGTCCTGCCGTCCTCAGCTCAGCGAGGCCCCGGCGCGTTGCGTCGCCAGTCGGATCGAGCCCGTGGAGGCGATCCGCTTCGACGAGAAGCTGCCCACGCCGTGCAAGGGCGCGAACCGGCGCAGGAGTGCGGCCAAATTCAGCGGCTGTGGCAATGGGCTCCTGTTGGCAGGCAAACAGCCTCAGCAATGCCAGCAACGCCGCACCGCTCAACCTAGCGATCCAGTCGCCCCAAAGCCCTGATGGAACCCGGATGATCGGCTCGATCCGATGCGGAACGTAAAAATTGGACCGGCCTCGTCCGCGATCTTCCAGAACTTCCACGAAGCCCATCCTCTGTAACACCCCAACCGATCGCCAAACTGTTCGTACAGACGTGAGTAGTGGGTCTGCCGACGAACGGGCTCCGAACGCCTCCCTCGCTAGCTCGCCCAGCACAATACTTGTAACTGCGTGCTGTACATACGATGCGGCCTCGCCCGGGCGAAGACACGTATCTTTCCCAGGCGACAACGACCGAACGGTTTAGTTGGCGGCCTGGGCGCAGTTGGTGCAGCAGAACACGTCGTCGCCGCGCTTCTCCATTGTCGCGCGGAACACGATGGGTGAGCCGCAATGCGCGCAGAGCGGGTCACGCTCGCGCTTCACGGTGCTCGGATACGCTCCCGACCCCGTTTGCTCCATCGCTTCAGCGCAGTTGGGACAGCAGAAAACCCGTTCGTTGTGCACGACCTGCACGACGGGATCCACGATCGGCACGCCACAGTTCGTGCAGGCCAGGACCACTGCGCCGCACATCGGTCCGGTGTCTTGATCGACCGGAGCAACTCGGAGTGTGCGTAGCCGGTTCCAGATGTCGTAACCGACTTCAGCCTTGGCCACCACACAGTCGTCGCGCCCCACAACCTGGGTGCCGAGGGCCGTGAGCTCCCGCCCCTCACACAGGTCATAATAGGTGGAGGCCTGCGCCAACCGTTGACCGCGTCGCAACAGCGGAATCCGCTTCAACTCGTCGTCGCGGAAGACATCCGCCAACGCACGATGCAACGACTTTGCGTCGTACACCGTGCGGACCTGGGAAATATCGGTCATGTTGTCGTCTGGAGAGTGGAGCAGGGCGCGCCGCGGATGGGATACGGCGCGACGCGGCTCGGCCTCCTAACGCGCGCTGCGCGCGGCACCGGCTTGCTCGCGGTGCTGGACGTCATAACCGCCGTGGCGATGCATGAGGCGGTCGGCCTCGTCAGTGCGTTGACCGTCGCGCACCGCAACAAGCGAACGTCCACCGCGGATCTCCTGCTCGTAATAGCGGGCCTCATTCTCAGGCACACCCATGCCCACCAATGCGCCAGCGATAGCGCCAAGTCCGGCGCCAAGGATGGCGCCGCCGATCGCCGCCGCGAGCGCACCGGCGGCGACGAATGGGCCGATGCCCGGGATTGCCAGTGTGCCCAGCCCGACCAACCACCCGGCGAGTCCGCCAAACAGTCCGCCCGCGACTGCGCCCGTTAGTGCGCCTTCACGCGCTTTCTCCTGCTTTGACGTCTTGTCGACGGGTGCCACGGCCGCCTCGGGCGCGAGCAGACTGATCACTTCGGGCGGGAATCCCGCCTCTTTCAGGGCCGCGACAGCGTCGCGCGCATCCTCGGGAGCGTTGAAAACGCATACGGCTACCCGACGTTCGATCATCATCGAGTCGTTCCTCCCGTTCGAGTTTGGGTCGCGGCACGCTAGAGGCGCGTTTGAACCGCGTGAGAATGCGGCTCAGAATGCGCCGATCCGCCGGCATCGCAGGTGCGCGCTCAGGCGATCGACGGCCTCCTCGTCACATGTGAGCAGAGCGAACATAATTGTGGCCAAGCACGCTTCGATTTCTGCCGCGGTTTTTACGAGCTTCTTATCCAGTCGGGTACAGGCTACTGAGGCGTCCGTATATTTTCGGAATCGTCGTGACGCCGGGCGTCTGTTAGCGCGGCGAGCTGCCGGTGACGTACCCCATTGGCGTCTAACTTGACCCGGAGGTAAGGCAACTTGCAAACCGTAGGTCGCGTGCAAGTCTTTCTGACGAGCACCGCTTTCGATCACCAACAGCGCATTCCGCGGCGCTTCACTTGTGATGGCGAAGACCTCTCACCGCCACTCGTCTGGCATGGAGTTCCAGATGAGGCGCGCACGCTTGCGCTTGTCATGGAAGATCCGGACGCGCCGCGCGGCACGTTTACGCACTGGGTCTACTACAACCTCGCGGCGACGCTGCGCGAGCTTCCGGAGGGCGTGGACAAGACGCCGCATCCGGCATCAGGTGGCGAACAGGGTCTGAACGACTTTGGCAATGTCGGCTACAACGGGCCATGCCCACCACCTGGGCCAGCCCACCACTACCACCTAACCCTCTACGCGCTCGATGAGCAACTCGAGCTGCCGCAGAGCTGTTCGGCACAAGCTCTACGGCACGCGATGCATGCGCACATTCTCGGCGAGGGTGAATTGATCGGGACGTATGCTCGGGGTCACTAGAGCTGCAGCTACGCACTCCCGTTCGCGACGACCGCCAACAATTCGTTTTCGCGAATGACGAGATACTCCTCGTCCTCCAGCTTTACCTCTGTGCCGGCGTACTTGGCGAAAGGGCGCCAGCGGGTCAACCGGCGGCGGTGGCATGGAAACAGGTTCAGCTGATCTTCGCCTTGCGCCGTCAAACAGTCGCGCGCGCGCCGGAGACAAGTCTGGCGATGAAAATCACCACGATCGCGCCAAGTACGGCTACGAGCAAACTCTGGATATTGAACCCGGTGACGTCAACGCCCATGAGCGTGCTGATGATCCAGCCGCCGACAATGGCGCCGAGGATACCCAGAATGATATCGCCAAGTACGCCGTAACTACTTCCTTTGACCAGAACTCCGGCGAGCCAGCCGGCAATAAGACCTGGAATTATCCAACCCAGAATACTCATCTTATGTACTTCTTTTCGGTGGTGTGGATGCATGCCGCGGCACGCGCTACTTGACCGGGATGCGTTTGCCATTCAATGTGGCTTCGGCCGGTTTAGGAATCTGGACCTCCAGCACTCCGTCGTTCAGCGTGGCCTGGATGTGGTCTGGTTTGACATCGAATGGCAATGGGACACGCCGGTAGGGCCGGGTCATTGGGACCCCGAACGGTCGGCTCCACAATCGAGCCAACTCCTCCTGGAACTCATCAAGCAGGGCGAACGGATTCCAGCGCGCGAGCTGCGATCGTTGACGCTGCTCAACTTCGCTACCACCATTGTGTGCAGGAGCCATTTCAGCGCCCGGGCCATCCTGGGTGCGTTGTGAAGGGTCACCACTCTGGACGTGCTGTCAGGTGGACGCGCAATATTCGGCATCGGCGCGCCATTACTACCGGCAAGGCGCGATTGGTGCAGGAACAGTGCGACCATGCCTCAGTCCCCAACGCCCACACCTCTACCGCCCCCGCCGGCCGACCCGCTGGCGCCTTACGACCTGTCGTCGCTGTGCGATGGGCGTAGAACCGACTTTCCGCTCGGCATGCTGGTCGAGACGGTCAAGGTGATGCTCAACGGTGTCTACCTGTAGCAGGACCTTGACTTCTTGCTGGCACATAAGAATGGCCAATCGCAGGTAGAGCTCCGACGTCCGGCTCAGGCGGGCGACACGCTGGTCGTCCTCAGAGTGCCGTCACGTGAACCGCCACGCTCCCAGAAGCGCTTGGATACGGCTGACGATGATGTGCCAGCGTACGAAGCGCTGCCTCGGGCAGTCAAAGACAACATCTCACGCGAGCAGTGGCCTGAGGCGCGCCGCGAGGTCGTCCGTAGCGGGATGAAGATTCCCGAACCTGCGCGCTACATCAATCTGAAGAATGGGCTGGTGCTCGAGTACATAGCCGGTCAGGTGGCGAATGGCCCGCTATTGCCAGTAGCCGACCTGGCGGGCGGACGTGGCAAGGACGACACACGCCCCGTTGACCGACGCAGAGGCAGGCGACTACGACGCACTGCTGAATCTCATCGCCGATGCGCGGCGGCTGCTGCTCGGAGTGCCGTGATCCACTTCGACGACACGCGGTCGGTCGAGCCGCTTGACACGACTTTCAGACACGCCTCCAACGGAGTTCTTACTGTTCGTACCCCACACTGACGCATGCCCAAAAAAGGCCAGCATCACAACGATGGCTTGAATTCGTCCAAGCCGCGCGGACACGAAAAGTCACGCGGACCGAATCATCCCGATCGCAGTGAACCCATCACTACTCAGTCCTACAAGAAGACGGAAACCTACAAGAAGGAAGCCTTCGAGCACTCGCCCAAGACCGCCGATCGACGACCCACGGCAGTCCACTTCGGCGCGTGGAACGATGACATCCGCGAGCACCCAGATACGTCTACGGACAGCACGCGGGCCCGCGATTCGGATCTGCGCAGCGGTCGCAGCGGCAGTGACTCCAACAAGTCTCGCCGCACCCGCGGATACTGACTGATTGATGCACGTTCGGCCCGACCACGAAACCGAAGACATCCTGGCAGTGATCAGTGACCCGGACACGGCCAGGCAAGCGGTGCCGCATGCGTGAGATCCTGGAGGGTCCGCAGCGCGTCGTCGGACTGCCACGCGAGCCTGGCCGCTCAACTGGCTGACACTTCGCTTCAGGAGGTCGTGCATGCGGCACGGCACACCGCTCGTATTGGGTTCCTCTCGGCGCAGTGGCCGGGGTGACCACCGATCTCGGCGCAAACCTGGCCGACGTGGAGGTCATACTTCGCCTGACCGACGAGCGTGCGTCGCTTCGCGCCAATCTTCCACGAGTCTGAGTCTTGAGAAAGCCAATGGCCACGCTAGAACACGTTGAACTCGACACCCTTCAATTGGGGATGCCCGTGCTGCTCGGCGGCCGAGAGATCGGACGTCTGGAAGACATCATTCCGCAGCCTGACCGCAGGCACGCCCTGCGGCTCATCACTCGTCTGCCAGACAATCGGCTCGTCGCAATTCCCATCGATTGGGTACGCGACATTCGGGACGGGCGCATCGAGCTGTCCGTTACCAGCGCCGAGATGGATCAATTGCCCGACTATGTGCCAATCATTCGCGCCGCGCGCGACCGAATGCCTGCGCCAACGGCTAACGGGCGTACGACGACCGCGACTGGCTACGGCTATCCGTGGCTGCACACCCTGCTCGAGCGCACCTCTGGGCTCGATTTCGACGAAGCACAACTCGGCCGCATCGAGGACATCGCCGAGCGCAAGCTGGTCGATCTATTCGACGTGGCCGAAGAGGCGGCTGTGGCGAATGGCCGCGCCCGCGTGCTGCGGCACGACTTGCCGCTGACCAAAGGATTGCAAATCGTGCTCCTCGAGGTCGAGGACATTGCCCGCGAGTTCCAATTGCAACCGCTGCTCGTCTTCCTGGCCGACGCGGGCATTCGCACACCCTTCGACAACGATGTCCGGCCGGAGATTCCGCGCCTCATGGCCGGCTTGCTCATCCTGACGGCGCGCGTCGTCGCGCTACTCGAGTCGGAGGACGGCCGCGTCAGCCCGAAGCGTCCGTCACGCCGCGCGGTGGACCGCGCAGAAGCGCTCCTCGACCTGACTCTGTAAACACTTTCCAACCTGTACACGGATGTACCGACATAGCTTCCGTCCGACCATCAACCATGAGGTGATACTGGACGGGTGCGCCCATGCCCGCGGAAACACAGTGGGATGTCTGGCTCGCGCGCACGTCCTCGAAATCGTCGCCGGCCGGGTCCAGGTCGAAGATCATTTGATCCGGGTACTCGATAGCGTCCACACGGCTCAACCACGCGTGCAGCGTGATGCATGCTTGATTGGCCAGATACACGATGCTGGCGACATCGTTACACTACGTGAGTGACGGCGCCGCGTTCTTTCGGAACCGTCACCCGAGCAATCCAGTCTGGGAAATAGTCGGGGATCTGTTGCTGAGTGAAGCCATCTCGGTCAATCCCATCCGGGAAACGCTGCATCATCAACGGACAATCGCGGATGTGCTGGAGCATGACCGGGCCAATGCGCCGGTAGTACTCGACCAGCTCAGCGTTCGTAATCCCGTCGTCAGGGAAGAGCACCTTATCCGCGCGGGATACCTCGAATGTGTGCGGGCGCAACCTTCAGTTCAGACACCGCGCTCGCGCTCAACGGACCGTGCAGGCGCGGAGGTGTTGGCCACTTTCCCATTGCTCGGCGGTTGCAGTGGAGACCCCGCTTGCGTCAGTGAGCGACGTTCGCACGCGTAAGTGTCCGAATAGAACACGCCTACCTTACCGGCGAGAGGCGACCACGTTGAGCACGACCGTCAGCAACACGCTGAGCAATAAGATCGTCGCGATCGGCGCGTAGAAACGGAAGTTGCCCCGCTCGATGCTGATGTCGCCGGGCAGTCGGCCGAGCCATGGCACCGCACCGACCAGCAGCAGAATGCCGCCGAGCGCAGCCAGCAGCAAGCCCAGCACCACGAGGGTCCGACCAAGCGCATCCAGCGGCATCTGCGGCAAAATTCCTCCTACCGTTCTAGATGTCGATCGTAATGCGGTTTTCGACTGAGGTCACTCCAGGCGCGGACCACGCCACTCGCTCGGCTTCTTGCTTCTCGGCCCACGAACGCACGCTGCCCTTGAGAATCACTTTGTTGCCCTGCACCTCGACGCTGATCCGCTGCGCGTCGGTCGCGGCGCTGCGGATGAGCGCGTCCTCAATCTTCTGCTTCAACTCGGACGCCATCGGACGCGACTTGACTTTGATCAGGTTGGTCACGCCGCGCACGCCCGTCAGGCGGCGAACAACTCGCTCAGCGTCGTCCCGTTCGAACGCCCAGTCGACTTCACCGTCCAGGGTCACCCATCCATTCGAAACCGCTACCTTGACTTTGTCGGCGGGGATGAACGCATCCCAGTCCAGCGCGCGCAGCGCGGCGGCGGCGATGTCGGCGTCGGTACGCTGCGCGGCACTCGGCAGTCGCACCTCGATGTCGTTGGCCACGGCTTTGACGCCCTTGACCCGCAGCGCAGCCTCCTCGGCAGCCCACTTTTTGGTGTACGAGTCCACCCAACCGGTCAGTGTGACAATGCCGTCTTTGACCGCCACGCCGATCTCGTTGGGCTGGACGCGGGCATCCCACTTGAGCTTGTCCAGCACATCACGCTGGAGTTGCGCGTCAGACTTCGTGGCAAGGGTCGAGGTCATTGGGATTCCTCCTCGTTACTCGGTCGCGTGCTATACGCGTCTACAGTGTGCGGCGGCGGCGATCGGAAGGACGTAGGAACGGCGAAGGAGGAGATGCGCAGCTAAGACGTTAGACTCGGTTGGCGGTGGGAGCAGTGAGTCCCGATACTCATCCACCAATTTCGCGCGGAGAAACTCACGCGCCATATCGATGCGGTGGCGAATTCGTCAATAGGCAAACCCTCCATCTGGGCCACATCCTCGACCGATAACCCGTCGCGGATGTGCAAGATGAATGGTTCGCGCCAGTCGGCGGGCAGTTGGCGCAAGATCGTCGTGAGCGCTGGAACTCGCCTGTCTCCACCACCTTCTCGGGGATGGGCGAAGTCGAGTCTGGCAAGATGTTCACCAGGCTCCGCGGCGTGCTTGGCGCGCCGACGTCAGGTCGCCCGCCGCCGATCGGCTCAAAGAGTCGGCGCTCGCGGCGGTGCTGCGTGACATGGCGCTCGATGACCGGCGGACAAGCTTGCGCAACTCGGGATAGATGCGCTGAGGTTTCTTCAGGTCATGCTGCAGATCATTCGACAGCGCCTCATCAACGACTTCCTCTGGTGCGACCTCGCCACGGGGCATTCAGATTGGTCGGTACCTCACCGTACTTTCAGAAGCAGGGTAGGACTCAGGTTCCTACGGCGCCCAGACGCGCTTCTAACAGACGTGCGTCCACAGTTGGCTATGGCATCCAACCTCAAGCCGCTGGCCGATCGTGTCGTCGTCAGGCCGAAACCCAAGCCGGAAACGACCCCGACCGGCATCGTTCTGCCGGACACCGCGAATGAGCGTCCGCAGGAGGGCACCGTCCTGGCCGTAGGCCCGGGCCGAGTGACCGACTCCGGCACACGAGTCGCGCCGGAAGTCAAATCGGGCGACGACGTCCTGTTCGCCAAGTACGCCGGGACCGAAGTGAAACTGGACGACGAAGAGTACCTCGTCATGCGCGAGACCGATCTGCTGGCGGTGGTCGCGAACGGAGCGAAGTGAGCCGGAGGACGCATGGCAGCCAAACAAATCGTCTTTGACACCGAGGCGCGCAGCCAGCTGAAGGCAGGCATTGACGCCCTGGCAAACGCGGTAAAAGTGACGCTAGGACCGCGGGGGCGAAACGTTGCCCTCGACAAGAAGTGGGGGCCACCCACCGTCACGCATGATGGCGTGACCGTCGCCAAAGAGATCGAGTTGGACAGCCACTTTCAGAACATGGGCGCCCAGATGCTCAAGCAGGCGGCGACGAAGACCGCCGACGTGGCTGGGGATGGCACGTCGACGTCGACACTCATCGCCCAGGCCATCGTGCACGAAGGTCTGCGCAATCTGGCTGCCGGAGCCAACCCTATGCTCATGAAGCGTGACATCGACAAGGCAACCGAGGCCGTAGTCCAGGCAATTCGGAGCCTCGCCGCGCCCGTCAAAGCTCGGCGGGACATCGAGCAGATCGCGACAGTCTCCGCCAACGACGCGGAGATCGGACGCTTGCTGGCCGATGCGATGGACCGAGTCGGCACGGACGGAGTGATCACGGTCGAGGAAGGCAAGGGCCTGCGGCTCGAAGTGGAATACACCGAAGGCATGCAGTTCGATCGGGGCTACATCTCGCCATATTTTGTCACCGATCAGCAACGCATGGAGGCGGCCATCGACGAGCCGTTCCTACTCATTACCGACCGAAAAATCAGCGCCGTTGCCGATCTGCTGCCCATGCTGGAGCGCGTCCTCCAGACGGGCAAGAAGGACCTGGCGATCATCGCCGAAGATGTTGACGGCGAGGCGTTGGCCACGCTCGTGGTCAACAAATTGCGCGGCATCTTGAACGTCGTGGCAGTGAAGGCGCCGGGCTTCGGCGACCGCCGCAAGGAGATGCTGCGCGACATCGCGGTACTCACCGGCAGTACGCTGATCACCGAGGAGCTGGGCCGCAAGCTGGACAGCGTTACAGTCGCGGACCTGGGGCAGGCGCGGCGCGTCGTGGCGACCAAGGACGAGACAACCATCGTCGAGGGCCGCGGCAAGCCGGAGGACATCAAGGCGCGCATTACCCAGATCAAAGCGCAGATCGAGGAGACGACCTCGGACTACGACCGTGAGAAGCTCCAGGAGCGCCTGGCCAAGCTCAGCGGTGGTGTAGCGGTTATCAAAATCGGTGCACCGACTGAGGTCGAGCTCAAAGAGCGGAAGGCGCGCATGGAGGATGCCCTGCACGCGACCCGAGCTGCGGTCGAAGAGGGCGTGCTGCCTGGCGGCGGTACCGCGCTGCTGCGTAGCGCCAGCGCGCTGGAGAACATGCAACTTGAAGGTGACCAGAAGGTCGGCGCTGAAATACTCCGACGCGCGCTCGACGAACCCCTGCGCCAACTGGTGGCCAACGCCGGCTTGGAGGGCAGTGTCATCGTCGAGCAGATTCGCCGCCAGAATCAGCCAAACTATGGCTTCGACGTCTTGCGCGAGCAGTACGTCGACCTGGTGGAGGCTGGCATCATCGACCCGGCCAAGGTGACGCGCACCGCGCTCGAAAACGCCGCGAGCGTGGCGGGAATGATCTTGACGACCGAGGCTCTGGTGACAGATGTGTCGGAGAAGGAAACTTCGGTTTCAGCACCGCCCGGCGGCCCAGACATGTACGGTTAGCCGGCGGCGCGTGGGGAGCAGGATGAGAAATGGAAGCCCGACGACCCGGTCTGGCAGCCCAAAGTGCACGTGCTGACGTTGGCGCTCGAGCATCACGTCCCGGAGGAGGAAACGCAGCTGTTTCCAAAGGTCCGACTGATCTGGGACAGTGACAAGCTGCGCTATCTGTATCGCAAGATGGAGTCGTTCAAGGCACAGTGGAAAAAGGAGAGAGACCTGGTCGCCGAAGAGCCGCCCCCAACGCACCCGGATGACGGCCTGAAGAAAAACATTGAAGAGGCGCTAGTAGCTCATCACGGCAGCGTTGACGGATATGAGGCCGGTTCCGGTAAAGTCGAGCATGC
>Ga0137390_10002285_pt1 | contig 15130 bp, 22 predicted proteins | sample 15con2h24AmetaG_FD_104937 | JGI IMG/M metagenome (GOLD analysis project Ga0137390, IMG submission 104937) | Vadose zone soil microbial communities from Angelo Coast Range Reserve, California, USA - 15con2h2.4A metaG | ecosystem: Environmental > Terrestrial > Soil > Vadose zone > Saprolite... | reverse complement strand
TTGTCTATCGTGCCCATCTCCTGACGATTATAAGACGCTGATCGATGCTGCCCACCGTGTCCGTGCAATACAGAAGCTTTCGCTGTAACGCCTAATTTCCAACCTGCTTTGATGACTCGACGACAATAGTCGACGTCATCCCCACCATACCCGACAAAACCTTCATCAAGTAGCCCGACTTTATCTATGACTTCACGCCGTATCAAGACACACACAAAGCAAAGACGAACATCAGTATATTCTAGCGTCCGAGTACAATGCCCCTGATGATATTCACCAACATCCCCCTTCGTCAACGGAGAAAGAATGCCGACTTCTGGATGTTTGTCCAAAATGTTTTGGAGAATTTCAAGTGTCCCCGAATGAAGAAAACGGACATCGTCGTTGCACAGTAGGACATCACCTGTTGATTTTGCAATCCCTAAATTAATGTTCCTACTGTAAACGAACTTACCAGGCGAACCTTGGACAGTTATCCAATTCGCTGGCGCTTGAATGGCGTCACCGTCGCGAACAAGGACTTTTTTCTCCTTAGACGCGTACTTGTCAATTGATTGACGACAATCAGAAAAAATATCTGGAAATTTTGATGGAACTACAATTGTAGCGCGTTCTTGCGGCGTATAATCAGCCCAATCCTGACATGCGCAATTCACTCGCCAAATTGTGTCGCGGGTATTTCGAAACTTACGGAACTCTCCACAATCAGGACACGGCTCCATGACTCCTCCAATTAAATCTTGTGCCCCCCACGGGCGTTGTGGTTAGTTAATCTCGCTTCAATCTCGTCAATCTGTCGCTGATGTTCCAGTAGCAAAGACGCTACTTCTTCAAAAGAGCTATTTATTCCGCTTCTCAACTCATCCAACTCAGTCATCGGCTCTGATGCTGCAGGCTCCTCAACAAAAACCTTATTCAAAACTTCAATAGGCGTCGTCGGCGCGAGGGCTGCTTCTAGGTCTGCGCGTTTCTTATTCTCGTCAATGACGCGAGCGACTTCATCCTGATCGATGACCAATCCTTCCGCAGCCAACGCTTCGGCAAGTTCTGAATTATTAGCGATCTTCAAAAGAACATCAGTGTCAAGTGGCTCAGGCTTACTAACAATAACTTCTTTCAACAGAGGCGCAAACGATGGCACGGCTGCTACTGCATCCGCAATCAATGTCTTCACTTCTTCAATCGGTTCTGGCTTATTGACAATGGCCGCCTGTATTGCTACTGCGGAGAAATACGGAGCGTCTTTAATTTCTTCAATCGGCTCAGGGCCGCGTTTCGGCGCGGGAACTGGACTAGGTATTTCATTAACTGCCCACGACATTTTCTCCTCCGATCTTTCGCAAAAAACCGCCTCGCTTCAATGCAAGGATTCGTGCCTCGGTCAATCTGATCGCTTCCGCTCTCGCGAGTTCTGCAAAGAAGGCCGTGACGGCTGGCTCTTCGCGAAACCGCTGAAGTTCTCGTGTCGCCCGCTCAACAATCTTCGGATCGTTATCTTTTCCGCTGGCGACCCGTAACAAATTACGAGCAGTCTCAGACAGATACATTGGCGGCGCAGTCTTAGCCGTTACGAAATCTGCAGTCATCTGCTTGACGCGCTTTTCAGCGGCTTCTCTGTCGTAAGGATTTTCGCCTTTATTCAATCCCATAATTCCTCCTATAAAATATATGGGCCTACTCATCGTCTGGCGACGATTTTCGGCCCTAGGTCACGCCACGCTTATGCTTTTGGCATAAGGGAGGAGGTCGTGGCGTGTTTCTCGTTATACTGCATACAAACCAATGAGGTGTATCTAGTATGTGTGACGAATTTCTGTGAGATGAAACCCAAAGGAGGCTTCGTCCGTGCCCAAAACAAACTCATAAAACTTTTATAACTCCTCTATAATCAAGACTTATCTACCCCCTAAGCCCCCGCTTTTCGTAAAAAAGAACCGTAACTCTTTGAAAACAAAGCAAAAATAAATATCACTCAATTCACGAAACTGATATTTTTTACTATTGCACAATTAGTAAACAAAATCATTTTGTGTTTAGATTCTCGATAACTGCTAGATCGAAAGAACTACCCACATAGGATATTCGTTTGGACAATCCGCGATTCATAGACAACCCCTTATCTGTCAACATCTTACTCCATTTTTCTTGTAATCGTTTTTCAGCGGCGGCAACCCGTTTAATCCGCCTTAGTTGGCGATCATTAAGTTCCATCGCCACAACCTGCTTGTTTTAAATCCCAAGCTGTGGGCACGAGGCTCAAATCCATAGGCTTTTTACAAAGCGAAACCTTCTCACGAACAAACCAAAACAAATCACCATCATAGGAGAACCATTCCCCCTCCTTTCGCTGATTACGAAATCGATAATGCAAATCTTCTTCACGAAAACCAACGCGATTAGGCAGACACAACAATAGTTCCAAAGGTTCTGGATTACTTATTTGTAATGCCCCCATTCGCTGACCCACCCTATTCGTTCGTCCTATCTTTACAAAGTCCCCACACCGAACAAAATATGAAACCATAATCTTGCATTCCTCAAACCGTTCTCGCGCCGATATCCAGCTGCCCCAACCTCCACCACCTGCCCACCCATAACTAAATCCTTGCGTTTCTGGCATTTGCCGCCCTAACCCCTGCCCGCCAAACTCTGTTTCAAGATACGCGATATTAATATCTATATTGTCAACAGACGATTTTACATACTCTCGTTTATGAGACTCTTTCGGCTGTACAAAAAGCGGCTCAGGCGGCAAGCGTCTAAAATTTTTCATTACGTGCTTTTTAAGAAACGCCCACAATTCAGGCGTATAACTCCGACGTATCTCTTCATCAGTCTTACGAGACATAAACCCTTTCCCATCAAACCCATTATACACCTTAATCTCCATAAAGTCAACCAAATAAACCCTTGACAAACGAGGGGTTAAAGCGTACAATGGTTACAGTGGAAGTGCAGCACAGGCTTCTCATGAGCAACAAGAGCAAGGAAAACACAATGTCCACCTCACCCGTAGCACAGCAGGTACAAGAAGACGTATTCGTTGAAGCAAAAGTTTACGAATTGCCAGAAGTCGGCATGCACGATGCCACGATCACTCGGGCCGAAAATCTCGGCATTAAAAAGAGTGACAAATTCGGCGACCAACGTCGTGTCAAGATCCACGTCCGTATTGACGACGAAAAAACTACAAAAGGCGAAACGATGTATGTCTTCGTCAATGCTTCTATGGAAAGTCTCGGAGCCAAGTCCCGCCTCGGTTCCTTCCTGCGTCAGATCGGAGCCACTATCCCTTCTCAGGGCGAAAAACTCAATCTGGCTGAACTCGTTGGTCTCAAGATCAACGTCAACATAGTCTACGCTGTAGTTGGCGACAAAACCTATGCCAACATCGAATCGGCTGCACGTATTCGTTCTAAGAGTACACTTGCCGCTCCTGCCGTCACAACCATCTAGTCGGCAGTCAGTACGCCGCCCATAACGTCGCCAGACGATTTATGGGCGGTTTTCTTTATGGAGAAAATATGGAACAAGCATTAGCTGAAATCCGCAAATCGATCTCTATGATGTTCTACAAAAACGACGTTATCGAATTACGCAGTCCACGCCGACATGGTGTCGAATTCAGCAAGACCGTCTCAGGGTTCTTCAAGGACAAAGAACGTCTCGCGAGGGCGCTTTATTTTATTAATGAAAAAACACAGAACACGATTTATGTCACACTCAATCCTGTCAATCCGACGTGGATGGGTGTTGACGACACCGCTTATAATGGGTCGAGTGTCCTCAGAACGCATCTCGATAAAGCAGGAATCCCTCTCTCTCCACGAATGCAGTCCCAGACATCGTGGGAATCAGGAAAACAATTCTGGGTCATGAAGACGGCGGAAGATGGCGACATCGCCCAACGCCAATGGATATTGATTGACATTGATGCAGGGCAGCCTGTCGATACAAATTCGACACACGCAGAACACGAGGCGACCCTCACCATGGCAAAAGCCGTGATGCAGTATCTTCAGGCACACGGCTTCCCTGCACCAGCACTGGCAGACTCCGGCAACGGACATCATGTGCTGGTGCGGGTTGAACTTCCGAATGACAAAGACACTATGAGTCTCATCCGCCGCTTCCTCAATGCTGTCGCAAAAGAGTTCGACGGAAAATTCGGAAAAGCCATGGTCGATCAGGGCATGTTCAATGCAGGTCGAATTACAAAAGCATATGGCACAATTGTGTTCAAAGGGCCGGGGACAGAAGACAGACCACGTCGTCGGTCTCGTATTATTGAAGTCGCGTCAAAGCGTTTCGCAAATCGATCATTGATCGAAGAAATCGCGGCGACATCAACTCTCGCGACCGGAAACGACTGGCTTGAAACAGGCCCGCTTCCTGAAGGCGATTTGAAAGACCAAGTCATGCATATGCAAGAATTTCTCGACTTCTACGAAATCGAACATCATGAACCAAAACTGACAGATAGTGACGTCGTCATCCCTTGCGTATGCCCCAATACTATAAACCACACGATGAACGGCGGAGACATGGAATGCGTCGCGTTCGTCAGACTATCAGGTGAACTCGGCTTTTGCTGCCAACACGCGCATTGCCAGGAATTGCGATCTTGGAAAGGGACGAAGGCATGGCTCGAAGAACGAGAGGGCAAGAAATTCAATTGGTCGGGACACGGGACGGTTTATCTCGAAGACGAACCCTGCCTCGTCGAGGTCACAAATCTGACCCAACAAGAACGAGCCATCGCGATCCTCAATAGCCTCAAGCCAAGTTGCACGGTCACCAAGGCGCGGGAGATGGCTAAAGCAGCAGGTATCCCCGACAGGACACTTCGTTGGGCTTACGAACCTGCAGGCATGGTATCTCAACAGACAAAGAACGGCAATATTCTTGTGTCAAAATGAGACAAAATTCATCTAGGGCTCTTATATGTATATAGGACTAGTAATATATGATTAGCTTTACTGCGTATATATGTCCTATAGCATCTTGCCAGCGACGCAAACAAAGGGCTTAAAATGCCAATTGTCATACAATTGAGTGTCCGAAAATGGACACTTAGTATGTAATTCTTACACTATCGTGCGAAACGTGTCAAAAGAGACGCACTTTTGATTTATTTTATATATTTAAAAGGACGAGATGAGAAATTTACACATAGATCTAGAAACTCGGAGTCGGGTCAATCTGAAGAAAGTCGGGGTCGATGTCTACGCCCACCATCCCTCAACCGAGATAATTGTCCTCGCCTATGCCTTCGACAATGACCCGCTAGCCTCTTGGGACGCCCGTAGAGACACGATCTCGGGTGAAGTGGCACCAATACCCCAGGAATTCTTAGACGCGCTCCTAGACCCGTCTGTCATCAAATCGTCTTGGAACGTCAATTTCGAGTTCAATTTGTTATCGGCTAAACTCGGCATTATACTTGATATCGCGCAGTGGTTCGACCCTGCGGCCCATGCCCGATCTCTCGGATATCCTGCAAACCTCGCTGATTGTGGTGACGTCTTTAGTATTAGCACAGAACATGAGAAGAGCAAAGACGGTAAAGCCCTTATCAAACTTTTTTCCGAGCCGACAAAGGCGAAGAAAGCGACAAAGAAAAATCCTGCAGGTATCCCGTCGACATTCAATAGTTATGAGACTCACCCCGAAGAATGGAATAAGTTTGTCGAGTATTGCAAGCAAGACGTCGTCGCGGAACGGGCGATAAGTTTCTCATTGAATGCGCTCTGCCCGTTTCAAGAACAAGAACAGAAAGTCTGGGTCATTGATCAGAAGATCAATGCCCGTGGTATTCCAATTGATCTCGATTTCTGCGGTAAGAGTATGAAGTACGCAGAGAATGCGAGAGAGGCTTTGCTCTATGAGATGAAGACAATTACAGGCTGCGAGAATCCTAACTCGCCTGAACAATTGAAGACATGGCTTGCTGACAAGAATTATCCGTATCAGGGTCTCGGAAAAGAATTTGTCGCTGAAGCATTGAAGAACGCGAGTCAACTCGAACTGAGTGACGCTGTCATCAATCTTCTCAACCTCAAGCAAGAACTCGGCGGCATCGCTTTCAAGAAGCTGCCTGTCATCGAAGCCTGGACTCGTGAAGACAGGCTGCGATATGCGTTTCTTTATCATTCGGCCCATACGGGTCGTTGGAGTTCTAAGGGTGTCCAGTTTCATAATTTGAAGAAGCCGACAAAGCGTGTCGCGGAAGCGTATTTCGAAATTGTCAACGCCATCATCACGGGCCTGCCAGTCCCAGGTGACATCCCGACAGTTGAAGCCGTCGCCTGGACACTGCGGGCGGCTGTCAAAGCGCGACCTGATAGTATACTTTATGTCGCCGATTATTCGTCAATCGAGAACCGTGTGCTCGCTTGGTTCGCTTGCTGCCCTGGAATGCTTGAAGTTTTCGAGAAGGGACTCGATCCTTACAAAGCCTTTGCGGCGCTCTATTACAAGATTCCATATGATGACGTGACAAAAGAGCAAAGAAATTTTTGTAAGTCTCCTGTCCTCGGGTGCGGGTATGGTATGGGCGCGGGCAGACTTGTTGCGTATGCGGCACCGATGGGCCAGATCATTACCGAAGAACAGGCTTATGAACTCGTCCATGGTTGGCGTGATGCGTATCCTCAAGTTCCTGATTACTGGGATATCATCGGTGACGCTGCAATCAGGGCTGTCAAATACCAAGAGCATCTTCAAATTGGCCCGTTGAGATTCGACGGTCGAAATCCTGCGATGTTTCTCATTACGCTTCCGAGCGGGAGACAATTACATTACTCTGATCCCAAGATTGGAAAGAGTAAGTACTACCAAGATGTCGTCACTTTCATGTCGACTGATGTCAAATTAGGCTGGACGCGGCAAGAGGCTCGTGGTAGTTTTCTTGTTGAAAATATCGTTCAAGCGACGAGTCGAGACCTCTTAGTCAACGGGATGTTTGAATGCGAAGCAGCTGGCTTTGAAATTGTCTTGCATGTCCATGACGAACTCGTCGCAGAAGTCGTGAAACCTTCACCCCTGACGTACGCGATGTTCGAGACATGTATGACAAAGAACCCCGCGACATGGGGACAAGACATACCATTGAAAGTCGATGGATATGACGGCCCAGTTTACAAGAAGGGATAACGCTTGACAAAAGATCTTATCTCCTATACAATGGACTTGAATCGGGGATGTCATGAAAGATGGGAAAGACGGGAAAGACGATGTTGAAAGCGGCTATCTCGGCGCGATGACCCACGGGGCGCTGGCAGTGACGGCGGTCTGTGAAGGGCTGGCGTTTAAGTCCCGGACAGGAAAATTGCTAGCAGGCTGCGTCTTTGGTTGGCACGCGTATGCCGTTTTCTATCATGTTAGAGAAAGACAAGAGAGGAAGAATAAACGATGACATTATACGGGGTAATTACTGCGGCATTGATTCGCAAGATCAGAGTATTGATTTCTGAATATCGGAAACTTGTTGCTGACGCGACGAAGGTTGAGAAGAGTATCGTGGAGATGGCAGAAGCCAAGGCTGCGATCATTATCATGGACGCAAAGGTGGCTGAACGGACCGTGTTGACTGCGGCTGAGTTAGAAACAGCCAAACTTAAAAACGAACTGATTGACAAGATCGCAAATTTGTGACATTCCCGTACGGGAACTTTAGCGGTTAAACGGCCCACATATGGGTACAACATTCCCTGACGGGAACATGGAGAAAACATGTCAAGAAAACCAAGTAAGAGCAAAATAAGTACATCGACAACTCAACGACGGCAGAACCTTTTGCGCTCGGTGACTGAAGTACGACAAGGGCGCATGACGACCAATGGACTCTTTCACCTCGGTTCGCAGACGATGACTGAAGTCGACAGGAAGACAGGCCGTACTTACAAGAATGCGTATTTTATTGTTCGCAATGATCTCCGTGATGTTTTGAACAAATTGGCAAACCCAGCGATGATTGTGGACGCCGGTGTTCTCGAAACGTTTTATAACGGCGGCGGCGGTCGAATATTTTTTCGCGTCAGTGTTCCTGCTCCCGGCATAGTGAAGATTGGCTGCAAGACGTTTACTGGAAAAGCGGCTCAGGCCCTTCGTGATTGGACATATCGCGAATAGTTTTGAGCCGCTCGTCGAACCAAAACATGACGAGCGGCTCCTCAATATCGGGGTAGAACCTGGCCCGTAGTGCTCGTCCATTGTGGCGCGGCACCGGGCTGGGAAGTCGCCCCGACAAGTTTGGGCTGTCCAAGACCGAGTTTGCTACTCGGGAAGTAGGCGAACCCGTCATGACGGAACCTGCTGGCGGCCCAAAAGTTATAGATGTATGAAACTTAGCTCTGGTCGACGGACAGCGGTTCAATTCCGCTCGCCTCCACCACAACGGTTCATGGTACCCTTCGCCTGAAGATTGGGCTAAGTTAATGTGATAACCTGAAGCCAGGAATCGTTGTGATGGGGGCGTCACGGCTTCGACGACGACTTATAGCGACAGTGGACATCTCGGGATGCTGTGGCTCACCGATCCTTCGGGGTTAGACTATGAGAACGTATCATAGCAACGGGACACGGAAAATAGAGATGCTACAACTGATTTCGGTCTTTTGCAGACTCTCGGTCGTCAGACTTCGGCTCGGGTAACCGATGCCCGTCTTCTGGCTTTCGCAGCTTAGCTGCGGACCACGGGATTGGCCCTCCTTGGAACAGAAAGGGCCACTTTTGATTGTACAGCAGGGCTGTCCACGATGCATCGTGATTCCTGTGTAAGGCGTTGAACGGCAGATAACACGTCTCAAATTAGGAGGGAATGATGGCTAATGAATACGAGTGCGCCGACATGCGAGAAGTCTATCGCCGATTGGCAGAAAGGCATGCCGATGAACTCAATGAATTACGGAAATCTGATGGGTTATCTTCTGAGCGGAACGCAGGTCCTGATAGCAATAGTCTACGCTTCACAGGGTCAGGGGTGGAAGGCCGCTAATTATATCGGCGGGGCAATCGCGATCTTCAGTGTCACAAGGATGTAGGTTCTTATGGCCCAGCCCGCCACGATAATGATGCCGACGGCGTCACGTCGAAGATGTTTAAGGAGATACCATGACAAGCACGCTGACAGGACTTTATCTTGCAGTCGATAATGAGACAGGCGGGTTCGAGGGGACGAGTCTTTTGTCGACTTATCTTGCTGTCCTTGATAAGAATCTCGATGTCGTCTCGACTCTTGGAATGAACGTCAAGCCGAATGACGGGATATATCAAGTAGAAGCAGGCGGACTCGAATGCAACAAGATTGATCTCGTCGCACATGACATGACAGCAATGACCTATTCTGAAGCTGGTGCTGTCCTTCGAAGTTTTCTCATGAACCAAAGTGACAAAGGCAAGACAAAACTCATTCCAGTCGGCCACGGTGTGACGGGAGATATGATCGGGCTGAGAGTTTTGTTGTCTCGGGCCAACCTCGAACAGTATACGTCTTACCGGAAACTTGACACGGCAGTCATCGCGCAATATCTTAAATTCTGTGGCCGACTTCCTGAAGATATCAGTGGGTCTCTCGAATCGCTTTGCGCATGTTATAATGTTACTATCCCACTTGATGCACACACGGCGCACGGGGATGTCCTGCGGACGATTGCCGTTTTGAAAGCGATGAAATTCTAATGTTTGAAGTCATTCAACTCGAAGGGAAATGGTGGGCAGTCTTCCTCGTCAACCCAGATAATCCGAAAGATCGCTACATCGTGACGAGCCCGCTCGATAAGAAAACAGACGCCGAACATTTTCGACGTGAATTCATTCGAATTGTATCGGAGGGAAAATGAGCGATGTCTTTCTAACTGCTGATGAACACTACGGGCATCGGAATATCATCACGTATTGCCGTCGTCCGTTCAGCAATGTCGATGAGCAGATGGAAGTCCTCATTGAACGACATAACAAAAAAGTTCCTGACAAACAGAACTATTTGACAATTCACGTCGGTGACTGGTTCTGGCATTCATTGAAACTCGGTGAAGCATTGACCATTCTCGGCAGGCTTCACGGACGCCATGCTTTTATTTACGGTAATCATGACGAATTGATTGAGCGGCATCAGTCAGTCTTCGCGCAACACCTCGATTGGATCAAAGGCGAAAACAAAGACTCAGGGACGCATCGTCTTCATTTCAATAATCACGAAATGACGCTCTGCCACTATGCGATGCGTGTCTGGAATAAGAGCCATAAAGGCAGTTGGATGCTCTTTGGCCATAGTCATAATGAACTCCCGATTGTTGGTAAGAGTTTTGATATCGGAGTTGATGGACATAATTTCGAACCGTGGTCGTTAGAAGAAATAGAAACGAAGATGAATAGTCTTCCGCAGCATCATATTGTTGATGCCAGTAATGTCTGGCCGGGGAAGAGTCTATGAGTGAAGAAGATCATACGCCAAAGATGTTTCCGAAGTTTATTCAACTCGTATCGCATTCTGATGTGCTTTATGCTCTTGATGAAAATGGAGAGGTTTACTGGAAAGACGTAAGCGGCGATAATAATACATGGCGAAAGTCAAAAGCGAAGAGGGAAGAATGATGACCAAAGCTAAGCGGTGGGCAAGTGATTATTTGACGCGAAGTAGCGATGACCGTGATATTATCCAGAAGTACGATCTCAAAGTCGACGGGGGCGATTCTGTTCTCGCTGCGATGTTTGAGAAGTTTGCAGAAGAAGTCTTGGCCAGCGTGGCTCAATTGGCACAGCAGGTGACCTGTAATCACTCATTTACCTGTTCGAATCAGGTCGCTGGCTCCAATGAATCTCGTAATCGACGGCACGCCCTTCGTTTCATTGACATCTGTCGAATCGCTCTCGGGCCGAAGGGTGGGAATGTCAAGCCGTGTCCTATCGCGAATGAAAAGACGGGACATCGATATTATTGTACCCGAGATCAAGGCCACAAAGGTCCGTGTGCTGCAGTTTGTCGGGAGACTATGATAACGGCAGTCGGCCCGTCTCCAAAACGGTGCAGTGCAGGTTCAAATCCTGCGTCTCCTGCCATTGTTCATGAAGCCGCCTGCAACGACGCGTGTGGGCCACACTGTACCGACCCGGTACCCGGAACTCGGGAGTCTGGTACTCCTGCTACTCCTGCTAACCATTTTTTCATTGGCGAATGTCTTGCAACGGGATTTACGCCGCCTGATCCGGTTTGGAACGAGACGACGCAGCCTGAGAACACTGATCTGTGGGGTGTTTGATGGAAGACAAACCTGTCATAAGTAGTTCTCCGTTGAAGACGGCATCGTCGGCATCACCCGCCACGAGGTCTTCGCTCGCCGGAGCGCTCAATGCTTACCTCAGTAAGTACTGCGATGTCATGACTGGGGGCCGTGTCGTTTTTCAAGGAATGCACAACTATATCGGAAGCGACAGCGGTTGGTTTCGCTTCAAATGTAATTCTTGTCATGATAACTGGAACATGAAGACAGACTTATTCAGCAATGCGACATCCTCTCCGAAAGAGTTGACTGATTGGCTCGTCAATCATAAGCACATTTGTAACAAATATGCGCCTGCCGTCGGCAGAGGTCTTCCGGCCCCGTGTTCTAGTTGTGGTTGGGCGTGGAACCAGCATAAAGCGGCGCAGCCTCAATTTGATGTCGAAACAGGTCAGTGGACAGTGCCAGACGGAATGATCGCCCCCTATCAAGGCAGGACAAGAACGACAGGGACGAGAGAATGTGTCGTCTGTCATAAAGAAATTAATGTCGCTTCAGGTGTCGGTATTTGTCAAGTCTGCTTCAAGGCCGCAAAACAAGTTCATGAGACAAAAGTGACGAAAGCAATCGTGACCGAGGGCAGGATGTTTAGAACGAGAACTGAGAAAGAAGGCGACCGATGCGAATTACAGAAAACTACAAGTCAACTGAACTCCCTCGGCTCTGCGAAATCAATGACGAATGTTTCAAGGGATTAGAAAGACCGCCGCACGAAGATTTCAAATCGATGCTTAGTATTTCAGAAACATGGGTCGCTCGCGCCGAAAATGGCGAGCCTGCTCATGGGCAATTAGTTCTTCCTCCGTCTGAGTATGATAAAATCATCGGCTATGTCATAATTAAGAGAGATTACGGCGCTTATCTCTGGCAAGTTGCGGTCACTGAATTTTATCGCCGACGCGGAATAGCAGGGGAGTTGATGGAGGTAGCTGAGATTTTCTGTCAGTCTCGGGGTGACAAGAGTATCAGGCTCCATTGTCACGCTGACAACCCGAGCCAGAAGCTTTATTATGACAGAGGCTATCGAGTCTACGATCTCGCGAGGAATTACTATGGAGATAAGACGCTCGCATTGATGATGAAGAAGAGTCTGGTGTCCAATGCCTGAACCTCAGCCTCTGTGGTCATATAAAAAGCCGAAAGACGAAGAAACTGACTCTGTGCCAGGGACGCCGAAGATTGAAAAAGATTCTACACCAAATTTCAATTTTAAATTCGATCCTGAGAAGATCGTGGTCGAGGGAAAGGAACGAACGATTGAAATGCAAGGGTCAGGACTTTACGTCTTTGATAAGCAAGAAAAGTTTGACCGCCCGATTCCCACATTGCCAGTCGTAGAAAAGGCGGGAGTCTGGATCGGATTTAAGAAGCCGATGAGCGACGGTAATGTTCTCGTCCCTGTCGCGAGCAAACCGTCTGACTTCAAAACAGTCAAAATTAGAGGGCAGACGATTAAGAGTATTCTCAATCTGACGAAGAAGACGAAGTGAATCTGATGAACTACAGAAACTGGACAACAACTCCGAAGATGATATACAGGGCTGAGCAGATGGCGAAGAGGAGAGCGGCTCGTCGTCATTATCATGTCTGCCAATTTTGCCAAGACGATAGAAAATATTCTTGTACGGACTATCATTGTAAGAATAACAAAAAGCGTCGTTGTACTCTGTGTCGGCGAAACAAGAAATATCATTATGTCGACTTTGATCTCTTCAGTAGTGTCGCGACAGCAGCGAGGAATCTCACATTAATGAAGCCGCATGAACCGGGAGACTTGCTGGCAGTTCACATGGAATCGACATACGAATTCGGGAGCATAGTCCACAAGTACTTCGCGCACTGGAAAGACGGAAGTAAGACCGAAATGAATGAATGGGAGATCAGTCAATGGGCGATAGCGGGAAGTCAAAACCTGAGTCAAAATCTGTTGGCCGAGGGCGTCCAGTTTCACAATCTGATTACTCCATCAAACTGATGTTCCGTCCGACAGAACGAGAAGAAAAACGATTGTGTGTCATCTCATGTATGGCATATAAATTTGTCCATGACAGGGCAATTGAGTCGTGGCCACCATCTGGCTGGTATCATTCGCCCGATTGTCCTGTCAGGTTGAAGTGGCCACGAAGTCATCCGCCTGAAGCCTCGGTCGAGATTATTTATGATATCTAAACTGATGACTTGGGGTGATATGCTTGACGCGCAAAAAGCCGAGATAAATCCGTCCCGATATTATACGAGATATATCGCCCAAGGGCTGACTTCAAGTCATGACGGAACAGTCACAAGAAGACCTGACGGCGCACCGATGCTTTGTCAATTTGGGGATTCCAACACGATTCTCGGAGTGAGAATTGGCGGAAAGGTCTTATTGACCCGAGACGAAGCTGAGTACCAGTGCGAACTTTGGTCAAAGCCCGCCGATACCGGAACCTGCCGCGAAAGCGGGCATGTCTATCGAGTTTATGACAGATGGGAAAAAGATGAGGTTGAACTCGAACTCGGACGAACGCCAGTCTTTCCTGGGATGGGAGATGAGATGATTCGTCCTCGGACACCCGCGAGCCCTTGGCATGTCGTCGGGGAGGGTGGGACGTGTTGGTGTCAAGAACTTCATGAAGATTATGGTCCATCATAAGCGAAGATAAGACGAATAGACTATATGTGATATAACAACACCTGAAATCATAGAAATACCCCGATTATTTACCGCTCGCATAATTCCCAGGATTTTTATATAAACCCCCAAAAATTTCTAAAAATTTTTGAAAATTTATAAGACGAATCTAACTCCCTGAAAATAAAAGAGTTATCGGAGCCCCAGGAATGACCCCGGAAGCGTCTTTTGACCAGGCCGAGCCTCGCTCCCTCGCTAAGTCCCCGGTGGGGTCTGGCGGCGGGCGGTCTCGTCTCGCTCAGTGACCCCCTATCTAAGGCTATCAAAACAAAAGACTTAGCAATGTCACGTCATGTCACTAAATTCTCTCCCGTATGGCACGCGACGTGCTCAGACCCGAAGCCGGGTCGTAGACCCGAGACTTGTGCCAGACCCGAGCGTATCTTGCAGTCGTCTTTGCAGTAAACTAACTTAAATCTTTTATTATCATATTGATAGCGGCGATGAGCGACGGTCTCCATAACCTGGGATCAACATGACATCGCGCGAAAATAGGTTAACAGTGTTAAGTAAGTTAACAACGTTAAGTATTTCGCTGTCCATTTACCCCAATGACGCGAGCGTAGCCGCTGGTAATTGAAAGGGACTATGATGTGTCTGAGACGCTTTGCTTTATCTTCGCCATTCAATCTTGCTTATGATATACTGGATACCACATATGTTCCGACATAAGCGAATGAATGACGAATCACATGACTACACTCTGACGCTGGCATCGTGGGACGACTTTGACAGGGCCGCGATTGTATGCGATATCCTTGCAATTCAATTGCCAACTATATTCGATATACCCTATTGACAGGATAATGCCCACTCATGCTATACTCGTCTTGCTGACATATCAGCAGAGGTGATAAGTGGCAAAGGCAAAAGCATTACCGACTTACACGATATCCGATAAAGACGCAGTCGCCCGTATCAGAGTAGTCGTTGACTCGATTTATGATGGCCCAGACGAGCCGATTAACGGATGTGATGCAGTCGATTCGATAGTCGAAATCAAAGGCATTTTAGATGCAACGCGTTTCCTGCTAGGGAAAGGGGGCCGATAATGCGAACAGACGTCCACAAACCGAGTGTCATAATTCCACAAGATTACGACTTCGTCGCTCATGCATATCTCGGCTCTGATATCGGGGCCGTGAAGGCTATGCTCGCCGAACGAAAGGTCATG
>Ga0137390_10002281_pt1 | contig 15136 bp, 17 predicted proteins | sample 15con2h24AmetaG_FD_104937 | JGI IMG/M metagenome (GOLD analysis project Ga0137390, IMG submission 104937) | Vadose zone soil microbial communities from Angelo Coast Range Reserve, California, USA - 15con2h2.4A metaG | ecosystem: Environmental > Terrestrial > Soil > Vadose zone > Saprolite... | reverse complement strand
AGCGACCTCGTCCTCTCGACCTTCATCGCCCGCCGGGAGGCGCTCCAGCGCGTCGAAGGAATCGGCCTCGAGATCGTCGGGCCGCACTCGTCCGAGACGACGATGCAGATGCTCGACTTCGCCCGCGCCAACCGGCTCCCCTTCACCTGGCACGAGAGCCCACCGCCGGACGGAACAGAGCCGCCGCTCGTGCGACTCCCGGGCGGCGCCGAGCTGCACCACCCATCGAGAGGCGAGGTGCTTCGCGCCCTCGGGATCGGGCGCGACCTCGCGCCGCGCGAGGAGGTCGACCTGCTCGTCGTCGGCGGCGGCCCCGCCGGCCTCGCCGCCGCCGTCTACGGCGCCTCCGAGGGACTCGACACCCTGATCGTCGAGAGCACCGCGCTCGGCGGCCAGGCAGGATCGTCGCGCCGCATCGAGAACTACCTCGGCTTCCCTGCCGGCATCAGCGGCACCGAGCTCACGAGCCGCGCCGTCAGCCAGGCACGCAAGTTCGGCGCCCGACCCGCGACCCCCTACCGCGCGATCTCGCTCGAACCCGGCGACGGACGACACCTCGTACGACTGGAAGAAGAGCACGAGATCGCAGCACGCGCCGTCGTGCTCGCCACCGGCGCCGCCTACCGGCGGCTCCCGTGCGACGGCCTGAGCGAGTACGAAGGCCTGAGCGTCTTCTACGCGGCCGGCCCGCCCGAGGCGCAACTGTGCGGCGCCTCGCGCGTGGCGGTCGTCGGCGGCGGCAACTCCGCCGGACAGGCCGCCGTCTGGCTCGCCCGCGGCGGCGCCCTCGTGACGTTGCTCCACCGCCGCGCCGACCTGCACGAGACGATGTCCGACTATCTGATCCGCGAGCTCGAACGCTACGGCGTCGCCATTCGCGACCGCAGCGAGATCGCCGCGCTCCACGGAACGGACAGCCAGCTCGAAGAGGTCACGCTCAAGAGCGGCGAGCGCCTCCCGTTCTCCTTCCTCTTCTTCTTCCTCGGCGCGCAACCGTGCACGGAATGGCTCGACGACGCCGTCGCACGCGCCGCCGACGGCTTCATCCTCACCGGCGACGCAGCCGGCGCCGACAACCTGCTCGAGACGAGTGTGCCCGGCATCTTCGCCGCCGGCGACGTCCGCTCGGGATCGAGCAAACGCTGCGCCGCCGCCGTCGGCGAAGGATCGATGGCCGTGCAGTTCGTCCACGCGCACCTCGCAGCTCTCGCGGCTCGAGTCGGATGAGCGAGCTCTGCACCCACCTCGACGAGGTCGCGCTGCGCGAGCTGCCCGCGTCCGTCGACGGCTGCGAGGAGTGCTTGCGCGACGGCGGCAAGTGGCTGCACCTACGGATCTGTCTCACGTGCGGTCACGTCGGCTGCTGCGACGACTCCCCCAGCCGCCACGCGACCGCTCACCATCAGACGACCTCGCACCCGATCATCCGCTCGCTCGAACCTGGCGAGGACTGGAGCTGGTGCTACCTCGACGAGGTCGCATTCGTCCTCGACGGCGTTCGCGGCACGACACGCATCCCGCCTTCGCCGCTCCTGAACTAAGCCCGAGAGACGATCACGCCACCCGGCGTGCAAGCTGCGTGCGCGACTTCACGCCGAGCTTGCGAAACACCTTGTGCAGGTGGTACTCGACTGTGCTCGGGCTGATGTAGAGCTGGGCGGCGATCTCCTTGTTGCTGTCCCCCTGCGCCGCGAGGCGGGAGATCTGGGCTTCCTGGGGCGTGAGGTCGCGGAGCGTATCGACCGTCCGCTTGCGAGCATGCTCACCTGTTGCAAGCAGCTCACGTTCGGCTCGGCGCGCGAATGCCTCGGCGCCCATGCTGGTGAACGCCTCGAATGCCGTGCGCAAATGGTCTCGGGCGTCGACGCGGCGACGTTCGCGGCGCAGCCACTCACCGTAAAGCAGATGAGTGCGCGCGAGCTCGAGTCGCACACGGGTACGCGAGAGATGCGCGATCGACTCGCAGTAGTGAGCGTCGGCGACGTCGCTCTCGCTCAGGAGCGCGCGGACACGCGCGTCGATTCCGGTCAACCAACCGGAGCTGATCGCGCCCGTCCGTTCCGAAAGCCACTCGCAGGCGAACTTGAGCCGCGCGCGGTCACCGGCTCTGGACGCCGCTTCTGCCAACTCGGGCACCAGCAACGTTCCGTATCCGATCGGGTCGGGCTGCATCGCTTCACACGCTGCCTCGAGCGCCGCGTCATGTCGGCCGAGCCCGTTGTAGAGGACGCATCTCGCGTAGTTGTTGGACGTCCAGCCCTGCCTGGCCGCCTCCTCGAAGCTGGCTTCAATCAGCTCAGACGCCTGCGACTCTTGGCCGCGCCAAGCAGCCAGAATCATCGGGGCGCTCACGAGCGGAGGATTTCCGGTCGCCTCGGCGATCACGCGTGCTTCGTCGATCAGCAGCGCGGCCGCGGTCAACTCGCCGGCCAGCATGTGGTTCCTCGCCAGGAAGCTGAGAGCGAACTGGAGGTGCCCGAGCGCGCCTGCGTCGCGTGCGGCCTGTACTTGACGAGCGGCGAGGAGGTACATGGCCTCGTCGTCCCAGATCTCTTCCGCAACGATGTTGCTGTCTCTGAGCCCCGAGAGCGAGAGCCAGCGGTCGGCACCGTCGCTGGAGATGTCCAGCGTGAGCAGATGCTCGAGAGCTTGGGCGAGTGCCGGGGCTGCGGCCGCGAATCCGTCGGTCAGGCGGATGGCGAACGCGTCCAGCAGCACGTCAACCGTCCGAGGCGGAACGGTGGCGGGTGGCCCCGCCCGCGCGGCAGCCGCGACCGTCGACGGGCCGCCGACGACTTGGACGTCGCTCGCCATCGCGCCTCCGAGCGCCTCGAGGTACGTCTCGCGTGCCAGCTCGGGGTCGAGTCGTTCGAGGCGGCTCGCCGCGCCCAGAAAGAGGCGGCCGGCGTCGTCGCCGCGCCGTTGCTCCGACGCGATCTGGGCCCGCAGTAGGTCGATCCGGACCTCCCCCAGCTCGTCGAGAGTGCCGGCCTCGATGCGCCCCAGCAGCCCAAGGGCCGCCTCGAGATCGCCGGCGTCGCGCTTCGCAGCGGCGGCCGCGAGCAGGCGCCGGGCGCGGTGCGTGGGCTCGGGTGTAAGCGCCGCCGCACGCTCGAGGAAGGCAGCGACTGCCGCCAGTCCGCCACGCGCCTGCGCGCGCGTTGCGGAACGCTCGAGCTCCGCGGCGACGTCCTCGTCGGGGCCGGCCGCCGCCTGCGCCCGGTGCCAAGCGCGCCGGTCGGGGTCGAGCTTCGGATCCGTCGCTTCCGCAAGCGCGCGGTGGATCTCGCGTCGCTCATTCGGCTCAACAGCGGCATAGACCGCCGAGCGCACGAGCGGATGCCGGAACGCCACCTGTGGCCCCAGAACCAGCAAGCCTTCGGATTCGACGATGTCCACGGCCGACTCCGGGATTCCAAGCAGCTCGCCGGCCCGCCACAGGAGTGCCGGATCGCCCAGCGGCTCGGCCGCTGCCAGTAGCAGTAGCCGTCGCGCGTCGCGCGGCAGCCGCGCCAGCCGCCGCTCGAAGCTCTGCTCGATCCTGGCCGAGAGAGGCAAGGCTCCCGGCAAGCCGAACCCTCCCGCGAGCTGCGCAGGTGTCAGGCCGCGAGGCAGCTCCAGCAGCGCGAGCGGGTTCCCGCGTGTCTCGGCGACGATCTGCTCCAGCACCCGCTCGTCGAGCCGCGCCGGCAGCACGGAGTCGAGCAGCGCCCGGGCATCCCGATGGCCGAGCGGCTCGACCTGAAGCTCGGCGAAGCCGTCGAGCGCCTCGAGCGGCTCGCGCGCGGCGAAGACCATTGCGATCCTCTCGGCCAGAAGGCGGCGCGCCACGAAGGCGAGTACTCGCGCCGAGCCGCTATCCAGCCATTGCGCGTCATCGACCAGACAGAGCTGGGGCTGCTGCTCAGCGGCCTCCGACAGCAGGTTGAGGACGGCGAGCCCGACGAGGAACGGATTCGGAGGCCGTTCGGCACTCAGCCCGAGCGCGACCTCCATGGCCTCCCGCTGGGGCTGGGGCAGGTGCTCCAGGAGATAGAAGCTCGGCGAGCACAGCTGCTGGAGTGCCGCGAACGCGAGCTCCATCTCTCCTTCGACACCGCTCGTCCGCGAGATCCGAAAGTTCCGTCCGGCCTCGCTCGCGTACTCGAGCAGTGCGGTCTTGCCGACGCCCGGCTCGCCGTACACCGCCAGCACGCCGCCTCGACCCTCCCGCGCACCCTCGAGCACGCGGTCGAGCACCTCGCGCTCGCGCTGCCGGCCGAACAGCGCCGTCGCGGGTGCCCTCGGAACCATCTCGGCAGCATGCCATCGGGGTACGGACTAAGGGTTTCCTTGATGCGATTGCCGGGCTTGCGCGGCCACGATCCTCACCATGACAACCGCAATCATCGGTGTCGGCAACCTCGGAGGCACGGTTGCCAGGCACCTCGTAAGCGGCGGCGAGTCCGTCGTATTGGCAGCAAAGGACGAATCGCGTGCGCAATCGGTCGCGAACGAGCTGGGCCCGAATGCGAGCGCTGCCTCGGTTGAAGAGGCGATCGCCGGCGCAGACGTCGTCGTGCTCGCAACGTGGCTCGACCAGACCAGGGAGCTGGTGCCCGCCCGAACCCGCCTTCTCAAGGACAAGGTCGTCGTCGATCCCTCCAACCCGATCGGCTTCGACGAGAACGGGCAGATGTTCCGGACGCTGCCGCAAGGAGAGGCGGCGGGCTCGATCGTCGCCGGTCTTCTCCCCGAGAGCGCCCACTACGTCAAGGCGTTCGGGACTCTCGGCGCCGACCAGCTCGCAACGAGCGCAAACCGCGAGCCGCGGGTCGTTCTCTTCTACGCCACCGATGACGATGCTGCGGAGGCGACCGCCCAACGCCTCATCAGGGCGGCCGGCTTCGAGCCGTTGAAGGTTGGGGGCGTCTCGGACGCGGGTCGGATCGAGGGCCCCGACGGCGAGCTGCAGGGACGGATCTTCGATCTCGGCGGAGCGCGGGCCACCATCGCAACCAAGGAGTGAAGGCATGAGCGCAACCGACACGACCACCCTCCCCGACTACGCGCCGATCCCGCGCCCGGCTCTCGGGCCGGCCCTGAACGAGCAGGGCTACTACGTCGGCCGAGTGGAGCGGAACCTCTACTACGTCACGGACGGCACATACATGTCGGCGTTCCTGACCACGTCCGACGGCGTCGTCGTGCTCGACGCCCCGCCCACGCTCGGAAGCAACATCCAGCGCGCGATCGACGAGATCGCCGCCGCGAACGGCGTCAGCAACAAGGTCGAGTACCTCATCTACTCGCATCACCACTCCGACCACGTCGGGGCAGCCTCGCTGTTCGACAAGAACGTCACGCGCATCGGGCACGAGGAGACGCGCAAGCTGCTGCTGCGGGACGACGATCCGGCGAGGCCTCCGAACGAGGAGACGTTCCAGGATCGCCGGAGCCTCGAGATCGGCGGCGAGCGGATCGACCTGGCCTTCCACGGGCCAAACCACTCGCCCGACAACATCGTCATCCACCTGCCCGACCACGACACGCTGATGCTGGTCGACATTGTCAATCCGGGCTGGGTGCCGATCTACCAATCCAATCTGAGCGAGGACATCCCCGGCTACATCGAGGCGCCGGCGAATGCGCTCGCCTACTCGTGGAAGCACTTCATCGGCGGCCACATGGGCCGGCTCGGCACGCGAGACGACCTCACCCTCCACCAGCAGTACATGGCAGACCTCGCCGACAGCTCGCGGAAGGCGATCGACACCGTCGACCCGACGCCCTACTTCGTGAAGTACGGCGAGAACTTCTGGGCGGCGCTGAAGGGCTACCTCGACGAGTGCGCTGCCACGACGGCCGCACCCGTGATCGAGAAGTACACCGGCGTCCTGGCGGCGGCCGACGTGTTCACGGAGGATGTGGCGTTCCAGGTGATGCAGTCGATTCGCCTCGACCTCGGCTACGGCGCCCAGGTGCATCCCTGATGGCCAGCCTGCCTGTCCGCGACCCGGTCGGCGACCACCTGCTGACGCCGCAGAACTCGGCGCTGGCGGTGATCGACTATCAGCCGTCGCAGTTCGCCGGGGTTCGGTCGATGGACCGTGACCTGCTGCTCGAGAACATCGTCTCGACCGTGAAGACCGCTAAGGCATTCGAGCTGCCGATCGTCCATTCGACGATCAACGTCGCAACGGGACGCGGGCAACCGACCGTGCCGGAGCTCGCCGAGCTGCTCGACGACAACCCGCCGATCGACAGGACGACAACCAATGCGTGGGAAGACGGCGACTTCCTCGCCGCCGTGCGGGCCACCGGGCGGCGCAAGCTGATCCTGTGCGCCCTCTGGACCGAGATCTGCATGGCGTTTCCCGCCCTCGACGCGCTGCGGGAGGGCTACGACATCTACCCCGTCGTCGACGCGATCGGCGGCACCAGCGAGGAGGCGCACCGGGCCGGCATCGAGCGCGTCGTACAGGCCGGCGCGCAGCCGGTCAGCTGGGTCGCCCTCGCCGTCGAGCTCCAGCGCGACTGGGCACGGAAGGAAACGGTCGACGACGTCATCGAGATCGTGCTGACCGAACGATTGCTACGGTCATGAGCGTGGAGGCCCCACCCCGCAAGCGAGCCGCGATTGCCGATCCCGAGGCGCGCAAGTTCCTTCGGAAGGCGGACCCTGTGCTCGCGCGGCTGATCGATGCGCGGCCGGACTTCCGTCCGCGGGCCTGGATGGACGAGCTTCCTCCGCTCGATGCCTTCGGGACGCTCGTGTTCCAGGTCGCCGGCCAACAGCTATCGGTCAGCTCGACCCGGGCGATCATCTCGCATCTCGAGCAGCGATTCGGAGGGCAGATGCCGTCGGCGGCCGAGCTGCTCGCCGCTGATCCGCAGGTGCTGCGCGACAGCGGCTTCTCGGCTCGAAAGGGCCAGACGTTGCGCGCGCTCGCGGAGAGGTTCGTCGACGGACGTCTGAGCGACGAGGCGCTCTCGCGCATGACCGACGACGAGGTCGAGGCAACGCTGACCGAGGTGTCCGGAATCGGACCGTGGAGCGCGAGGGGATTCCTGCTCGTGGCCCTCGACCGGCCTGACGTCTTTCTCTCGGGCGACCTCGCCCTCCGGCGCGCGATCCAACGAGCGTACGGCTTCGACCACCTTCCGACCGAAGACGAGGTGGCTCAGGTGTCGGATCGGTGGCGGCCGTATCGGAGCCTTGCAGTGAGCTACCTGTTCGCGTCCGAATACGACGGGCAACCGTGACCGACTCAGTGGGAATCATCGGCGCTGGGCGGCTCGGGCAAGCGATGGCTCGGACCGCGCTGCGCGCCGGCCGCCGCGTCATGATCGCCAATAGCCGGGGCCCGGAATCGCTGGCGTCAGTGGTCTCAGAGCTGGGCGAGGGAGTCTCGGCAGGGACGGCGGAAGAGGCAGCAGCGGCCGGCATCACCGTCATTGCCGTGCCCTGGGATCGAGTGACCGCGGCCTTGCAAGGCCTCGAGTGGAAGGGTCAGATCGTTATCGACGCGACCAACGACTGGGCTGCCGACGATCTCCAGGGGAGAACATCGAGCGAGCTCGTCGCTGACCTTGTTGCCGGCGCACCTGTCGTGAAGGCCGGCAACACGCTCGGCGCCGAAGTGCTCGGCTCGGATCCGCAGGCGGCCGGAGGCCGGCGTGTGATCTTCGTCTCCGGGGACGACGCCGACGCCAAGTCCGCGGTGGCTTCGCTGTTCGAGGACGCAGGGTTCGCCGCGATCGACCTCGGCGACCTCGCAACAGGGGGCGAGATGCAGCAGATTCACCACCCGCTCGCCGGCGTCAACCTCGTCCGACTCTGACGAACTTCTACCCATGGCCGTCCACACCGAACTCAGTCCTGCTGAAGCCGCCGACCGGCTCGCCTTGCGCGAGCTCTTCGACGCGTACGCCCACTGCGCCGACCGCCGCGACGCCGAAGGGCAAAAAGCTCTCTTCACAGACGACGCCCACTTCGCCGTCTACATGGACGGCGACGGAAGCGAGCCGACGTACGTCCTGCAGGGACGAGAAGCGCTCACGCCCGTCTTCGAAGACCTGAATCGCTACGAGACAACGACGCACTTCAACGGCCAGAGCACGGTCACCATCGACGGGAGCCGCGCCACAGGCGAGAGCTACACGATCGCCCACCACGTCTACAACGAAGACGGCACCCGCAAGATCATGATCGCATCGCTCCGCTACCTCGATACGTTCGCGAAGATCGACCAGAGCTGGTACTTCGCGGAACGCAGGCTCATCCTCGACTGGAGCGAGACGCGCTCCATGACCGCACCCACCGCCGCGGCCCCAACGTGAACCTCGCCCGTCGACGCGAGCTGGAGCGCGCGACGAGCTTCCTGGCGATTTCGGCGAGGTACTGATTCCGTCGCGGACCTCACGCGCGAGGAACTTGCTTGGCGGTGGAGAACTTGAGTGGGCGGCAGGCAGCCCCGGCGAAGGAGTCCGCCGTGCCAAAGAAAAAGGAGTCGGTGCAAGCCAAGAAGGGCGTCGCCACCGAGCACTGGAAGCAGGAGCCCGATGACCACGACTTCCCTGCGGCAGCGGACTACCTCAGCCTGCTGCTACCGGAGCAGATGGGGGCGTCCCTCGTCGTTCGCCTGAAGGGCGTCGAGATGTTCGAGCGGAAGGCGAAGGACCTACTGCGGGCGAATCGGTTGCCGCTGCTTGCGAGGGACAACCCGCACGTCGCTGCAGATCTGAAGCGGGTGGCATCCGGCCAGCGGCTCTCGCCGGTCCTGCTCGTCCGTGGGCAGGCGAAGAAGGGACTCCCTCTGCTCGTCGCTGACGGCTACCACCGGATCTGCGCCAGCTACCACCTGGACGAGAACGCGGACATTCCCTGCCGCCTGGTCGACCTGGCGTGACCGACCTCCCCGCCAACGGCGAGGCCAAACCCGGACGGCGAGCGCTGCTCGCGCTCGAGTTCCCGGGACTGCTGGATTTCGACGATGCGCGGCTGGAGTGGCGGCGCCTGTTCGCGGAGCTGTTCGGAACGTTTCTGCTCGTGCTGGTCGGCGCGGGAGGCGTGGTCGTCGGCGCATTGAGCCACGGCGCGATCAGCCGCACTGCCGCCGTCGCTGCGCCGGGGCTGATGGTGATGGCCATCATCCTCTTCATGGGCGCCGTCTCCGGCGCCCACCTCAACCCCGCCGTCACGCTCGCCTTCAGCCTGCGCCGCGACTTCCCCTGGCGGCGACTTCCCGGCTATCTGCTCGCACAACTCGGGGGCGCAACCCTCGCCTGCCTCTTCCTCTGGGCCTTGTACGGCAAGACGGGCATGCTCGGCGCCACCAAGCCCGGCGAAGGTATCCCCGACTGGAAAGCGATGCTGACAGAGGTCGTGCTCACGCTCGGCCTGGTCAGCACCATCCTCGGCACGGCCTCACGCGCCCAAAACGTCGGCGCGCTTTCCGCCGTCGCAGTCGGCGGCTACATCATCCTCGCCGGCCTCTGGTCGAGCCCGATCAGCGGCGCCTCCATGAACCCCGCACGCTCGTTCGGCCCTGACCTCGCCCTCAATCGCTTCGACCACCTCTGGGTCTACTGGGCCGGTCCCGCCGCCGGCGCCACGATCGCGGTCGGCATCGCCTGGCTGCTCCGCGGCCCCGGCGGCGACCCCGGCGGCACCGCCGCGGCCCGCGGCACGCTCGACCAACCACGAACGGGTGCGCGCTGAGGTCCCCTTTAGCCGGTCGGCATCGGCTCCTTGATGCCGCGCCGCAGCAGCCAACGGTTGACGGGCCAGCTGGTCACGAAGCCGAGCATCATTCCGATCTGCATCAGGAACCAGTGGCTGGAGCTGTCGATCGGCGCCTTCCAGATCAGGTACTGCGCGAGCGCCATCCAGCCGAATAGACCGACCTCGAAGCTGAGCACCGAAAGCGTGTCCGATTTGATCGCGTCCCCCAGCGGCGCCAGCCGGCCGACCTGTCCCCGCAGCGGTGCGATCACGAAGTACTGGAAGAGGATCCCGAAGATCCAGGCGAGCGGTAGGTCGAGGATGTATTCGGGACCGAGCTCCGCGGTCGAGCCGATCATCCAGGCGGTCGCCCAGACGATCCACTCGCCGGCGACGTCCCCGAGCGCGCAGCCGGCGCCGCAGTGGCTGTCCGAGAGCGACACCTGCCACAATGAGTCGCGCGCGCCCTCCTCCATCCCGGCCATGTGCATATGCATCCGCTTGCGGGACATCCGCCGTCCGCGCGCGAAATACGCCCAGAGAGCGATCGGCCCCAGGTAGAGCGCGGTAAGCGGAAAAGCGAGGTCCATGATCGCCATGTGCTGCCAGTTGCCCAGCACGACGATGTCGGCGACGATCACGAGCGCGGAAGCGAACCCGAGTCCGAGCGCTACCCATGCCAGGAGCTCAAACCAACTCGGCGCCACCCCCAATCAGTACACGACCTAGGTCGGACGCGGATCCGAACTATGGAATGTCATGAAGAAGGGCCTCCTGGCCGGAGACAATCTCCGGTGACCAATCCCATCGGGAAGGAGGCCCGAGGTGAAGTATGTCGGAATCGATTGGGCGTATCGAAAGGCGACGGGTTCGAGTCCGTCAGAGGGCTTTCGGTTTCCTCCTGCTTAGAGGCGGTTTTCTTCGCGGCCGGGCGCTGTGCTCGCCGCGGCTGGCGGCGATGATCAGTGGTTCCGCGGCATCGATCGCGCGCCCGACGAGCTGTCAGTGCCTGCGTCTCGATTCGGCTCTTCGGCCGGCGACACTTTCTGCCTGACGAAGAGTCCGAGCAGGCCGCGTTTAAGCTGGCTGAGGATCGGCCCGCCGTCTGCTCCCTGCGGGCGCGCCCATGCGGCCGCTACCTCGGCACCGAGGAGCAAGGCGGAGGAATAGAGATACATCGAGTAGAGGAAGACGAGCGCCGATGTGAGCGAGCCGTAGACGACGCTGAGCCTGGTCGTCCGCTCGTAGATCCAGCCCGAGGCGAGCGAGATCAGCCGTAGGAGCAGGGCGGTGAGGATCGCTCCGACGAGACCGTCGCGGAAGCGGAGGCGCCGCGGCGGGACGAACCGGTAGAGCAGCAGCACGACGACGATCGAGAGAACGAACGAGGCCGCATGCACGAGGCCGCTGGCCAGGGTGCCGGCCCCGACGCCGATCAACTCGCCCAGCTTTCCCGAGGCTCGCTGGACGAGATTGCCGAGCAGGGTGATTCCCACCGTGACTAGCACGAGGACGGCCGTGCCCACGATCAGCAGGAGGTCGACGAGCTTCCCGCGCGCCGGCGGCCGCGTCTCGGTGACGTCCATCGCACGCTCGAGCCCCCCTCGAATGGCCGTCATCATCCCGCTCGCCGCCCAGGCGAACACGAGCAAGCTAAGGAGCCCCGCGGCGCTGGCTGGTGTGGCGACTTCGGTGACCGCGCGCTCGACGTCCTTTCTGCCGGCCGCGGACACCGGCAGCGCATCGACGATCGTGTTCACGACGTCGTGGCGGACGCTGTCGTCCTGGAGCACGAGCCCGAAGATCGACACCAGCACGATCGCCAGGGGTGCGATCGAGAACAGCACCCGGTAGGCGATCCCAGCCGCCTGCTGGGGACATTGATCCGCGAAGAATCGCTCGACGGCTTCCGGGATGACACGGGCGAGTTTCTTCACGATCGCGACCGGCAATCGCAGGGCATGGGAAGGCGGTGTTGCTCGCGTATCGTCGCGGTTGCTCACGGGCTCAGCTCTGCAAGTCTCGCTCGGAGTCGTCGGTTTGCACCCTCGACGGCGATGCAGGTGAGAGACTGGACGGGTGCTTCCCCTCTCCGACGGACTGCGGGCACGGCGCTTCCCGATCGTCAACGTCTCGATCATCGTCGCCAACTTCGCGGTCTGGCTGTTCTACGAGCTGCCGCACCTGCGGTCGGCGGTGTTCCATGCTTCCTTCTATCCCTGCACGGTCAATAACTCCTGTCATGGACCGGAGTCGTGGGGTGTCAGTTGGATCACGGCGATGTTCCTGCACGGAAGCTGGGACCACATCCTCGGCAACATGCTCTTCCTGGCCGTCTTTGGCAAGAACGTCGAGGACGCCTTCGGCCCGATCCGCTACCTCGGCTTCTACTTCGCGGGCGGCTTCGTCGCGACGATCACGCAGACGCTGATGACGCTCCTCTTCGGCACAACGGCGGAGGCGCGCGTGCCCAACCTCGGCGCGAGCGGCGCGATCGCCGCCGTGCTGGGTGCCTTCATCGTCCTCTACCCGAACTCGACCGTGCGCGGGCTCGTGGTCATCTTCCCGGTCCAGCTGTCGGCCTGGTTTTTCCTCGGCGCCTGGTTTCTCTACCAGCTGATCGAGGCGAACTTCGGGCTCTTCGGCTCGGCCGCGAACGGGGGCGGTGTGGCCTTCTTCGCCCATGTCGGCGGCTTCGTCTTCGGGGTGATCGTCGCGCTGCTGCTGACGAACGCGGGGCGGGTTGCCCCCCAGGACTCGACCGGGGCGCTGCGCGCCCCTGCCTAGCCCCGCCTATCCTTCTTCACGATCTCGTAGTCGACGAGCTCGAGAACGGCGTAGCCAAGCGCGGCAGCGATCCAGAGCATGACCATGACATAGGCCACCCGGCCGGTGCCGGCCAGCCATGCCACGAAGAGAATCACGCCGGACAGAAGTACGAACTTCCCTAGATGGATCAGGATCGATCCGCGTCCTCTCCCCATGGGCTCAGATTACAACCCCCACGATCGACCCGCGCGCCGACTCTACGAAATCAAGCATCGGCGGGTGCGAATAGGACGCGACCCCCTCGATGTCGGTACACTCGCGACTCCTGGCAGCTGCTGGCCCAGTGCGCCCCCAAGGGGTCCTTCTTCACCTTTTAACCGTTGATCTGGTGCGGGAACGACTGACCCAGGCGGCGTGAAAGCGTGCGGCTGGACACTCGCACGGGCACACGCGCGCTCGGGTGATCCGACCGCCACCGACGCATACCTCGGCAGGAGCGACCGTTTCGATCGGGCTCTCGCCGGGTTGGCCGCGGCGTACGCGAATCTCAACGAGCTGGACCATCACCCTCTCTCGCGGGGTCGCCGACGGTCGGGTGACTGCAGTGGAGAACGCCTAGGCCGGCGGTTCGACGTCTTTAGACGCTAGGTGTGTACCGGAACTCCCACGCCCCGGGATCAAAGGTGTAACGCTCGAAATCCATCAGGTCTGGATAGACGAAGTCGCCGTCTTTCTCTTTGACAGGAACCAGCAGGCCGTTATGAGGCCCGCCGACGACTCGCGCTTCGCGGGCGCGATGCTTGTCGCGATCTCGCCAGCGCAGTTTTCGCATCTCGCTCATCGCCACTCTATCCGCTCGCAACTAGCCCGTCGACCAGTAGCCCACGATGCACAAGGGCCGAAGCCTTTACGAAAGGCCACTCTTGCGCCGCGCCGCACGAAGTTCTAGAGGCAGAACTACTTGGGTCTTCTTGCCCGTACTCTTGCGCGCGCGGAGGGCACTTGCCCGCCGCGCGCGTCAGAACCGGACTAACCGATTGCCGTTCTCGGCGTGTCGGCCTTGCGGTAGCTGTAGCCGCCCTGCTGCTTCGTCGTGAGGCCGAGGAAGACGGCCGCGAGACCGACGATCAGATGCGGCAGCCAGACATTGGCCGTCTCGTCGGCGAATCCGAAGATCCAGGGCGAGGCCGCGAGCAGCGTTCCGGCCGCAATGTCGATCAGATTGTGCACGGCCATCGGGGCGACCTTCCAGATGCCGAGCTCGTAGTTCGTGAACAGGCTGTAAGTGATCAAGCCGATCCCGAGGACGACCGGGACGACCGTCGCAGCAGTGTGCTCCGAGAACCGTAGGATCCACGGAGCGGCGATGAGCGCCGCGCCGACGATGTAGTCGAGCGGCGCGTGGAACTTCGTCGGGATGAAGCGCGTCAAAGCCTCCTTGTCGAGGTGTGGTGAATTCCTGACGTGATTCGCACCGCGCGTCGTTCCGGTTCGGCCTCGAGCTCGAACGTCCGTGCGTCCGTTGCACAGTGTTCGAGGTTTTGGCAGCTACCGGCTGCCGGAAGGGGAGGTCCCCTCTCTAGGAAGGAGGGGTCGACCTGGAGGCTGGCATGGCTTAGCTGACCGTGACGCTGTCGCCGCGCCGGATGGCGCCACCCTGGGCGACGTCGGCGTAGACCCCGACGTTCGCCTCATTGTTCTGTGCCGCCGTGCGAAGGATGCCGGGATCTTTGGGCAGGTCGCCCTGCGGCAGCGTCGTCATCACGCAGCGAGGACATGGTCCGGAGATCCGCAGGCGCACCTCGTCGCCGATCGCGACCGTGTGACCGACCCAGTCGTTCTCGACAAAGCCCGACCCGCCGCTCGCAACGACGATGTTCGGACGGAAGCGACGCACTTCGAATCCCCCTTCCGGGTAGAGCTGGCGCAGCCGATCGATGGTCGAGGTCGTCAGCACGTGCACGACGGCAAGATCGAAGAACGTCCCCGGCGGCAGTTCCCACTCCGTCACGGTGTCCCTGAAGTCCAGACCCTCCATATCCGGCCAGTACTCCTCGGCTTGGGCGCCCGGCGACTCTCCATTGTCCGGCGCCTGGGCGAACGCGACCTCGCGGCCGAGCGCCCTCGACAGGACCTGCGCTAGGTCGGGCTGCTCGCTCGTCACGACCGATCCATCGGGCAGCGTCAGCCGGACGGCGGGCAGCTTCGACCCTCTCTCCGGCGGCTCGACATAAGCTGCGCGGAAATCGAAGAAGGTGCCCCATTTGCGCGGGTTCTTCGCGCCGGCGACCTTCCCGGTCGAAGCGTCCACGACGGCGAACTGCCGATCCCCGACGAGGCCGCGGTCAGTGACCTCAGCGGCATTCAACTCCTCCCCCATCATCGACTTCACCGGGTAGCGCCACAGCCCGACAACTGAACCAGCCTCGACGTGCTCCGAAGGCGAGTACGACGAATCCGTTTGCATGGCAGCCCCCTTCGGCTCAACGCTCGCTCGCACCACCGAGGTTCGCTCGGCGACGACCTCCTGTCAAGCAGTGAACCGAGGGCGCTCGTGGGGGAGCCGAAGCTCCCCCACGAGCGAATTGTCTACGCCGCGAGGTCGAGCACGGGCTCCAGCTGCTCCGGAGCCTGCTCGAGCTCGTCGCGCCGGATGAGCGT
>Ga0137390_10002277_pt1 | contig 15150 bp, 17 predicted proteins | sample 15con2h24AmetaG_FD_104937 | JGI IMG/M metagenome (GOLD analysis project Ga0137390, IMG submission 104937) | Vadose zone soil microbial communities from Angelo Coast Range Reserve, California, USA - 15con2h2.4A metaG | ecosystem: Environmental > Terrestrial > Soil > Vadose zone > Saprolite... | reverse complement strand
TCGGAGATGAGGGGCAAAGATCGACGGGGCCGAAAGAGCCGATGCCCACCGCCTGCAAGCGCCCGCCCGAATGTTCTTTCAGGAACGTGACAGCAGAACCAATCGTAGCGTCCGGGGACGTGGTAGGAAACTGCGTAACCGTGAGGTCGTCGGGTGCAGTTCCGACTGCGCAGACGAATTTGGTCCCACCTGCTTCAATCGCGCCAAACACGTTTCGCCCGCTCCTTTTACGCTACCGAAAGTACGGCTTGAATTCAGCTAAGATCAATTCCATCGCCACGAACAGCCCGCCCCGGGCCTTTTTCCGAAAGCCAGTGAACGGTTATTATGACCCTTGCGGCGCAGTCATGAATTCATTCTCAGGTGAACCGAACAGACCCCGTGTGTGCCGAACCCTATTTGCGGCTCTTATGTTGCTTACAGTCTCTTGGTCCCAATCGGCTGAACAAGCCGCCGTCCCACGCAGTTCCCCGAACGAAACAGTTCAAGCCCACTTCGCTGCTGCTCAGCAGGCACAGAACCACGGTGACTACGCCACTGCAGAGCGTGAATACGAGGCCGTGCTCATCGAAGCACCGGATTTCGCTGAGGCTCACATGAATCTCGGCCTAATATACCAGCTTCAGGATCGGACCCCGGAAGCAATGGCGGCGTTTCGTCGGGCGCTGAAGATCAAGCCGACATTGGCCGGGGCCAATTTTTTTCTTGGCGTTGACTATTGCAAGGCCGGCGAGGGGACGAAAGCATTTTCTTGATGCCTTCGGAACTGCGGAGAAGATGGCGCACGAGTACGACTATCTCTTCCCGATCTATTACGAGGTCTGGACCTTAAAAGGGCAAGGCGCTGGCACAAATTATGCCGTGGGTGGCCTGTATGCGTGGGCAGCGTTGATCGCGAACCGCTTAACCGGGGGAGAACGCTATCGCGCGGAAGCTCGACAGGCAATCCACGTCTTGTCTACGGTTCCGGCGGATCGGCTTTTTCATGAGCCGCAGGAACTCGCTTATGGCGCTCTGGCCGCCGCCGAACTTGGAATGGTCACGGAAGCAAAATACATTCTGTACCAGCAGCTGCGGATGTTCTACTGGTACTCCGACCCAAGCCAACAGACCCACGATATTCGCGGCATGGCTCAAGCTGCAGCTTCGATTCTTTATCCAGCGTTCAAGGAGAATGTCGAGGCCATTCTGCCTTGGACGGGAATCATGAAAAGAGGAATTGTGATCGAAGGCCTGCTGCGGTTCATGGACCAGCAGCGACGCAATAATTTCGGCTTCTTCGAGAAGTGTTCAGAAGACCGCCGCAACGTAGCTGTGGGATTTATTCCGTTCGAAAATCTTGGGACGTTGGAACTGGGCGGACAAACAGGAAATGTCGGAAAAGAAATCTACGGAGCAGGTGAGTGCATTTGGATGTATCTCATGTTTGAGGCCCTCGGCCGCGTCAGCGACCGCGAGTTGATGATGGTGAATCTCGATCTGCTCGATACGTATGATGCGAACCAGTTTCCCCCTCGCCAGCTCAATTTTGTGCTTTACAACCCAACGGGAGAAGCCCGGTCTGCAAGCATCACGATTCCTCCAGCCCACGGAGGCGAGATTCGATTGAGCGAGAACGGAAAGCTGATACCAGAGAAACTGAACGTCCCGGGGCGAGCAATACTGCGCCTGGTGGCAGAGTTTTGACATGCAGTGATCTTTCAACAAGCGGTGGCGTTCCGGAAGTCGGGATTCGAAAAATGTGGTCGCGGAAGAGAGGGTATAACTTTCATGACAAATATTTTGACCGGTACAAGGCGTCGTATTTCCTTCTTCGTGCTGGTTGCAGTAATCGCGACGGCGACGACCACACAAATCCGCGTACCCTTCGGAACGTGGGACCGAGCTTCCGATACTCCAATCATTTCTCCCCGCGGCGATGGTTTCGAATCAGCAGGCACCTTTAATCCCACCGTGGTGAAGAATGATGGGAAGTTCGTGATGCTGTATCGTGCCCAGGACCGTCAGGGCAAATCGTCGCTGGGTTACGCCACCAGTGAGGACGGCATTCACTTCGTAACCCGCCCCGACCCGGTCATGGTTGGCGAGGCGCCTTACGAAACCGGCGGCGGTGTGGAAGATCCCAGATTGGTGAGAATCGGAGATACGTTCTACCTGACCTATACGGGCTACAACAATCAGGGTGGCAGTGGGATGCATGCAGCCGGCCCGATCCACGGCGATGCGCAGCTGTGCATGGCGACGTCAAGTGACCTGATCCACTGGAAGCGGGTTGGTGTCATTATGCCTGCCTATAAGGGGAAGTGGAATGTTGGGTGGACCAAATCCGGAGCCATCGTTCCGGAAAAGATAAATGGCAAGTACTGGATGTACTATCTCGGCGATGGCGCCCATCAGCTGACCCAGATGTCAATCGCGTATTCCTCTGACTTAGTTCATTGGACCGACGCGCTTGACCATCCGGTCCTGTCCAGTCGTCCGAAATCATTCGACTCACAGGTGGTAGAACCTGGCCCGGCACCGGTAATCACCAAGAATGGCATTTTCCTGATCTACAACGGAGCGGATGATAACAACGTATATCGAACCGGATGGGTCCTGTTTGATAAGAAAGATCCAACTAGAGTTCTTGATCGTGCCCAGCAGCCAATCTTCGAGCCGGTGCGCGACTGGGAAAAGAAAGGACAAGTGCCCAACGTTGTGTTCGTCGAGGGATTGGTCCGTGACGGTAGCCGGTGGCTCTTCTATTATGGTGGTGCCGACAAGTACGTGGGGGTAGCGTCCGCAACATCAGTTCGATGAGTTGAGTCGAACCGTTTCAGGCTTTTGTTCTCGACGACATCTACCATCGCAACAATTGCTACTAGAATTTTCGTCTTTGCAGGCGTCTTGATATTGCTGAGTTTTACGGCAATTGCAAAAACTGATCCAGGCGAATATGCGGATCTCGCGCCGTCAATTCATCGCCAGTTCAGCCGCCACTGGCCTTGCGGGAACGGTCCTTGGACGGTATGGGTCAGCAGCGACGGGCATTCGGCAACCCGGCGCCAAGGTGAGCTTACGAGCGGCAGGAGATGCTCGACAGGGCTATCAAGTAGTTATTTTCTTCGGCGGCCAACCGGTTGCCCAAAGTGGCGAAGGCGAATTTTCTGCAGTCTTTCAAAATAGCGATCGCAGTCTCGAACAGCGGGTCGAAAGCTGGCGGGCAACTTCGTGCACAGGCACCGACGATCATCTACTTCTCGAAGGTGAGTGCAAGCTCACGAATCTGAATGCCACGGTGTTTGCACAGTTGGAGTATCGCGTGGTCACTCCTCAGGTGGTACGGAAACAGATTCGATTCCGCCAAGTGGATATGTACGAATTGTTCTACCAGATAAGTAACCGTTTGGAGCCAGTGCAGCCACCGGCAAGTTTCTGGAGCTTCGGTCAGGTTAACTGTCGCGGCGGAGCCTTGCGTGAGTACTTTCCGGCTGCCGGATTTCGCAGTGGCGCCGATCTTACAGTAGGCCTGCTTACCGACTCCGGCTATCGCAATGGATGGAGTCGATTGATCCGCCGCGATGGAAAGCCCACAAAACCAGTGCCTCGCGAGATTCCTGACGTCAATCTTTACTATGTGTGCGGAAAGCTGAGCGGGACGAGCGACAGTTTTTCGTGAAGCAGACTTTCGGAGAAACACTGGTGCGCAAGGAAGATCAAACTTCGAGCGCAGTTATCTCTCTGCCGCCAACGTCCGACTGGCGCAAGCAGGGCGACTTGAGCCTGGAAGAACACGATGGAACAACGGTGTTGTCGATCCGGAGTTCCCTGGCCGGTGCGGTCATTCCATTTCCTGCGAAAGAAACTGAGATCTATGCGCTGCGCTTCAAGTACAGTTCACCTCAGTCTTTTTCGGTCCAGGCGTGGGATGTCGATGATCAGCTAGATCGGCTGGAGAATGTTTCCCTTTACAACGACCGTGTTCCGGCGTCTGCAGCGGAATGGTCAGAATTCCAAACCGAAGTGTTTTTCCCATCATTGCTCGGCGTTGGTGGCGCTTTACACATTTCGATGGCGCAATCCGAACAAGACATCGAAGTGCAACCCACCGCAGGCACGCTGAGAATCGAATTTCGAGAGCTGGAACTTCGCCGCGTCGCTACGCATTTACAGCCTTATCATCGTCTCGAAATGAATCGACCGGAGGAGAAGACCTCCTTTATTTTTGCGGATGACCGGACTCCCAACACGCTTCGCGATTATCGCCTTGCTTCACAGCGTCACCTTGCCGATGGCCTTGGATTCTGCGGAGGCGACACGGAAAAAGTCCTTTACTCCGACTTGATGATGCTTTGCTGGTCCGCCAGCCCGGACTGCCGTCACCCGATGGTTGCGCCAAGCATTTGGTACTCAGCCGCCGGCGAAATGTACATGCGCGACAGCTTCTTCGCGCTCAACGGTATCCACAATCGCGAATTGAACGAGGGAGTGTTCAATCTCTGGGCCGCGAACCAAGGCGAGGACGGCGCAATCAACACTCTGGTAGAGCCGCATATGGCCAATCTGGAGCGCAAATCGAATGACTCGACACCCTTGTGGCTCATCTGGGCGCTCCAGAACCGTACACGGTTCGGAACCATACTGCCGATGGATAAGATTCGAAAGGCGGCTGAATATTGCTTGCAAACATACGATCGCCGACACAATGGTATTTGTTGGGCGCAGTTCGTGATGGGACAGCTCGATGTGATTGATTATCCTGAGGGCACGTCAGAGCTCTGTGAAAACCAGGGCATGCTTGCAGTGACGCTGCGCGTGATCAAGGAACTTAAAATTCCCGGCGTGAGCGAGCAAATTTCAGAAGACTACATTGAGAAAACGGAGAGCGTTTATCGCTCGTACTACGACCCCGTGCTGAAATTGGTCCGCCCAGCCCGGAAGATTAGCGACGCCATTGGTTTCGGAGAAATCTTTCCCGAGTTTCTTTTCCTATGGCTGTTCGGGCGCAAAACCCTGACAGACGAAATGCTGATCAACCACCTAGAACGTATTCCTGTGTTGCTGCCCAGGCCAGACGCTCCCTATCCGGCGGCCGGCGGCGCCGTGCGTCCGGTCTTCATCGGGCTCACGAAGGAGGGTAAGGGGTGGGATTTCTTCACCGACTCCTGGCATCCTATGATCAGCAAAGAGCACGGTGCCAACTATGCAAATCACAATATGGATGGCATCTATTACAACGGCGGGAGTTGGATGCGAATTGAGATTTGCGGATACGTAGCAGGAAAGCTCCATGGGTGGACAAAAGCGGATCAAGCTATCGCGAACCGGCTGTGGGCAGAGATTAATATCTCTCCCGATTTCCCCACCAGCCAGGAATATCTGGCTACAGATCCGAGCCATCCATTCTTCGGGTACCACCGAGTCTTCGCCTGGAATGCGTTTGTACTGCGGGCGCTAGAGATGGTGGGGCTGCGCACAGCGGAGATGGATCCCGACCATCCAAAACATGGCCCCTGCTGATTGGGCGGCGTGGAAGAGGGATCAAAAATCGGGTGGCAGCACCGGCTGAAAGGAGAACACCCAACTTGCAGCAAGCGAACGTGCTCATTCAGGATGCGAATGGAAGGCCGGCGACGGTGGTAGCTCGACGGAGACAAAGATCATGGTGAAAAACAAAGAGAGTCCATTTCCGACCGTCTTCTCATGCGAGATGGCGCCCACAGTCCTGTCAGTGAGCGATACAGCGATTCCTTCGCAGCTATCATAAGATTCCCAGCACTTGCCAGACTTCGGGGGATTGAACCATGAACAAACGAACCTTCATCCGTATCTGTTCCGCCGCTGCTGCAAGCCCACTGCTCTCGCCCCTCTTCGCTTGGGCGTCAGAGAAATTGACCAATTGGGCAGGCAATCTTGCGTACAGTACCGACCGATTGTATTCCGCCCGCACGCCGGAAGATGTTCAGGGTTTTGTGAAGGAGCACAGCAAACTGAAGGTTCTCGGTACGCGCCACTGTTTCAATGACATCGCAGACAGTTCTAGCGAGTTCCTCTCGTTGAAGACTCAGGACAAGGTCCTGGCATTGGATCCGAAGGCGCACACCGTCACAGTTGAAGCGGGCATTACCTACGGCCAGTTGTGTCCTTATTTAGACAAGCAGGGATTTGCCCTGCACAACCTCGCCTCGTTGCCGCATATTTCCGTCGCGGGTGCGTGCAGCACCGCCACGCACGGCTCAGGAGAGAAAAATGGGAATCTGGCGACGGCGGTCTCGGGTCTGGAACTGGTCACCGCTTCGGGCGAAGTCGTAAAGCTCTCCCGCGATAAAGATAGAGAGACATTTTACGGCGCTATCGTGGGCCTTGGCGCTCTCGGCATCATCACGAAGATTACGCTGGATATTCAACCCACCTTCATGATGCAGCAGTACGTATACGAAGACCTTCCCCTAATTCAATTGAAGGAGCACTTCGACGAGATCGAAGCAAGTGCCTACAGTGTGAGTCTGTTTACGGATTGGCACAAGGAGCGTGTCAACGAAGTTTGGATCAAGAGTCGCATGGAGCCTGGACAGAAGTTTAAGGCCCAGCCGGTTTTTTTTGACGCGACACTTGCGACGAAAAACCTGCACCCCATTGCAGAACTTTCTGCAGAAAACTGCACAGAACAGATGGGTGTTCCCGGGCCATGGTATGAGCGCCTACCACATTTCCGGATGGGCTTTATGCCCAGTGCAGGCAAAGAGCTGCAGTCGGAGTACTTCGTACCGCGCCACCACGCGGTTGAGGCGATTTTCGCTGTGGAGCGGCTGCGCGACATGGTTAGTCCGCACCTGCTGATCTCAGAAATACGCGCCGTTGCCGCCGACAATCTTTGGATGAGTCCCTGCTACAAACAGGCCTGCGTGACGATTCACTTTACCTGGAAGCAAGATTGGCCAGCGGTGAGCAAGATCCTGCCAGTTATTGAAAAAGAGCTAACTCCGTTCAAAGCCCGCCCGCATTGGGGAAAACTGTTCACCACGCCTCGGTCGCAACTCGAGTCAACTTACGAAAAATTGCCTGGTTTTGTAGCATTGTGCAATAAATTTGACTCCCACGGCAAATTTCGTAACAAGTTCCTGGAAAGAAATATCTTCGGCGGTTGAGCTCTCGAAAGCGTGAGTAATGCCACTGATCGACGAAAGCGTTTCCGAGCACGCTCCTGGCTTTCGCAGAGCTTTTTGATACAAAAAGGCCTTTCACGCGGGAACGCGGGTTCACGGTCCCGTGCGCTCCTGAGCAGCGGACGCCGAAGCCAGCAGTGAGGGAGAACACGCGGTGGCCGTGCGGGATGTCTCCGCCGCGTTCGAACGTGGACGCCGAGGGTTTCCCGATGATGAGGAGTGATGCGCGCCCGTGGAGCTTTCGCAGACTCAGAATTGGCTTTTCGCCAAATAGGGACTTCTACCGCTGATGAACTTGCTAGAAACAAGTACGGAACACAGTCCTAAGTTCTTTTCTTTTTCAAACGCCACACGATAGTGAGGGGGTCGCGACCTTTGCCGGGGTTGATGAGTCCGCGCCGTTCCAGCGCCTTAATGGTATTGCGATTGGCAGAAAGAGGGCGTATCTCTTCATTATCTTTCAACCGCCGCAAAACTGGGCTGCCGCCGAGCGAATCAGTTTCAAGCTGGTATCCGTCTTGCATGTGCGACAGCAGGTCTTGTTCGACCTCAGTGAGTTTCGGTAGGAGATTAGCAGTTTTCTTCTTCACTTTGTTCACGTCTATTCACGACGAGGCTAGCTCTCGATTTCCCCTAGTCGGAGCACTGGGGACTCGGCCCGGCAACAGACGCCATACCGCTGCCAAAGCCGAAACCACGGGCTGCGGGCTAACGCCTCGTCATGCCTTCGATTCGCCGCAGAGATGTCGCTTGCGCTGAGTGGCCTAATATCCGGCGCTTCGAACATTTCCTGTAGCTGCTCGATCTCGTCAATGATGCGTTCAACGTCCATGCGTCACAATCATCTAAGAGAAGGCGCGGAGCGGTCAACCTGAAGCGGCATCTGTGCATTTCCACAGTGGCCCGTTGGAGCCATTTCCCCGGTGAGGATTGGAGCATACGGTGGTAGTGAGCAGCTTTCGGGGGAGGGCTGATCGACGGGCGTCCCGACTCAATTGAGTCCGGGGCGCTTTCGTTTGCATGGACCAAATTTCCACATCCGAACAATCGCTATTTTTCAATGTCGAAATAAATCTTCGTTGTCGTCCGGTATTTGACTATCTTCTTGCCGTCCAGTTCCATTTCCAATTCCGCCTTTGCAAAGCTCTCTTTGGAAGTTCCGACTACCTCGATAACTTTTTGCGTCATTTGCGGTTCTCCTTTGATTTTGATTCAGTTCGGATTGTACCGCTGGGTCTAGTCGCGTCACGACCTCTGGCAGTCCTTTGTCGCAGCGCTTGTCAAGGACACGGCGTACCATTAAGGATGCGCCGAACAAATCCAGAATACCTTGACCTTGATCGCTCGCTACCCGCCGACATTCTCCTGAGGGAAGAGCCCGAAGACGAAGAAGAAGAGGACGAAGAGAACACGACGGCGGCGAAGACGAAGATGGGGACGAAGGCTACTCGGAGTGAGTGGCTTCAATGGGTGAAGGATGAAGCGAGAACATTTCGTCAAGGTAGTCGTGGAGATGTTGGACTCGCTCCCACAGGAATTTCGCATACGCATCCGCAACGTCGCTGTTTTGGTGGAGGATTTGCCCCGGAACCAGCGATCCCTGAAGCCGGGGGAACAAGGGCGGCTGCTTCTGGGCGTCTTTCATGGCGTGCCCACCACCAAGAAGAGCATATTCGACTTGCCGAGCGGACCCGATCACATCGTTCTGTATCAGAAGAATATTGAATCGGTCTGCTCCAACGAGGCCGAAGTCCGCGAACAAATCCGCCTGACGGTTATCCATGAAGTGGGCCACTATTTCGGGCTGGATGAGGAACGACTGAAGGATGTTTAGCGAAGAAGACGGACTCGGCAGTTCGTTCGGGATCGCAATCGCTCAACATGAGTTGCGTGCTGGTCGAGATGATGCGGTATACCTCTCCCTGAGCCAGCACCCGAGCACGACCAATTCACCAACGATGAAGAGCACACCAAAAATGACTTTGTTGTATTGGGCTAACCAGTTCGGCAGGTAGATGTCGAAATTGTTTGCGTGGCTGTCGGTGAACCGCTGGGCCAAGTCGGACAGCGGGCATCTACCGCCGTTGACAGCCAGCACGCCGCACTCAAGCAGCACGAGTCCGGTCAGAATCGCGGCCAAGCGGAATCGGCGCAACACTCCCGTAAGTGGCAGCACCACGATGCTCCCGGCGAGAATGGCCCAAACCGCAGTATGCAAGAGTTTGATAGCCGTCAGCATTGGGATTGCAACCCTTAGTACGCAGCGGTCGGGGATCAGGGAGCAGTGACGACAATCACTCTCTGTGGTCAGGCGGACTTCGTGAAGATCGCGAGGTAGAGGAATAGTAAGAACGCCACGGCGCTCAGGACGCTTCTCACGGCGTGCAACTTGCCCCAGCGGGCGAGTAGTTGACCTGCCTGCGTTGATCGCTTGTCCAAAGCAGAGTTCAACAACTGCTTATTGGTCGGCAGGATGACAATCAATGTGAACGGGATGACACTCCCCAACATGACGCCGCCAACGAGCCACCAAAATGTCGCCCCGGCGAGCCAAGCGGCTACGGACGCCAGTAGACCTAAAGCTGCCAACGTAGCCTGCAAGATGGTGCCCCGACGATAACTCGGCGGAAACTCAGTCGCAGCCAGTTCTACTCCGCATTCCATTCTGGCCGGATGTTCAACGAGGCTGACGTATACGGCGGCTCCCACGAACAAGCCGCAGGCGAGCACTGCGACGAATTCAGCAATCTGGCGCATGAATTGACACACTGAGCAGGCAAACTGGGGGACTGCTGAACCCCCAGTTTGCCGATTTGATGGCTAGCCAGTTTCTAAAGAGCTAGGCAACCTTCAGGACGATCTTGCCCCGAGCATGTCCCGTTTCATTGAGTTCGTGAGCGTGTCGGGCTTCGGACAGCGTCAACACAGTCTCAACCATCGGCTTGATTTTCCCGGAATCCACGAGCGTTGCAAGTTCACCCAGTAGCGATGAACCTCCCTGAGCAGATAAGAAGGCCGAGCGCACATCATGCTTTTTAGCTTCTTCTGCCGAGGGTGGGGCGACTATCGAAACGAGAATCCCTCCTTTCTTTAGAGTCTTCCACGACCGCTTCTGCGTGTCACCACCGATGGGATCGAACACAACGTCCACGTTGTGCACTACATCCTCAAATCGTGTCTTCTCGTAATCAATCGGCTCGTTCACTCCCAACTCCCGCAGAAACGCCTGATTCCGGGTGGACGCCGTCCCGATCACATACGCTCCCTTCCATTTCGCGAGTTGGACTGCGAAGCTCCCCACGCCTCCGGCTGCGCCGTGAATCAACACCTTCTGGCCTTCTTTCAATCCAGCAGCATCGAACAACGCCCGCCAAGCCGTCACCGCGCCGACAGGAATCGTGGCTGCGTGCACGTGGTCAATCGACTTTGGTTTGAGCGCCGTTTCTATCTCCTTCACCACCACGTATTCCGCGTAAGCGCCGAAACCGTGAGCCGTGACATCCGGGCGGGCGTAGACTTCATCGCCCTTTTCAAATTTCGTGGTACCGGAACCCACGGCCTCGACAACGCCGGAAACGTCCCATCCCGGAATAAACGGTAGCGGGAGGGGAATGTGATCCTTCATATAGCCTGCTCGGATTTTCCAGTCGATGGGATTCACCGAAGCAGCATGGACTCTTATGAGTAGTTCACCGGAACCGGGCGTCGGGCGGGGTGAATCTTCGAACCGGAGCACTTCCGGCCCACCGTAATTGTGGACTCGCACTGCTTTCATGTTTTCCATTTCACACATCTCCTTGGACAAGACATTATGAACTCAATGTACAGATTGGAGTGACTGAGCCCTCTACATCGACAGCGGCTCAGCGGCAACGTGGTTTGCAGTCTTAGGGACAAACGGTTCGAGCAACGACTTGAAGTGAGGACTCAAGTGCAGTTCTCCGCTTTCCCGATCAAATAGTTTCTGCGGATCAGTTGCGGTCTTCAGTGCGTATCGCAGGTGTGAAAGCCGCATGAGCCAGAGGGCATGGTCGAAGTCCTGTTCGTTGCGAATACGGAAAGTGATCCAGCCTGAGTTCGGAACCCAGCGATGCTCCTCAGCAAGACCGTTCTCCAACAGAGCATCACGAAGTGAACGTGGGAACGGGATGTCAACAATCCCCCCGACATGCACGTGACCAACTTCTGCCTTGTCGAGGAGGAATTCGCGGCCACCGAAACGGTGCGAGTGAACTGATACATGCGGCCACGCTGAAACTTCGGCTTCCAGCTTTTTCAAGTGATCTTGCATTGTTAAAGCTCCCTAGTCTCTATTTTCGATGACTGAACTTGACCACTCGATTCAGCCAGCATCCGAGCCGAGCTGCTTGTGAATCGAGAATCTACAACTTAGATCAAGTGATGGCAGGGGGTTCGGATACGAGCTACCATTGAGCACGTAGAGAATACGTCTGGAATGCTCCGACCCAGAAACCTCTGATCGCCCGATAGCTGCCGATGTCCTCCTTCGACAAGAGCCTGAGGAGGAAGAAGAGGAAAACGAAGGCTCGCGACTAAGGCGAGAGCCGTGGCGATCCCAGCAGTAGCCAACGTATCCGAGCGCGTCGCGGCGAACACACCCTTCCACATGCATTCTCTTAGCAGAGGGTGTGGGAAACCTCGAACGAGAAGCCTTGGGAGCCACAAAGACTAGTCAATGAGTGTAGTCGACGATGCGGCGGAGTTTAAGCATATCGGCTTTTAGAGGATAATGGTTGGCGGCAGGAAGCCGTCCATATTACGGTTCGCTACACGCTGAACTTGCTCAAACTCAAGAGATGAGATGTCTTCGGGAGGAGCAATGCCATACTATAAAGGTGTTCTGGACGGATTGATCCACGCAGGCCATCAGGCAGCCGCACGAGACGTAGCAGACAGGCTCTTGCGCCTCCGCACCAAACTGAAAAAGCAACTACCGGAACGAAATGTGTCGCGGAGCATCTTGCTGGCCACATGGAATCTTCGCGAGTTCGGACGGAATCAGAAATGCGGAACGCGGCTGGAGGAATCGCTACTCTATATCGCAGAGATCATCAGTCATTTCGACCTCGTGGCGATTCAGGAGGTGAGCCAGAATCTCGCGGACCTGCAGCGGCTTATGAAGTTGCTCGGCAACTGGTGGGAATACATGGTCACTGACGTGACCGCCGGCCGTTCTGGAAATGAGGAGCGAATCGCCTTCATCTACGATGGTCGAAAAGTCGAGTTTGATCATCTCGCTGGCGAACTGGTGCTGCCGCCCGAGAAGCGTCCAGTTCGGCAGCCGGCGCGTAGTCCGTTTATCTGCGCGTTTCGCACCGGATGGCGTCGGATAACGCTGTGCAGCGTTCATATCTACTACGGCACGAGCAAACCGAACGACCCGACCAGAGTTTGCGAGATCGCTGAAATCGCGAAACTGCTCGCCGAACGGAATGAAAAACGTCAGAACGTGTCCGATGGCGAGCCAGAAAACCTGGTGCTGCTGGGAGATTTCAATATCTTCCGCAAAACTGGTGATCAGACCAGTATTGCTCTGGAGCAAAACGACTTCATGGTACCGGCTGCGATGAAACAACTGCCAGGCAGCAATCTTGGTCAGGATAAGTACTTCGACCAGATCGCATTTCACGATCCAAAACAACGGTTGCGAACGAGTCGGGCCGGTATTTTTGATTTCACGGAGACAATTTTTGGCGTCGATGAAGCGGCTGCTTACACACAGGCGATGGAACGCAGCAGCCCCCAACAGTTCAACAATGCAAAGGACAAAGTAGCGTTCTACAGACAATGGCGCACATTCCAAATCTCTGACCATTTTCCGCTTTGGGTTGAATTGCAGACTGATTTCGCCGCGGCGTACCTTGCAACGGTGATGCGCGGGAGGCTCGGAGCACAGAAGACGAAAAGGACTGGACGCAAGCAGCTAACATAGCATCCTCGATGCCAGCCACATCGAGAAGCATCGAAGTCTGCTGGAACAGCGCAAGGAATCTGGCTGATCACGTGGACGATAGGTTGATCATTATGCGAACGACTAAACTAGGGATCGAGTCTGGTATATTCAGGAAAATTGATTCCCGCTTTCAGGTTGGAAAGTTGATTCCGTGAAACCGAACACCATCCTCTATGTCGTGAGTACCTTGGCCGCCATCATCGGCTTCCTCGTTGGCATGGTTGTGAATAAGATCTTCAAGCGCCTCCGCCAAATTAGTGCGCTGCGTAGCGCTCAAGAACTAGCGCGCCGTACGATCGAGTCGATTAGAGAAGGTACCACCGCGCTTCTCACTCAGATACAAGAGCCAGTCTTCGAGGTTGAAAGTATCTCTATCGACAACTTCAAGAACATCCAACACCTCGATCTCAAGTTGATGGAGCACTCCTCGCTCCCGGGTAACTGGACATGTATTGTTGGGATTAACGGCGCCGGAAAAAGCACGATACTCCAAGCTCTCTGCGTCGTTCTCCTCGGCGAGCGCAACGCTGCAGAACTCCGCTCGAAGCGATTGAGTCGCATGATCCGGCGCACGTCCGATGGCTCAGTAGGCAGCGCAAAAATTGAGGCTCGCGTTAGACGCAACGACGGGTCGACAGCCAGGATCATGTTGCCGCTGAATGCGGACGGAATCGACGAAACGGCCCTCCGCAGCGATCCCGACTACGCACAGATGCGTCAGGTGTGGGAACAAATGAAATCAATGGTGCTCGTCTCTTACGGTGCGGCACGCAACCTCTCCGAAGAGGAGGAGAAGCGTCACGACGATGCGGCGCCGCGCGTTCGACGCCAGATGACGTTGTTCGATCCATTGACGCGCATCGCAGACGTAGACGTGCTCGTCAAGTCAGGGTCTGCTAACGACAAGAAACGGCGTATGCTGCAGAGGCTACTGGAAAAGGTTATCAGTCAGGAAGAACTGGGCGTTTTCTTCGAGAGCGATCGCCTAGTGTTTGGACGCACTGGAACAAAGGTGGACGCCATCGATCTGCCCGATGGATTCCGCTCGACGGTCGCCTGGTTGGCGGACCTTTGTGCTGCCTGGCACGATTCCGCACCCGAAGGACTTGATCGGTCCACTGATCCGTCCCTCATGACTGGGATCGTCCTGCTCGACGAGATCGATCTGCACTTACACCCGAGCATGGCACGCTCGATCGTCCCCAAGCTACGCCAGGCCCTGCCGCGAGTTCAGTTCGTAGTGACAACACACTCGCCACTCGTGCTCAGTAGTTTCGACCGTGCCGAATTAGTCGTGCTGGAGGCCGACGATGATGGGCTTGTAGGTACGCGGATGCTCGACCGCCAGGTGTTTGGGTTCAGCATGAACGAAGTCTACAAGTGGCTGATGCGAACGCCTCCGCAGAGTTCGGTCCTTGAGGAAAAGGTGGCTCGCGGTGACGATCCTAAGTTGGCTTCGTACCTGTACCAGGCAGGCGGACGCTCCCCGACGCAAAAGGGGGTCAACGAGGAGGAGGCGGATTTGCTCGTGGACGATCTCGAACGGCTTCTCAAAGAGGTCAAGAAGGATGCGGGTTCTTAAGTGAAGAGGATTCGACGACCGAAAGTGACGCTACCGACTCTTGCGCCGGGCGGCGAGGGCGGCGATGAAACCGGCCGACGAGAGTTGTTGTTCGGAAATGATCCCAAAACGCCCGACCTCAACGCGGACTTCGCGGACTACTGGGGAAACGCAGACGTGCGAGGTTCCCTTTGGGCCATGCAAGGGCGAAGTTGTGCGTATTGCGACCGAGAATTGCCGGGAAACGATCGCGGCGATGTTGAGCACTTCCGTCCGAAAAACATTTATTGGTGGCTCGCGTACAAATTCGAGAACTATCTGTTGTCATGCTCCGTTTGCAACCGTTCGTATAAGAAGAACCAGTTCCCGATCCTACCGCCTAGTGTGCGGGTCGATTACACAAAGAAAGATCAACTGGACGAAGAGAACAGAGCGCTCCTCGATCCTTCCACCGATGTGGTGGAGGG
>Ga0137390_10002273_pt1 | contig 15154 bp, 19 predicted proteins | sample 15con2h24AmetaG_FD_104937 | JGI IMG/M metagenome (GOLD analysis project Ga0137390, IMG submission 104937) | Vadose zone soil microbial communities from Angelo Coast Range Reserve, California, USA - 15con2h2.4A metaG | ecosystem: Environmental > Terrestrial > Soil > Vadose zone > Saprolite... | reverse complement strand
TCGTCATCATTTTCAATGTCGGTCATCCCGGTCATTGTGCACGGCGGCTGGGCTCGACGCGGTGAGCCTCGTAGAGTGCCGTCCCCCGGCTGAATCGTCAGCGAGCCTTCATGTCGTTGCAAGCCAGCCGCACCCGGGTCGAGCTTGAGCACCGCAACCTGCAGCGTCACGGGGAGGGTTGGGAGCAGCTGCGCGACGCCGTCGGGGACCCCGATGGGTGGGCGCTGAGCCTGCGCCGGTTCACTGAGCGCCTGACCCGCTGAGCTGTCTCTCGGCGTGGCCCGACGACGAAGTCGCCACTGTTGAGCCGGCCAGCCCGGTTTCCGACACGGAGAAGCCGGGCACAGCGGCGGATCCGACCCATCAGGCTTCCCTTGTGCCGGCCGGCAGGCTAGGGTGAACCGGCACTCAGGGTGAGGAGGATGACTATGGGAAACAGGCCGACCCACTTCGAAATTCCGGTAGACGACCCCGACCGAGCGGAGAAGTTCTACTCGTCCGTCTTCGGCTGGACCGTTCAGCGGTACGCCGGTGCGCCGACGTACTACGGGCTGGCGGGCACCGGCGACACGCAACCCGGCATCGATGGAGCCCTGATGCAGCGTGGCGAAGGGGCCTCGGGGACAAGGATCACGATGTCCGTCGACTCGATCGAAGACGCCGCCGCCAAGATCGAAGCCGAGGGCGGCAAGGTTCTGCAGGGCAAGATGCCGATTCCTGGCATGGGCTACTTCGCCATCTGCGAGGACACCGAAGGCAACGAGATCGGCATCTTCGCGGTGGATCCCAGCGCAACGATGTAAGCGGCTTGCCCCCGCCGGGACCGAGTGGCCTCGTGGAGGTGGGTGGACCGGGTGTTCGAGGCGTGTCCTTCCAAGCCTTGAAAACAGGTGAGGGTGACCAGCGGTAGCTAATTTGGCCCGAGTGACAACCCCGTGAGTCCGGTGCGTGGGGGGCATTAGCCGCGGCGAGCACGAGCGCGTCGCTTGCCCTCGTGCATTGCCTGCACCCGGGCGATTGGGATCGCGCGGCCTTCCTCGATCAGGTCGGAGCTCAACTGCTGTGAGTTGGGCATCCGTTCGACCCAGGGATCCCTGTCGGCGATCAGCGAGGCCGCAGTGTGCAAGGTGAAGTCCCCCGGCGTCACGCGATCGAGCTCATCCCAGGCCACCGGGAACGACACAGGCACCTTCGGGCGAACGCGGGGGCTGTATACAGCCACGACCGTCGCTCCGCCGGCCCGGGTCGAATCGATGAACACCTTGCCTTCGCGGTCTTCCCGCATGAAGGCGGTCGTAGCAAGTGTGGGGTCAAGGCGTTCGGCACGCGCCGCGATCGCGCGGGTCGCCGCGGCAACATCGACCGTCGCCTGGCCCTCGATGGGGACGAACACGTGCAAGCCCTTCGCTCCGCTGGTCTTGACCGCACCCACCAGACCGGCGTCGGTCAAGGCCTGGCGAACCAGCTGTGCGGCGCGGGCGGCCAGCGGGAACGCCTCTGCGGACGGTGGGTCGAGGTCGAGCACGAGGTGGGTGGGGCGGTCCCAGTGGTCGGCGCGAAACAGCGTGGGGTGGTACTCGACCGCACGCTGGTTGGCGAACCACAGCAACGTGCGACGGTCGTTGCAGAGCGCGTAGGACACGTCACGTTGCGAGGCCTCGGCCCACAGTGACACCCTACGCACCCACGCCGGGGTGTACCTGGGAACGTTCTTCTGCATGAACGGTTCCTGACCGCGGACCACCCGGACCACCGACAGCGGGCGGTCGTCGAGCACCGGGATGATCCGGTCACGGGCCGCGTCCAGGTAGTCCACCAGATCCCGTTTGGTGGCCTCGGCCCCCTCGAACAGGGGTTGGTCGAGGTTGGTCAGGGACACTCCGTCTCGCACCTCATCGCCACTCACCGGATAACCTTCCCAAGCTCGGGGTGCGAGGTCAAGCTAGACTGCCGACTCGTGAAAATCGCCATCGGCTCCGACCACGCCGGCTTCCCGCTCAAGTCCCTGCTGATCGAGCACCTGAAGGCCGGCGGCCACGAGATCCTCGACCTGGGCACGGACTCCGAGGCCCCGGTCGACTACCCACCCTTCTGCGCTGCCGCGGCCCGTGCGGTCGTACGCGGCGAGGCCGACCGCGGCATCGTGCTCGGGGGCAGCGGCCAGGGGGAGCAGATCGCTGCCAACAAGGTGCACGGGGCGCGGGCCGCCCTCTGCAACGACCTCTTCACCGCCCGCCTGGGCCGCCTCCACAACGACGCCAACGTCCTCGCCATGGGGGGCAGGATCGTCGCCCCCCAGCTCGCCTACGAGATCCTGGCGGTGTTCCTCGACACCCCGTTCGAAGGGGGCCGCCACAGCGGGCGGCTCAAGCAGATCGCCGAGATCGAACAAGAGGAATGCGGAGACTGAGGCCCGGGCTCCTGGTGCTGGCTGCCGGTCTTGCCGCCGCACTGCTCGCCGGGTGCAGCTCCGGCAACGACAATCCCACGATCCAAGGGTCGCCCACGCCGGCTGCCACCGTGACCGGTTCGCCATCGCCGGCCGTCTCGGCCACGGCGAGCGCCGGGGTGACGCCCACCGCGATCCCCACCGCGACCGTGGCACCCGTGCCCACGGTACCGGGGCCACCGGCACCCACTCCCACAAAGGTGGCGGTGGGCACCTACACGACCATCCCGGCGGCGGAGGCCTACGCCCAGTCGACAGCGGGGAGCACGGCGGGCACGAGCTTCCAGTTCATCGGACCCGACGTCACGTGGAGACCCTCGGCGACCCTGCACGTGATCCGTGCCACGCCGTCGGACTCCGCCAGTTACGGCGGGGACTACTACTTCTTCTTCGTCGGCGGCAAGGCGGTGGGGCAGTTCTACTTCACCGGCGCCTACAGCGAAGTGGCCCAGAACGCGACGTCGTTCTCCGTCACCTACAGCGTCTACAAGCCGGGGGATCCGCACTGCTGCCCGACGGGGGGGACGGCGACCACGACGTTCCGCTGGGACGGCTCGACGCTGGTCCACGACCCGGCCCCCGGGGCGACGATGAGCTGATCGCCGGCCGGCTCAGGTGGTCGGGATTGAGTACACAGGATGTAGTAAATCCCGACCACCCCCGCCGGGACGGCCAGGCTGGAGAGCCGGGCCTAGTCCGTGATCAGGATGCCCGGGGCTGGGAAGGAACGGCGGACCTCGGCGATCTCGGCGAAGGCCGCGAAGTCGATGATGCGGGGCGCCGCCGTGGCCCGGTCTTTGCCGTCCGGGCGCCTGCACGACAGAATGGGCCCCTGTGGACGCCTACCTGCTCGTCCTCTTTGCCAGCGCCGCCACCTCGTACGTGCTGACACCTGCCGTGCTGAAGCTGTCACGCCGCCTGGGCGCCGTGGACGTCCCGGACGACCGCAAGGTCCACGCGGTGCCGACGCCGACCCTCGGCGGCGCCGCGATCTTCGTTGCCATCCTGGCCGGCCTCGGCGTCGCCTCCGCCCTGGGGGCATTCCGCAGCGCCTTCCAGCTGAGCTGGCCCCCTTCCGAGTTGGTGGCCATCATGATCGGGGCCCTCGTGATCTTCGCCATGGGCATGATCGACGACCTGCGGGGTCTGGCAGCGACCACCAAACTCGCCGGACAGATCCTGGCGGCGGGCTTCGTGTTCCTCGGGGGCGTGAAGCTGGAATGGTTCCGGCTGCCACCGTTCGGCACGCTCTCGCTGGGCTCGAGCGACTCGGCGGTGGCGACCATCCTGTGGATCGTGGTCATCGTCAACGCCGTGAACCTGATCGACGGCCTCGACGGGCTTGCCGCGGGGATCGCCTCGATCGCCGCCATCACCTTCTTCATCTACTCCTTCGAGCTGAACCAGCGCCTGGCCCAGGTGGAGCAGACGGCTCCGCTGATCTCGATGGTCATCGTGGGATCCACGCTCGGGTTCCTCCGCCACAACTTCAACCCCGCCAAGATCTTCATGGGGGACTCCGGCAGCATGACCCTCGGGTTCCTCCTCGCCAGCGCCACCGTCGTGGGCGTCGGCCGTCTCCCGCCCTCCAACCCCGTGTCGGAGTCGGTCATCTTCTACCTGCCCGTGCTCATCCCGGCGGTCGTCCTCGCCATCCCGATCCTCGACACGTCCCTGGCGGTGGTCCGCCGGGCGCGCAAGGGGGTGGACATCTTCCACGCCGACAAGCGGCACCTCCACCACCGGCTGCTGGAGATCGGCCACGGGCACCGCCAGGCGGTCCTGATCATGTATGCCTGGACCGCAGTCATCGCCGGGGCGGGGCTGGCGCTGTCCCTCGCGCCGAGCCCGTTCTTCACGCTGCCGTTTGTGGCCGCGGCGGTGGCGATCCTGCTCTATACCGTGCTGCCTCGCATCGGCCGCCGTGGAATTGGATAGGCCGCCCGCCCGCCATGCGGCGCCCCCTGCTCGCGGCGTGCCGCACGAGGGGGTGATGCTGGCGCTGGCGGCCGTGGCGGCCGGGATCGGATACCTGGCGGCCGGACCGCAGGCGGCACTCGGCGCGGCCTGTGGCGGGATCGTTGCGTACGGGTACTCCTGGAGCTTCCTGCGGGGTCACCTCGCGAGGACCACCCGGGGCCCCGGCCTTGACGCCGCGCTGGCCGGTGGCGCCATGACGCGCCTCGTCGTGGCCGGAGCCGTCGCGGTGGCGATGTGGATGGTCGGGCGCCCCGCGGTCGTGGCCTCCCTGCTGAGCTTCGGGGTTGCGTTCGCCCTCGTGGTCGCCCGTGAGCTCCCGAGGATGGCCCGTCAGATCCGCGAAGCGTAAAGCTTCAGTAGTCGAGCAGCTTGCCCTACGGTCCGCCGAGCTTCAGCTGCGACTGGCTCCAGGCTCGGCGGTCGAGGAGCTCCGCGAACTCCTCGTCGGTCTTCGGGTGGTTCAGGGCCGCTACCGTCTCGTCCAACTCGCGCCTCGCCTCGGCCGTATCAACGTCGGCCTCCGCGACTGCGCTGTCGACGAGGATCGTGACGTTGCCCTCGCCGACCTTCAGAAAGCCGCCGCGGACGGCGAAGCGAGCGACCAAGCCTCCGTCCTGGCCGATGCGGAGAAGGCCGCTGCCAAGGGCTGCGACGATCGCCGCGTGCCCCGGCCAGATCCCGAGCTGCCCGTCCCACGCCGGGACCGTGACCCAGTGCACGTCACCCGTGAAGACCGGTTGCGCGGGGCTCACGACGACCACGTGAAGGTGCCGGGGACCGCGTGCCAGCTCGTCGGCAATGTTGCCGGATCGTAGGGCGCCCTTCGGATGCTCCGGCAGCTCCGGCGTCGCCATCAGAGGTCCTCCCCCGCCCGCATGGCCCTCGTCACCTAGACCTTCGTGCCCATCGCCGCTGCGGCCTCGACCACCTCATCGATGTCGCCCTTCATGTAGAAGGCCTGCTCCGGCAGGTGGTCGTACCGGCCCGATATCAGCTCCTTGAACGAGCGGATCGTGTCCGCAAGCTTCACGTAGCGCCCCTGGATGCCCGTGAACTGCTCCGCCACGAAGAAGGGCTGCGAGAGGAACCGCTGAATCTTGCGCGCTCGGGTGACCGTGACTTTGTCCTCCTCGCTGAGCTCGTCCATGCCGAGGATGGCGATGATGTCCTGCAGGTCCTTGTAGCGCTGGAGGATTCTCTGCACCTCGCGGGCGACCGCATAGTGCTCCTCGCCGACGTACAGGGGCGAGAGGACGCGCGACGTCGAGTCGAGCGGGTCCACCGCCGGGTAGATGCCAAGCTCGGCGATCTGGCGGGAGAGCACCGTCTTGGCGTCGAGGTGGGTGAAGGCGGTGGCCGGGGCGGGGTCGGTCAGGTCGTCGGCGGGGACGTAGATCGCCTGCACGGACGTGATCGAGCCGCGGTCGGTCGAGGTGATCCGCTCCTGGAGCGCGCCCATCTCCGACGCCAGGGTCGGCTGGTAGCCGACCGCCGAGGGCATCCGGCCGAGGAGCGCCGAGACCTCGGAGCCGGCCTGGCTGAACCGGAAGATGTTGTCGATGAAGAGGAGGACGTCGCGTCCGCCCTCGTCGCGGAGGTACTCGGCCATCGTGAGGCCGGAGAGCGCAACCCTGAGGCGCGCCCCAGGGGGCTCCTGCATCTGGCCGTAGCAGAGCACTGCCTTGCTGATGACGCCCGACTCCTGCATCTCGAGCCAGAGGTCGTTGCCCTCGCGTGTCCGCTCGCCCACGCCACAGAACACCGAGTAGCCGCCGTGCTGCTGGGCGACGTTGTTGATCAGCTCCATGATGATGACGGTCTTTCCCACCCCGGCGCCGCCGAACAGGCCGGTCTTGCCGCCCTTGGCGTACGGGGCCAGGAGATCGACCACCTTGATGCCGGTCTCGAAGAGCTCGGTGTTCGTGGAGAGCGCGGGGAAGGGCGGGGCGGGCTGGTGGATCGGCCGGCGCTGCTTCGCCTGCACGGGGGGGCCGTAGTCCACCGGCTCCCCGAGGAGGTTGAAGACCCTCCCGAGGCACTCCTCGCCCACCGGCACCGAGATCGGCTTGCCGGTGCTCAGGACCTTCATGCCACGCACGACGCCGTCCGTCGTGGACATGGCCACACAGCGCACCTGGTCGCGCCCGATCTCCTGTTCCACCTCGGCGACGAGCGAGACCCTGTGCTCGCCTTCGCCCTCGTTGATCTCCAGCGCATCGTAGATCTCCGGCAGCTGGGCCTCGTTCTCGAACTCGACGTCGAGGACCGGCCCCATGACCTGGACCACCCTGCCGTAGACCTTCCCGTCATCGCTCATCGCATCTACTCCTCTACTCCTTTAGGGCCTCCGCGCCGCCGAGGATCTCGGCGATCTCCTTTGTGATCACGGCCTGCCTGGCCCGGTTGTATTGTCGTGTGAGCCGGGTCACCATGTCCGACGCGTTGTCGGTGGCGAGCTTCATCGCAATCCGCCGCGCCACCTGCTCCGAGGCGACCGCCTCCGCCAGGACCGAGTATATGAGCTGGCGTCCGTAGAGCGGCAGGAGCCGGTCGAGGATCTCCTCGGCGGAGGGCTCGAACAGCGGCGGGACCCCCGAGGTCCGAGTAACCCCCTCCGGCGCGATCGGGAACAGCCGGAGCACCGTCGGGGGCTGACGCCCGACGCTCTCCCAGTGCGGGTAGACGACGAGCACCTCGTCCACCTCGTTGGCGAGGAACGGACCGATGAGCTCGCCCAGGAAGAACTCGCCATCCTGTGGCGTGGGCCGGTCGCTGAGCTCGGCGACGTACGTCCTCTCCAGCTCGAACCCCTGGTAACGGAGCGCGGAGATCCCCTTCTTCCCGGCGACGAACAAGCGCAGCTGGTGGCCGTCGGCCTCCTTGGCGCGGTAGGTGTCGCGGGCAAGGCGAATGAGGTTCGTATTGAACGCGCCGCAGAGGCCGCGGTTCGCGGTCACGAGGAACAGCAGCGTCCGTTTCCCGGGGCGCACCGAGAAGTGGGGCCACCGGGAGACGTCCACACCGCTGGCGCCGATTTCGGCCATGAGCTGGCGGAGGTTCTCGAGATAGGGCCCCGACGACTGCACGCGCTGCTGGGCGGCCCGGAGCTTCGCCGTGGCGACCATCTCCATGGTGCGGGTGATCTTCTTCGTGGAGGAAACGCTGCGGATGCGCCTCCGGATGACCTTGGGCTGCTCCGGCATGGGCTAGTGGACCGGTGCCCTTCCCGACTCGGGGGCGGGAGCCTCCGCTTCCTCCGCGCCCGTCTCCGTCGCCGACGCCGAGGGGGCCGCGGTTTCCTTCGCGCCCTCCTCTTTCGCCGACGCCGCGGGGGCCTTGGTTTGACCCGGGCCCTGCTCCTTCGCTGGTTCCCCTGGGGCTGCGACGGGGTTCCAGAGGTCGCGCTTGAACTTGGCGATCTCCTCCTTGAGCGTGGCGGCCGTGCTGTCATCGAGAGCGCCCGTCTCCTTGATGGCCTTCAGGGCCACGCTCGGCATCGCTCGGAGGGCGTCGATCAGCTCCCTCTCGAAGCGCTTGATCTGCTCGACGGGCAAGTCGTCCATGAACCCCTGGCCCACGGCGAAGATCGTCGCGACCTGCTCCTCCATCGGCCACGGCTCGAACTGCGGCTGCTTGAGGCTCTCGACCGTGCGCTCGCCGCGCGCAAGCTGTGCCTTCGTCCCGGGGTCGAGATCGCTGGCGAACTGCGCGAATGCCTCCAGCTCCCGGTACTGCGCCAGGTCGAGGCGTAGCTTGCCCGCCACCTTCTTCATCGCCTTCGTCTGGGCGTTGCCGCCGACGCGGCTCACGGAGATGCCGACGTTCACCGCCGGGCGCACGCCCGCGTAGAAGAGGTCGGGCTCGAGGTAGATCTGGCCGTCCGTGATCGAGATGACGTTGGTCGGGATGTAGGCGGACACGTCGCCCGCCTGCGTCTCGATGATCGGGAGCGCGGTCAGCGAGCCGCCCCCCCGCTTGTCGCTGAGCTTCGCGGCCCGCTCGAGCAGGCGACTGTGGGTGTAGAAGACGTCACCCGGGTACGCCTCGCGCCCCGGCGGCCGGCGCAGGAGCAGCGAGATCTCGCGGTAGGCCGCCGCTTGTTTCGACAGGTCGTCGTAGACGCAGAGCGTGTGGCGGTTCTGCTCGTACATGAAGTACTCGGCCATCGCACAGCCCCCGTAGGGAGCGATGTACTGCATCGGTGCAGGGTCATTCGCCGTCGCACTGACGACGATGGTGTAGTCCATGGCGCCATGCTCACGCAGGGTCTCCACGACGCCCGCGACCGTGGACGCCTTGAGGCCGATGGCAACGTAGACGCAGATGACGTCGCCGCCCTTCTGGTTGATGATCGTGTCGATCGCGATCGCGGACTTGCCGGTCTCGCGGTCGCCGATGATCAGCTCGCGCTGGCCCCGGCCGATTGGGATCATCCCGTCGATCGCCTTGACGCCAGTCATCAGAGGCTCTTTCACCGGCTGCCGGTCGGCGATGCCGGGTGCCCTCCCCTCGAGGGGCATGAAGTGGGTCGTCTGGATCGGCCCCTTGCCGTCGATGGGCTGCGAGAGCGGATTGACCACGCGCCCAAGAAGGCCCTCCCCGGCGGGCACCGACAGGACGCGGCCCGTGCGCTTCACGGTCTGCCCCTCGCGGATGTCGACGTAGGGGCCGAGGATGACGATGCCGACCGAGTCCTCCTCGAGGTTCAGCGCGAGACCGAACGACCCGTTCTCGAATTCGACCATCTCGCTCGCCATCGCGTTCCGGAGACCGTAGGCGCGGGCGATGCCGTCGCCGACCTCGAGCACGGTGCCGACCTCGTCGACGCGGAGGTCGACGTCGAAGGACTCGATCTGCTGCCGGATGATCGAGCTGATCTCGTCGGTCCTGATCTGCATGGTTCTATCCCCGTTCGTAGGGTGCGACGAGGCTTCGCCGCATGTCCGACAGAGCCCGGCGGATCGTCCCGTCGAGGACGAAGTCGCCGAGGTTGACCCGGATGCCGCCGATGGCCTCCGGATCGATCAATTGGTTGAGAACGACGGTCTTCCTGGTCCGCTGCTCCAGCACTTCGCGCAGCGCCTTGGCAAGATCGGCGTCCAGCTTGCGGGCCGTGATCACGGTGGCCCGTACGCGCCCCTCGTAGTCGTCCCGGTAGTGGTCGAACTCCTCGACGATGTCGTCGAGGAGCAACTCCCGCCGTTTCTGGACCAGAACATGGAACAGCCCGAGGACCGGCCGGCTCACTTTGCCCTCGAACGTCATGTCGAGGACCCTCCGCTTGTCGGCGCGGCGGAGCAGCGGCAGGTAGAAAAACGCCCTGACCTCCGGATCGAGCCCGCCGAGAGCCTCCTGGACCGCGTGCAGGTCGTCGCCGATGCTGCCCAGGGCCTGCTCCTGAAGGGCGAGATCGAAGAGCGCCTTGGCGTAGACGCGGGCCGCTGCCTGGTAGCCACTCACAGCGTGAGCGCGACCTCTTCGACCACCTCGCGCGCCAGCCGCAGGTGATCCTCGTCCCGCAACTCCCGCTTGAGGAGGCGGGCAGACGCCTCGAGGGTGAGCTCGACCGTGGCGCGTTTCAGATCTTCCACCGCTTTAGCTTGCTCCAGGGCAATCTCCTTCTTAGCCCGTTCCCGCAGCTCCACGATCTCCTGTTGGGCGGCACTGATCATCTCGCTCTTGATGTTCTCGGCCATAGCGCGGGTCTCGGCCAGGAACTTCTGCGCCTGGATGCGGGCCTCTTCGAGGACCTGCTCCTGGCGCGCCGCCAGCTCACGGGCTCGTGCCTCGGCCTCCTCGGCCTTCTTGAGCCCCTCCGCGATCCGGAGCTCGCGCTCCTCCATCTTGCGGGCGAGCATGGGCCAAGCAACCTTGCGCAGGATGAGGAACGTAATCCCAAAGGACACCCAGGTCCAAATGATCGTCGCAGGGTTGAGGTCGGTAAAGCCGCCCTTTGCGGCTTCGGCCGCGAGAAGCGCTCCGCTCATGGCTTACGGGTGCGCGGCGCCGGCCGTGCCCTGGACGAGCAGGCAGACGACGACGGCGAAGAGGCAGACGCCCTCGATGAATGCGGCGGTGATGATCGTGACGCCGCGGATGTCACCGGCGGCCTCGGGCTGGCGGGCGATGGACTCGGTGGCGGTCGACGCGATGCGGCCGATCCCGATCCCGGCACCGATCGCGGCGATGCCGGCCCCGAGGCCGGCGCCCATGAGGCCCCACCCCCAGAACTGTTGCGACGGGGCGGTTGCTTGGGCAAGGGCGAGTGCGAGCAGGTGGTGCATAGCTTCTCTTACTCCTTTCTAGTGTTCCTCGGCCACGGCCAGACTGGTGAAGATGGCGGAGAGTACGGTGAAGATATAGGCCTGGATCAGCGCTATCAGCACCTCGAAGAGCGAGATGAAGAGGATGAACGCGAAGGAGGCCAGGGTCGAGGGCAAGCCGAGCGCCGGGCTCGAGTAATGCGCGACCCCCAGGAGGAAGCCGAAGAGGACCAAAAGGATCGCGTGGCCCCCCGTCATGTTGGCGAACAGACGAACGGTCAGGGCGAAGGGTTTCGTGACGAGTCCGATGAGCTCGATCACGAACAGGAGCGGCCAGAGGAATTTTGGCGTGCCGGCCGGGACGAGGTGGACCCAGTACTTGCCCCAACCGTGCGCCTGCATGCCCGAGACCTGGACCATGACGAACACGATCGCCGCCAGCGCGCCGGTCACCGCGAGGTTCCCGGTCGCCGTGCGGTCCCACGGGTTCACCGGGAAGGGCAACAGCCCCCAGACGTTCGCGAAGAGGATGAAGAAAAAGAGCGTCCAGAAGAACCCCAGGTAGCGCCGGCCGCGCTCGGGGCCGAGCCAGGGGTAGACGATCTCGTCCCGCACCCAGACCAGCGTAATCTCCAGCAGCGCGACCACTCCGGTCTTCCTCGGCTGCGTCGAGATCCGCCTGGACGCCCACCAGAAAAGGCCGATCATGGACGCGGCAACCTCGAGGAGGAGCAGCTGATGGGCCGTCAGCCCAAAAGGCAGACGGTAGTCGAGCAGGTGCTGGACGATGTCCTCGGACGCGAGCGTCATGCCGGCCTCCGCGTTCGGTCGAGCGACCGCTCCACCAGGAGCACCTCGACGCCGAGATACGCGAAGAAGAAGACGAGGAACGTCAGGGCGAAGGCGGTCGGGTCGGCCGCCCCTGTCCGCCGGAAGAGGAGGATCAGGACGACCACCACGAGGAGCCGGGCGAGGAATCCACCGGCGAGAGTAGTCATAGCCGACTGCATGCCGTGCCGGAGCGCGTGCCGGGTCACCAGCCAGCCCACCAACAGGTTCACGAGCCCGAGTCCCGCGCCGATGACGGTCCCTCGCACCCCCGGCGGATCCAGCCTGATGAAGCCGACCGACGCGACAACGAGGAGGACGACGAAGGCCCCCACCATGACCAGACCTTGGGCCGCAGTGCGCGTCATTTCTTCTTGCTCGGATCGTCAGGTCCGAGGACCTGGTGGATGAGGCTCAACGTAGCTCCCACGAAGCCGAGGAGGAGCAACACCAGGGTGAACAGCCACCCCGTCCCCAGCCGCCCGTCCAACCAGATGCCAAAAAGCGTCAGGAGGAGGATCGTGAGCGTGTACTGGACGCCCACCGCGGCGAACCGGAGGTACTTCCGCTCGGCGCGATTCCGGTCGTCTCCAGGAAGCGTCGCAGGTCTCCTTCCGGGCCGGAGTGAGGAGCCCATGCCCACGGCCGTCGGCATGGCCCGAAACCCTACCAGGTGCCCTGTCGGCCGTTGGACGCTGCGCGGGAAGAGTTGCACGGGCGTACCCTAGCAGGGCCGGGAGCTCCTGGTACCGGGCCGCCGAATCCCCCATATACTCGAACCAGGTGACGGTTGGACGGGCAGCGCCCGCCAGCCCCGGGGTGTGTGATGAACATTCGTAGGCGCCGGCCAGGTCGCCGGCGGGGGACCAACCGTGACGAGCGACCCGCTGCCTGAGGTCGTGGGCGATCCGGGCCAGATCCGGGTGGTGCTCACCCAACTGGTCTCCAACGCCGTCAGCCTGGTCGGGGGCGCTGGGGCGCCCCAGGTCCATGTGTCGGCCACCGAGTCGCCGGACGGCTGGTTGATCGTCGTGCGGGACAACGGCTCCGGCATCGACACCGAGCTCCGCAATCGGGTGTTCGGGCTGTTCGCCCGACTCCCTTCAAACCCAGGGCCGCCCGGGTCCGGCATGGGGCTCGCCCTCGCCCGGCGGCTGGTCGAAGGTTGGGGCGGGACCATCTGGGTCGAAGAGGCCGCCAGTCACCCTGCCGGCACGCCATGCCTCCGAAGCCGTCCAGGCTTCCCTGGCCGCCGAGGCCCGGCCCATGGGCACCTGGCCGGGGTCGGGCGCCGAAGCCGAGCCCGAGCCGCCGCCCGGCGCCGGCGGGGGACCGCTGTCGGGCCTGCTGGCCGGCTCCGTCCAGCAGCTGCTCCTGGTCGAGGACAGCGAGGCCCACGCCCGTCTCGTCGCGGCCACGCTGGCGGAGGCCCCGGGGCCGCGCCTCGGCGGCGACGAGTTCGCCGTGCTGTGTGAGGGGTTCCGGGCCGAGAACGAGATCAAGGCGCTCGCCGCCCGGATGGCCGAGACCATCGCCGAGTCCGTCGTCGTCGGGCACCAGCGCCGCAGCGTCGGGGCGAGCATCGGTATCGCTTTCGCCACGGGGACTGGCGAGACCGCGGACGAACTGATCAGGATGGCTGACCAGGCCATGTACCGCAAGAAGCGCCAGGCCCACCCGGACGCACCGGTCTGAGCGGAGTAGAAGCGGCGCGGCGGTAGGCTGCCAGCATGCGGTACGTCCCACTCGGCAGCACCGGGGTGCAGGTCAGCCCCCTCTGCCTCGGCACGATGATGTTCGGCGCCTGGGGCAACACCGACCATGAGGACTGCATCCGGATCATCCACAAGGCCCTCGACGAGGGCATCAATTTCGTCGACACCGCCAACGTCTACTCGGCGGGGGAGTCGGAGGAGATCGTCGGCAAGGCGCTGGCGGGCAGGCGAGACGACGTCGTGCTCGCCACCAAGTTCCATGCCCCGATGGGGACCGGCCCCAACGACCGGGGCAACAACCGCAAGCACATCTTCAAGGCGGTGGAGGACTCGCTGCGGCGCCTCGGCACCGACTACGTCGACCTCTACCAGGCCCACCGCCCCGACCCCACTACCGACATCGCCGACACCCTCGGCGCCCTCAGCGACCTCGTCCACCAGGGAAAGGTGCGCTGGATCGGCTCGTCGACCTTCCCGGCGTCGGAGATCGTCGGGGCGCAATGGGCAGCCGAGCGGCGCCAGCGTGAGCGCTTCGTGTGCGAGCAACCGCCCTACTCGATCCTCGTCCGCGCCATCGAGCAGGAGGTGCTTCCTACCTGCACCCGCCACGGGATGGGGGTCATCGTGTGGAGCCCGCTGGCCGGTGGCTGGCTGTCGGGCAAGTACCGCAAGGGCAAGCCGGTCGAGGCGGGGGGCCGGGCTGCCCGGATTCCGGACCGTTTCGACCCGGCCAAGCCTGAGAACCAGCGGAAGTTCGACATCGTGGAGGCCCTGGTCCCCCTCGCGGAAAAGGAGGGGGTCTCCCTGCCCGTGCTGGGGGTTGCCTGGACCCTGGTCCACCCCGCGGTCACGTCATCGATCATCGGACCCCGCACCATGGAGCAACTCGAACAGCTCCTGCAGGCAGCGGAGGTCCGCCTCTCGGCCGAGACGCTCGACGCCATCGACCGGATCGTCCCGCCGGGCTCCACGGTCAACACGGTAGACCTGGGCTACGAGAACATCTGGCTCCGCCCCGAGCATCGCCGCCGCACGCCGTAGCGCGACCGCCGGGGTGGGGTGTGCCACATGCGCGCGGAAGAGTGCTTTACGCGATCGTAACCTTGCCGCAACACGGGGAAAACCTTGCCACTCCTATCCTCTATGTGACACCGCGGCTTCGGGGCTGGGTGTTGTGCCCCCTAAGGGGAGCAGACGTGAAGGAGGGTGACATGGGGGCTCCGGCCAATGTGACGGCAACGCTGAGCCAGTTCGGCGAGTACGAGACCCACGGGTTCTACGACGAGATCTTCGAAGCCCACGGGGGGCCGCGTCCTGGGTCCAAGCTGCTCGTGGACCGGATCGAGGACCTCTCGGAAGGAGAATTGCTCCGCCGCCAGCGAGCCGCGGAGTCGGCCCTGATGAACCTCGGCATCACCTTCAACGTGTACGGGGCCGAGGGCGCGACCGAGCGGATCCTGCCCTTCGACCTCGTCCCCCGCATCGTCGAGCCGGGCGATTGGCGAAAGGTGTCGCGCGGCCTGGAGCAGCGGGTGACGGCCCTCAACCTGTTCTGCGACGACATCTACCACGACCAGAAGATCGTGGCCGACGGCGTGGTGCCCGAGGAGATCATCGCCAGCGCAACCGGCTACCTGCCCCAGTGCCATGGCCTCAACCCGCCCCGGGGGGTCTGGTGCCACATCACCGGCTCGGACCTGGTGCGGGACGCCGACGGACAGTTCTACGTGCTGGAGGACAACCTCCGTTGCCCGTCCGGGGTCTCCTACGTGCTCGAGAACCGCCAGATCCTGAAGCGGACGTTCCCCCAGGTGTTCGAGGCCTCCGGCGTCCGGCCGGTCGAGGACTACCCGAGCCGGCTCCTGGAGATGCTGAACTGGATCGCCCCGCTCGGCGTGTCGTCGCCCACGGTGGCGGTG
>Ga0137390_10002272_pt1 | contig 15154 bp, 9 predicted proteins | sample 15con2h24AmetaG_FD_104937 | JGI IMG/M metagenome (GOLD analysis project Ga0137390, IMG submission 104937) | Vadose zone soil microbial communities from Angelo Coast Range Reserve, California, USA - 15con2h2.4A metaG | ecosystem: Environmental > Terrestrial > Soil > Vadose zone > Saprolite... | reverse complement strand
CTGTGTCTGCGCCAGCGTCGTGGCGAGCGCCAGCCCGGGGCTGCGCCGCGAAAACGTCGTGTGGTCGGGCACACCGACGCTCACACCGAGCAGGGCCGTGAGCGAACGCAGCAGACCCTCGGTCTGCCGCCAGGGGCGACCAAAGGCCAGACGCAGCAGGTACCCGGTCTCGATCGCCATGTCCGAGTAGTCGCGCGGCCGTCCCCGCCGGCCGGTTCGAGGCGGGTGCCAGGCCGCCAGCGCCTTCGGCGTGACCCAGATCGTGAGGCTACCGCGCTGCCGGAGCGCCCTGTCGTATGCCGGCCAATTCATCACCTTGTAGCGCGCCCTGGGGATCTTGTGGCGGCGCGCCTCATTGACCTTGTAGGGCATCAAGCATCCGGACGACGGGGGAGCGGCTTTATACGCCCAGATCTCGACAGGCCAAAGCCCGCCGGCCCTGATTTGTGCACCAAAGCCATGCCAGCCGGGACATTTTCTTCAAAACAACAGGAAAAATTTCCCAAAAAAAAGGGAACGGGTGCCATAGCCGGCAGCAGCTATTGGCGGTTTGATTCGCATGTCGAGCGAGCCGGCTGCCGAAGCGATATCGGATGGAGATCCTTGCCATTCCTCACCTGCTCTTAGCAGTCGCAGTGGGTTGCTGATGTCGACGAACTTTTCGTTTGAAGCGGCGTTCTTAACCCGCTTTCCGTTTCTTATGTTTTCCGCCGCCGACGCCAATACACCGGACACAAAAGTGAGACCAGAACCGGTCGGCCGATCGAAGGGGCGTAGGAGTATCGACATGAGGGAGCTTTCGGATATCCGGAAATTGGATCGGCTGCCTGGCTTTGCACGGCCCGGCAAGGTTGCCTGCGCCCTCGGTCTTTTCCTGGCGCTGGCGGCCGGCTCGTCCGACGCCTGGGCCTTCGATCATGCCGGCTTCAAGGCGCGTGCCGAGGCGACCTTGGCGGAGCTCAACACCAAGCGGCTGGCGGACAGCAAGGCCACTCTTGCCCGCCTCGACGAGATGATCGCGCTCGGTATCGTCGGGATGAAGGAATACGGCGCCAGGCAGCCCAAATACGCCAAGCTGATGGACGCGGCCATCGCCGACTCCCAGGCGATGAAGGGGATGACCGACGTCGAGATCGAGGAGAAGTGGGGCGAGAAAGGCACTGGCGGCGACGCCGTCGGCGTTCCGCTGAAATCCCTCGATGAGTTCGGCGAGGAGCGCGGCTATCTCGAATTGGCGGTCGGCCCCGCGCACCAGTACGTCTTCGTCAAGAGGTGGGAATCGGCAAAGAAGCCCCGCTGGCTCGAGCAGGCCAGGGACGAGGCCGTCGAGCTGCTGAAGCATTTAGAAGCCGTCAAATAGCCTCCGTGGGCGCACGCCGCTGGGGAGGTTCTGCCTGATCGCGTCGTGCCGCCAGCCGAGGCGCGCGATTGTCAGACATGACCAATCGGTTCGACCTGAGGAAACCACCCTTAGTGAAAGTCCTCAGCCAAAAGAGTAACAAAAAAACCGCGCAAATTCAGGTGATTGACGGCAATGAACGATTCGAAGATCGTAACAAGAGGTTGATGATGTTTTCGAGAATTGAGCCTTATTTGGGAGATCGTATGAGCAAATTGGAAATATAATAACGAATTTTGGGAGGGGTTTTCGTGGAACAAATTGTTTCGACCTGTTTGCGTCTTCGCTCCGTGGTCGTTGCAGTCGCGGCCGTCTTGATGGCGGGGGGGCTCTGGCAAATGCGCCAAATGCCGCTGGATGTCGTACCCGAGTTCTCGCCGCTGACTCTGCAGGTGAGGACCGAGGCGCTTGGGCTATCGGCGGCGGAAGTGGAGTCGTTGATCACTGTTCCGCTCGAGGCCGACCTGCTGGTCGGCGTGCCATGGCTCAAATCCATTGATTCCGAGTCGATAACGGGCGTGTCTTCGATTGACTTGCTGTTCGAGCCCGGAACCGATCTCATGCGCGCCCGGCAGATGGTCGACGAGCGTATGACGCAGGCTCGCGCGCTGCCGAACGTATCGACCCCGCCGACTCTGCTCCAGCCGATCGCGACGGCAAACCGCATCATGAACGTCGGACTGAGCTCCAAGTCCGTCTCGCTGATCGATATGTCGGTGCAGGCGCAATGGACCGTTGTGCCGCGCCTGACCGGCGTGCCCGGCGTCGCCAATGTCTCGATCTGGGGACAACGCAATCGGCAGGTCCAAGTACAGGTGGACCCCGCGAAGCTGCACGACAAAGGGGTCACGCTCGAACAGGTGGTCAAGACGGCGGGTGAAGCCGTGTGGGCGTCGCCGCTGACCTACTTGAACTCGTCGACGCCCGGCACGGGCGGGTTCATCGACACGCCGAACCAGAGGCTCAACGTACGTCACGTTTTTCCCATCACGGCGGCCGAGGACTTCGCCAACATTCCCGTCTTCGGGACGTCGCTCGCCTTGCGCGAGGTTGCCGATGTGGTCGAGGCGCATCAGCCGCTCATCGGCGACGCCATCCTCAAGGATGGCCCCGGCCTCCTGCTTGTGGTCGAGAAGTACCCTGGGTTCAACACCGTGGAGGTAACCCAAGGGGTGGAGGCCGCGCTTGCTGAACTTCGCCCTGGCATGGCCGGAATCGATGTCGACACCGCGATCTATCGGCCGGCGAGCTTCATCGAGCGGGCGACCAGCAACCTGTCCAGCGCGATTCTCATCGCCGCTTTCGTCGCGATCGTCGCGCTCGGCGCTCTTCTCGGCAGCTGGCGGGCGACGCTGGTGGCGGCGGCGTCCATTGCCGTGTCGCTGGTTGCCGCCGGCTGGGTATTATACCTGCGCGGCGTCAGCTTCAACATGATGGTCGTCGCGGGCCTGCTGATGGCGATCGCCGCAGTGGTCGATGATGGCATCGTCGATGCCGACAATATCCTGCGGCGCCTGCGCGAGGCCCACGTCGGACAACGCAGGCCGATTTGGCGCATCATTGCCAGCGCCTCGTCCGAAATCCGCGGACCGATGCTCTACGCGACGTTGATCAGCGTGATCGCGGTGGCTCCGCTCTTGCTGATGCACGGGTTGTCGGCTGCATTCTTCCAACCTCTCGCGTTGTCCTACATCATCGCCGTGGTGGTCTCACTGGTGGTCGCGACGACGGTAACGCCGGCTCTGGCCATGTTGCTGCCGGCGCACGCGCCGGTGGCGCAGCCAGGCGGGTCCGCTTTCTTGGGCGGACTACAGCGGCTCTATGGCCGGATGGCCGGGTCGGCGATGCGCTCGGCGGCTCCCGCCTACGCGCTCGCGGCAGGCGGCGTCCTGGTGGGGGTCCTGATCTGGTCGCAGCAGGAACAATCGCTGATCCCCTCCTTCCAGGAGACCGACGTGTTCGTCGAGGTGCAGGCGCCGCCTGGCGCATCCTTGCAGGCGATGGATCGCATCACCGCGGCCCTGATTCATGATCTGCGCGCGATCCCGGGGGTGCGCAACGCGGCCGCGCAAATTGGCCGTGCGCTGCTGTCGCATGATCTGGTCGACGTAAATTCGGCCGAGGTCTGGGTGAGCTTGGACCCCAAGGCCGACTACGAGGCCACGCTGGCAGCCATGCAGGCGGTCGTCGGCGCCCAGGCTGGAATCAGCGGCGAGGTACAGACCTTCCTCTCCAAGAAGATGCGCGAGAGCCTGACCGGCGAGGATCAGGCAATCTCCGTCCGCGTCTACGGCGAAGATCTGGGCATTCTCCGCGCCAAGGCAGAGGAGATCCGTAAGGTTCTCGCGAAGATCGCGGGGATCAAGAGCCCGCAGGTCGAGCAGCAGGCCGAGCAGCAGGAGATCCAGGTCGAGGTCGATCTCGAGAAAGCCCGGGCCTACGGTCTCAAGCCCGGTGACGTGCGCCGGAACGCGGCGGCGCTGATCGGCGGCATCACGGTGGGCAGCCTGTTCCAGGAGCAGAAGGTGTTCGACGTCGTGGTCTGGGGACGCCCGGAACTCCGCAGAAACCTCAACGACGTCCAGAACCTCCTGATTGATACCGGGTCCGGCGAGCAGGTGCGCCTGGCGGATGTCGCCCGCGTCAACATTGTGCCAGCTCCAAGCGTGATCCATCGGCAAGGCGTTTCACGGCGGATCGACGTCGAGGCCGAGGTCAGTGGGCGCTCCCTGGGCGATGTGACGGAGGAAGCCAAGCGTCGCATCAAGGAGGTCGCGTTTCCGTTCGAGTATCATGCGGAGGTGCTCGGCGAGTATGTCGAGCGGAAAGCTGCCCTGGGGTCGCTGTACGGCTATCTGGTTGCGGCCGCGGCCGCAATCGTCCTGCTGCTACATGCCGCTCTGGGAAGCTGGCGCCTGGCCGGTCTCGTCATCGTTGGCGCGCCGGTGGCGGCGCTCGGCGGCTTCCTCGCCGGGTATCTCGGCGGCGCGGTGCTCTCGCTCGGCTCGTTCCTGGGATTTGTCGCGGTTCTCGGCCTTGCCGCGCGCAATGGGATCATGCTGATCAGGCACTTCCAATATCTCGAACAGCAGGAAGCGGGGCCTGGCAGCAGCCTGGTCGTGCGAGGGGCGGGCGAGCGGCTGCCCTCCATCGTTGCCACCGCCATCACCATCGGTCTGATCGTCCTGCCTTTCGTGGCGCTCGGCAACGTCGCGGGACTGGAGATCCTGCACCCGGCAGCGGTGGTGATCTTTGGCGGCCTCATCACTTCGACAATCCTTACCCTGTTCGTGACCCCGGCCCTGTATCCGCGATTTGCAGCCAAGGCCGCAGCCGAGACGCGGTCGCTGATTCCGGAGGCTGCATGAACGCGGTCCTCCACGGCAATGGAAAGGGGGTATTCGCTATGTGGCACCTGAATGCTGCCGCTGTTGCCGTGGGGCTGATATCCGTGGGTTCGCAACTAGCGGCGCCCGAGGCGATGGCCGACTCCCCCGCTCCGGCGAAACCTGAGTCTCAGGCGACAGTCAAGCCCATCGGATTCGGCATAAGCCGCATCACATTGCTGCCGAAAGCGGCCAGCAGGCTCGACATCAGGACCGCTGAAATTGGCGAAGATCCGTCGGGCAAAAGGATCACGCCGTACGCGTCGATCATCTACGACCTCGACGGCGATGCCTGGGTGTACACGGTTTCGGCGCCGCTGACCTTCGTCCGCGAGCAGGTCTTGGTCGAGCTGATAAAGGGGGGCGTCGCCTACCTCAAGGAAGGTCCGCCAGCCGGAACGCAAGTCGTGACGGTGGGAGTGCCCGAGCTGTATGGGACAGAAGTCGGTGTAAACGGCGAATAGCAGCTCGGGGATGCCAAGCCATGATGCGATTGATTGTCGGAACAAGCCTGCGCTTTCGTTTCATCATCGTAGCGCTCGGCCTCGGCCTCACATATTTCGGAGCCCAGCGGCTGCAACAGATTCCGATCGATGTCTTTCCGGAGTTTGCGCCGGCAAGAGTGGAAGTCCAGACTCTCTGCCTTGGGCTTTCTGCGTCCGAGGTGGAGGAGCAAGTCACGGTACCGATCGAGAACGCGATGAACGGCGTGCCGGGCGTCGAGATCTTGCGATCGAGCTCGGTCCCGCAGCTCTCCTCCGTCACCGCGATCTTCGAGCGCGGCGCTGACGAATTGACGGCGCGGCGGCTCGTGACGGAGCGCGTCGCCATCGCAACACGCGGCATGCCGACCTGGGCGGCCCCGCCGGTCATGATGCCGCCGGTGTCGACGACGAGCCGGGTGATGAAAATCGGCATCACGTCGAAGGACAGGTCCATGATGGACCTTTCCATGCTTGCCTACTGGAACATCAGGTCGCGGCTGCTCGGCGTTCCCGGGGTGGCCAATGTCGCGATCTGGGGCGAGCAGTTGAAGATGCTTCAGGTGCAGGTCGATCCAGACCGGCTGGCGAAGCTCGGCCTGACCCTCGACCATGTCATGGAAACAACGTCGGACGCGCTGGAGGTAGGGCTACTGCGCTATTCCGGCGGGGCGCATATCGGTACGGGGGGGTTCATCGACACCCCCGAGCAGCGGTTTCCCGTCCATCATATGCTGGCGAGCACGACCCCGGAAACGCTCGCTCAAATTCCCGTCGCCAAGCGTGACGGAAAGCAGCTCGTTCTCGGCGATGTGGCCCAACTCGTATGGGGGCCGCAGGGAATGATCGGCGATGCGGTCATCAACGACGGTCCCGGTCTCATGCTGATCGTCGAGAAATACCCGTGGGGCAACACGCTCGAGGTAACCCGCGGAGTCGAAGCAGCGCTGGACGAGCTGAGGCCTGGCCTTCCCGACGTGGAGATCGACACCAAGATCTTCCGCCCCGCGGAATACATCGCGGCTTCCGTCGATAACCTTTCCCGCGCCTTGATTCTGGGGTGCATTCTTGTCGTTATCGTGGTTTTCGCCTTTCTTTTCGAATTGCGCACGGCGCTTATCTGCATCGTGGCCATACCGCTCTCCCTGCTGGCGGCTGTGCTCGTGCTCTACTGGAGCGGCTCGACCCTCAACACGATGGTGCTGGCGGGCTTCGTGATCGCGCTGGGCGTCGTGGTCGACGACGCCATTCTCGACGTCGAGAATATCATGCGGCGCCTCCGCGAGCGCCGCGCCGCGGGCGATCCGCAATCCACCGCACGCATCATTCTCGATGCGTCCATTGAAGTGCGCAATCCCATCTTCTACGCGACGCTGATTGTCGTGATTGCCGTCATCCCGGTTTTCTTCATGCAGGCGCTATCGGGCGCGTTCTTCAAGCCGCTCATCCTCGCCTATGTCATGGCGATCCTCGCGTCGCTGGTTGTCGCGGTGACGATCACCCCGGTGTTGTGCCTGTTCCTGCTGCGGAACGCCTCGCTTGCCGGCAAGGTATCGCCGTTGGCCGAATGGCTGGGGCGCATCTATGTCCGAGTGCTTGCCCGGACGACCCTTACGCCGGCTGCGGCGTACATCACCGTCGCCGTCGTCACGCTGGCTGGCGTCGCGGCCTGGCCGATGTTGGGGTATTCGCTGCTGCCACCGTTCAAGGAGCGGGATTTCCTGATCCACTGGATAGCCGATCCAAGCACGTCTCACCCGGAAATGCTCCGCATCACCAAGCTGGTCAGCCGTGAGCTGCGCGCCATACCAGGTGTGCGCAACTTCGGCGCGCATATCGGTCAGGCCTTCCTGGCGGACGAAATCGTCGGCGTCGCCAACGGCGAAAACTGGATCAGCATCGATCCCAATGTCGACTACGACAAGACGATTGCCGCCATCAAGGAGGTGGTTGACGGCTATCCCGGCCTCTATCGCGGCGTGGAAACCTACCTGGATGAACGAATCCAGGAGGTCCTGACGGGGGAGAGCGAACCCATCGTCGTCCGCATCTTCGGTTCCGACCTGGCGGTCTTGCGGGATCAGGCGGAAGTGGTGCGGAGGGCCCTGTCCGAGATCAAGGGGACTGATGAGGTCAAGAAGGACATCAATGTCGATGTGCCCCACATACAGGTTACGGTGAAAACCGCTGAAGCGCTGCGCTACGGGCTCAAGCCGGGGGACGTGCGGCGAGCATCGGCCGTCCTGATGGCGGGCGAAGAAGTCGGCGATATCTTCATCGGCGGGCGGACCTACGATGTGCAGGTTTGGACAACGCCCGAGTGGCGCCATAGCCTCACCTCGGTCGAGCAGATGCTGATCGATACACCGACGGGCAAGCGGGTCCGCCTGAACGAGGTGGCCGATGTGCGGATTGCGCCAACCCCGAACGTCATCAAGCGCGAGGGCGGCTCCCGCCGCATAGACATTCAGGCCGGTGTCGAGGGCCGCGATCTCGCGTCGGTCGCGCAAGACGTGCAGCGGCGTCTGGAGACGATAAAATTCCCGCTTGGGTACCATGCAATCCTGCAGGGGGCATATGTCGAGCTGCGGGCGGCGCAAGAGAATCTCCAGCTGTTCGCCATTCTCGCGATGGCGGGGATCTTTCTGCTGCTGCAGTTGTCGTTCCGAAGCTGGCGGCTCGCAACCCTGAGCTTCCTGACCTTACCTTCGGCTTTGGTCGGTGGCGTGCTGGCCGCGTTCGCGGCAGGCGGCATCATCACATTGGGGTCGCTCGTGGGTTTCCTTTCGGTGTTGGGTATCGCGGCGCGGAACGGCATCATGATGATCAATCACTTCCAGCATTTGGAGCAGTTCGAAGGCGAGACCTTCGGCCAGAGCCTCGTACTGCGCGGAGCGCTGGAGCGGCTGCGGCCAATCCTGATGACGACGGGCGCGACAGGTCTCGCGATCCTGCCATTGGTGATCTACGGCAATCTGCCTGGGCATGAGATCGAGTATCCGATGGCTGCCGTGATTCTCGGCGGTCTGGTCACCTCGACCTTGCTCAACCTCTTCGTTCTGCCGACACTCTACCTGCGCTTCGGCGCTGGGAGCAGCGCGCCGGACGAGCATATCGTGACGACAATGTTCCCGGCGGCGGCGCAATGAGGCCGGACCTCACCCTGCCGAGAACATTGCCTGCAACGGGGCTCGCCGCACCGAGCGTGGAAAACTTCACAAGGAGATCGCCGTGATCCGAATGACGCCGATCATGACTTCCGCAGTGCTCTTGCTCGCTTTCCACGGCGTCGGGCGAGCGGAGGAGAAGTTTGAAAAAGTGGGCGTCTACCTCGAACGGACCGTCGAGGATCAGGACTCCGAGGTGAGGTTCGAAGCAATGGGAGGCAATGAGGGGCTGGCAACCCTGAAGGTGGTCGCTCCGGACGGCCGTACGGTGATCGACTTCAAGGCGCCGGATTCCAAACTGGGCATGCGGCAGGTGAGCCTCGAGACTCCCGAGCCGAAGAGCAGCGGCGCGCTTCTGGCGGACTTCCCGGAAGGAGCCTATCGGTTCACCGGCAGCACGGTGGGGGGCGTCAAGCTTCAGGGCGAGGCCAAGCTGAGCCACAAGCTGCCGGACGCCACGTCCTTCGTGCACCCGCGGCCTGACGAGAAAAACCTGCCGGTGACGGGTCTGCAAGTGCGATGGAGTCCCGTCAAGAACTTGGCGGTCTGGCTTGTCGTGATTGAGCACGAGGCGACCGGGAGCGAATTCAAGGTGAACCTGCCCGCCACGACGACGGCGTTTGCCGTGCCGGATGGTTTTCTGGCTCCCGGTACGAAATACAAGCTGGCGATCGGCGCCGTCGCCAAGGGGGGCAACACAACCTTTATCGAGACCGCGTTCACGACGGCGGCGCACAAGTGAACTGGCGGCATCCGGATCGGAGGTAAGACCATGCAATCAAGTCACGTAAATTCCGGTCGACCGACATGGTCGGTGATGTCGATCATCTTGGCCCTCGCGCTCAGCTGCTACGGCTTTGCCTTCAATGCGGCAGCGGACGAGGCCAAACCCAATCCGGCACGTATCAGCAAAGAACAGGCAGTTCAAAACGCGGTGACAGCAGTGCCCGGCAAGGTCACTGATGTGGCAATTGAGAAGAAGGGCGGAAAGAACGTGTACGTTGTCGAGGTCATCGCGGACAAGGACGGGGCAGAAACCGATGTGCTTGTGGACATCGACTCAGGAAAAGTTTTGGGTGTTGAACGATAGACAGATCGCAGCCGCGTTTGCCTTGGCAGGTTGACGAACGACTAACGGAGGGTAGCCCAATGAGGAAGGTCCTCGCGGCCGTAGTGGCTGTCATGCTCCTCTCCATGGCGGGCGCCGGCGCCCAAGCTCCGGCTGGCCTCGGTCCGGAAGAATTCGGCATGACACAGAAGCAACTTGTGGAGTCCATCGAGCGGGCCGAAGAGCTGATCTCAAAGTGCATGCGCGAACAGGGATTCGAGTACTTCGCGGCCGATTACAACACGGTGCGCACGGGAATGAAGGCCGACAAGAGCTTGCCGGGGCTCAGCGAGGAAGAGTTCATCAGCAAGTACGGATTCGGCGCCGCGACGATGTACACCGGTCAGCCACCGCAGCTCGCGACGGGCTATAGTCCGGCAAAGGTGGGGCTGGGAGAGAGGAACGTTCAACTATTCAAGAATCTGTCGGCTGCTGATCAGGTGGCGTACAATCGGGCCCTCTTCGGTGAGAATACGGGTGCCACACTCGCTATTGCGGTTGAAACAGAGAATTTTTCTCAGTGCGGCGGCTGCACGCGCAAAGCCATAGAACAGGTGTTCAAACCGGAACAGCTCAAGGCAAGCTACTACAATCCCCAGAATGCGCTGATCAACAATGACCCGCGTATGAAAGCGGCATTGAGGAAGTATGCCGCCGAGATGAAGAAGGCCGGTTTCGACTACAGCCATCCGGATGAGGTTGAGCCCGACGTCAGGGCACGGCTCGCCGCACTCACGAATAACGGCACGATCCCGGTCGAGAAGATGTCACCTGAACAGCGCTCTGGTCTCAAGAAGCTTCAGGACTACGAACGCAGGGTCGCGGTGAAAGACTTCAAGCTACAAGATGAGCTTCTCACGCCCGTTGAAGAGCGGATCCAGCAGGAGCTGTTTGCTCGCAAGGTCCAGTGACCGGCACTCTGTCCGAATTTGACAGGAGCTGTCGCTGATGAACGGACCGGCCTGCCAAACCTCAATCCGGGCGTGAGGGGCGAAAGGTGGGCCTCAGCAGGGGCCGAGGCGGTACTTAGGCGATGGCCGGAAAACGTATCACTATCCTCTTCGGCGTCCTGGCGATTGTGGCTGCGGCTGCGTCAGGAGCTTGGTTCGCAGGATCGCGGATCGAGTCCCCGGCGGATGCCGCCGCACGAACAGCGCCCCCCAAACCGTCGCCCATCCTCGTGCCGGTGGAAGAGCGTGTCCTGAGTTCCGAAATCATCACGCGGGGCACGGTCAGGTTTGGACTCCCCCAGCCAGTTTCAATAGCGCCGTCGCCCCTGAAAACGAGTGCTGGACTGATCACCACGCTACCTTTGCGGAACACCCAGTTCAGCGAAGGTGACGTGCTTCTCACCGCTTCGGGTCGACCGGTCTTCGTTCTTCAGGGCGAGGTTCCCGCCTACCGAGATCTCGTTCCCGGAATTTCTGGCAACGATGTTCGCCAGTTGAAGCAGGCTCTCACGCGCCTGGGCTACGATCCCGGTGCGGTTGACGGGCCTTACGATCAGAAAACCAGCGCCGCGATCGCCGCATGGTACAAGTCCAAAGGATGGGAACCGTTCGGGCCCACGCGGGACCAGCTCGCGGCCGAGCGTGCCATCGAACGCGATTACAATGACGCCGTAAAAGCCAAAATGACGGCCGATGCAGTCAATGCGGCCGCCGCACTCGCGGTAGCGTCCGCCCGCGCCACTGCGGCACACAACGTTAGGGCCGCGGCGCTGGAAGCGGCCCGGTCAGCCCAGCAGAGCAACGCCGCCGAGACACAGAACGCCCGCAAATCGCTGGCGGTGGAAACCGAACGTGCCAAGGCGGGGTATGCCAACACCGCCGCCGAGGCCGATCTTGCCGCCCAGATCGCCGACCGGGCATTGATCGCGCTGGATCCGCGACAGCCCGAGACCGCCCGCGCCGTCGCCGATGCCAAACTTGAAGTGGCCCGGGCAGCGAGGGAAAAAATCAAGCGCGAGGGTGAATTGGCGGTCCAGACCGCCGAACGTGACGCCATGATGGCGGCCGAGCGAACGGAACTCGGTCAGGCGGCTGAACTAGCGGCCCGCCTGGAAGGGGAGAAGGCGGTGCGGGCCGCGGTTGATGCACAGAAGCTTGCCGCGGTTGATGCCCGGATTGCGGCCGATCGCGCGGATCAACTCGCTGCCGAGCTCAAGGCCGCGAGGCAGAAGCTTGGGATACAGGTGCCGGTTGACGAGGTGGTTTTCATCCGGATGCTACCGGTCCGCGTCGAGGAGGTGACGGCTGCGGTTGGTGGAGCGGCGACCGGATCAATGATGACGGTAACCGACAATCAGTTGACGATCGATTCTTCCCTTTCTCTCGAGACGGCACCACTCCTGAAGCCGGGCATGCCGGTCGCCATTGATGAACAGGCCCTGCGAGTGAAGGCGACGGGCGTCGTCGAGACGGTGGCCAATACGCCGGGCACCCGGGGGGTTGATGGATTCCACATCTACCTGGGTGTGCAGGTGGACGCCACACCAGTCCGGCTCGAAGGTTTCTCCGTTCGGCTCACCATCCCGATCGAGTCAACCAAAGGGGCCGTCACCGCGGTCCCGGTCAGCGCGCTCTCTCTCACCACCGACGGGAGTTCCAGGATCCAGGTCGAGAACAAGGGTGTTCTCGAGTACATCATGGTCAAGCCTGGGTTGTCTGCCGGCGGTTACGTCGAAGTAGCTCCTGTTGATGGCAAGCTCACCCTGGGGCAGCGCGTGGTGGTTGGATACAGCAATCTGGGAAGCAGCGATCTGAAATGACCACGCGCGAGCTCGATACACTGTCGCGTGCGTCCGAGCTTGGGCTCGCCCCACCGAACCGGGTGATCGAGCTCAGCAAGATCTGCCGGCAATATGGCACCGAACCAGCTGTACACGCGCTGATCGATGTTTATCTCTCGATAGATCGGGGGGATTGGCTGGCGATCACGGGGCCATCCGGCGCTGGAAAATCAACCCTGCTCAACATCCTCGGCTGCCTCGATCGTCCCACCAGCGGCAGCTATCTGCTTGATGGCATTGAAACCACCAGGCTCACGGACAAGCAGCGAGCCGGCCTCCGCAGCCAGCGCATCGGGTTCGTGTTCCAGTCATTCCATCTGCTGCCCTACCGGACCGTGCTGGAAAACGTGATGCTGGCAGAGGTGTACCGCAAGCAGTCCCACCGCGGCCGGCGTGACCGCGGGCTTGCGGCAATCGAGCGTGTCGGACTCGCACATCGCGCCGATTTCCTGCCGACCAAGCTTTCGGGTGGAGAGAGGCAGAGGGTCGCCATCGCGCGCGCGCTTCTTGGCTCTCCCAGCCTGCTGTTATGCGATGAGCCGACAGGAAATCTGGATTCAAAAACCGCGGCGACGATTCTCGACTTCCTCGCCGAACTGAACAGGGACGGTCTCACGCTGATCGTTGTTACACACGATGAGACCGTCGCCGCCCGCGCCGCCCGCCGTGTCCACATAATCGACGGTTCACTGACCGACCGCTTAGGTGGTGAGTGCCGGACGAAGTCCATGAGCCTCGCCCCGCCGGCTTCGACCAAGCCCGTGTCCCGCTCCGGGATCGCGCCGCGCGATCTTCTGAACGAAGCGCTTGCAGGAATGTTCGCCAGGCCGGGCCGCATGATGCTGACCGTGCTCGGCGTTGTCATCGGGATGTCTGCGCTGGTCGCGACGGCCGGCTTGACCCGTACCGCGGGCAACCGCATCATCAGCCAGTTCGACCAGCTTGCCGCGACCGAGCTGTTTGTAACCGCGCGGCCCGGTGCAGCAACCGGTCTAATCGACCCCAAAGCAATTCCGTGGGATGCGTCGGCGCGCCTCGAGCGCCTGAACGGCGTCGTTGCCGCCGGAACGATGAGTGATGTTGACATCGGCGGTGCGTTGGTCAGCGCATCGCCTGTGCAGGACCCTTCAAGCCAGACTGCCTTTAAGCTCTCGGTCCGGGCCGCATCGCCGGACATGTTCAGGGCAGTGAGGGCTGAACTCGAGACCGGACGCGTGCCGGATTTTGGTCATTCGGAACGGGCGGACAGGGTTGCTGTCCTTGGTCATGATGCTGCTCTTCGTCTTGGTATCCGGGATGTGGAGCGACTTCCTGCGATTTCGATTGGGGATCAGCTGTATCTAGTCATTGGCATCCTGCGCGACGTCGCCCGCAAGCCCGAGCTGCTCAGCTCCGTCATCGTCCCGGAGGGCACCGCTCGACGCTACTTCAACCTGGCTGGTCCTGGCCTCGTCATCGTGGAAACCAAGGTCGGCGCGGCATACCTCATCGCGGAGCAGGCGCGCGCGGCCCTGCGACCGGACGACCCGCGGGCCTTGAGAGTGCAGGTCCCGCAAGAGCCGAAACGCGTCCGTGATGAAGTGCAGACGGACCTCGATGTAATGTTCCTCCTGCTTGGCGGGCTCTCGTTGGTCGTGGGCGCCCTCGGCATCGCCAACATCACGCTCGTGGGGGTCATGGAGCGGACGGGCGAGATCGGCCTGCGCCGAGCGATCGGAGCGACACGCGGACATGTCGCTGCTCAGTTTCTGCTCGAGAGCGCTTCCATGGGGGTGATCGGGGGCATCATCGGAGCCTGTCTCGGCGTTTTTGTCGTCGTTGGCGTTGCCGCCTATCACGTCTGGACCCCCGTACTGGACCCTGCGGCACCGATCCTTGCACCCATCGTGGGTGGCGTGATCGGGCTGCTGTCCGGCCTCTATCCGGCATCGCGCGCTGCCCGGTTGGAGCCGGCGGAAACGGTCAGGGGTTGACGTCAACAGCGCCGTGTGGTGCGCGGGCACATCGCTCCGTTCGATGCGAAGATTATCGGCGCAGGCCATGATAGGTGCCAAGCCCCACCGCTTCATCAGCGGGAACACCCGATGGATACAGTATGCGGAATGTGGCCGGAGATGTTGGCGGCGACCTGCGGGTCGTGCGTGTAGCCGGATAATCCGAAATCGGTCGATCGGCGGGCGGTAAGAAATGGTTACCTCTTTTGCCTCCTCGACGCGCGGCCGGCTCGGCGTGACATTGATTGCGGAGTCTGGCGACGGCGGATGCTAAGGCGAACGCCTAGCACTAAGGCAGTTACGCTTTTTACATGCTGGGGTGGCTGACGGGAAGCGTCGGCTTCTCGAGGGGCTCATGAGCTTTTCTAGATTGACTATACGCAGCACGGGAGCGGTGTTGCTGTGCCTGGGCCTCTGCCTGTCGTCTTGGGAAGCGGCGGCCGAGGACGACGTGACGGAACTGAAACGCGCCATCGAACTACTGCAAGGGCAGAACCGCGAGATGGCAAGAAGGCTTGCCGCGCTCGAAGCCGAGAGGGCGGAGCGCAAGCAGATGGGACGGCTAGAGCCCGCACCGAAAAGGACGCGGTCCGAGCTTGCGCAGAAGGCGCCACGGACTGAACCGCCGCAAACGAGTGACAATGCTGCTAATCAGCCTGCCAAGACCGAGGGCGGCGAAACTCTGGAAGAACGCGTCAAGCAACTGGAACTCGCGAAGCCTGCCCAGGAGGAGGCGGTTCGCTCGATCATTCAGAGTACCTTCTCGACCAGGGGGTCGAAGATCAATGACTTTGTGACTCTGGGCGGGTCACTCGAAGTAACTGCGG
>Ga0137390_10002271_pt1 | contig 15156 bp, 14 predicted proteins | sample 15con2h24AmetaG_FD_104937 | JGI IMG/M metagenome (GOLD analysis project Ga0137390, IMG submission 104937) | Vadose zone soil microbial communities from Angelo Coast Range Reserve, California, USA - 15con2h2.4A metaG | ecosystem: Environmental > Terrestrial > Soil > Vadose zone > Saprolite... | reverse complement strand
GGCAAGCCCTCAACGTACACCCACGTACGCCTCGGGCTGCCGACCCGCTCGCGCCTCGTCTGGCTCGCAACTTGCCCCAGTGCCCGCGTCCAACCTGACCCGCGCCGGTAGGTATTCGGGGTTTGACCGTTCGACCCGCCGTCTGGCAGGATCGTGGGTCATGACCGACGCGCCGTTTTCCGAAGAAGACGTTGCCCGCTACTGGAACGAGAACGCGGAGGCGTGGAGCCGGGAAGTCCGCGAAGGCCACGACATCGCCCGCGAGCTCCTGAACAACCCGGCTTTCCTGGAGTTCGTCGGCGATCTCCGCGGCAAGCAGGTCCTCGACGCGGGATGCGGAGAAGGGCACAACACGCGGATCCTCGCGCGCCGCGGTGCGTGCCTCACCGGGGTGGACATCTCGGAGCGGATGATCGGGCTGGCCCTTGCGGAAGAGCGTCGCGAGGCGCTGGGAATCCAGTACGTGCGCACCTCGTACACGGACCTCGGCATGTTCCCGCCCGGACGCTTCGACGCGGTGATCTCGTTCATGGCGCTCATGGACGGTCCTCGCTTCGACCTCGGGATGCGGGAGAGCTTCCGCGTGCTTCGCCCCGGTGGCCTCCTCGTCTTCAGCATCACGCATCCCTGCTTCATCACCAAGGGAGGCCGGTGGCTTCGCAACGAGGACGGGGTCAAGGTCAAGTGGATGATCAGCGAGTATTTCAATCCCGCGGGCTGGGTCGAGCGCTGGCGCTTCACGGATGCCCCGCAGGAGGCGCCGGAGTTCGCCGTGCCGAGGTTCGATCGGACCCTCTCCGAGTACGTCAACGGAATCATCGGCGCGGGCTTCGTGCTGAGGCGGATCGAGGAGCCGCGACCGTCGGAGGAGTACTGCCGGGCCCACCCGAGCCAGCGCGGCTGGCGCGATCACGCCGCCCTCTTCCTGTACTTCAAAGCCGAGAAGCCGCCCGCCTGATCAGCGCGACGGCGTCGAGAGCACGCGAAGGTGAACGGGGAAGGGACCGTCCGAGAGGGCACCGAGCTTCTGGGCGGCCGCATAGGAGACATCGATGATCCGCCCGCCCACGTGGGGGCCGCGATCATTCACCCGGACCTCGACGGTGCGGTCGTTCCGGAGATTCGTCACGAGGACCCTCGTGCCGAACGGAAGGGTAGGGTGCGCGGCCGTGAGCTGGTACATGTCGAAGGTCTCGCCGCTCGCCGTGCGCCGGCCATGGTGAGGCTGGCCGTACCAGGAGGCGTCGCCCGTCTGGACCTGCCCTGAAGGGGGCGAACTGGCCGGCGGCGGAGTGCCCTTGGGGCGCGCCGTCGCGCAGCCGGCCAGCGCCGCGATCAACATCAGGATGGCGGCTCGCCTCAGCATGTCATGATCATCGGGAGTCGATCTTCGCCTGGAGATACGCCGAGAAGAAGCCCCGGTATTTCCTCTGCAGGCGGGGGATCCGCCAGTCGCTCCCGGTCAGGATCGTCCGGCAGCGTCGCGCGCGGCAGCCGCAGCGCACCCGCGTCGGCGAATTCTCCTCCATGGCCCAGTCGTACGTCAGCTCTTCGCCTGCCTTGATGCCGCGGAGGGCGATGAAGGTGATCTGTCCGCGTATGCCGACGTTGGGCTCGCACGAGTGATTGAGGAACATCTTGTTCCTGCGGACCTCGCGGCGCGTGACCGCGCCGATGTAGAACTCGTCATCGATCTGCATATAGGATTCGGCGATGCGGCGGCGGACGAGCCGCAGGGTCCGGCGGTCCAGAACGTGACCGCCCTTGATGGCCACGATCTCGCCCTTGCGCACGGCCTTCGAGGCAAAGAGGCCACGGCCGTGGATCGGGCTCCTGGCAATCCGTGTCTTCGGAGAGAGATACGAGGCTGGCATGGGCACATCTTATGTTAAGTCAGGGGGGAGCGGCCGCCGCTCCTCCCCCGACACCCCCCCACCGGTCACCCGCGAGGGCTCGGCTTGCCTTTGGCTGCGCCTCACGTAGGGGAGCGAGCGCCGGCCTTGTTAAGGGTTGGCTCGGCTCGCCTTCGGCTGCGTCTCACACTGCAATCCCCGACAGTTTTTGTGAGTCAGGGGGGAGCGAGCGCCGCTCCTCCCCCGACACCCCCCCACCGCTCTCCTCTGCTAGGTCAGGGGGGAGCGAGCGCCGCTCCTCGTGGGCATGGCGAAGTCTTCCGTCTCGTGCGAGGATGCCACGCGTGTGAGGCGTGAATCCCAGGCTCAAGGAGGCCGTATGAGCAAGGCAATCGTGCCATCTGCCCGCAACGAGGTCCGTCAAGTTATCCCGAGGCTCATCGAGATCACCGAGACGCTTCTGTATCCGGACATCTGGGAGCGCCCCGGTCTCTCCAAGCGTGACCGCAGCCTCATCACGGTGGCGGCCCTCATCGCCATGTACCGGCCCGAGCAGCTCAAGGGCCATACCGAGCGCGCCCTCGCCAACGGCGTCACCAAGGAAGAAATCTCCGAGATCATCACCCACATGGCGTTCTACGCGGGCTGGCCCAGCGCCATGTCCGCCGCCAAGGTGGTCAAGCAGGTCTTCGAGGAGAAGACGGCATGAAGGTCGGATTCATCGGACTCGGCACCATGGGCGCCAGCATGGCGTCCAACCTGCAGGCCGCCAAGCACGAGCTGTGGGTGCACGATGTGCGTCGCGAGGTGGCCAAGCCCCATGTCGACGCGGGGGCTCAGTGGAAGGACACTCCGCGCGAGGTCGCCGAGGCCGTCGAGGTGGTCTTCACCTCGCTGCCGGGGCCGGTCGAGGTCGAGGCAGTGGCCCTGGGCGCGGACGGACTCATCTCGGGCATGCGCAAGGGCGCGGCGTACTTCGATCTCTCGACCAATTCGCCCGCGCTCATCCGGCGCCTCCACGCCCTCTTCAAGGACAAGGCGCTGCATCTCCTCGACGCGCCGGTGAGCGGAGGCCCCAAGGGCGCCAGGACGCGCAAGCTCGCCCTCTGGGTCGGCGGCGACAAGGAAATCTACGACCGCTTCAAGCCCGTGCTGGACGCGATCGGCGACCAGCCTTACTACGTCGGGCCCATCGGAGCCGGCTCCGTCGCCAAGCTCGTGCACAACTGCGCGGGCTATGCCATCCAGACGGCGCTGGCCGAGGTCTTCACCATGGGCGTCAAGGCGGGCGTGGAGCCCCTCGGCCTCTGGAAGGCGGTGCGGCAAGGGGCGGGCGGCCGTCGACGCACCTTCGATGGCCTCATCGATCAGTTCCTGCCCGGCACCTTCGAGCCGCCGGCCTTCAGCCTCAAGCTGGCCCACAAGGACGTTTCGCTGGCCACCGCGCTCGCACGCGAGCTTGGTGTGCCCATGCGCCTGGCCAATCTCGCCCTCGACGAGCTGACGGAAGCGCTCAATCGTGGATGGGGCGCGCGGGATTCGCGGGTCGCCATGCTCCTGCAGGAAGAGCGCGCCGGCGTGAAGATCGCCGTACCCCCCGACAAAATTCAGGAAATCATCAAGCAAGACGCATAAAAGACGAGAACACTTGAGTCAGGACGTCATCAAGCAAGACACATTGAGATCTGAACACCTTCCTCGGGCCTTCCCGGTGGGGGGGTGTCGGGGGAGGAGCGGCGATCGCTCCCCCCTGACTCATAGGCAAGACGTGTCGGGGATTGCAGTGTGAGGTGCAGCCGAAGGCGAGCCGAGCCAACCCTTGTCAAGGCCGGCGCTCGCTCCCCCCTGACTCAAACAGGAGCCAGACATGACGCATGCCGGTGTCGCCAGCGCGCACGGATTGAGGCAGGTGGGGTACTTCGATTGCCCGGGCGGCGGCCAGGTCGTCGTCGACCGCGAGGTCGCCTACATCGCGCACATGAAAGCACCGCACGGCACCACGCTCGTCGACGTGAGCGATCCCGCCTCGCCCAAGCAGCTCGCCACCCTCGAGGTTCCCGCGGGCACGCACTCGCACAAGGTCCGCGCGGCCAACGATCTCATGCTCGTGAATCGCGAGGCCCAGCCGGCCCACCGGCCGCCCGCCGGCGCGAAGGGCGGGCTCGGGATCTACGACGTCTCGGATCCGAGCCGGCCCCGCGAGATCACCTTCTGGGCCTGCGGCGGCTCGGGAGTCCATCGCTTCACCTTCGACGGCCGCTATGCCTACCTCTCTCCCGAGATGGACGGGTACGTCGGCAACATCGTGTTGATCCTCGACCTCGCCGACCCGAGCCGCCCGCAAGAGGTGGGCCGCTGGTGGATGCCGGGGCAATGGACGGCGGGAGGCGAAACGCCCTCGTGGGAAGGCCGACAACACCGCTGCCACCACCCGATCCGCCTCGCCAATCGCCTCTATGTCAGCTACTGGCACGGGGGCTTCGTCATCCTCGATATCGAGGATATGGCCAAGCCCACGTTCGTCTCCGGGCTCGACTGGAGCCCGCCCTTCATCACTCCGACGCACACGGCGCTGCCCGTGCCTTTCCCTCTTCACGGCCGGCGCGTGATGATGGTGGCGGACGAGGACGTCGCCAAGCTCGAGCCGGGATCGCCGTCCTTCCTCTGGATCGTGGACATCACCGACGAGCGGCGCCCCACCCCGTTCGCGAGCTTCCAGGTTGCGGGCATCGACGGCAGCCCCCAGCCTGAGTTCACCGGGTGCCATCAGCCATGCGAGCGCGTGACCGGACCCGAGATCCCCGTGGCATGGTTCGCCCACGGCCTCCGCATCGTGGACATCGCCAACCCGCACGCGCCGCGGGAGGTTGCCCATTTCCTCCCGGAGCCCCCGGACGGCTCGGCGCGCGTGTCGAGCAATGACGTGGAGGTGGACGACCGCGGGCTCCTGTATCTCATCGACCGGGGGCGCGGGCTCCACATCCTAGAGCGCACCTGAAGCTGGCGCGAGCGGGCGCCCGGCGTCGCCTCGTCCGCCGAACGGTCTCATTCAGCGCGTAGTTAGCGACTACCGCGCCCTCCGCTCGTCTCCGCGCCGACCCTCCGTTAGCGGCCTCACACTGCCGAACACCTTTGTATAGGTGGCCTGCAGCCGCCAGGGGACGGAGGGCTGAGACTCCGGCCTAGGCCCCTCGAACGGGGGCGGAGGGAGCGGGGCGTGTCGAGCGCGGAAGCGAAATCCACCGAGAGCAAGCGCCCGCGCGCGTCCGTCCTGGCGCGGCTCAAGGCCCTCGCGACGGCGATCCGCATCGCCATCCCCGAAGGCTCCCAGCTCCCGCTCACGGTCTGGCGCCAGCGCCATCGCGGCATCCTGGCCTTGCTCTGGCTTCAGGCGATAGGGATCACGTGCTTTTCCCTTTACCGACAAAATGGCATCGTCCACAGCCTGGGGGAGGGCGCGATCATCGCGGCCGCCGCCCTCGTGGCCTCCCTTCCCTTGCGCCCGCGGACCGTGCGAGCCTCCGTGGCCGCCTTCGGCCTCATCGCGTCATCGGCCGTCCTCGTCCATCTCTCCGGCGGCTATATCGAGTTCCACTTCCATTTCTTCGTGATGGTCGGGCTCTTGGCCCTCTACCAGGAATGGCCGCCCTTCCTGGTGGCCATCGCCTTCGTCCTCTTCCATCACGGCGTGGTGGGAGTCCTCGACCCGTCCTCTGTCTACAATCACTCCGCCGCGCTCGCTCACCCCTGGCGGTGGGCCGCCATCCACGCGGTCTTCATCGCGGCGATGAGCATCGTGTGCCTGATCACCTGGCGGGTCAACGAGACCACCCATGCTCTCGCCAAGCTCCTCCTGAAGTCGGCGGGGGAGGGCATCCTCGGGCTCGATCCCGCGGGTCGTGTGACCTTCATCAATGATCCGGCCGTGGCCCTCTTCGAATGGAGCGAGAGGTCGGTAATCGGTCAGCCGCTCCGCCGGCTTCTGCCCGTGGCCGCAGGCGGGGAGACAGGGCTCGAGGCCGCGATCCTGGAGGGTGGAGCGACCCCGCGCGCGGGCGAGGCTGATGTTGCGACGATCGGGCGGCACCACGGTGCCCGTCGAGTATGTCCGCACGCCCATCATCCGGCGAGGGAAGACCGTGGGGACCGTGGTGGTGCTCAAGGACGTCACCGATCGCCACCGCCTCCTCGAGCAGTCCGAGCGGCGCCGCCGGACCGCCGTCGGGCTCGCCGAGGTCGGCCGGCTCATCTCCCGGTCCCTGGATCCTCAGGAGGTGAGCCAGCGGATCGTTGACAGCATCACGACCCTGCTGTCGGCGCGCGCGGCTGCCCTCTACCGACAGGACCCGGAGACGGGCGATCTGGTCGTCGTGGCGACTTCACGCGAGTCCGCCCCCGCCTATGACGGGGTGCTCCCCCTGCCTGCCAGGATCGGCGCCGTCGGACTGGCGGTGCACGAAGGTCGCGCCATTGTCACCCCGGATGTCCTGGACGATGCGCGGATCCAGGTCACGGCGGACTTCCGGTACCGCGTGGAGAAGGCCGGAATCCAGGCGGTGCTGGCGGTTCCCCTCCTCGTTCAGGGGCAAGTGATCGGCGCCCTCGGCGTCGGCGATCGGGCCGGGCGGGATTTCGATGCCGACGACGTCCGGACGGCCGAGGCCTTCACGGATCAGGCCGCCATCGCCATCGAGAATGCCCGCCTCCACCGGGAGACGGAAGAACGGCTCGGGCAGAGCGAGACGCTGCTCAACGTGGCGCACGAGGTCAGCGGCACCATGGACATGACCGAGATGATGCGACGGGTCGCCCGGGAGATGGGCCGCGCCCTCGGCGGGGACATGGCGGGTGTCTTCCTGGCCGACGCCGACCATACGCAGCTTCGGCCCATCGCGGGATACCACGTCCCCAAGCATCTCGTGGCGGAGTTCATGACGTATGCCATCCCCCTGAAGGGACATCCCATCCTGGAGGAAGCCTGGAGGCTGCAGCGCCCGGTTGCGCTCGACGACGTGCCAGGTGACTCGCGCGTCGATCGCGACTCCATCAGACGATTCCCTCACCGCTCGAGCCTCTTCTGTCCCATGAGCGTTCAGTCCGAGCCCATCGGGGGCATCTTCGTGGCCTGGCTCGAGCAGGGCCATCGCGTCACCTCGGCAGAGCTGCGCCTCGTCGACGGTATCGGCCGTCAGGCGAGCATCGCGCTGACCAACGCGCGCCTCGTGGAGGAGCTCAAGACCCGGCAGGCCCGCCTGGAGGCCCTCCTGGTCGTGGACCGCGAGCTCTCGCGGATCCAGCCCGTCGAGTCGCTCCTCACCGGTATCGCGGAGGCCTGCGGCCGTGTCTTCGGTGCGAGCTCGGTTAGCTTCCGCCTCGTCGAGGGGGACGAGCTTGTCGACTGCGCGGACTGGGGCTCACACGACGCGCCGATCCCCAAGCGGCTGAAGATCGGCGAGAGCCTCAGTGGGATGGTGGCGGCCACGAGTGAGCCCATCGTCGTCCAGGATCCTGGGACTGATCCACGCGTCGATCCTATTCACCGCGAGAGCTACCGCAGGGCCGGAGTCCGGGCTTTCCTGGCTGTTCCCGTGAAGACGGGAGAGCGGCTCATGGGGGTCCTGACCATTCGAAGCTCGCGGGAGAGCGGCTTCACGGCCGCCGACGTCGACATGGCCAAGGCGTTTGCCTCCCAGGCCGCCATCGCGCTGGACAATAGCCGGCTCTACCAGGAGAGCCGGCAGGCCTTCGACGAGCTCTCGCACACGCAGGCCCAGCTCACCCAGGCACAGAAGATGGAGGCGGTGGGCCAGCTCGCCGGCGGGGTCGCCCACGACTTCAACAACCTCCTCACCGTCATCAGCGGGCGGAGCCATCTTTTCCTGGCGCGAGTGTCGAAGGACGACGCGGCCCGCCGAGACATCGAGCTGATCGCGCAGACCTCGGAGCGCGCGGCCGGCCTCACCCGGCAGCTCCTTGCCTTCAGCCGGAAGCAGCTTCTCCTGCCCAAGTCGCTGGATCTCAACCTCCTCGCGGGCGAGCTGGCCCCGATGCTGCGACGGCTCATCGGCGAGCACATCGAGCTCGTCCTCGTCCCCGGGGCGGATCTGGGATGGGTGATGGCCGATCCCGGGCAGATCGAGCAGGTGATCATGAACCTCGTGGTCAATGCCCGCGACGCCATGGCCGAGGGCGGCATGCTGAGGATCGAGACCGGGAACCGCGATGTTCACGAGACGATGACGCACGGACAGGGACAGGTGCCGCCGGGCCAGTACGTGGCACTGACCGTGCAGGACGCCGGATGCGGGATGGACTCGGCGACCCTGACACGGATCTTCGAGCCGTTCTTCACCACTAAGGATCCGGGCAAGGGAACCGGCCTTGGCCTCGCCACCGTGCACGGCATCGTCCACCAGAGCGGTGGGTGCATCGGGGTCGACAGCACGGTGGGCGCCGGCACCACCTTCACGATCTACCTGCCTCGGACGGCCGCCCCTGCCGAAGTCGTCGAGGCTCCTCCCGAGCCCTCGGCCTTGCCCCGCGGCCGTGAGACGGTCCTGCTCGTGGAGGACGAGAAGGAAGTGCGTCGTCTCGCCGCGGACGTCCTGAAGCGATGCGGCTACACCGTGCTCGAAACCGGCGACCCCCTCGAGGCCCTGACGCTCGGGGATCGCCACGGCGGCGAGGTTCGGCTGCTCGTCAGCGACATGATCATGCCGGTCATGCGCGGCCCCGCCCTCGCGGAGCGGCTGCTCGCCGAGCACCCGGAGATGCGCATCCTGTACATGTCGGGCTACACGGACGACCTGATCAGGCCGGACGGCACCATCAACCCTCCGGGAGCATTCCTGCAAAAGCCGTTCACACCGCGATCTCTCGCGCGGGCCGTGCGCAACGCGCTGGATGCCGTGCCGGCCGCGCCCGCCTCGCTCCGCTAGCTCTGTCTTCCCCTCCGGCCGTTCTCACGCTCTGGGTCGCGTTGCCCAGATGCCTCTGACCGTGTAGTCTGCGCAGCGTGGCGCCCGAGACTCGCCTCGTCCGCACGCCCGTCCTCGAGATCGCCTACGAGTCGCACGGCGAGGCGCCGGGCGCCCCCATCATCCTGCTTCACGGTTTCCCCGACGACGCGCGCGCTTGGGATGGCGTGGCGCCGGCCCTCGCAGTGGCCGGCCATCGCGTGCTCGTGCCGTACCTGCGCGGCTACGGGCCCACGCGCTTCCTCGACCCCGCGGCGCCGCGCATGGCGCAGCAGGCGGCCATCGGCCAGGACCTGCTCGACTTCATGGAGGCGCTCGCCCTACCGCGCGTGGCCCTCGCAGGCTATGACTGGGGCGGACGCGCGGCCTGCATCGCCGCCATCGTGGCGCCCGAGCGCGTGCGCGCGCTCGTCACCATCGGGGGCTACAACGTGCAGAACACGTTGGCGCCGTCGCCTCCCGCCTCCGCGGCCGAGGAGCGCGCCAGCTGGTATCAGTGGTACTTCAACACGGAGCGCGGCCGCCGAGGCCTCGAGCAGAAGCGGCGCGAGATCTGCCGCTTCCTCTGGCAAACCTGGTCGCCCACCTGGCGGTTCGACGACGCCACCTGGGACCGCACGGCGCCCTCGTTCGACAATCCGGATTTCGTCGAGGTGGTGATCCACTCGTATCGCCACCGCCACGGCAACGCGCCGGGCGAGCCACGCTTCGACGCCATGGAGCGCCGCCTCGCGGAGCGCCCGCCCATCACCGTGCCCAGCGTGGCGCTCTGGGGCGCCGAGGACGGGGTCGATCTCACGCGCCGGACGGAGCGCCTCATGTCGCTGTTTCCCGCGGGCACGAAAGGCCGGGTCGTGCCCGCGGCCGGCCACTTCATGCCGCGCGAGCAGCCGGCCGCGGTCGTGGAGGCGACGCTGGAGCTGCTGGCGAAATCCAAGTAGACCTGGAGACGGCCACGCCTTCCCGCGAGGCGACGACATGATCACCTTCACGGGCCTGACCGCGCTCGTCCGTGGCGGAGAGCTCGGTCATCATGATCAGCTCTCTCCACCGGCACCGTGGTGGAGCCTCACGAAGACGGTCCTGGCCGCGGGCGCGCTCGTTCTCGTGGCGGGAGGAAGGCTCGAGCTCGACGCACCGCTCGCGGGGCGGTCCTACACCTTGCGCCAGCTCCTGCAGCATACGGCCGGCCTTCCCGACTATGGTGGCTTCCCGCGTATCACGAGGCGGTGGCGCGGCGGGCCGAGCCGTGGAGCGCGGACGAGCTCCTGCGGCGAGTCTCCGCGGACACGCTTCTCTTCTCGCCCGGGCACGGGTGGGCCTACTCGAATGTCGGATACCTCTTCGTCCGCTGTCTGATCGAAGAGGCGACGGGCGAGGAAATGGACGCGGCGCTCCGACGGCTCGTCTTCGGCCCTCTGGGCGTGCCGGGTGTCCGGCTTGCCCGCGCCCCGAGCGATCTCACCGTCACCGCGTGGGGCAACGAGGCCGGCTATCACCCGGGCTGGGTCTATCACGGCCTCCTGATCGGCACTCCGGCCGAGGCCGCCCTGTTCCTCGATCGCTTGCTCTCCGGCCCTCTGCTCCCGGCCGTTCTGCGGGACGCCATGGAGACGCCGTATCCTCTGGGTGGTCCCATTCCGGGCCGACCCTGGCGCACGGCGGGCTACGGGCTCGGCCTCATGGTGGACGTCACCTCTCCTCGAGGCAGGTGCAGCGGCCATACGGGCCAGGGGCCGGGCAGCACGGCGGCGGCCTACCGTTTCGCCGATCTCGCCCCGCCGTGCACGGCCGCCGCCTTCGCGCCGGTCGAGGATCAAGGGCTCGTCGAGCGCGCCGTGCTCGCCTTGCCCGAGGCGATGAGCTAGAGTGCCGGAGGCGGTGAGAAAACCACGAGAGGAAGAGGAGCGACCGAGCGATGACGAAGGACGAGCTGAAGCGGCGCATCTTCGAGGCGATCGACAAGCGGGCGGACGAGATCATCGGCATCGGCGAGCGCATCCTCGAGAATCCGGAGATGGGCTTCAAGGAAGTCAAGACGGCGGCCCTGGTTCACGAGACCTTCCAGCGCCTCGGCCTGGAGTCGCGCACCGGGCTCGCCATGACTGGCGTGCGGGCGGATGCGCGCGGGCGCGCGGGCGAGGGCCCGACCTTCGCGCTGCTCGGCGAGCTGGATGGCCTCCGCGTCACGGGCCATCCCCAGGCTGATCCCGCGACGGGCGCCGCCCATGCGTGCGGCCACAATGCGCAGGTCGCCGGGATGCTGGGAGCGGCCATGGGTCTCGTCGACGCCAAGGCCTTCGATCATCTCGCCGGCCGGGTGGCGCTCTTCGCGGTCCCCGCCGAGGAGGGCGGCGACATCGAGTGGCGTCAGGCGCAGATCCGCGCGGGCAAGCTCGAGTTCCCGTGCGGCAAGCAGGAGCTCATCAAGCTGGGCTGCTTCGACGACGTGGATCTCGCCATGATGATCCACACCAACTGGCGTGCCGAGGACGGCAAGGCCGGCGTGCCCGCCTCCAACAACGGCCGGGTGGGGAAGACCGCGCGATTCGTGGGGCGCGCGTCACATGCCGGCGGAGCGCCGCACATGGGGGTGAACGCCCTCTACGCCGCAAGCATTGCGCTTCAAGCGATCAACGCGATAAGAGAGACGTTCCGCGACGAGGACTCGATCCGCGTCCATCCCATTCTCACGCATGGCGGCTCGCAGGTGAACGTGATCCCCGGCGAGGCGCGCCTCGAGATGTATGTGAGGGGCAAGAACGCGGACGGCGTGCTCGATGCGAGCCACAAGGTGGACCGGGCCCTTCGCGCGGGGGCCCTGGCTTTGGGCGCTCAAGTGGAGATCGAAACGCTGCCGGGGCCCATGCCGCTGCTCTGTGACCAGAGCATGTCCACGCTCTTCGAGCGCACGGCCAAAGGCCTCGTGGGCCAGGAGCACTATCGGGACATCCCGCACCGATCGGGGTCGACGGACATGGGAGACGTGAGCCAGATCATGCCGAGCCTGCATCCGTACATGGGCGGGGCCCAGGGTCCCGGACACGCCGCGACCTTCGCGATCGTGGACAAGCAGCTCGGCTATGTCCTGCCCGCCAAGGCGCTGGCCGCGATGGTCGTCGATCTTCTCGCCGATGGCGCCGCAGGCGCGCGCGAGGTGGTCGCCAAGTCGAAGCCTCCCCTGACTCGAGCGGGCTATCTCGCCTTCCAGCGCTCGATGGCGCGGCGCGAGGTCTTCGAAGGCGGAGCTCCGAGTCAGAGATAGGCGCGCGCCTGTCACGGCGGCGACTTCGGATGCCCCCTCACCCTGCCCTCTCCCCCGGTGGGGGAGAGGGATCCGAAAAGGGCCGAGGGAGCACTTGTTCTCTCATCCCTCTCCCCTCAGGGGAGAGGGCAGGGTGAGGGGAAGGCGACAACCGTGCGTGAGCAGCTCAGAGCTGGCCGGAGTCGCCCCAGCTCTCCAGAAGTCTTACGTAGTCGGGGTTCTCGTAGCGGTCGAGGCGGAAGGCCGGAGCATAGCGCGGGAGCGGGCGCTCGGCGATGTAGTCGGCGAGAAGATCCGCCGCGCCATTCGAGGCCATCATGCCGTAGCCGGAGAGCGCGCCGATCATGTAAGCGCCCGCCACGGGCAGCGGCCCCGCGAGAAACCGATTCTCCCGCGTCTTCGTGTAGTACCCGCCGTCCACGAAGCAGCGAGGCATGCGCGTGAGATAAGGCGAGAGACGCGGGATCATGCGCGCCATCCCATGCAGGACGACCTCCGCGTAGGCGGGATGGAATTCCTGGGGAAAGACAGGCTCGACGGGCTCGGCGTCATAGGTCCAGATGCCGAGGACGGAAGTGCTCTCCCCGGCGCCCTCGGGCCGCCCGTGCGCGCCCCCCGGCAGCTCGCCCACGAGACGCCGGTGGCGGGGGGAGCTCGCGAGCTCCTCTCGCTCGTTCTCCGACCACGCGATGGTCTGGGGATCGGTCCAGATCGTCAGCGGCGCCGAGCGCGGCATGGCGCCGAGCGGATCGTTGAAGGCGATCTTGGCGTGCAGCTCGCAGAAGAGCGGGAGCTTGATTCCGAGCATCCGTGCCGCCCCCTCCGTAAGAGGGCCCGCCGCCAGCACCACGCGTGAGGTCCCGATGGTCTGGAGACCACCCGCCGCGCGTATGTCGACGCCGCACACGCGTCCGCCCGCCGTGTCGATGCGCTCCACCCGGCCCTCGAGGAGCCGGACACCATGCTCGCGCGCGCGCTCGAGCAGGTACATGCCGAGCTGCTGACCGCTGAACCATCCGCAGCGCCGGGCGTGGACGAGGGCCAGGGTATCCGGGGCGAGGAAGGAGAAGTGGCGCCGGATGAGGGCCGACTCGGTGATCACGTCCGAGCCGGTCAGCGGCGAGTCGAATCCTTCCGAGGCGGCGGGCTCGTAGCCGCTCGTCGCCGTCGCGTGCAGCCGCACCGGACCGGAGCCGAGCGTGGCCGCCTCGCGTGCCGTCTCCACGAAGTGGGGGACGCGCGCCGGGTCCGCGGTGGCGAAGAGATAGCCTCGCCGGTTGAGGCGGAAGACGTTGCCGCTCTCGCGGGCCAGCTCTTCGAGCAGGTCGATGCTCCGGTTCATGACGGCGACCATGTCGTCGCCGGGTCCGGGCCACCAGTTGCGGTAGCACTCCGCGGACTTGTCGCTGGTCAGGGAGAGGGGCGGCCGCTCGTCCACGAGGAGGACGCCGCGCATCCCGCGTCGGACGGCCAGGTGGTAGGCGGTGGCGATCCCGGCAATGCCGGCGCCACAGATCACGACCTCGGCCGAGGTTTGGGCCACGATGCCCGCCAGCATACCTCAACCCGTCACTGCCGCGCTGCGAACCGGGTCAATTTGCCCGCCAGATTAACTCAGCCCTCGCCTCGGGGCTCCGCCCCTCAGCTCGAACGGCCACGCCCGAGGGAGCCAGCAATGCGAGGCGTACGTGGCCGTTCGAGCTGAGGGCAAAGCCCGAGGCGAGGGCTGAGTGGATCGTACGTCGAGCGTTGCTGGCGACCGAGAACGTGGCATTTCGAGCCGAGCGGCCCCGCCGCGAGGCGAGAGCTGAGTGGAACTGGCGAGCAAAGTGGCCCGGCTCGCCTTCACACTCCTTTACATCCTCCACACATCCCCTTCACGCGCCTCTCACATGGTGCGACACGAGCAGGGCGATGCCTGCGATGCGAGCCAACCACGGGAGGAACGTATGCGAGCGAACGCGGTGCTGGGAGGGCTGCTCCTGGTCCTTGGGCTCACCGTGCCGGTGACGGCCCAGACGTCGGACGTGGCGCTGGCGATCCACGAGGACGACGCGGCGGGGCGGGCGATGGGTGGTCCCTCGATGCAGGGGGGACGTGGCTTCGGTGGATGGCAGCAGAGCGCCGGGCCGGGGCAGGTGCGGCGGGGCCGCTCGTTCATCGGCATGGTTCTCCGTCATCGACAGGAGCTGGGGTTGAGCCCGCAGCAGGTGGAGTCGCTGCAGAAGCTCGGCATGGACTTTCGGCGGGCCGCCATCCGGCGCACGGCTGATGGGCAGCTGGCTCAGCTCGATCTGATGGAGCTGCGCCGAAACGATCCCGTGGACATGGGCAAGGTCGAGGCCAAGGTGCGGGAGATCGAGCGCATGCGGGCCGACGGGCGCATCGCGGCCATCCGCACGACCGAGCAGGCCAAGGCCCAGCTCACCGCGGAGCAGAAAGAGAAGCTCAAGGGACTCTGGGCCGCGCGGTGGCAGCGGATGCGCCAGGGCTCTGGAGGGATGGAAGCGCCGGCCGAGGCGGACGAGGAACAGTAGGCCCACGCCGCCGATCCTGGCATGAGCGTCGAGGCGACGGTTTCTCCGCCCGCTCGCCCGTCGGAGCGCCCTCACCACCCGGTGCGGGCGCTCTTGCTGGCGGGCGGACCGCGCTTTGTCCGAGACGCCTTCGGCCCGATGCTCGCCTTCTATCTCGGCTGGAGGCTCCTCGGCTTCGACGCCGCGATCGCCGCGGCCACCGGATTTGCGATCGTCGGATATGCGTGGGAGCGTGGACAGCGGCGGTCCGGGTTGTCGGCGGCCGTCGGGCTCGGTGTCGCGCTGGTGCAGGCCGCGGGAGGTCTTACCTCCACGAACACCGTCGCCTACTTCGCTCCACCCTTGATCCTGAACGTCGCCTACGGATGCGGCTTCCTCGTGTCCGTCTTCATCGGCCGTCCCCTCGCCGGGCTCTTCGCCGCCGAATCGTACGACTTCTCTCCCCAGGTGAAAGCCTCGCCCACGTTTCGCCGGGTCTGCTCACTCATCTCACTCGCCTGGGCGGGCTATCTCCTGCTGGGAAG
>Ga0137390_10002263_pt1 | contig 15177 bp, 8 predicted proteins | sample 15con2h24AmetaG_FD_104937 | JGI IMG/M metagenome (GOLD analysis project Ga0137390, IMG submission 104937) | Vadose zone soil microbial communities from Angelo Coast Range Reserve, California, USA - 15con2h2.4A metaG | ecosystem: Environmental > Terrestrial > Soil > Vadose zone > Saprolite... | reverse complement strand
TGTTGCACCGTCCAGGGTGATCTGATGAGCGCGGTGCTCGCCTTCCTGGTCGCGCGCTGGGTCCTGACGTTCATCGGCACTGCGCTGCTTGCCGTACTGTTGTGGTTTTTCGGCCCGTTCCTCGCCGCGCTGGAGGACTGGGCGGTCCGGCTCGTCCTAATTCTACTGATGTTCGCGATATGGGCCAGCGTCAACCTCCTCTTGGATTGGCGTCGCCGGCGGCGCGAGGCAGCACTGGCCGACGGGGTTGCCGCCGCCGCGCCCGACTCGGCCGCGATGGCGTCGGCCGAAGAGGTCGCGGCATTGCGCGAAAAGCTCACCACGGCGCTGGCGCTATTGAAGAAAGCGCGCGGCACCAAAGGGTATCTGTACGAGCAGCCCTGGTACGCGATCATCGGCCCGCCCGGCGCCGGCAAGACGACCGCGCTCTTGAATGCCGGGCTGCGTTTCCCGCTCGCCGCGGAAATGGGCCAGAGCGCTGTGGCGGGTGTCGGCGGCACGCGGTTGTGCGAGTGGTGGTTCACCGAAGACGCCGTGCTGATCGATACGGCGGGCCGGTACACCACGCAAGATTCCGACGCCGCTGTCGACCGGGCGGGATGGGAAGGCTTTCTCGACCTCTTGAAGCGCACTCGGTTCCGGCAGCCGCTGAACGGCTTGATCGTCGCGATTGCGCTCACCGAAATCGCCACCGCACCGCGCGAGGAGCGGCTGGCGCACGCGCGCGCCGTGCGGCGGCGCATCAAGGAGATCGAGGAGCGGCTGGCCGTCCGCCTGCCGGTATATGCGGTTTTCACAAAGGCCGACCTGCTAGCCGGCTTTAGCGAATTTTTCGACGATCTCGACCGCGAGAGACGTGGCCAGGTCTGGGGAGCCACCTTTGCGCTGACCGACCGGGAAGCCGGTCCGGTGGCCGCGTTCGTCCCGGAATTTCAGGCGCTGATCGAACGCCTGAACAGCCGGTTGTTCGACCGCCTTCAGGCGGAGCGCAGCCCGCCGCGGCGCGGCCTGATCTCCGGCTTCCCGTCGCAGGTGGCAAGCCTCGCAGCACCGCTCGCGGAGTTTCTGCAGGATGCGTTAGGCGGGTCGCGGCTCGACCCCGCGCCGATGTTGCGGGGATTTTATTTCTCGTCGGGAACCCAGGAGGGAACCCCAATCGATCGGCTGACCGGGGTTCTCGCCCGCTCGTTCGGGATGGACCAACGGCGCGCCCCGAGTCTGCGGCCCGAGCAGGGCCGCAGCTATTTCCTCGCCCGGCTCGTCAAGGAGGTGATTTTCGGCGAGGCGATGCTGGTCGCAGAACGCTTCGGCGCGGCGCGGCGCCGGCTGCTGGTACGCGGCGGTGCCTTCGCGGCCATCGCGCTCGCCGTCGTTCTCGGCGGCGCACTTCTGTTCCACGCGCGCAGTTCGAACCAGGCGCAGTTCGACGAGATGGCGGCCGCGCTCGCGGCCTACGAGAGCACCGCAGCGGGCCTCAAGCTCGACCCGGTGGCGGACGCGGATTTGCCTCGCATGGCGCCGTTGCTCGATCAGGCGCGCACCCTGCCGCACGGGTACGATCGCGCCACGACCGAAGCCTCGTCGTGGCTTCAGCTCGGGTTGTCGCAGGACGCCAAATTGGCGGCCGGTGCCCGCAGCATCTATCGCCACGCGCTCGAGCGCGTGCTGCTGCCGCGCCTGATCTGGCGCCTGGAAGCGCAGATGCACGGCAACCTCAGCCGGCCGGATTTTCTCTACGAGGCGATGCGCATCTATTTGATGCTCGGCAGCGCCGGCCCGCTCGACCGCGACCTGGTACGGGCCTGGATGTCGCTCGACTGGCAGGCGGCCTATCCCGGCGCGGTCATGGCGCCGCTACGGGACGACCTCGCCCGGCATCTCGACGCGCTGCTAGCGGAGCGGCTGCCGCCGATTTCGCTCGACGGCGCGTTGACCGAAGCGGCCCGCACCACGTTCAGCCGGGTTCCGCTCGCGAACCGCGTCTACTCGCGGATCGCGCCGTCGGCCGCCGCGCAGGCGGTCCGGCCATGGCGGCCGGCGGACGCCCTGGGTGCCGCCGGCGCGCGCGTCTTCGTGCGCGCTTCGGGCAAGCCGCTGACCGACGGTGTTCCCGGCTTTTACACGATCGACGGGTTCTACACCGTGCTACTTCCGGCGCTTGGCGGCGCGACAAGGCAGGTCGCCAGCGAAAGCTGGGTCCTTGGAAGCCGCGCGGAACTGGCGCCCGACAGCGCCGATGCCCAGCGCCTCGAACATGACGTCATCGCGCTCTACGAAGCGGACTATGCCAAGCAATGGGACGCGGTCTTGGGCGACCTCAACATCGTGCCGCTGCGTTCGCCGCAGCAGGCGGTTGAGGATCTCTACATTCTAGCCTCGCCGCAGTCGCCGATGCGCGATCTGCTCGCGTCGGCGGCTCGCCAGCTGACCCTGTCGCGGCCGCCGCCGGCGCCGGCCGGCAACGCCGCGACGGAAGCCGGGAAGGAAGCCGGCAAGGAGGTCGCCAAGACCGCGCTGCAGCGGCAGCTGCCGCAAACGTCGTACCAGTTGCGCCCGCTCCTCGCGCAACAGGCCGCGACGCCGCCTCCCGAGCCGCCCGGCAAAGCGATCGACGAGCGCTACCGAGGCCTGCGCGATTATGTGGGGACCGGTCCCGGCGCGCCGATCGATCAGACGCTGAGAGCGATGGACACGCTTCGCCAGCAGCTGGCAAGGCTCGGCGCCGCACCGGGAGCGGGCGGCGCCGCTCCCGCCTCGCCCGGCGACGACGCGGCCCTGCAGTTGCGCGCCGACGCCTCCGGCGCGCCGCAACCGGTCGCGCGCTGGCTCGAAGCGATGATCAGCAACGCCACGATCGTGCGCACGGGGAGCACGGTCGAGCAGGTCAAAAAGGCGTTCAACGCCAGCGGTGGTCCCGCCGCTCTCTGCCGTCAGGCGGTCACCGGACGCTATCCGTTTAATCCCGGTTCTGCGAACGACATCCCGCTCGATGATTTTGCCAAGCTGTTCGCCACGGGCGGCTTGCTCGACGGGTTCGTCAACACCCAGCTTCGCCCCTATATCGATGTCAGCGGGAGCGCCTGGAAGGGACAGCCGGTAGAGGGCGTGGCGGCCCCGGTATCGCCGGCGGAGCTGGCCCAGTTCCAGCGCGCCGCGGTCATCCGCGACCTGTTCTTCGGGGCCGGCGGCAACACGCCGAGCTTGCGCTTCGATCTGACCCCGATTTTCCTCGACGGCGGCGCCAAGCAGGTAACTCTCGAATTGGGAGCGACCTCGATCAGCTACGCGCACGGCCCGCCGCGCGCGACACAGGTCACCTGGCCGGGGGCCACCGGTATGAGCAGCGTCCGGCTGGCTTTCGACCCGGCGCCGACCAGCGGTGCTAGCGCGCTGGAGGCGTCGGGACCATGGGCGCTGTTCCGGCTGTTCGATCAAGGGAACCTGCAACAGGCGGGCTCCGCCGAGCGCTACCAGCTAACCTTCCGCAGCGGCGACCGCCAGGCGATTTTCGAGCTTCGCGCCGGCTCGGTGCTCAACCCGTTCGAGCGGAGCGTTCTCAGGGAATTCCGATGTCCGAACCTCTGAGCGCCGCAGCGATCGGCTTTTGCGGCAAGCTGCCGGCGCGCGGCGATTTCGTGACGGCCGGCTTGCCGCGACGGTTTGCCGAGGCGTGGCACGATTGGCTGCAACCCGTCCTCGCCGCGAGCCGGCGCGCGCTCGGCGAGGATTGGCTCGCGGCATGGCTCGAAGCGCCGATCTGGCGGTTCGCGCTGTCGCCCGGCACCTGCGGCCCCGACAGCGTGCTCGGGCTGTGGATGCCGAGCGTTGATCGCGTCGGCCGCCATTTTCCGCTGACCTTCGCGGCGGTCGCGAGCAATGTCGATCCCGTTGCCCTGATCCGCGAGGGCGGCGGCTTTCTCGCCGCCGTGGAAGGTCTCGGTCTCGAAGCGCTCGCCCATGACCTCGCGCCGGATGCGCTTGCCGCACGGCTCGCCGCGGCCGCTTCGGCCGAGCCGAGTGACGCGGACATCGACCCGGAAATGTGCCTGCTTGCCGGGGCGCTGTGGTGGAGCGCGGGGTCGCCTCGCGTGCCCCGCACGGCTTTTGCCACCCGAGCTCTTCCGGACGAGGCGGCCTTTGTCGGCATGCTCGACGCCGGCGCTATGGTTTCAGACGCAGATTTTCGGGGGCCTTGATGATGAGCGTCGTGCCCATCACAGCTGGAGTCGCGTGTGCGGCTCGTTTCCGTTCCTGCGCGGCGACCCATGTCGGCACCGTGCGCACCCGCAACGAGGACAATTTCGTCAACCGACCCGATCTCGGCATCTGGGCGGTGGCCGACGGCGCTGGCGGGCATGAGGCCGGCGACGTAGCGGCCCAGATCGTCACGGAAGCCCTGACCGAGGTTCCGACCGGGCTCGGCGCGGCCGAGCTGTTGGCAGAAGTGCGGCTTCGCATCGTCCAGGCGCACGACACCATTCGCGCCGAAGCGGCGCGGCGCGGCGAACACGCCGTTCTCGCCACGACGATCGTGGTCTTGCTGGCGCACCGCAACCATTACGCCTGCCTGTGGGCGGGCGATTCACGCACCTACCTGCTGCGGGGCGGGCAGCTCAGCCAGGTCACCCACGACCACAGCCTCGTCCAGGAACTGGTCGATGCCGGCGCGCTGAGCCCCGAGGAGGCGCTCTCGCATCCGCGCGCCAATGTCATCACCCGTGCCGTCGGCGCGGATTTCTCCACTCTCGAACTCGACAAGGCCAGCGACCGGCTGCGCCATGGCGACCGGTTTCTCTTGTGCAGCGACGGCGTCTCGAAGATCGTGCCGGAGGCCGAAATCGCGCGCCTCTTGGCGGCAGATGAGGCCTCGCCGGCCGAGCGCCTGATCGCCGCCGCGCTCGACCGCCACGCCGACGACAACATCACCGCGGTGACGATCGAGGTGTTGGGCGGCACCTGAAGGAGCCTACTCTCAACCCACTGCAAGCCGCCGCGGTTGCTCCGCCAGCAGGGTATGCCGGATCAGCCGATATTAGCTTCTATAGATCAACACTCAACGCCCGATGAATCTCGCGTCAACTCTGCGGTCGGTTTGAAAACCAGGGACCTCAGCTCCCCAATTTGAAACGAGATCTCGCCAGCTATTCACCGGCCGACGACTTTGATCTTGCCATGATACCTCTGAGAACCGTGTGTAGATCATTTCCCTTTGCTCATCGCTCAATCCTTTGACATTCACGATGCCGTTGGGGATATCCTTCAATCTGGCTGAGTCGAGCATGACGCCCGTGTTCGGAAACCCGGCCATGCTGACCCCAAGCGGCATCCGATCGAAGGTTATGACGACATAACGCGAAGTGTACGCGCGAAGCATGTCGTACAGGATGATGTCACGCAATAAATTGGAATACGTTTGCGCGGCGACGAAACCGGCGGACTGCAGGATCTGCAAATTGGCCTGGCGCCAGTAGTCTTGCACGAATTGCAGCGGCCGGGGTTCAACCTGTAAGATCGCATCTTTGAAAGCCTGAACTACGTCACCCACCGCAGCTTCATCCTCGAGGATTCGGCCGTATACCGCCTCAATAACCTGGTTGACGACCCCGAAGACGCCTCTCCGGTCCTTGCCCCCAGAGCCTGATGCGTACTTTCCAGCATCGATACTCTTTCCTATACTTTTGAGCGTTTTTTCCAATATCTTTAGCGCATCGTCCCATTTATCTGCCAATATCTTGCAGGCGCCAGACAGCGCCATGTATTCCGGTACCACAGCCAATCCGATAAAGGTAAACAGAAGACTAAGATTCAGCGGTTTGTGGCTCTCAGAGAGGAGTATTCCCAGGTACTCGTTAGACGCCTTCTCCACTGCTTTCTGGATAAATTCATATCGGGCTATTCGTTGAGTTTGCTGGTTAAAGAGGAAGGTCAATGCCTCGATCTGCTCTTTTTCAAGTTGGACGGCTTGCTGTAGAGCAATGAGTTGGAGCTGCTGAATCGCAACATTGGCAGCTGTTACAGCGTTTAGACGGGCTTGCTTTTCCATCTGGTCTTGCAATTCGCCGAGTCTTCCCTCGATCGCGTCGGTCGTGTGGAATTTGCCTCCCATTTGGGCCTCCTGTGCATCGACGGAGTGAGCCATCTTGTCCCGGCTGGACCCGCCCACGGTTGTGCCTTGAATGCTAACTCCAACTGTAATTTCGTGTTTGTCGTGGATTTTGTCTTCTGGGAACGCGGGGGCTCGCCTGCCTGACTCCTGTGTGAAGCGTTGGCATCGAGCGCCTGCGCCCACCGCAATCCGATCAAGACGACTTCATCTGGGTTAGGTCGTAGCTGACGATTACGGGGCTGCCGCTGCGGCCCGGATCCATGCCGGTATAGGTTTCGGTAATTTTTGTGAAGTTTAGCGCCATTGACTCCATCGGATTGTCGCCGCCGCTACTCAGCGAGTAATGGCTGAGCCCGGTGTTTTCGAGCTCATAGGTAAGAAAGGTTTCGACCTTGGCCTTGATCGTTGTGGTGAATTTTATGGTCACCTTGTTGTCCAATTTGCCGGCAACCGCGTCGAGAAAGAGCTTGGGTGTTGCAACATCGGTCGTTTTGGTGATGCTGACCTCGCTCAGGCTCGGCTCGCTGTGCTCGCGCCCGTGCATTGAGCGCGCCGCACTCCCGATGGCGCGCGAGACACCCCATTGGAAGGAGTGCAGTTCGATCCAATTCTTGAAGCCGTCGGTGGTGACCGAGCCGTCGATGCTTCCGTATTTCATGTAGAGGGCCATCGAAACCTCCGTTAGTCATTTGTCGGAAACATTCTTAATCGATACGATAGCAAAACGCCCCCGACGGGTCCATTCCGACCCATACCCGATTGATCGGGCTTCCCGCGCCGAGCCGCGCCAGCACCTCGGCCGACAGCTCGGGCAGCAGGGTGCGCGACAGGATTTTCTCGATGTTGCGTGCCCCTGAGGAGGTTTCGGTGCAGCGCGCGGCGATGGTTTCGATCAACGCCGGGTCGTACTCGAACCCCGCTCGGTAGGATTCGCGCAGGCGCTGCCGGATGCGGCCGAGCTGCAACTCGACGATCTGGCGCATCACGCCATCCGATAGCGGCAAATAGGGCACGAGCGTCACCCGGCCGAGAAACGCCGCCTTGAAATATTTCATCAGCTCCGGCAGCAAAATCTCGCCGAGGGCGGTCGGCTCCGGCGCTGTCTCGGGGTCTGCATACAACTTGTCGATCAGCTCGTATCCGGCATTCGAGGTCATGATGATGACAGAATTCTTGAAGTCTATATCGCGACCTTCGCCGTCTTTCATCATTCCCTTATCGAATACCTGAAAAAATACGTCCTGAATGCCTGGATGTGCCTTTTCCATTTCGTCGAGCAGAATGACCGAATAGGGCCGGCGCCTTACCGCTTCGGTCAGGATCCCGCCTTCGCCGTAGCCGACATAGCCCGGCGGGCTGCCCATCAACAGGCTGACTTTGTGCTCTTCCTTGAATTCGCTCATGTTGAGGACGGTCAAATTCTGCTCGCCGCCGTACAACAACTCTGCGAGCGTCAGCGCGGTTTCGGTCTTCCCGGTGCCTGAGGGGCCCACCATCAGGAACACCCCGATCGGCTTGCGCGGGTCTGTCAATTTGGCACGCGAGGTTTGGATTGCCTCGGCGACTGCCTGCAACGCGTGCCCCTGTCCGATCACGCGCCGCGCCATCGCCTCCTTGAGATGCAGCACCGTGCGGATTTCGTTGGACTGCATGCGCCCGGCCGGGATGCCGGTCCAGCTCTCCACGATCGCCGCCATCGCCTGGCCGTCGACCACCGGGAAGATCAGCGGCTCTTCACCCTGCAGATCGCGCAGCGTGGCGCCGAGCCCGGCGAGCCGGGCCTGCGCCGGACCCTTGTCCGCGTCGGCCGCCGCGGTCTCGATCGCGTTGCGCACTTCGGCGATCTCGCCGGCCAGCTTCTTCTCCGCCTGCCAACGTGCCGTCAACGCCTCAAGCTCTGCCGTGGCCTTTGCTCGCTCCTCGGCGAGCTCGGCTTGGCGCGCGGCATGATCGGCACCGGTCGCCATTTCGCGATCGAGCATGGCCGCTTCCGTGTCGATCAGCGAGATGCGCCGTTCGCGATCTTCGATCGCCGGCGGCACTGCTGCCTGGCTCATCGCCACCCGGGCGCACGCCGTGTCGATCACCGACACCGCCTTGTCGGGCAGCTGACGGCTCGGGATAAAGCGCGCCGAGAGCCGCACCGCTTCGCTGACGGCTTCGTCGAGGATGCGCACGCCGTGATGCGCTTCGAGCGTGGCAACCAGGCCGCGCATCATGGCGATCGCGGTCGCCTCGCTCGGCTCCTCGACCTTCACCACCTGGAACCGGCGCGTAAGCGCCGCATCCTTTTCAAAATACTTCTTGTACTCGGCCCAGGTCGTCGCCGCGATGGTGCGCAGCTCGCCGCGCGCCAGCGCCGGCTTCAGCAGATTTGCCGCATCCCCCTGTCCGGCAGCCCCGCCCGCACCGATCAGCGTGTGCGCTTCGTCGATGAACAGAATGATCGGACGGGGGCTCGCCTTGACTTCCTCGATCACCGATTTCAAGCGGTTCTCGAACTCGCCTCTGACCCCGGCGCCGGCCTGCAACAGGCCGAGATCGAGCGTACGCACCGTCACCTCACGCAGCGCCGGCGGTACATCGCCCTTCGCGATACGTATCGCGAACCCCTCGACGATTGCAGTTTTGCCGACGCCCGCCTCGCCGGTCAGGATCGGGTTGTTCTGCCGGCGTCGCGTCAGGATATCGATGAGCTGGCGAATCTCGCTGTCGCGGCCGAGGACCGGGTCGATCCGGCCGCCTCGCGCCATCCCGGTCAGATCGATCGTGAACTGCGCCAGCGCGCCGGAACCAGCTGGTGGCGAGCCGTGCTCGGGGCCGGCTGTCCCCGGCGCGCCCTCGCTCGTCGCTGCCGCGCTCGCGGACTCGCCGCTGCCGGCGGTGATCGCGGCAAAATCCCGTTTGAGCAGGTCGGCGGGAATGCGCAGCAGCTGTCCCGAGGCATCGCGCGACCGCCGCGCCAGCGTGTCATCGGCCAGGAGGGCCCACAGCAGATGCCCCGAGCGTAAGCGAGCTTCACCCTGCTCGATCGAGGCGAAAAGCCATGCCTGTTTCGCGCCCTCGACGATTTCCGGCGAGAGGCTGGGCGCTCGCGCGTTGCCGGTCTGCATCCGGTGCATCGCGCGATTGAGGTCGGTGCGCAGGCGCGCCTCATCGACCTCGTAATGGCGCAGGATGGCTGGCACGTCGCCGTCGGCGATGTCGAGCAGCTTGGTCAGCCAGTGCTCGATCTCGACATTGTAATGGGTGCGGGACAGGGTGAGTCCGGCAGCCGCCTCGAGCGCACGGCGGCAGGGCTCGTTGAGACGGCCGACCAGCGACTTCAGATCGATCGTGGCCATATTTGCTTCCCGATATCGGGGGCCGCCCTAAACGGCGCGAGGCGGCCATCCGCAATCCGCTCCGGAAGGGTATTTATCGGCGCGGCGCATTGTCCAGAAATAATTGATTGGAAGCGAGCCAGTCGATCGCCATCCCCAGAGCGCTCGTCGATACCCACCTCGCCCTCCCATCGTGTCGCGAAGGGCCCCTCCCTTTCCCCCCGAAGCCCGGGGCCCTCGGGAGGACGCGCACATCTACGGCGGCGGCGGCAGCAACTCTTGATTCCAAGTTGGATCGCCTCCGTCTCGGGCGGCTTTCCGACCGAGGAGAAACGCAATCCCGTCCAGCCATTGCGGGTTTGACCGTGAGAGAGCTCCCGCCATGTCCCGCTTGTTGCCTTCCGTGAGCGGTGTGTTCTGGGTAATCACTCGGGAAGGTGGCGGTGAGCCCTGCGCCAGTCCGTCTTTCGAGTGGAGTCCAGTATTGCCCAGTTGCAGTTTGTTATGCATAAGCTCGTGAAAGGTGATGTTGGCGAACAGATCAGCATTATCGCTGCGATCCATATAGACCTCGGTAAGAGTTCCCGGCGGACCCAGCAAGGTCAATCCATTGTGCCCGGCTAAGCGGTTGACCGGCTGGGAGCTTCCTATCTTTTTTTTCAGTGTGTATGGATTCGGCAGATAGTAGACGAGCAGGTCCGTGGGCGCGACGTTTGGGGTCCCAGTGGGCCATCCGACACTCACGGTGTCTTTGTTTCCGCCGGTCGTGGCCACTTGGGTAAAATAGAGTCGCAGTCGCGACTCTATTGTCGTTTTCTTAGGCTGCGGCACCTCGTCGAGCAGGTCCATCAGGAAGACCTGACACAGCATTTCCACCTCCCGCTGCCGGAACCAATATGATGTTATCCTTTTTTGAATGCCGCCCGCAACGGAACAGCCGGTCCGGCGCGAACGGCACGACGCGCACGCCGTGATGCGCTTCCAGGGTGGCAACCAGGCCGCGCATCATGACGATCGCGGTCGCCTCGCTCGGCTCCTCGACCTTCACCACCTGGAACCGGCGGGTGAGCGCCGCATCCTTTTCGAAATACTTCTTGTATTCCGCTCAGGTCGTGGCGGCGATGGTGCGCAACTCGCCGCGCGCCGAAAAGCTGCGAAGGGCGACGGGATGGCTTTGTCCCACCGCCCGTGCTAGGGGTTTGATTGTTCAAGAAAATGGGAGCCCGCCTTCGGCGAACCCGCTGACTATCGGCCGGAGATGCCCCGAAGCAGTCAACTGGTGACCGCGGGAGCCCGTTGCGACCGGTGCTGGGTAAAATCGACGCCGCCCGCTCGACAACCTCAAAGGTTCCAGACAGCAAACGCTGTGGCTCGAGCTGATGCCGTTCTACATCCGGGAGGCCTGGCTGCTCGACGAGCGCAAGCTTAAGGAGTGGCTCCAACTCTTCACCGACGATGTCCTCTACTTCATGCCCCGCCGCAAGAACGTCCCGCGCCGGGAAGTGCACCGCGAGCTGACGCCGCTCGGCGATCTGGCGATCTTCGAGGAGGACAAGCGCCATCTCGAGATGCGGGTGGCCCGGCTCGACACCGGGATGGCCTGGGCCGAGGATCCCCCGTCGCGCACCCGTCACCTGATCGGCAATCTCGAGGTGGCGTCGCTGGAGACCGGCGAGGTCGAGGCCAAGACCGCGTTTCTGGTGTACCGCTCGCACCTAGAGACCGATAACCAGCTCCTCTCCGGCTGCCGCGACGATGTGCTGCGCAAGGTAAACGGCGCGTGGAAGGTGGCAAGGCGCACGATCGTCCTCGACGCCAACGTCCTCCTCGACAAGAACCTCAGCGTCTTCCTCCGCCATTTCGGGATATTTTCGTCCGAGTAGGTTGCGTCTCTGTTGGGCATTCCTCGCCTTGTCCAGCGGCCAAGAACCCGCGGAATTTTGGAGACGCTGTAACGGACCCCACCCCAGGCGGCGGTCTGCGAGGGCGGCTGTCCCGAGAATGCGCGTGGTACCCACAGGCAGTGTCCCCACCGGATCTTGACGTGACGGGCTCAGCCATCAACCTCAAGACCCCGAAAGCGCTCGGCCTCACCGTACCGCAGACGATCCTCGCCCGCGTCGACGAGCTGATCGAGTGAAGTGGCTGGCAAAATGACCGGTTTTGGCAAACGAGCGGGGTTAGGTCGAAACTTCCGCTCAGCGAAAGCGGGCGGCGGTCGAGATTTCAAACTGATACAGTACCCGATATTGTGATATGGTGACGCCGTACGAGCTATATATAGAGCCTGGATAATGCCTCCGCTTCCCACTGACCGCCACGAACTTTTTGCGAAGGCGCTCGCAGACGGCAAGAGCGCGGCCGCAGCGTACCGCGCAGCGGGGTACCAATGTGCCCGACACAAGGCCCGAGGCCATGGGCACAGACTGAGGACGCGTGAGGACATCGCCGCGCGGATCAACGAACTCCCCACCAAGGCGCGCGGACGCATCGCCGTGGAGCAGGTCGCCGAAGGCATTCGCAGGGGTGCACCCACCCTGTATCGTCCGGAACTCGCTGAACTCGGCCGAAGGCTTGCGCTCCTCGGTGCCACCGACCAGGAAATGGCCGATGCGCTCGGCATCGATCACGTCACACTCGATCGGTGGAAGACACGGCATAAGGAATTTCGCAGTGCCATCGAGCACGGCAAGACCCAGGCGGATGCCGAGATTGCCGAAAGCCTCTTCAATCGCGCCCGCGGGTACAGGCACGAAGCGACGAAAATCTTCATGCCCGCGGGGTCGGAGGCGCCGGTGTACGCGCCCTATGTCAAGCATTACCCGCCCGACGCCAATGCGGCGCTGGCTTGGCTGTCGCGTCGACAACCCGACAAATGGAAGGATCGGAAGGAGGTCGACGTCACCGGAACGGTGGCGCACCGCTTGGCGCAGATGACCCCCAACAACGGTCACGTTGTGGATCAATGGGCTGCTACAGCGGCTTCATCCGGGAACCAAAACCACCACGGGATTGTCTAAGAATCGGTAGCAAGAAGCCGCGGGTGCATTCCGCCTGCCACGCGAGTTCGTTTCACGGAGGCTGGCGGCGAAGTTGTTGCATTCTAACTTAGCCTCAAAGCCACCGCCCTCCGGGAAGTCTCATCGTGCCTTGAAACATTGGCTCGGTATTCCGTAAGCGGGCCTCTCCGGATGTCATCAACACATTAGCCATGTCGAGAGCTTCCTTCTATTACCTGCATCCGCTGCTCGCCGGACCGATCGACATGTGGCCCGATCATCTCGATCGGATCGCAGCGATGAGATTCGACGCGGTGGGCATCGCTCCCCCTTTCCTCCCGGGAGCATCCGGCGATCTGTTCCTGACCGCCAACCACGACCGCCTCGATCCACGGCTGGGCACGGGCGATGCGGTCGCCTTTCTTGCGCGATTGGCGCAGGAGGCTTGGGATCGGCGACTTCGACCGATGCTTGATATTGTCGTCGATCAGGTCGCCGCTGAGTCGTTGCTCGCTGAGCGGGCACGCAGCTGGTATCACACCGACACAGACGACGAACCGCCTGATCCACGACGCCCACCGCGGCAGCGGGGCGTCGCTAGATTGCTCGCTGACGGGGACCTGCCCGACCTCGCCGAGTGGTGGGCGAAGCGACTAATCGAATGGGCCGGTGTTGGCGTTGCTGGCTTCCGATGCATCCGCCCGCATCACTTGCCCGCGGCGTGGTGGCGCGAGGTAATCGCCACCGTCCGGACACGCCATCCCGACACCCGTTTCATGGCCTGGACGCTCGACCTCGACCCGGGCGAGTCGGCGGCGTTGGCAGCATGCGCCTTCGATCTGGTCGTCAGCTGCTCTCGCGCATGGGATTACCGGACGGGCGGGTACGCGGAAACCGTCGATCGCCTCGCTCAAATCGCACCGCTCATCGCGATGCCGGAGGCGCCATTCGATCGTCGCCTCAGCCGGGCATTCCCTGATTCCGGCCGTGCGCGGCGCGCCGCCGATCGTGCGCTCGCGTTCGCGGCATCCTATGGCGCCGGCTGGCTGATGCCGATGGGGTTCGAATTTGGCGCGGCGCGCGACATGGATTCGGCCCGAGACCGGCCAGAGGAGTTCGCGCGCCTTGTCGCCGAGGCGCCGTTCGACCTGGCGACCGAGATCGCCGCAATAAACGAGCGGTGCCTCTCGTCGTCAGGGGCGAATGCCACCGGCTCGATGCGGGCCCTTTCGCCCCCGGATGCACCGGCGGCCGCCTTCTTGTTGGCTGACGGTGCCGCAGGCGCCCATTCGGCGCGGCCCAGGATCGTTCTCGTCAACGCGAGCCTCGACGATCCGGTCAGGATCCCGGTCGCGCCGTTGCTAACGACGAGCGGCCTCGACGGCGCCGTGCTCGACGATGACACCGAGAGCCCTCCGGTCGGGCCTGATGGCGTGATTACGATCGGACCTGGTGATGTACGGATCCTGCGGGCCGCTGCGACGCCGCCGATCGGTCGGCACGCGCTCGACGTGGTCGAGGCTGCGGCGGCGCCACGCATCGCGATCGAGGCAGTCAGCCCCTCCGTCGATGACGGACGGTTTCCTGCCAAGCGTCTGGTCGGCGACATGGTCGAGGTTTCCGCCGATCTGGTGTCGGACGGGCATGAACGTCTCGCCGCCGCGCTGCTTTGGCGAGCCGAGGACGAACCGGATTGGCGCGAGGTGCCGATGACACCGCTCGGCAACGACCGCTGGACGGGCCGCTTCCCGCTCGCCCGCCTCGGCCGCCACCTGTTCACGGTGCTCGCCTGGAAAGACGATTTCGGGACTTTCGCCGAAGAACTCGAAAAGAAGCATGCGGCCGGCGTCCCGATCGATTTGGAGCTCGAGGAAGGCCGCCTGCTGATTTCGGAGAGTGCGGGGCACGCGGAAGGCGGCGTCGGGCCGGCGCTCGCCGTGCTGGCCGAGAAACTGGGAGAGGCGGATCCGCAGGAGCGTCGGCGCTTGCTGCTCGCCCCGGCGACGGCAAATCTGATGGCATCGGCGCGAATCCGGCCGCATGCGTGTCGCCATCCGCACAACTTCCCCGTCGAAGCCGAGCGGCGCGCCGCCGAGTTCGCCAGCTGGTACGAGCTGTTCCCGCGCTCGCAGAGCGGCAACACGACCCGTCACGGGACTTTCGATGACGTGATCGAGCGGCTTCCGGCGATCCGCGCAATGGGCTTTGATGTGCTCTACTTGCCGCCGATCCATCCCATTGGGCGGGTCAATCGCAAGGGTAGGGACAACTCTCCGCACGCCGCGCCGGACGATCCGGGCAGCCCATATGCCATCGGCAGTGCCGAAGGTGGTCATGACGCAATCCACCCGAGCCTCGGTACGCTGGACGGTTTCCGTCGATTGCGCGATGCCGCGGCCGAACACCGCCTCGAACTGGCGCTCGATTTCGCCGTCCAGTGCGCCCCCGATCACCCCTGGCTGAGCGAGCATGCGGACTGGTTTGTCTGGCGCCCCGATGGCTCGATCCGCTACTCCGAGAACCCGCCGAAGAAATACGAGGACATCGTCAACGTCGATTTCTACGCCGGGAGTGCGGTTCCGTCATTGTGGCTTGGCCTGCGCGATATCGTTCTCTTCTGGGCCGGCGAGGGCGTGCGCCTGTTTCGCGTCGACAATCCGCACACCAAGCCGCTGCCGTTCTGGGAGTGGATGATTGCCGAAGTACGTGCTCGGTTCCCCGATGCGATCTTTCTGGCGGAGGCATTCAC
>Ga0137390_10002261_pt1 | contig 15180 bp, 12 predicted proteins | sample 15con2h24AmetaG_FD_104937 | JGI IMG/M metagenome (GOLD analysis project Ga0137390, IMG submission 104937) | Vadose zone soil microbial communities from Angelo Coast Range Reserve, California, USA - 15con2h2.4A metaG | ecosystem: Environmental > Terrestrial > Soil > Vadose zone > Saprolite... | reverse complement strand
GCGGCGACAGAGATCGTCGGCCGATTTTTGGAAGCCGCGTAGCGCAATCTACGCGGCTTTCTGGTTGCGGTGGATTCTAGTTGCGGTGGTGTGGCCTTTAAGGGACGGGAGGACTGACAATGGCCCGTTTGGACAGCAAAACCCGTCTGAGCCCGCCGCTGATGCACGTGTTTCGTGCGGCCCACGAGGCCAAGGACGCCAAGCAGACCATCGAACTCCGCAACGAACACGGAGAACGGGTCCTCGCCGGGCGAAGATTGCGGCCGCGCCACGTCATCACCGAGCCCGTGCTGCGGCGTGAGGTCGGCCGCGACGTCGACAACTTGCTCAATTCCATCGCGCTGGAATCGACCATCGACATGACCGACGCGCCGTACGTGCGCAAGTCGATCGTCAATTTTGGCATTCCGGATATCGCTCACCGGACAATTGACGAAGCCGGGGTCGACGACATCCCCGGAGAGATCAAGGAAGCGCTCATCAACTACGAGCCGCGTCTCGCCGCAGCTTCGCTACGCGTCACGCGCGACACCAGCGTCGATCCGGTTGAGCTCAAAATACGGTTCATTGTCCGCGCCGATTTGACATGCGACCCTGTCCACGTGCCGGTGGAATTCATTGCCGAGGTCATCCATACCGGCAAGATCGTCGTCAATCGCCTGTGATGCAACCATGAATCGGGAATTTCTCGACCTCTATAATCGGGAACTTCAGGTGCTCAACGAGCAGGCGCGTGAATTCGCGGATGAGTATCCCGGCATTGCGGAGCGGCTCGGCGGCATTCTGGAAGACCGCATCGACCCGTTGATCGGCGGCCTTCTCGAAGGCGCCGCGTTCCTTGCCGCGCGGGTCCAACTCAAGCTGAAGCACGAATTTCCGGAATTCACCAACAATCTGCTGGAACAACTCGTCCCGCATTATCTGGCGCCGACGCCATCGATCCTGCTGGCGAAGGCCGTTCCAACCTTCGGCGACGCTGCCTTGCGCGACGGGCACCGGATCGGCCGCGGCTCTTATCTTGATGCCACTTTCCGCCAGCTCGATCGCCAGATCGCATGCCGCTATCGGTTATGCGCGCCGATCACGATTTGGCCGTTCCAGATCACCGGCGCCGAGTATTTTTCCTTGCCGGCGCCGCTGCAGGCGCTCGGCGTGCCCGTCGGCAGGGAGATTTTGGCCGGCGTGCGGCTCACCCTCACGCACCGCTCGGCCGAGCGACGGGAGGACGAGCCGTCGGACGCCGAGGCGCTGAAGAAACCCGAACTGCTGTTCGCCGGCTGCCGTACCGTCAATTTGCCGCTGTATTTCGTCGGGTCGGAATCAGATTCGGTTGCGCTGTACGAACAGATGTTCGCGCATTGCAAAGCGGTCTACTTTCGTTGCCTCGACGAGTTCGGAGATCCGGTCGTCCTTCCGGCGCCGGCGCAATGCCTCCAGCAAGTCGGGTTCGAGCGGGAGGATGCGCTGTTCCAGAACGATCATCGGGTGTTCGAAGGGTTCGACCTGTTGCGCGAATTCTTCGTGTTTCCCCGTAAGTTTCTCGGCTGCAACCTGACCCGCCTCGACGCCGCGATGCCACGGCTTAAGGCCAAGACTGTCGACGTGTTATTTGCATTCGATGAGGTCAATGCGCGCCTTGCGGCGGCTGTGCAGCCGGAGATGTTCGCTCTTTATGCGGCGCCCGCAATCAATCTGTTCGAGAAGACGACCGATCGGATTCCCCTCAAGTCGAGCCAGCACGAATACCACGTGGTTCCGGATCGCAGCCACTATCTCGACTACGAACCGCATCGTCTGCTCGAGGTCTACGCGCATCATCCCGGCGGACGCGACAAGGTGCCGGTGCAGCCCCTCTACTCGGCCTCGATCGAGGGGTCGCAACACGCCTCCGGCCTCTATTTCACGGTGCGCCGGCTGCCGCGGCGCCGCACGGTAGAGGAAAAGCGCGCCGGCATGGCGTCCGATTACACCGGGACGGATATGTTCATATCCATGAGCGCTCTGGGCGGCGACGATGACGATGCCGCAATTGCGGAGCTGAGCGTGCGGGCGTTGTGCTCGAACCGGCATCTGACCGAGCATCTTCCGATCGGAATAGGTGGGGCCGATTTTCGGCTGATCGACGACATCACCTTGGACCTGGTGTGCGTTGCCGGTCCGACGCCGCCCCGCGAGCCAGTGGTGACGCAGTTGCGCAGTCGCAGCGAAGTGGCCCATACCGGCACCGTCGCCTGGCGCCTCGTCAACATGCTCAGCACCAATCATCTCGGCCTCGTAGAGCGTGGCGCTGGACGCAATGCTCAGGCGTTGCGGGAAACGCTGTCGATGTTCGCGGAAATGACCGACGCCGCCACCGAGCGCCGCGTCCGCGGCATTCGCAACGTCGACAGCCGGCCGGTCGTACGCCGCATTCGCGAGCGCAGCGGCGTCGGGGCAGCGCGCGGCGTCGAGATCACGGTGACGATCGACGAGAAGGCGTTCGAGGGCACCGGCATTTTCGTCCTCGGTGCCGTGCTCGACCGATTCTTCGCAGAGTATTCGGGGTTCAACCATTTCACCCAGACGGTGATCCGCTCCGTCGAACGCGGCGAAGTGGCGAGATGGCCCCCCCGCATGGGAGCGCGTAAGCCGCTATGATCGACGGTGTGAGGTGGCTGTGACCTTCCTGCGCAATCTCGAGGCCGAGCCTTGGCGGTTCGATTATTTCACGGTGCTGCGCCATCTCGAGCGCACATACAAGGACTCGCCGCGTATCAGCGACAGCGCAGCGCGTCGGGAGGAGTACGTTCAATTCGGGCAGGACCCTTACATGGAGTTTCCTGCCTCCAACCTTGCCCGTGCGGTGCAGGGGGACAACCAGCCCCTGAAGCTTTTTGTCAAATTTCTCGGCCTGCTTGGACCGCAAGGGGCGCTGCCGCTCGCGACCACCGAGGAAGCCTATCACTTCGTGCTCGCCCAGGATGACGCTTTTGCGCGGTTTCTCGATGTATTCAACAACAGGTTCATCCAACTGTTCTTTCGCGCCTGGGCGGATTCCCGGCCGATCGTGCAGCATGATCGGCCGGCCGCCGACCGCTTTGTCGCCTATATCGGCTCTGCCATCGGGCTTGGCTCCAGGCCCTATCAAAATCTCGACAGCGTGCCGGACGCGGTCAAGCTGGGGTTCGCGGGCTTGTTGGGCTCGCAGGTCAAATGCGCCTCCCGGCTTGCCGGCGCCGTCTGCGGCATGTTCAACGTCCGCGCGGAGGTCGACGAATTCGTCGGCACGCGCCTCGTGATCGAGCCGGCCGAATGGACCCATCTTGGCGAGGGCTACAGTACGCTGGGCCAAGACGCGCTCTTGGGAAAGAGCATTTTCAGCGTCCAGGACAAGATCAGGATCCGGATATTCGTGCGGGATTTGGCGCAGTATCTCCGCTTCCTTCCGAGCGGCGATCTGTGCGAGCCTCTGGCCGATCTCGTCTTCTTCTACAACGGCGACCAGCTCGATTGGGATACTGAATTGGCGATCCCATCGGGAGCCGTCGAGCCGATCAGGCTCGGCCGCTTCGGACAGCTTGGCTGGACAAGCTGGATGGCGCCGAACTGGACTTTATCGGAAGCATACCGCCGCGATGCGCGGTTTCATCCTGCCGAGCGCATGCGGCACAAGCGCGGGTTAGCCGGATTTCGTTCCAATGAAATCGAACAATCATCTGTCGTCCCCGCGAAATCGGATGTTTCCGATTTCGCTCACCTTTAAAGTGCCAAAGTCGGGCAAGCCCGACTTTGGATGAAAGCGGGGACCCAGTAACCCTCAGAACCGCCGGGAGTTACTGGATCGCCCGGTCAATCCCTGGATCAAGTCCGGGGAGGGCGATGACCCCGGAGGGTCGGCGGCGAAGCAACCGGTTTCGCTCACATCATCGGGAATCCGCAGGGAAGGGGAAAGCAATGGCCGACATCAGTCTTGAAGCGGTTGCAGGCAAGCTGAACCGGGTTGGCTATGAAGCCTTCTTTAAGGCGTTGCGCCAAGCCAAGGGTGCCGGCAATCGCAACGTCGAGCTTGCCCACTGGCTCGTTCACATCCTACAGGGCGAGCGCTCCGACATCGCCCTCACGGCCGACCACTTCAAGCTCGATCGGGGCAAGTTGATGACCGATGTCACCGCGGTGGTCAACGGTTTCCGCAAGAATGAAACCGAGATGCCTGCGGTCTCCAACACCGTGATGGATATGCTCGACCGCGGCTGGCACTACGCCACCCTGTTTTTTGGCGAAACCCAGATCCGCACCGGTCACATCCTGGTCGGCGCATTGCAATCGCGCGAACTCACGCGCGCCCTCACCAATGTCTCGCATGAATTCGGCAAGATATCGGTCGATGTTCTGACCGCCGAGTACCGCAAGATCTGGGCTTCGTCGGACGAAGAAAACCTGCGTCCGATGGATGGATCGGGGCTTGTCGCTGCCGGTTCGCCGGGCGCCGGGCAGGCCGCGGGGCCGAAGGGTACCACGGCCCTCGACCGCTTTTCCCAGGATCTCACCGCCAAGGCGAAATCGGGCGACATGGATCCGATTCTCGGCCGCGACGACGAGATCCGCCAGATCATCGACGTGCTGATGCGGCGGCGTCAGAACAACCCGATCCTGACCGGCGAGGCGGGAGTCGGCAAGACCGCGGTGGTGGAGGGCTTTGCGCAACGCATCGCGGCGGGCGACGTGCCGCCGCCGCTGCGCGGCGTGCGACTGTGCGTGCTCGACGTCGGCCTGATGCAGGCGGGCGCTTCCATGAAGGGCGAGTTCGAGCAGCGGCTGCGGTCGGTGATCGACGAGGTGCAGGGATCGCCGACCCCGGTCATCCTGTTCATCGATGAAGCGCATACGCTGATCGGCGCCGGCGGCTCGGCCGGCACCGGCGACGCCGCGAACCTCCTCAAGCCGGCGCTGGCGCGCGGTACGCTACGGACCATCGCGGCCACCACCTGGTCGGAATACCGCCAGTACATTGAAAAGGACCCGGCGCTGACCCGTCGCTTCCAGCCGATCCTGATCGAGGAACCCGACGTGCAGAAGTGTTGCCACATGCTGCGCAGCATTCTGGGTCCGATGGAAAAGCACCACAGGGTGCGGATTTCCGACGCCGCGATCGTCGCGGCCGTCAATCTGTCCCAGCGCTACATCCCGGCACGCCAATTGCCCGATAAGGCTGTGAGCCTGCTCGACACCGCGTCGGCGCGCGTCGCCATCAGCCAGAGCTCCGTGCCGGCGATGATCGAGGACGCGAAAACCGCAATCGACGCGCGCGAGAAGGAGAAGGCGGCGCTCGAAAGCGACAGCGATCTTGGCGCGCACGCGCACGATCGGATCGGCGCTCTCGAACGGGAGATCGCGACTTTGAAGGAGACTCTCGCTGGGTTGGAATCCGAATGGGCAACGGAAAACAAGTTGGTCACCGAAATCCGCAGCCTCCGCGATATTCTCAATCCCCCAAAACATGGGGACGGCACGGCTAAGCCTCAGGCCGCAGCCCAGCCGGCGGCCACACCGTCAACGGCTGCGCAGCCGCCGACCGAGCCGGCCGACAAAGAGAGCGTGCGCAATCGGCTGCGCGAGACGTTCGAGACCCTCGAGGGGCGCGACCCGGAAAAGCGCATGATCTACCCCCACGTGGACGAACACGTCGTCGCATCGGTCGTCTCCGATTGGACCGGCATTCCGATCGGGCGGATGGTGAAGGACGAGATCGAGAATGTCCTGAAGCTGCCGGAAATCCTCAACCGGCGCGTCGTCGGCCAATCCCACGGCCTGTCCATGATCGCCAAGCGCATCGAAACCAACCGCGCCAAGCTCGACAATCCCAACAAGCCGATCGGCGTGTTCATGCTGTGCGGGCCGTCGGGCGTCGGCAAGACCGAGACCGCGCTCGCGCTCGCCGAGGCGCTTTACGGCGGCGAGCAGAACATGATCACCATCAACATGTCGGAATTCCAGGAGGCGCACACCGTCTCCTCCCTCAAGGGCGCGCCGCCCGGATACGTCGGATATGGCGAGGGCGGCCGGCTCACCGAGGCGGTGCGGCGCAAGCCCTACAGCGTCATCCTGCTCGACGAGGTCGAGAAGGCGCACCCGGACGTGCACGAGATCTTCTTCCAGGTGTTCGACAAGGGCTTCATGGATGACGGCAATGGCCGGCGCATAGATTTTAAGAACACGTTGATCATCCTCACCACCAATGTGGGCACCAACATCATCATGGGGCTTTCCGCCGACCCGAAGTATCGCGAGGACTCCGAGGCGCTGGGCCAGGAGTTGCGGCCCGAATTACTGAAGGTGTTCCCCGCCGCCCTGCTGGGGCGGATCGTGTCGATCCCCTACTATCCGCTGTCCAACAAGATGCTGGGCGGCATCGTGCGCCTGCAGCTCGACCGCATCGGACGGCGCATCCGCGAGAACCACGATGCAGCCTTCGTCTACGACGATGCGGTGGTCGATCACATCGTCTCAATGTGCAACGATCCTGACACGGGCGGACGTATGGTCGACAATATCATCACCAACACGCTGCTGCCGGCCCTGTCGCGCGAATTCCTCAAGCGCTCGCTTGCCAGGGAGAAGTTGAAGGAGGCCAAAGTGACGATCGAGAACGATGATTTTGCGTATGGATGGGCGTGAACGCTTGCGGTCGCCGAAATCGCCGCAACGGAAGAATCATTGTGCCGAGCGGCAGACCATACCGGAAAGTCGGTAATTTGCGAGGAACCTATGGCTAAAAATCGTTTCGAACGGGTTGATGAACTTCAACCGGACGCCATCAACCTGACCCTGATCCAAAAGAGCGACGGTCAGGTCGGTATCGTGCACTGCCCAAAGACGGCGGCGCCCGACCGCGTGCCCGCGGATCTCACAACCCCGGAGATCCCGGCACGCGACGCCGTAGTCGGGGCGATCCAGCTCGCCAATTCGAATAAGATTCCAATCGTTGTGATCGATCGGGACAACATCTGGAAGAGCGAATGGGGCGATTTGTGGCGCTATCAGGAGGAGGATGAGTAAGGAAGAAACCTGGTCGATCGCTTCAGCCACTCTGGAGGGATTGGAGCGTCGAACTCGTTACTTGGAAGGGGCGCGCACCGCGTGCCCCTGACCGGATTGGCAGAGCGCGTCATGCCGGGACTTCTCCGGGTTCTCGTCGTTCAACCGGCAACAGGGGTGACCTCAAGGTCGCTCCTACATACAACATCCTCACATCGGCACGAATCCACCGTGATCGCGTTTCACGCTGCCCCGACCCCTTCAGATTGGCTGAAGTGATCGACCAGACAGCACCTCCCGTCGCTTATTTCTGCCAAATTCTTGTCAGCACCGTAGCGTTCCTCTTTTTCGCCGAGATTCTGCCTTCTTCAAACCTCATCTTCCCATAATCTGCCGGTTCCCGAGCTGGCATGGGAAGACAATGAAAAGAGCGACCATGAATCGGTGTCTTGCAGCTTTGTTGCTTGGGTTGGCCGCGACGTTCGCGCTGTCCGGCTGCATGGGAACCACGGTGGTGGCGGGTAACGAAATTGGCGGGGCCGTCCCGATGGCCGGACTCACGCGCCAACAAGCCGCCGAGATGGCACGGGCCCATTGCTTGAAGTACGGACATTCATCGCGAATGCTCGCAATCCGCTCAGACTGGGGCGAAAAGGCCGTGTTTGAATGTATTTAATTCGAACAAGATGCCTCCTGATGGTCGTCCGCTCGTGCTGCGAACGCACCATCCCCGCGCTGGGGGGGAGGGAAGGGGAGGGGGCCGTACCGCGAAGTTTCGCCGCTACCTAGCGTATCCTTGACGCCCGATCAGACCAGCCACACCAGAAGGCCGATCAACGTAAATCCGCCGAGCAGCATGGACCAATCCCCCATGTTGAACTCAAGAAAACGACCTTCTGCCGTAATCTGCATATCCGCGAACATGATCTGCTCTGCTGCATCGCAATGGATTGGCCTGAATGGATTGGCCTATCTGATTAATCTACCACGATGGGGTGACCCTGGCTGTGACCCGAATGCAACGACAGCGAATTTTGTGCTTTCGTTTTCGTTCGATTCGTGCGGGCTTACGATTCGTCCGGGCAATGCGACCGGCTATTTGATGAGATAAAATTTTCCGTCAATCGACCAATTCGGTTGCTCCAGCCGCCCGCCATCCGGGTTCGGGACCTTCAGGGTTCTGGCCTGATCGCGGACATACTTCAACGTGTCGCCCGGTGCGAAACCTGGAGGTGGCGTGTCGGGAAGATCGACCACCTGCACCGGCTTGTCGCTCAACAACGCAACCACCATGGCGATGCCGGCAGGTAGATCGGCGACGAAATTGGCTCCCCCATGAGGAGTGCCGAGCTGCGGGATGGTGAGGGGGCGTCCGGGCTTGATGAGATTGGCCGTGTCGCGCAAGCCGTGGGTTGCCGCGGTCGGGTTCGGGAATATCTGCGTAAGCCTCCCGCTTGCATCGACGTCGAGGAGGATCAAGTAGCCCGTCTTTTTTGTGGCGATGCGAAATCCGATTTTCGAACCGACAGAGACTTCCAGCTTGGGAAGGAGATCGACCGAAACACCCGCCGAATTCTCGACCTTGACGGTCGAGTTCAGGAGCATGAGCCGCGACGAAATGTCGGGCACCCGCGTGGCCGCAGGCGCCTCGGGAATGTCGGGAAGGATAGTCACCGATCGAGGCGCCTGGGCGAGCGTGGCGGTCACAGCCAAAACAGCGGCCGACAGTCCGGCAACGGCCCGTAGGACAATGTTACGGCAGATTCCGGTCATATCGAGTCACATCACTAGGGCGCCGTATAGAGGCTGGCGGCGCCGATGCGGGCGTCGGGAGGCGCTAAGCGTTCGACCAGCTTGAAGATCTCGACCGGGGTGCGGCGCTGACTCACTTTTCTCAATGCCTCTTCGAGATCGCCAAGCCGCTGCGCCGAGGAAACGGCGACCACCTGATCTGCCCCGAATGGTTCGGCCGCCTTCATTTCAAGCTTGAATTCGGGGGTATCGATGATGCGCTTGTCCGAGCCCCTCGGATAAAGGTCCTGCACCGTCCCGTCACCCGCGATGTTGAACATCAGAAGCGAACGCTGCGCGGTGCCGGACACCTCGACATGGACACGCGAATCGCGGCGATGGACCTTGTCGTCCGGCAGGATGCGCACCGCCTGCGGTCCTCTCGCGGCGAGGCGCTTGAACCCGTTGACGGCAGCTACGCGGTCGATGACGCTGGCGAGACCGGCCCGGTCAATGCCGCGGGCGACAACGTCAGCGCCGGTGAGCACATCGAGGGACGCCGGATCCCAGATGAGATCGGGATTGTCCTTGGTTCCCACCACCTCGAAGCGCGCCTGTCGGGCTTCGAGGTTGGCCAAAAGATCGCGCTGGTTACCGAGGACAGCTACCCGGACGGTGCCCAACGGCGTCGCGCCTGTCGGCGGTTCCTGCGGTGGCGCCGGCGGACGCGCCGTCTGGGTGTTTGGTGGCGCAGTCGCGACGGGAGGTTGAGGCGGCGGTGCTTGGGGACGCGCTCCGGCCGCCTGCACCGCATCAAGCATGACGACCCCGCGTGTCTGTTCGAAGACCACGTCTGAACCGCCGGCGCGCAGACTGGGGGGACCGGCGGTCACGACCTGCTGCCGCTGATCGGACAGCTGATAGGCTACCTGGCGCACATAGGTGAACAATTCCGTATGCGACACCCGGCGGTCGCGATTTTGGTCGGCCGCGCCCTCGAAGGCGCGCGCCACCGCGTAACTCAGCGCACCGCGAAATCCGGGCACGCCCGGGATGCGAACTTCCGGAGCCTTGGTGTTGCGATCGACCGCGGCGAGAAACGAGGTCCGTTCGAAATCGATATCGCTCAAGAACGCATCGCTCGCGGTCGAGATCGGCTGGAGATTGTCGACCGTCAGCGCATACCGCGGCGCCTGGCGATAGCTCATTTCGTCGGCACGCGGGTCGATCTCGCGCGCCAGCCCACCCCCATAGCAGGCGTCGGCGACGAACAGGACATTCGCGCCCTTGGCCTCGAATTGTTTGATCATATGGTTGAATTCGGTGCCGATGATGCGTTGCTGCGTCCCGGCGCCGGTCTTCGGGTTGAATCCGGCGAGCACAAAGACATTGTCGAAGCCGTCGGGCTGCGACCCTTTGATGTGCTCGGGCTCCTGCACGCCATGGCCAGCGATCGACAACACCACGAGGTCGCCCGACTGGCTACGCTGGAGGAGTTGATCGAGCGTGCGCATCACCGTCGTGCGGTCGGCTGCCGCGTCGTAGAGGGCGGTAACGTCCCTCACGCCCTGGCTTCGCAACGTCTGTTCGATGTCGCGGGCATCCGCGACGGCGCCACGGAGCGGCGGCACGAACTGATAGGCATCGATGCCGATCACGACAGCGCGCACCTCCCCGCCTTGCGGAGGACGAATCGCCGCCTCCGCAGCGGAGCAGGGGGCGAAGATCAGGCCGAAAACCGCGAGCGGTCCGAGCGTCAATGCTGCCAATAACGCGGATCGGAAGAAGGAACCGGCGCCGTTGAACGAGATACTCATCGCCCTGCCTCCTGCGTGTGCTTTCTGTGATGGCGCCCGCGCGGCTCCACCCCCGCCTTACCTTCCCCGGTTTGCGGGGGAGGTGGGGGCGCGTGCATCACACCTTTTCCAGCCGACTTGTCGTCATTGGATGCCGCGGCGGCAACGACCGTCTGGTCCTGCAGAGCGTTGAAGCGGACCGGCTTGAAGCCGCGCGCAAGCAACGAGGCGAGGGGATAGACGTTGCGGCAGACGCGGCCGTTGCATCCGCCGGTCGAGGACTCCATCACCTCGGCTTTGCGATCCGGCGTAAAGCGCAAAAACAACATGACGTGGGTGCCGGCCTTGTTGAGTGCATCGCCGGGCTGCAAATCCCACGGACTAGCGAGTTCGGTCGTGATCGCCGGAATAGCGGCGGTAGTGAAGTGATTGGCGAGCCCCCAGGCGGCGCTCACGAAGGCGGAGCAATCGACCCCGGCGACATCCGTGCGCGGATCGTTATGGGTGCACACGTTGCCGGCCAGCGAGCCGTTCGCGATCCTGGCACGGAATTGATTGAGCGAGCCGTGGCAGCCCCAGCAATAAGGCACCCCGCGCACCTCCTGATTGAGCTTGCCGCTGAGATAGCCGGGTCGCCGGATGCGGTTGAACCCGGTACACGTGGTATCAGGGTCGGGGCCGTAATTCGCCAGCGTGAGGCGCCATTGCAAACCTTCGAAGCCGAATGCCGTCTGCACCACCTGTTGGCGCGTTAGCGGCCGTACCGCCGCAAGCGGGCCCTTGCCGGCGATCCGCGCCTCGTTGTCCGCAAGACGGGGCAGGCTCAGATTGTCGATGACGGCGGTGGAGCGCACGGTGCGCGATCCGACGCCGACAACATCGACTTCGGACTTTCGGGAGCGCAAGAAGTAGACGTCGCCATCCGGCGAAATCGCGATGAAGCGACGCGACAGCGCGACGCTTTCCTGGAGCGGGATATCGTAGACGCTTTCCTGCACCCCTTGCGGAGAAAAACGAACCACGAAGGCGGCCGCCGCGCGTTTCGAACTGTTCGGGATGTTTTCGGTGAGAACGAACATCCGACCGCTGTTGTCGATCTCAAGAAACTCGACGACGCCGATGCGGTCACGCACCCGAAGGCGCAGTTTGGCAATCTCGGTGTTCGAGGCCTGCTCGCGCACGTCGACCTGAGCGCTGTTGGACTTGTCGCCCGTGGTGACGTCGGCGATGATCGAGCCGCGGCCGCGCGAGGCGATGAATTGCCGGGCGGGCTTGCGGCTGGCCGTGATGGCGCGCGTCTGTTCGCCGAGCAATTCGGCGGGACTGTCGAGGGCCTGCGATCCCATCTGGGCGAAGGCCGAAAGGGTGAAATTGTCCGGCGCTTCGCTCGACCGCGTCTGCGTCAATCCGCGCACCGGTGCGTCGTCCCGGCCGGTCGGCAGCAGAGCCTGCGGGGCACCGTCCCACACATAGACGCTGCCGTGCCGAACGACGAGGTCGGTCGGCCGAATTTGTTCAGGCAGTTCGAGGGATTGAACAGGGGCGCCTGGAGTTCTCGCATCGAAGCGCAGGATGCGGCCGTTGACCTGATCAAGCAGATACAGGCTGCCGTCATCGGCCGCATAGATCGCCTGGGGGCCGTCCTGGGGGGCGTCCTCGCTGGCGTCGACGATGCCGACTGAATTGTGCGTCGTGCCGTTCGAGAAGCGCTTGACCACTGTGTTGTCCGCTGCGGCGCTTCCGCCCGCAGCAATACTCAGGATCGCCCCCGCCAGCGCTACGGTCACGAAAGTCCAAGCCAGCGGAACATCGGTGTATCTGAGACGGCTCATGGATTTTGCCAGCGCATTCACGGGGTCAAACCTTGGTCGCGACAGCGTTGCTTCTGGTTCACCCGAGACAGCATACGATGCCGACGCGGCGCTAAACTAAAGCGGATTCCGGTCAGGTTGAAGCGCCTGACGCCGCTGCCGGGGTCGTGCCCAAAAACTCGGGGCGTCGCCGGGCCAAGCCCGCCGACGACGCCAGTATGTGATTCAATGTGATCCAAATCAGCTCTAAAGCATGGATGCGACGCTCTCGAACCCCAGTGACCGGCACAGCCTGCGGACGGTTTCCTTCTGGTCGGGCCGCAAGGTTTGCACCAGCGGTCCGGCGGCCGCATAAAGCCGGCCGGGCGGCCACTCGTTCGGAGAAATCCGCGGCTCTTGCCCGTGCCGGATCAGCGCGATCTGCTGCCGGCCCATCTCCGCCAATGCCGCTTCGACCGACGGCCAAGCCCGCTCCTGGTCCGGCGAGAGCCTCAGACTGTATTTTATTCGAGCAATTTCCGCCGAAGTCAGCACTCCGCGGTAGTGGGAAGTCGGAAGTGCTGTATGAAGCTCCGGCACCACTGAACTTTTCCTGACCTCGACGACCGGCCGCGGTGGCGGCTCGGGCCGGGGGGCGGCGTCGTATGGCGTAAGGGCGGCGGTCTTATACCCGGCGGTGCGCGGCCCCTGCTTCGGTTCGGAACGTCCTTGTGACGATTTATTGAAATCCTCGGCGGCGCGCGGCGGATCGCCGGAGGAGCCGGACGCGCCGAGGCGCCCCGGAGCAACGGCCGCCCCCGACGTAGCCGCTGGAATCAGGGGTGCGGAATTGCCCGCAGGCGCAAACGGACTTGGCGCAAACGGATTTGGCGCAAACGGACTTGGGGACGTGGGCTGCACACTCATCAGCGCTGGTGTTGTCGCCGCCGGAAATCGATATTCGGATAGAAGCATCGGGGCGGGGGCAAATGTCTGCTGGGGAGCCGGGCTGTGGCTCAAAACCACATAGGCTCCGACCGCGACGAAGCAAAGGGACCCAGCGGCTGCCGAAACCGCGGCAATCAAGCGCCAATCCATGGTGCGCCACCGATCTGTTGATGCTCAACCATTTGTAGCAATTAACGGAGCATCGGTTCAACGCGCCTATTTTTTATGCGTTATACTACAGATAAAGGCCCGCGGCGTCATTTTTTCGGCGCCGCGGGGTTTATTCCTGGTCGGCATTTTCTTCGGCTGATCCTTCTTCGCCCGTAGCCCGCGGGACTTGATCCCCGCGGGTCCGTCTCATGGGCGAGGCGAAAGTATCTCCTCGACCTCGCCGGAAACGCTCGCGAACTGAACTCGCAACAAAATTCGCCTACTTGCCGCGGGTGAACACAACGAACCCCTCGCGGTTCGGCATCGTCACCTTCGGCAACGATTGCGCGTTCACGGTCTCGCTCTCCGGGATGACGCCGTTGAGGTTGAGCAAGTACGCAACCACGCCGTAGGCCTCGTCGCTGGTGAGGGACTTCGACTCGTTGAACGGCATTGCCCGCCGGATGTAGTCGAACAGGGTCGTGGCATAGGGCCAATAGCTGCCGACGGTCTTTATGGGCGGCTTGTCGCCGGGCAGCGAGCCCTGGCCGCCGACCAGGCGGTCGTTCGGGGTGCCGGCGCCCTTCTCGCCGTGGCAGGCTTGGCACTTCGCCGCGAATACGGCCTCGCCCTGCTTAACGGTGCCGCTGCCCGGCGGCAGTCCGGCGCCGTCGGGGCCGACACTGATGTCCCAGGCGGCAAGGTCTTCCGCCGAGATCGGCTTGCCGAGGTTGGGGCTCTGCTGGGCGAACGCGGGCGATGCGAGCGCGAAAAGAGCCGCCGGCGCGGCCGCGCGCAAGAACTTACGCATAGACATTTTTCACCTCGCCATTGCCATCTACCGCCCAGGCCTGGATCATGTTGTTGTGGTAGTTGCCGCGGTCGCCGCGCAACGCGACGAGTTGCTCGCGGCTCGGCTGAACGTATCCGGTCTCATCGGTCGAACGGCTCTGCAGTATCGCCGGGCCGCCGTCCCACTGCCAGGCCATGCGGAAGCGGGTCACGGCCTTGGGGAGCACCGGCTCCTGCAGCGCCGCGAGACCCCAGCTCTTGCCGCCATCCGCCGACACCTCGACCTTGGCGACCTTGCCGTATCCGGACCAGGCGAGACCCGAAATTTCGTAAAGGCCCGGCCCGCGCACCGTCAGCCCGGGGGACGGATGGGTGATCATCGACTTGCCCTCGAGTGGAAATACGAATTGCAGCGCTTTCCCGGACGGCAGCAGGATCGTGTACTTGGACGTCTCGTCCTTGGTCATGGTCGGGCCCGCGGTAAGCTTGATGCGCCGGAGCCACTTGACGTTCATATTGCCTTCGAAACCAGGCAGCAGCAGGCGCACCGGATAACCGTTCGCCGGCCGCACGCGCTCGCCGTTCTGGTAAAGACAGACCAAGGCGTCATCGAGCGCCTTCTCGATGGGGAAGGAGCGGCTCATGCCGGAGGCATCGGCGCCTTCCGCCAGCACCCACTTGGCGGCCGGGTCGATACCCGCCTCCTGCAGCAGCACCGAGAGCTTGACCCCGGTCCATTCGGAGCATGACAACAGGCCGTGAATCGCCTGTACGTTCGCCGCCGCTGGCTGTTTTGCGAACAGCGCGCCGCTGTTGCCGGCGCATTCCACGAAGGCGATCCGCGATTCCATCGGGTAGCGGCCGAGATCGTCGAGGGTGAATACGAGCGGGCGCTTCACCAGGCCGTGAATGATCACGCGATGGGTGTCCGGATTGATGTCTGGAATGCCGCTGTGGCT
>Ga0137390_10002260_pt1 | contig 15182 bp, 9 predicted proteins | sample 15con2h24AmetaG_FD_104937 | JGI IMG/M metagenome (GOLD analysis project Ga0137390, IMG submission 104937) | Vadose zone soil microbial communities from Angelo Coast Range Reserve, California, USA - 15con2h2.4A metaG | ecosystem: Environmental > Terrestrial > Soil > Vadose zone > Saprolite... | reverse complement strand
CGGTGGGGGGTTCGTGAAAGAAATGATTCCAGAGATAGTCACCTCCGATACGCTGCCTTATGCGGGGGTGGATCGCGTCGTTGACGCAACGAAGATGCCCTTTCCAGACAACAGCCTCAAGGCGATCTTCATGCTGAACGTGTTTCATCATATTCCCGACGTCTCTGCTTTCCTGAAAGAAGCGGCGCGATGTCTCAAGCCCGAGGGGCGATTGTTGATCGTCGATCAACATCCGGGGTGGATCGGCTGGCCAATCTATCGCTTTGTTCACCACGAGCCCTTCGACGCCAAGGCCGCGGATTGGCGATTTCAATCCACCGGGCCGTTGTCGGGAGCGAACGGGGCCCTTGCGTGGATCGTTTTCCGACGTGACCAGGACAAGTTCAAGGCGCTCTTTCCAACACTTGAGCTACTCAAGTACGAGCCGCACACCCCGCTGACCTACTGGCTCTCCGGAGGACTGAAGCGCTGGTCTTTGGTGCCCAAATGGGCGCTGGATTGGGTCCGCGCCGCGGACGGCTTGCTGCTCAAAGTCTCGACGGAATTCGGAGCATTCGTGGATATCGAAATCGTCAAGGGCGCGCGGCATTGAGCCTGCTTGCGATCGTCATCATCACGAGGAGAAACACCGTCACCACACTCCACCAGTACATTCTAAAATCGCAAGTCGTGGCGACGAAGAAGTAGGCGAGGACATAGACAAGACCGCTAAGCCCGATCAGCAGGGCAGCCACGCGGTCCCGAGCAGATCCGAGCCAGAATACGACCACCAAGCCGCTGAGCAGGACCAGGTACAACCATCCCCTGAAGAGCGGACCGTCCTTCACCGAGGAGAGGACGTTCATCGCCCAGCGGTTCAAGGCGGTGGGGGAAAACTTCAGATTGAGCGAGCTCGGTTCGATCCCATCCCAGAAAGGCAAGCAGACGGTGGGCCTACCGATTCCCATTTGGGATTCAAAGACTCTCGCGCGGTGTTTGATGTACGCACCCGGGTGTCGTGGGATGGTTGACCGCCATTTCGCCCACAAGCTCGAGAATCTGGCCGAATCCGAGACGAGCGGAAAGCGGCGGACGCTGCTGTCGCAACAGAACATGGGAACAATCTCGTTTGGGGTGTAGAGCAGCTTGAGGTCGGATACCTTTCGGGAACCCAGAGCCTCGATCAAATAGTCCGGCAGGTGCAAATCGCCTGTTTCGATCGAAACCGCGACCAGATCGTGGATCAGGATCTGTTGCAACGCCAGGGAAGACCCTGATCGCAAAAGGAGCCTGTTCGCGCCGGCCGAGGTAACGGCGAGGAAAATGACGAGGAAGCAGGCGCGCAGACCTGCCGACAAGCGCGGATCGCCTCCTTCGCGGTGAAAGAGGGAACGAGAAATGAGCGCCGCCCAGATTATCAATGGAACGGCGGCAACGATTGCGTTGTGCCTCGCCGTCAAGCCATACCACAGCGGGATCAGGGCGATCACCCAGGCGAGCCTCGAGTCTGTCCGCTCAGCCCGCAAGAGAAGCCCGCAGGCGAGCATGAACGAACAAGCCATGCCGACGTCCTTCCAGATCGTGGACAGAAGCGCGAACACCGGTGGGAAGAGACCGATGAGAAGAATCGCGGCTGCAGCCCAGGCTCGTTCAAACCCGAGGTGATAGACAAACAGGCTCAAACCAGCCCAAAACATGACGTTGTGCAGGACCAGCATGCCGGCTGGGCCCGGAACGACGCGGTCGATGACGCCCCAAAGGAAGCTCATCACCGGCGGGTGCCAATCGTTGAAGCGCATCGCGCGACCCTGCTGGAGCTGCCACACCGAATCGGGCGACATGTAGCCGGGAAAGAAGCTAGCTACAGTGAAAACAACGCCGAGGGCGGCGGCCAGTAAGCTCGCGAGTCGGGTTCCCACCGGCACTGTCCCCGAACGCTCGCGGGCGTCGCGGCCGATGGCTAACATGCGCACCTACGCTAGGTTCCTGGCTCCGCCCAGTCAAGAACTGAGTGGAGATCGCCTTGTTATGCGCGTGGCGCGCGAGGTTGCATAGGTTCATTCGCGGTGCTATCGGCTCGTCTCCTGTGGAGTCGAGCTATCAGTCCTTTACGAAAAAGGCCCTACGGTGAGCGCGCGCTGCGACGTAATCATTCCAGTCAAAGATTCTGTCTGGTGGGTGGAAAAGTGCCTCGCGGAGTTGTTCCGGTGCACCGATCCCGCGCTTCTGGGAAAGGTGTTGGTTATCAATGATCGCTCCTCACGAGAGTCATCGATAGCACTCGAGGAGATCTGTTCCCGCTTTCACTGCGCTGAGTTGCTGCAGAATGAAGGTCCCTCCGGTTTTGCCGGTGCGTGTAATTTCGCGGCCGCACGCTCCAGCGGGCCCAATCTGCTTTTCCTCAACACCGATTGCCTGCTCACCCCACGGACCATCGAAAAGCTCCTTCTCGCCTGCGAGGCTGACGATTCGATCGGAATGGCCTGCCCCGTTTCGAACAACTCCCCCGAGCTCACACTGCCGATGATCGCCGGACTCTCCTATCTTGAAATGAACGAGCTGCTCGAACGCATCAATCAGGGCAGGGCCTTGGCGGACGCTGTTTTCGATGCCTGCACGGTGGTGGGGAATTGCCTGCTGATAACACGCAAGTGCTGGGAGACCACTGGGCCCTTTGACCAGGGTTGGGGACTGGGATACGGGGAAGAAACCGATTATCAATTTCGTGCGATGCGTCTGGGATTTCGCGGGGTCGTGCTGGTCAATACCTACGTGTAACATTATGGAAACGCTTCGTTTCGTTACCAGACGGGACACGAGGAGCTTCAGAAACGGAACCTCGCGCTGTTTCATTCCAGGTGGGGACCGGATTTTATCGAGTACGGCCAGCGATGCAGCAAGCGCGACCCTATTCTGACAATCACCGACCGACTAAAAGACTTCAAGGAAGAACCGATCAGAGCAGACGTGCTCTTTGTGTTAGAGGGTATCTCCCAAACCATCGGCGGCGTGCACGTTGTAATTGAAATCTGCAATTATCTGATCCGGCATGGGATTAATGCGAAGTGCCTGATTCTGGGTGAGCTGGATCAATCAACGCTTCAGGGCTTCGCTGAGCCCATCCTTTTTGGCCTGTTGAGTGACAAGAGCGAGGCCAGCTTCCTGGCCGATCGTTCGATAGTGAGTCGAATGATCGTTGCTACTCTGTTCCGAACGACCGCCTCCGCATACCTGTCTGCCCGAATGCGGGGCGTGCCACTGGTAAGCTTTGTCCAAGGCTATGAGTTTCTGTTCGACAACGGCAGCGTTCGAGACAAGGTTGAACAGTCTTACTGGCTTCCCGATCGGCTGGTGACCACCTCGTCCTGGCTCGAGGCCGGCGTGAGATTGCGAACGCCCGAGAAGCCAGTGGCCGTTCTGCCACTCGGCGTAGAGCCATACCTTTTTCTTCCCCCCGCAGAGCAAACTCTCCGTGCCAAGGTCCGGATTGCGGTATTTCTGAGGCGCGAGCCAGAGAAGGGTCAGGCGATACTGCTTGATATGCTGGACCGTCTACTGCCTTATCGCGATGAGATTTCATTGACCGTGTTCTCAGGGGAGCAACCGATACCGCGCGGCTGGCTCAATGACAAAGACACGAGTGTTGTCCGGATTCCCGTTGACAAGGGTACCATCGCTCGCCATCTGCGGCGATGCGACATCCTGGTCGACGCGTCACTTCATGAAGGTTTTGGGCTGATTCCCCTCGAGGCAATGGCTTGCGGTGCAGCGGTGATTGCTTCCGATTCCGGGGGAATCAACGACTTTCTGAGAGACCGGTACAATGGCCTTATCGTCAAGGAGGTCAACAAAGCGGAGCGATTCGTGGCTGAGATCATCAGGCTGGTCCACGATCGCCGACTGCTTTCGGCTCTTCGGGCCGAGGCCCTCAATACTGCGCGCCACTACTCGGCTTCACTCTGCTACGAAGGATATGCGGAATACTTCGAGCGTGGCCTTGCGACGGCAAAGGAATGGACGACCGAGGCGCCAATCGTCGATTGGGTGGCGGGTGACCCTGGGATCAGCGTGGTGCAAGATCTCCTTCCCAACGAGGAGCAGTCCTATATTCTCAGACCCAGGCGACGGCACGCGTCCCTGACCATCCCAGGGTACGGCCTCCCGACAGGGACCGAGCCAGTCCTGAGGCTTGAGATCTTCAGCTCGGAACCGCAAGTCGTAACCATTCCCCTTCGCTCCCAAACGGGTTCAGTTTCTCCAGATCTTTCGGCCTATCTTCGCTCCACTGCGCGCGCGGTCAGACAGTTCGCAAGCCTTCGAGGAAGCTCGATCGAGCGGTTGTTGCAGAGTCTGCCTTCTCTTGGAGACCCGGAACAGCCCTTGGATTTCGAATTGGCAAACGGGTGGAATGAGGTCCTGATCGAGCTTCCTCCACGAGGGCCGGGAGAGCCTTTGAGCTTGGTGTTTGGAGGAAGCAACGAGACACTCCTGAGCTCGCTACAAATTCGTGGGGTGGACCCTTCGAGTGAAGCGGTTTCCCTCAAGGAGAGGTTTGATGCCAGCGAGACGCTGGGCTGGACCCTGGGGCCGTCGACGAGGACAGAGTTGCTCGCAAAGGGAATGGATCTCCTGCGATGTCCAGCAGGACTCTTCCGAGCGTTTGGCCACAGCCCGAGCCTGCTTCTGCCGGAAGTACCCTGGCCCCCGGGTGGAACGACGATTGGCTGGATTGATTTCTCGGTACCGGAAGACACGATCGCTCAATTGTTTTATCGGAGCGGGCCGCTGACGGAGTATTCCCAGGAAGCAAGCCTACCGCAATTTGTAAAGCGCGGGCGTAACCTCTTCGCTGTGAACTTGACGGCAAACCTGACAGGTCGTCTTCGATTTGATCTGGGAAGGGTGAAAGGCGACTACGAGATACACGCGCTTCGGCTCTACTCGCGGCGACCCTCCACCGAAGCGCGAACGTTGATCGCTCGAAGTGCCTGAGGGTGGCGATGACCGTGTATGAGCCGTCAGTCGGAGGGTTGCGCGCTGAGATCGAGCGCGCGTTGCGCTGCTTTCGGTGCAAGGGTCTGCTCGGGTGGCGAAGCAATGAGCTCGTCTGTGCCGCGTGCGCTTCGCGCTTCGCAGCGGTGGGAAGGGTGATCGAGCACACGCCTGTGTCCCCAGCGGACAAGGCAGCCAAGGCGAGACCCGGCGACCCAGGGTCGTACGGTGCCTGGTTTCGGGAAGGGGCTGCCTCATACGAGGAGACCCACAACCTCACCGCGACGTACTCGGATTGGATTGCCGCCAGAGCGAAGACGAGGCTCGCCCGCCATTCGCAGCTTCCGGCGCGACTGGCCCTGGAGATCGGCTGCGGCACCGGCGTGCACACGCGAGGGTGGCTCCATCAAGAGATGGCCCAGTTCATTCTCGCCACCGACATCTCCCCGGAGATGTTGGTCGAGGCCGTCAAGGGTACGCCATCGGATCGGGTGGCTTTCTTCGTCTGCGACGTCCACGATCTCAACCTCGCGAACGAAAGTGTGGACGTCGTCGCGGGGGGCTCGATCCTGCACCACCTTCTCGATGTGCGCCTCTGCCTGCGCGAGATTGTGCGCGTGCTGAAGCCCGGAGGCTGCGCCCTCTTCATGGAACCCTTCTATGCCGGCAACCGGATGCTTGGTTTCATGATGCGCTTCCTACTGGGGGAGATGCGCCGTCACGGGCGCCATAGGCCATCCAGGCTGGCTGCGTTCGACGCCCTGGTGGATTCCTGGATGGGCAACATCGAGTACCGGCACCAGCATCGAACCGCTCCGGAGAAGCTCGAGACCTACGATGACAAGCACCTCTTCATCCGCGACGATCTCCGGCGCATCGGCCGCGACACCGGATTCCGTGAGGTGGAGATCGCGTCGGTGTACGAAGATTTTTCGCCGGAACGCGAAAACGTGATGCGCGATATTGCACTCGACATCCTCGCGAGCCTGGCCAAGGAAGGGAAGATCCCTCCGCTCGAAACCGACCCGGCGGCTGTCGATGCGCTATCAGCCGTTTCCCGCACCTATGCCGAATTCTTCCTCGCCGAGCACAGTCCGTCGCAGTTCTGCGTCTTCGTCAAATAGACGCGAGAGCGCAATCTGCCAGGAGAAGTTCTTGATCTCGCAGCCGCAGCTGTAGAGCCTACGCGACCCGCGACCCTTTACTCAACTGTCCAACCCAATCCCTGCTCAGCCAGGTGAAGTAGATCAAAATGCCCAGGTGGACCAGAACATAGGCAGCACTCAGCGCTGCAAAGCTGGCGTCGTTCTTCATGAATTCCGGCTTGTACTGCATCATCCAGTACGTCATTGCTCTGAGAGTGATCCCCGGGTTCCAGAAGAACCGCTCGATGATCAACCAGAGCCCGCCAATACTCGAAAAGAATAAGAAGAGCAGAAAGCCGGTGGCAACCAGATAGGCGCACGCGACGACCAGCAAGTGTCGGGCTCTAGAGGTGCTTAGCGACAAGAGCATGCCCAGGCACAGGTAAACCATCGGAAGGGCAAACAGAATATGCCGGCCTTGGATGACCAGGCCGTATTTGGGAGCAACAACGTACTGATAGACAAACGTGCCCACGACGAGGGCAACAAACGTGAGGAATAGGAGCAGGGAGGGCTTTAGATCGGGATCGTCATCGCGCTTCGCCACCGCCCTCGCCAGATATGCAAGTGAGCCGATCAGAAAGACGACAAGGAGCGCTATGAACAGGACATATGAAAGCGTAGGGAAATTGATTTCGAACCAGGCAAATTGACCGAGCGAGTTCCTTGCCATGTTCCACCCGAGCCAGCCGAAAATTACCCCCAGGTACTGTGACAAAGTGAGCCTACCGGGAGTACCGCCATAGAGGCAATATTGTCCAATCCACTTTGGCAACCAAAGGTAGAGCGCAAAACATGTCACCAACCCGGGCAACAGCCTCAGTGCTGGTCCAAACCGTCTAGAGACTGCCAGCAGGCCAGCGAGAATTGGGTAGGTGACCAGGACCAACAAGAATCCGGACGCCTTGCTCAGGGTGAGACAGAGACCCGAGACGGCGATAATCCAGATCGGAGCTCGCCGGTCCGGGTGCTTCAGCAGCCGGATAGCGCCCAGCAACAACAGCAAGGCAAACGGCAGAAGGCCATTGTCATCGTTGACTGGTATCCAATCAGACTCACTCCGAAGCGTCTCAGTACTCCCACCGCCTTGCCCGTGACCCAGTAATACAGCGGAGGGTACCGATAGGTTTGGTAAGGCTGGTTGGAATACCGGCTAGGGGGGCTCTCGTCATCGAACTGGGATCGGTGGAGGTTTGCCTTTTCATTCACTCCCTAGCGCGAGTGCTCCAGGTACGTCGGCTTCCGGTCCAGCTGCCAGATGATCCCCTTTTGCTGGTACCAGTCCTCGTTGAAGTCATAGGATGCTGCCACATCATTCCAGGTTGTCGGGCCGCTCAGGCGATAAAAGGCGAGGCCATGTCTATCCATCTGAGACGCCATCTGGATATGTGCGACTTCGTCGGGGGCCTGGAACAGAGGATTGACCAGCGACCAGGTCAGTTGTCTCGCGATGACGAAAATGGCAAGGCCGAGGAACAGGAGCCGCCTGCCAGCGAATTGCGGAGTCTGCCGCGGTTGGACGAGCATGCCTGGTCTGCTCAGGCCTAAGAGACGGCGGTCATCTCAGAATCGCGGAGGGTCGGCCTTCATCCGGTTTCCGGTGCGTGCCGAGCGTCAACCCTTTTTCCTGGTCGAGCCGACGAAGAGCGCCAACAGCCTCCGCGCTCCCACGTGCAGGATCGCAAATTGGTTCTTGAAGGTATCGTTCATCTTGTCCACAACGACGTGTCGTAGCGGAGGTTCCTGGGCGGTGAAGACGTGTTCTGCCGTCGAATACTTCGCCCGCAGGGCCTGGAGGAGCTCGCGCTCCTTGGCCAGGGCGAGCAGCGCGTCATCCCTAGAGATCCGGAGCTCCTGCACCTCATCTCTGAGGGCAGCACATTCCAGGCAGGGCGAACTTGATTCTTTGCCGCTCGGGGCCGACGGAGCAGTATCCGCGGGTGTCGTTCCTTCCGATCGCGGGGTCGGCGACCTGCTTACGACCGCCCCAGGATCGGAGTGCTTCGGCGTTCGAGGTTGCAACGTCATCGAATTGGGCGAATTCTGATTCAAGCCTTCGGTCCCACCTTCCATACGAGCAATCACTGCTATAAGTGACCCGGGCGAGGTGAGTCAACAGCCCGGGTTGCTGGAACACCATGGTCACGGCGGCTACCGAAGCGCTCTAGCAGAAGTCGTGGATCAGCGCGCTGGCTATGGAGGTGCGCGCGACGGAATGGGTCGGGTGGCGGAGCCGGGTTGGGCCGCCCAGAAGCTCCCCATCGAGACCGGGAAACCGGCCAAACGCTCCTATTCGGACCTGACCCAAGCTGGTCTAGGCGGAAAGTGTCTGGCAAGCTGTCTCCTGGAACGATGACCTTCGTAAACTTAGAAAAGGTATGAAGATCCGCAATTCCAGACACGCCTACCTGGTGGCCCTGATTGTCTGCTGGATTGCTTCCCGCTGGTTTTACCTTTCTTATCTGGGTGTTCGCTTCGACGGCAGTCCATTGAGGTGGTATCTGCAATTTATCGATCCAGCCCTGCTTAAGACGGCACTTTGGCAGAGCACCTTCTATCTGAACAGCCAGCCTCCGGGTTTCAATCTATTCCTCGGCGTTATGCTGCAATCGTTCGGCAGCCATGTCGACGGGGCATTTCAGGTCGTCTACTACGGATTCGGGCTTGGCTTGGCGGTCGTCCTCTTTTCGCTTTTGCTGCGCTTGGGCATTTTCCCGGCGCTTGCGTTTTTGACAACTGCGTTTTTCTGCGTGAGTCCGATCACGATTCTCTACGAGAACTGGCTGTTTTATACGTACCCTCTCACATTCCTGCTCGTTCTTTCGGCGCTATTTCTGCACCGCTACGTCGTCAGCAAGCGAACTGCAGATGCTGCCCTATTCTTTTCAACTCTGGCAGTCATTGTTCTAACTCGCGGCGTTTTCCATCCGGCGTGGCTCGCTCTGGTCCTTTTGGCCCTCTGGTTAGTCTGCAAAGGAAGTCGCCGCCAACTCATCCTTGCCGCTGCGCTGCCGTGTCTTTTGGTAGTCGCCCTTTACTGCAAGAACTATCTGGTCTTTGGGACCATGCTTTCAGGAGAGGTTTACCAGAAGACCAACTTCGGGATGATGGTCTTCGACAACCTATCTGAGCCCGTCAAGCGGCAACTGATTACCGCAGGTAAGGTGACTGAGTTGGCCGCTACCAGTCCCTACAACTGGCCGGGCGACCGTCGGTATCGTGAGCTTCTACCTCCGATCAAACAGTGGGGTATCCCCGTCTTGGATCAGGAGATCAAGTCGACTGGTTTTCCGAATTGGCAGTCGCAGCTGATCACCGAGCTCGCACGAGTCTATTATCGAGACGCGAAGGTTGCGGCGCGACAAGACTCCGCGGCTTACTTCCGTGCCGTGGTCGATAATCTGCGGAAATATTTCTTGCCGGCGGACCAGACGTGGCCGTTCTATGCCGGCGAAAAACCCTTCACCTCGGACGCAAATGCCACGAAAGTGCGCAAACTCCTGCGCGCTCGGGACCTTTTATTCGCTGGGCAGCCGCTGCTCGCGGGCTCCCCGGGGGGAGTACCGTGGCTCAATTACATCGCATTTCCAATGTGTTTCCTGTTCGGGTGTCGCTGGGTTCGCCTCTGGGTGCTGCATCGCAAGGGCAATCGGGATCGTTCGGAAAACGCGACTGCCGCCGTCATCCTTTTCATGCTCTACAACATTGCCTATGTCGCGGCGGTGACGATCCTATTCTCGGTCGCGGACCATAGCCGCTACCGGTTCAAGGTCTCCCCGTTCTACGCGGTGCTCTTCAGCCTCTTCGTCGCCTCGGTGGTGCAATGGGCCGTGAAGCGGCGTCTAGCGCGCACAACGCTGATAAGTGTTAAGGATTCATGATCACTGCGGCACTCGGCTGCGATGGGGCTGCTCCGGTCATGTTCAAGCTCCGCGCGTTTGAATACGGATGGGGGGGCTTTGGACGCATGTTGCCGCCGATCCGGCTCACCCGGCCGTTCATCCGCTCGAAATGCGTGGCGTCCAGGCAGTTGCGGGATGATGCTCCTCCCAGACGCATGCTTCACCCTTTGAAAAAAGACAGGGAGGCGGGGAGTGTGGGCGCCGCGTCCAGTGAATCGGTTCACCCCGACCTCGGCCGGATCGGCGAAAGTCGGGGGCGTACACTCCTGTTCGTGCTGCATACCTCTCCCTTCTCCCCGCACGGTGGCGCCGAGTTCCACGTGCGCGATCTGGTCGAAGCACTCGCCCTGGACCGAGTAGTCGTCGCCTATCCTGCCGGTCGGGAGTTGGTCGCTGCAGAAGTCTTTCGCGGGGACGTGAAGGCGCCCGTCTTCTACAGTTTCGCCTTGAGTAGGTCGCCCGACCTCGTCTGCATCGATAATCCAGAAATCACCAGGCTGGTCCAGCACTGGATCGAGCTATTTGGTATTTCCGGTTGCCATATTCATCATCTGAAGTCTTTGCCCATTTCACTGGGGCGCGTGCTGTCTCAGGCTAACATTCCATACCTCTACAGCAGCCACGACTACTACGCAGTGTGCCCAAACTGGAATCTGTTCGATTACGACCTCGATCGTGGCTGTGAATGCAGATGGGAAGAGAAGTTGAACGCTGGATGTCTACCGGCCTTTACCCATCGGGTAGGACCACTTTCTTCAATGGATTTGACAGCGTTGAGGTACGCACATCGGCAGGCCTTCCGGGAATTCATTTCATCCGCAGCCGCGGTGGTGTTTCCCTCGGAAGCGGCACGTCGCAGGGTGCTGGAAGCGATACCCGTGGAGCAGGGCAGAACCCAAGTGGTGGAGCATGGGACCGACATCCGCCTGCGTGCGGAACGCTTACCGCCGGGGACGAACTTACGGGTTGCCGCGGTGGGCGGTGTCGCAGGCCCGCTGAAGGGAAACCGCAATTACCGCGAACTGGTGCTCAGGACGCGCGACCTTCCCGTGGAGTGGCATTTCTTTGGCGCGGACAAGCTGCCGGGGCTGGAGGAAAAGCGCTTTGATCCCCGAAAGGTTCGATTTCATGAGCGATATCGACGCGATCAGATCGCTGACTTACTCGCGGGGCAAGGGATTGATCTTTGCGTCATCCTGCCGAGCTCGGACGAAACGTTTTCCTACGTTCTGTCCGAAGCCTGGGCGGCGGGCATTCCAGTGCTCGTCAACGGGAAAGGGGCCTTATCGGAAAGAGTGAACAATGTTGGGGCAGGTGTGGTCGTCAACAGCATTGACCAGGCATTTCAGTGGCTGCAGAGGTTCTGCAGCGACCGCGCGGATATCCAAGCCCTCGCCGAGAAAGCGCGCGCGGTCAGCCAGCCCTCGAATGCCCAGAACGCGGAAGTCTATTTGCGGCTGTATCGAACCACCGATGCTCTAGGAGCCGAGACGAAGCGGGAGCCTTTGAAGGAAGGAGAGCTTCTGGAGCTGGTAGCGCGAAAGGTTGCAGTCGATCCCGGCCTCCCCGCCCATGAAGCGGCGCCCGAATATCAAAGCAGCGGCTGGTATCCAAACTTCCTTGCTATCAAGCGGTACATCCCCTCCCCGGCTCGACAAGTGGTCAGGAAGGTTCTTCTCATCGGTGAACGGATCAGGCGCAATCGAAAACAAACGGTCATCAACTTTCAGCATCGACTGCAAGACCTAAGAGTCCTTCGCCGTCGTCGTCGAACGGTCGCTTTCGAATCTACGAGCGCAAATCCGAGAGTGGTTTTCGAGGTCAAGCCTTTCCGACCAGAGGCAGTGCGACGGATGCAGTTTGAGCTGCGGCTGAGGTCGAGCTCCCATTCGATTGCCAGGCTGCTCTGGGTGCACTCTTTCGACGAGCCGTTTTCCGTGAAAAAATCGGTGATGATCGAGCTGAAAAACGACGGGAAGTGGCATCGTTATCTGGTGGACATCGAGGACGACTTGAAAGCCAGTTGGGAACGCGGAACGGAGATCGCGAGGCTGTGTTTCGAACCGGTGAACGAGCGCGCCAGATTCGAAGTCAAGCCGCTGACCTTGGGCAATTTCCTCCTCCGGTTCTGATATGAGGGGACCCAGTCTGTTGCTGAACGACTCGAAAGGTGTGGTGGATGCAGTTCGCCGTTGACATCGTCATCCCGATCTACAACGCGCGCGAGCTGACCAGGCGGTGCATCGAGTCTGTCTTGAAACACGTCACCGGCGACTGGCGCTTGATCCTGGTCGACGATGCAAGTACGGATCCGGGCGTCCTGCAGGACCTCGATCGGTTCGCCGTCAGGGACCAGCGGGTCCGGGTGCTCAGGAACACCAGCAACCTGGGATTCGTCAAGACGGCCAATCGGGGAATGCAAGAAAGGCGTGGCGATCTCCTCCTCCTGAACAGCGACACCGAGGTGTTCTCCGGCTTTCGTGATCGACTTCATGCCTGCGCACACGCGGACCCGACCACCGGCGTAGTCTCGCCGCTTTCCAACAATGCGACGATTTGTAGCGTGCCCGAGATGGGAAAGGCCAATCCCATTCCAGAAGGATTTACTCCCGAGTCATTCGCGGAATTGGTGGCCGCCGCCTCTCAGCGGCGCCGTCCGGAGCTCGTCACCGCGGTTGGATTCTGCATGTACGTCAAAGCAGAGCTCTTCGAGCGAATAGGCTATTTCGATGAGAGCTACGGACGTGGATTTGGCGAGGAAAACGATTTCTGCGAGCGCGCCAAGAAGGCGGGTTTCAAGATTCGGCTGTGCGACGACGTCTTTGTGCTTCACCAGGGCAAGGCGTCGTTCGGAGATGAAGGAAATTGGCTCGAATCCACCAATGCGCGGCTGCTCGAAGCCAAGCAGCCCGGCTACCATGCAGCGGTGGCCCGATTCTTCGAGGAGAACCCGCTTGCGCCTATACAGCGCGAGCTCCGGTTTCAGATCGAACGACTGGGCAAAGGGCGAGGAACGGCCTTCCTCTACGTGCTTCACGCGTCGCCGTTCGCCGACCAGGCTGCGGGCGTCGAGCTGCATGTCAGAGACTTGCTCCGGGCGCTCGCGCTTCCTCGCGCTGTCGTGGCTTTCCCCAGCGGCCGGGAGCTGGTCTTCGCCGAAGTGCTAGAGGGTGATGTCGAACACCCCATCCTCTATCGCTTCCCGCTCGACCAGCCGGTCCAACTGTTCTCCATAGAGGAGAGCCAGATCATCGAAGTGATGGAGCGCGCGCTCACCCTCTTAGGCATCACCGCGGTCCATGTGCACCACCTGCTCCGCTGGCCGCTGACGATCCTCAAGGCCTTCAAGCGCGCGGGGCTGAAGATCATCTACACCTCCCACGACTATTACTGCGTTTGCCCCAGCTGGAACCTCTTTGATTTCGAGACGCGGTCTTCCTGCCAGTGTCTTCGAACCGATCCGGCCAGCGCGGGTTGTCTACCCGCTCTGCTGTCCGAGATGAGCATGGTCGCGGACATCGACCCGGGCGTCCTCCGCGAGCGGCACCGCGCAACCTGGCTGGAGCTTTTGAAGATGAACGACCTGTGGATTTTTCCCTCGAATGCCGCGCGCGAAGTCGTAGCAAGGCATCTTCCGATAGATCGATCGCATACCCGGATCATCGAGCACGGATCCGATCTGGTTTGCACAGTCGATCGGCGAGCACCTGGGTTCAACCTGCGGCTGGCGGTCGTCGGCGACGTCGCGAACTGGATCAAGGGCGCTGACAATTACGTGGAGATTGTTCGCAGGACTTCCGGGCTTCCGCTGGAGTGGCACTTCTTCGGAATGACCGGGATCTTTGGGTTCGAGGAACGGGTGCGGGTCACTACCTCTTCTCGCGTGGAGTTCCATGGCCGGTACGACCGGATAGAGATCGTCAACCACCTTGCCCGCACCGGAATTGATCTGTGCGTCATCCTTTCCAAGGTAGATGAGACCTTTTCATTCGTTTTGTCAGAGGCGCTGATCGCCGGCGTTCCAGTTCTCTCTCTGAATAAGGGATCGCTGCCGGAACGGCTTCTTGAGCAGGGAGTTGGCGTCTGCGTGGAAGATGTCGCCGAGGCGGCAAGGTGGATCGCCAAGGCTTGTAACGACAAAACAAACCTCGGCCTGCTCGCCGCCAGGGTTCGCCAGCTCAAACATCGCTCCGTTTCAGACAGCGCGGCGGCGCATCGACAAATATACGAGAGCCTTGGAGCGCTCTCGAGTTCCTCGCGTCCGCTGCCGGCGACGTTGCGCGAGCTGTACTCGCTCAGCGATCAATCGCCGACCCGCGAACCCGCCGCGCCGACCCCAGACGCGGCGCCCGAATATCAGTCCAGCGCGTGGTATCCAGCATTCCTCCGGTTCAAGCCCTTTGTTCCGAAGGCAATCCGGGCACTGGGTCGCAAAGCGCTGCTTCGCCTCGAAAAGCGATTTCACTGACGCGCCGCCTCAGGGTCGCCAGTGAAACGTGATCCCCAATCAAACCGCTTGCTTCAACCTATCGAACAAGCTCAATAACCGGGAAGGGCTGGGTTTCGCCTCACCCCTCAGCCCGGGCTTGACCGGAGCAATACCTGTTTTGACAAAATTCCAGAACATGCTGCGCTGAAACAGCGAAACCGTCGCTGGCTGTGCGATGATCTCTTGATAGAGTTCCGCGGTCTTGCGCGCCGTCTCCTTCCAGGTGAGCCGCTTCACTTGTTTGTTCCCGGCTCGAATGAGCGATCGGCGAACGTTCGGCGAGCCGGCCACCTTGGCCATCAGTTGAGCGATCTCCTCCGGCGAAAAATCCTTGATGTACAGGGCAGCGTCGCCGGCTACTTCGGGTATCGAAGCCCGACTTGAGCAGATGAGCGGAGCTCCCACCGCCATCGCCTCCAGGACGGGGAGGCCGAAGCCCTCGTACGCGGAAGGAAAGAGAAAGGCGATCGCCTCTTGCTGCAAGGCGTGCACCTCGGGGGCATCGAGAGCTCCCAGATAGCTCACCCCGGTTGGCCAGGCCTCGTCGCGATCGTAAATCGACCCCAACGAACGAGAGGGCGCTCCGGCCAGAATCAAGCGCGGTGCCTCCGCCTCACTCGCGAATCGACTCCGGAAGACCGCATAACCGGTCAAGAGGAGCTTGAGATTCTTGTG
>Ga0137390_10002256_pt1 | contig 15195 bp, 17 predicted proteins | sample 15con2h24AmetaG_FD_104937 | JGI IMG/M metagenome (GOLD analysis project Ga0137390, IMG submission 104937) | Vadose zone soil microbial communities from Angelo Coast Range Reserve, California, USA - 15con2h2.4A metaG | ecosystem: Environmental > Terrestrial > Soil > Vadose zone > Saprolite... | reverse complement strand
GCGCGCGCGTTGCAAGCGCAATTGCGGCGAGCGGATGACTGGCGAGTCCATGCGCGAGTTCAGCGATGATGTGCGCGGTCGCGGGCGCGATGAGGAGGAGGTCGGCGCGATCCGCCAACTCAATGTGACCGGGGCGCCAGTTTTCTTTTTCGTCGTAGAAGCTGGTTGTAACCGGATTTTTGGAAAGCGTTTGTAACGTGAGCGGCGTGATGAATTCCGTCGCGTCGTTTGTCATGACGACAAAAACTTCGTGACCTTGTTTTACGAGCAGACTGGCCAACTCGGCCGATTTGTAAGCGGCAATCGATCCGGTCACGCCGAGCACGATCGATTTCGCGTGGGATTGCGGGCGCAATATTTTCCGCGCGGCTGGTTTCTCGCTTTTCCGTTTCGAATTTCCGTCCATGTTTTTCCTCAATTTAAAACGAGCCGCCGGCTCAAAATGCGTTCCGCGCCCATGATGTGACGGAATTTGAGCAAATCCTCTTCCACAGATTTGCTGATGATGGTGTAGCGGTAATCGCGCCAAAGTTCCATTTCACGGGCCGCATTGACAAGCCGCAGCTCAATCTGTTCGGGGGTTTCCGTGCGGCGTTTCGTTAGGCGGCGACGCAATTCATCGAGATCGGGCGGCATGATGAAAACATCGGTGAGCGCCTGGCGAATAAAAGCGTCATCGTAATTGCGAATCGCGGCCGCGCCTTGCGTGTCGATATCGATTAAAACATCGATGCCGTTTTGCAAGTTCGTCAGAATCGGTTTGCGCAGCGTTCCGTAATAATCGCCGTGCACGTTGGCGTATTCGAGAAACTCTCGCGCTTCGACGCGCGCACGAAATTCCTCCTGAGAAATAAAATCATAATCGTCGCCTGCAATCTCACCGGCGCGCGGCGGCCGCGTCGTGCAGGAAACGGAATAAATAAAATCCGGCGTCTGTCGGAGCGCGGCACAGAGGGTGGTTTTGCCCGCGCCCGATGGCGCGGAGATAACGAATAAAATTCCGTAGCGCGTGAACTGCTTACTCAAGGTTCTGAATTTGTTCGCGGGTCGAAGTGGCATGGGCTTCTCGCCCATGTGCCCATCGGCAAGATGCCGATGCCACGTTGGAGCCCGATCGCGGCGCCATGTGCGAAATCACTTTCATTCAAGATTTTGGATTTGTTCGCGGATCTTTTCCAGTTCGGCTTTGCAAATCACGACATGTTGCGAAATCGCGGCGTCGTTTGCTTTCGCGCCGAGCGTGTTCAGTTCGCGAAAAATCTCCTGGGTGATGAACTCGAGCGTGCGACCAACCGGCTCATTTTTGCGCAGGTGATGCGCGAACTGCGCAAGGTGACTTTCGAGTCGCGTCAATTCCTCGGAAATGTCGGAGCGATCGGCGAAGAACGAAACTTCCTTCAGCAAACGGTCGTCGTCGACCGCAAGGTTCAGCCCGGCTTTGTTGATCCGCTCGAACAGCGCGTCGCGGTATTTTTTTACGACATTGGGATGCAACGCGCGCACCTCTTTCAATTCTTTGCGCAAAGTTTTCAAGCGATGGATCAAATCTTTCGCGAGATGTTTGCCCTCCCGCTCGCGCATCTTGATTAACTCGGCGAGGGCGAGGTTGAGGGCGCGCTCCACAACCGGCCAGACTTCGGCCGCGCTTACATTTTCCTCGGGCAACCGCATCACACCGGGCGCCTGCAGGATCGTGCCAATGGTGATTTCGCCCGGTGCGTTCAATTCCTTTTGCAGCGCGCGCATCGCATCGTGATAGGAACGCGCCAGGGCGGTATCGAGCGCGAGGCCGCGCGTACCGTTTGCGCCGTCGTGTAAGGCGACGACGACATTGGTGCGGCCGCGCGAAATTTTCTGGTTGATTGTCTGACGAATGCGCGGCTCGAGCTCAGCCAGGTCGCGCGGCAGATTGACGACGATGTCGCTCTGCTTCCGGTTCACCGAGTTCAGCTCGACACTGAACTTGGCGTCGCCGTGGTCTGCTTCGCCGCGGCCGTAGCCGGTCATGCTTCTCATCGCACTGAAGGTTTAGGAAAGAGTGGCGAAATAACAAATAGAAACCATCGCGGAGAGCTTTACTTTAGTCGTTAGGGGTGCGCCAAGGGGAAGATTGGTTCGAATAGCGGGCAAGGTCTGTTTCGAACATATTAGCCAGACTCGTGTTGCCTTGCGAGTTGGCTAATTCCAATCCGTGGCGAGCTGTCTCGGTTGCTTCCTGAAAATCTGCTAGTCTCAGCATAAGCCGCCGCGAGAGTCCGCAAGATTTTTGGATTATCCCTGCCCGAAAGTTGCTCGGCGCGCTCTACGAGATTCAGCGCCTTAGGACCGTCGCGTATGGACTTATCCGAAGCAGTCGCCAAGATCGACGCCAGATTGTTGCGCATCGATCTTGTCGGGTTGGATGCGCAGCGCTTCCTGCCAGTGCGCGATCGCGTCTTTTGCCTTTCCCTTTTGCGAAAGAGCGACCCCGAGATTGTTGTGCGCTTCTGGATTGTCGGGAGAAAGCTTGAGCGTCTCTTCGTATTGATTTAACGCCTGCTCGATCTCTCCCTTCTGCACATAACGATTTCCCAGGTTGTAATGGGCCTCGGAATAGTTCGGCCGGTCCTCAATTGTTTTCCGATATTGCGCAATGGCCTGATCCAAATCCCCTTTCCGAAGAAGCGCCGAAGACGATCCAGGTAAGTGCGATCAGTCCAACGCAGATCGCAGCGATTGTTTGCTAGTCACCCGACTGGCTTGAATTCCGTTCGGCACGGTCCCGTTTCACCGTCGTCGCGATATCACGAAACGTCGCCTAATAAGAAATTCCGGCCGGAAACTTTCGCCCATCGATATTTGATCGCCGTCTTAAGACAACCGAAGCCGTAGCGCACACTCGCCCTAAAACTGGTCGATGAGGCTTCCGGAAAATATTTTGCCGGACAAGTCACTTCGCCGATCGGATATCCGAGCCAGAGGATTTGCGCGAGAAGCTGATTGTCGAAAACAAAATCGTCGGAGTTCGATTCGAACGGGAGCTGTTCCAGAAGTTCGCGGGAAAAAGTGCGGTAGCCGGTGTGGTATTCGGATAGTTTCGCGCCGAGCAGAAAATTTTCGATCAATGTCAGGAGTCGATTCGCAATGTATTTCCACCAAGGCATGCCGCCACGCAACGCGGCGCCGCCAAGAATGCGCGAGCCGAGTACGCAAGGATAAAGTCCACTCGACACCATCGACGCCATCGCTGGAATCAACTTCGGCGTGTATTGATAATCGGGGTGAATCATGATGACGATGTCCGCGCCCGCCGCAAGCGCGAGACGGTAGCAAGTTTTTTGGTTCGCGCCGTAGCCGCGATTTACGGGATGAACTTCCACTTGAACGTGGTCGAGCGAACGCGCGAGAGCCGCGGTGTTGTCCTGACTCGCGTCGTCGACCAAAATCACGCAATCGACAATTCCGTGCGCCATCACTTCACCGTAAGTTTGGCGCAAAGTACGCGCCGCGTTATAAGCGGGCATAACGACGACAATTTTTTTGGTATTCAACATTCTTTGAGAAGTTGCTTAAGTGCGCGCCGATGCGGCGAAGGAATCGCGATCGCATGCAGATCGCGCACGTGAAACCAGCGTTGCGATTTGCTCGCGCGCGTTCCGTTCGATGTCGCGAAGAGTGCGAGCGTGACGCGATGATGGGTGAACGAGAATTGGGAGACATGCAGAGGTTTCTTATTCCTCGCTGAAGTAAACAATCGCGGAAGCATCCACATTCCGCGCCAGCGCTCGGTCGATTTCTCGAGCAGGATCCGTCCGCGTGAGAAAAGAAAACTGTGATTTTCCCTCAGATGGAGAAGCGGCGGCGCAGCTTTTTTGATGGGCAGCAAATGTGGATCGATCGCGCAACAAAAGTTTCTAATTGGACAAAGATTGCATCGCGGATTTCGCGCGGCGCAAATCGTCGCACCGAGATCCATGAGTGCGGAATTGTGTTCGCGAGCGTGGTGCTGCGGCAAAAGCTGCGCGGCGTTTTTCCAAAGCGCCTGACGTCCAGCGCTGGTGTCGATAGCAATTTGGAAGTTAAAGAGCCGCGCGATCACACGCGCGACGTTTGTTTCGACAATCGGCACCGCTTGATCGAACGCGAAGCTTGCAATCGCGTTTGCGGTGTAGCGCCCGACACCGGGAAGCTGTTGGAGTTCCTCAATAGTTTGTGGCAGCGAGCCACGAAAGTTTCTGCCGATAATTTTTGCGGCCGCGTGAAGATTGCGCGCTCGTGAATAATAGCCAAGCCCTTGCCACGCGCGCAGAACCTCATCTTCGGTGGCGCGCGCGACGCTTTCGAAATCGGGGAATCGCCGCAGCCATCGTTCGAAGTAGGCAAGAACGGTTGCGACTTGTGTTTGTTGGAGCATGAACTCCGAAACCAGGGTTGCGTACGGATCGCGCGTTTTCCGCCACGGGAGGTCGCGACCATTCTTTCGGTACCAGGCGCGAAGTGCGGCGCGAAATTCAACAGCATCAAAAGGAAGTTTCGCTTCGTCCATTATGTCGGGCTAAAAATCCAACGTGAACGTTTTCACTGCGCCGCTCAACCTGGATCAAGTTAGCGAGCTGCGCGCTTTACTCGATCAACTCGGTTTCGTTTTTGCGCCGAAGCCGTACACGATTTTTTTTGCGCAGAAAAATAAGTTAAGCGTCGCGGTTTACGAGAAAGGGCCGAAAGTTCTCATGCAGGGAAAAGGTGTCGAAGAATTCGTGCAATTCGAGCTGGAGCCGAAAATTTTGGGCGAGGCCAAACTCGGTTACGAAGAGGTGCACTCGCCGGAGATGTTCGAACCGCACTTCGGCGTGGACGAAAGCGGGAAAGGCGATTTTTTTGGGCCGCTCGTCATTGCCGGCACGTATGTCGACCGCGGAATCGCACGGAAATTTATCAACGCCGGGGTGCAAGACAGCAAGCGGATTGGCTCCGCTGCGCGCATTCGGGCGCTCGCGCAATCGATTCGGCAAGCAGCCGGAAATATGTGCGACGTGGTCCTAATCGGTCCTGCAAAGTACAACGAACTCTACGAAAAATTTGGGAATCTCAACAGCTTGCTGGGCTGGGGACACGCGCGCGTTATCGAAAACTTGCTTGCCAAACGGCCCGATTGTCCGCGTGCATTGTCGGATAAATTCGCCGACGTGCGGGTCGTGCAAAACTCCTTGTTGCAACGTGGGCGCGCGATCAAGCTGGAACAGCGGACAAGGGCGGAATCCGATCCGGCGGTCGCGGCCGCTTCAATCCTGGCGCGGGAAGCTTTCATTAATTGGCTGGATAAACGCGGTCGCGATCTTGGCGTGCATTTGAGCAAAGGGGTATCCGCGGAAGTAAAAAAAACCGCGGAGCAGCTCGTGGAAAAGAATGGCGCCGATGTTTTGCGCCACGTGGCAAAGGTGCATTTTCGGACCGCGCACGAGGTCGCGCCGGAAAATTTCGCAGCTCCGCCACCGCGGCGCGAGTGGCGCAAATCGATTTCGCGATGAGACGGGCAGGCAAGCTTCCTGCTGCAAACTTCTCCACTGTCTCGTTGACCAAATCGTGGAAACTCGACTGCTCGTCTTAAACCCTGATCCAGTTTTCCAGGATCGGGTGCTTGGCATCCTTGATCTCATGGATGACGTGGAAACACGGATCGCGCGAACGATGGCCGAAGCGGTTTTAATCCTGCTGGCCGAAAACTTCGATGTCTTTTTCGCTGAAGGCGAGAGCGCGATCGCGCTCGAACAAGCGACGAACGCCAGACAGCATTTCCCTTCGCTCCGCATTGTCTGCCTCGCGCCCGAGTCGCAGCAGGGCCAATTGAGAACGCAGGCGCAGCAGCAAAACATTTCCCTGTTGCCAAATGATCGAAGCGAAGGATATCTGCGCCGGCAGCTCCGAAACATCGTATGCTCCGCTGGGGCGAAGGCAGCGATAGCAGTCGAAGGTATCGATCCCTGCCATTCGTTGATCGGAAATCTCAACCAATTTTCGGCTGCCGAAATTCTGCAAATGAGTTGTCTCGGGCAACGCAGCGGCCGCTTCACTTTCAAATCCGGAAGGGGGAACAGCGAAATTTACCTGCAGCTTGGCTCGATTCGCCATGCGGTCTTTGGGACACTCGAAGGCGAAGCGGCTGTCGCCGAAATTTTTCGCTGGCGCCAGGGACGGTTTTATTTTGAAGAAGGAATCATCAGCCAGGTCCAGACGGTGGACCGGCCGTGGACGCATTTGTTGATCAACAATCTCCAAAATCTCGAGCAGACACTCGCGCTTGTCACCGCGAACAGTCAGCAATGAAGGACGCTGCGCTCGAGAGCCAGCTGCGTTTGCTCACACTTCAATTGCAAAATTGGAAGCAGTTGCATGATCTGATCACGTACGCTCTCGACAAAGCGACACCGATTATTTCTACAAAGCAGGAACATCAATTTACCGAGATCCGTGGAAATCTTTTACAGGAGACCGAACATATTTTGACCGCGGTAAATCTAAGGGAGGAGCTTTCTGGAAAAGCCATGAACGTTCTCCAGCGATGCGTCTCGGTGCGAGGCGTTCGTGAATTGCCCAAAGAAGAAGTGCGTCGTCTCGAATCGGAGTGGAACGGCGTTTTTACGAAGCTGGGGGTGGCGCAAGGCCAATTGAAGGCCCGTCGCAAAGCGCTGGCAGGGCAGACCGCCGTTACCTATTATTTGGCGCGCTTGTTGCAACGAACGGTTTAAATTCGTGCCCAGCAAAGCGTTGCCGAGTGCTTCTTTTGCGGAGCGCGCTGGAGAATTCCCGTCTTTTTTTGCAATTCGTCCGCCCATATGGGCCTCGGCAATCGATTTATTTGTAAGTATGGCAAAGCTCACCAAACGAGACATCGTCGTAGCGATCAGCAACCAGACTGGCATGGTCCAGCATCAGGTGTTTGAAGTGGTGCAGCGGACGCTCGACCATATCACAAGCAGTCTCGCCAATAATGTTGCGGTTGAATTGCGTAATTTTGGCGTGTTTCAGCCGCGCTTGACCAAGCCGCGTGTCGGGCGCAATCCCAATGAGCCTGGCAGCAGCTTTGTTATTCCGCCGCGCGCCACGGTTAAATTCAAAGCGGGAAAAATCATGCGCCAGCGTGTCGAAAAACTTTCCCGGGAATTAAAAGAAGCTGCTGAAAAACGCGCTGAGGCGGTTGGAGCTCGCAACGGCCAGGAGCGTCAAGCCTCGAATCCTTAATTCGTCGCAGCTTGCGATCGCTTGCTCAGGAGCGCTCGGCCGTTTCCGGCTCGAGTAAATTTCGAATCGCTTCTTCGAGCCGTTCAAAGTTGATTGGCTTCGTCAAATGCTGCGAAAATCCTGCCTCGCGCGCCTTGCTCACATCATTTTCCATTCCGAAACCGCTTAGCGCGATGCCACGCAGGTCCTTTGTCGCGCGCAGTTCCTGCATTAGTTCGTAGCCGCTACGGTCGGGCAGGCCAATGTCGCTGATCACCAAATCGAAATCTTGCTCGGCTGCTTTCTCGAGCGCCTGGTCGGCAGAATGCGCGAGCGTGATGTGGTAACCGCGCCGTTCGAGCATCATTTTCATTCCGATGCACGTGTCGTAGTGATCGTCTACGACGAGAATCCGCGGCCGCGTTTGGCCGTCGACCTCGATTCGAGGTGGCCGTGGAGGCCGAAGCGCTTTGTCGCGATCCGCCTGCGCTGGTGCCGCGACCGTTGCCAGTTCGACAGTGAAAGTGGAGCCCGTGTCTTTACCGGCGCTGGTTACGCCGATGCGGCCGCCATGGGCAGTTACCATCGCCTTTGAAATCGCAAGGCCCAGGCCGAGACCGCCAAAGCGCCGCGTGATCGAGCTCTGACCTTGCTCGAAGGCGTTGAAGATTTTCCCCAACTTTTCTTCTTCGATGCCGATCCCAGTGTCGGTAATTTTGATTTCGATTTTCTCCGGCATCGGATTAAAGGTTTCGATAACGATGCGGCCTTCAGCAGGCGTAAATTTGACCGCGTTTTTGATCAAATTCCAAAAGACTTGCTGCAAACGCGCCGGGTCTGCTTCCACATAGGTGCGTTCAGCGCGGAGACGGAATTCCGTAGCCTGACGCTTTGCCGCAATTTCCTCGCGGCAAATCTCGTAGGCCCGGTGCAATATTTCGTGAACGGACGCGACCTCGAAGGTGAGCTGCAACTTACCTTTGGCGATCCGGGTCACGTCGAGCAGGTCGTCAATCAAGCGCGCTTCGAGCTCGACGTTCCTGCGAATGACCTCGAGCGCTTGCCGCGTTTCGGGCGCTCCCGGGCTGCTTGCTTCCAGTTCGCCGACCATTGCGATGACCGGCGAGAGCGGGTTGCGCAGTTCATGCGAGAGTAACGCGAGGAACTGGTCCTTGGCCGCATTCGCGCCAATCAATTCCTGGCGAAGCGTGACATCGCGCGTTTTGTCTTCCACCAGATACAACACGCCTTGAATTGTTTGCTGCGCGCCCTGAAGCCGCAAAAGGTTGACATTAACATAACGCGTCATGCCGTTGATATCGCTAAAGGGCTCCTCCAGCAGTTGAAACGGTGTGCCAAATGTCAGGACTTTTTCGATCGCATCCTGCGGCGCAATTTTTACTTCGTCGTAGGACGCTTCGTGAATGTCTCTCTCCGGCGGCAATTGCCCAAAACGCTTCGCCATTTGCGCGAAGGCTTCGTTCGCCTGTAGAAAATGATGTGATGCGGGGTCGACCAGCGCGATGCCGCTCGGCATGTTGGCCAGGATCTTTTCGTTGAAAATAATTTCGCGCTCGATTCGGCGCGCCGCTTCTGTTTGGCGGCGATAATATTTCCCAAAAAGCCACGCAGCGATCGCGGTCCCGGCAATTAACCACGCCACCGGCACCGTGATTTTGTTGAGCAAATCTTTGACCGGCTGGTAGGCGACCTCCTTTGGTTGTTGCACCACAGTCGTCCAGCCGGTCGACTCTATCGGACTGAACGTATAGAGATTTCCGTGTCGCTCGAAGTGGCCGGTCTTATTGGTGCGAATGGCGGTGACCAAGCTACCGTCTTCGGCGGAGCGGACACCGGTGTTGGCTTGAAAACCATGCGTGAAAAGCGCGGTCCCATTTTGATCGAGCACCTCGCAAACGGCCTGCTCAGTAAATCCAATCGTCGACAGGCGGCGGCCAATTCGCTCGACCAAAACCGAAACGCCCAAAAAGCCCACCACTTTTCCATCCGCAGTCCGGACTGCGCCCACGATATCGGAGACCATGCGATGATCGGGCTCGCGCGCATGAACTCGCGAGACGAATGCTCCCGAAGTATCTAATGCACCCTCGCGCCAAAGTGGAGAGGAAAAATCCTGCCCGATCAGTTCAGGATTGGCGGGAACCGACGCGATCAAGCGCCCATCGGCATCGGCGATGAACATTCCATCGATGCGCGGATGAGAAAAAAAGGTTTGGCCCAGCCACAATTCTCCCGCTACCGCCGGGCGAGCGTCAGTCAGAATTTTTGCGACATCAGGAAGCGTCTGATAGTACTCGATAATGCTGCTCTGTCCGGCGAGATCGTCGCCCACGAGATGGGCAAGCAGTTGCACGAAAGTCTGCCGGTCGCGCAAGATTTTGGTTTCGAGCGTCGAGGTCAGGATCGTGTAGGAAACCGCCAGAAGGATGATCGAAGGCGCCCAACCGGCGAGCAGGATCGCGATGACGATGTTGACTCGTTCAAAGCGACTGCGCTCAGTCCCGATGTAACGTTGCGCGAATTCCATTTTTATGCCGTCCCATTCATCGGCTCGGTGCGCGGACGAGGCAAGGGGCGGATTGCTAGCCTGTCCGCTGGATGGACAGATTTAATTCGCGTGCTTCGTCGTGAATTTTTTTTACTTCGGCTGCGCTCAAACCCGCAGGATGGGTCTGATTAATAATTATTTTGATGACGTTTATCCCGGCGCGTATCCGCTCGAAGAGCGGCAAATGCGCGATGGATGGCGGCAATGTCTTCAATTCTTCCGCGAAATAATTTGCTAGTTCTGGCTGAAGCAAAACATGCGCCCGCTCTGATGAAAAATCGGCTTCCACTGCTCCCGCGCTGATCTCGAGCCCGCGGAGCCAGCCACCGAGGCTGATGAGGTGCGCCATCTTTTGATCGCGCAGCTCGACCATTGCCTGTTCGACGTCCGCTTGCGTCGCCATCAGTTCCATGCGCATCGCGCTCCATTCTCCGCGCCGACCCAGTTCGGTCAGGCTCGCGCTGTGCCGCATCACTCGATCGGCGACACCGATACTTCTGGCATGCTGAAGAAGAATGCGGCCGAGGCCATCAACCAGATCCTTTTTCTCGCATTCCACGAGCAGGAAACCGTCCGCCACTAGACCACCAAAAATCATTCCCATCTGTTCACGACTCGTGTAGCTCGGTTGCGGGAAGGTGCGGCTCAGCTGATCAAAAGGCAGCGGCTTGAGTTCATCTAGTTGCTGAAAAATGCGAGCGATGGAAGGCGCGGTGTACGGATTCACGCCCAATTCCTCGCGTTCGTAATCGCGCTCGCTCATCGGTTTTTCCTGCCCGGAGAGCGGCTGCTGCGTGCAAAGCAACGCGACGTAAAACGCGAACCAAACTGTCAGCCCGAGCGAAAGGCGCATCTGCAGGGGGAATCGGGCGGGAAAGCGTCCGCGTTTGCATGTTGCGGCACCGTCACCTTTGTTGCAAATCATTGTCCGCGGCATCTGTTTGTGAATCGAGCGTCAATTATCAAAACGACGGTTTTTACGAGGGCAAAACCGGCATTTTTAATTTGACGGACGCCTCGGAAGCGGCATCATGTCGCCCTCGCCGGTTCACGCGGCGGCACGTACCTTAACCATTATGCACGGAAGTGTTGGATATCTCTGCTGGACGATCTGCTACCTGTCGGTTCTGATCGGCCTTTCTGCCTACGGAGTTCATCGCTATTTCATCATTTATCTCTTCCTGAAAAACAGGAAGCGCGCAGCAGTGCCTGCGGCCCGCTTCGAGCAGCTTCCGAAGGTCACGATGCAGCTGCCCATCTTCAACGAAGTCTATGTCGTCGAACGTTTGCTCAAATCGGTTAGCGAACTCGATTATCCACGGGACCGCTTGCAGATCCAGGTGCTGGACGATTCGACTGACGACACGCGAGAAATAACGACGTCCTGCGCCGAGGAATTGCGGCAGCGCGGATTTAATGTCGAGCGGATTCACCGAGTGGATCGCGTCGGTTTTAAAGCGGGCGCCCTCGCCACTGGCCTCGCTTCGTCGGAAGGCGAGTTCGTTTGTATTCTCGACGCCGATTTTGTTCCACCGCCAGACCTGCTCCGTCGCACGGTGCACTTCTTCACCGACCCGAAAGTGGGAATGATTCAGACCCGCTGGGGACATTTGAACCGCTGCTATTCGCTCCTCACACGCGTGCAGGCGATGTTCCTCGATGGCCATCTTTTGCTGGAGCAAACCGCGCGCAGCAGGAGCGGGCGTTTCTTTAATTTCAACGGCACAGCTGGTCTCTGGCGGCGTACCTGTATCGAGGAAGCGGGCGGCTGGCAACACGACACGCTGACGGAAGATTTGGATCTGAGTTACCGCGCGCAACTCGCCGGTTGGAAATTCATTTTTCTACCCGACGTGGTGACGCCGGCGGAATTGCCGGTCGATATGAACGGCTTTAAATCGCAGCAACATCGTTGGACAAAAGGTTCTATTCAGACGTGTAAGAAATTGCTGCCGACAATTTGGCGGAGCAAGTTGCCATTCCCGATTAAGCTCGAAGCGACCGGGCATTTGATGTCGAACTTTGCCTATCTTCTGCTCGCTTGTTTGTGCGTCTTGCTGCATCCCTCGACCGGCGGCCCGAGCGGCTGGCTACGCACATTCCTCATCGACGTGCCAATTTTCCTGACTGCGTCGCTCTCCGTCGCGGTGTTTTACATTTGCGCCCAACGCGAGCTGAACCCGCGCACCTGGATGAAAGAGATGCTGTTGCTTCCCTGTCTTCTCGCGCTCGGGGTGGGACTTTCGTTAAACAATGCGCGCGCTGTGCTCGAGGCGATGTTCAACCACAAATCCGATTTTGCGCGCACGCCCAAGTATGGCATCGAACGAAGGGCGCAACCGTGGCGGAATTGCAGATACATGCCGCTGAAATCGCTTCTTCCGATCGCGGAAATCGTGTTCGCGGCTTATTTTAGCTACTTCGTTTGGTTTGCAATCGAGCATCGACAATACCTTTCGCTTCCATTTCTGCTCATGTTCCAAGGCGGCTTCCTCTACGTTTCGCTTTCCTCGCTCGCGCAATGGTGGCCGAAGTTCAGTCTTAGCACGGCCCGTCCGGGAGCCGCAGTTCCCGCGTGACAAAGGCATGTTCGCGCTACATAATCGGCCCTTGATGTTTCGTTCCGCGCTCGTCTTAGTTTCTTTAATCCTGCTTGCGCGAACCGTTTTCGCGGGAACGGAACTCGAAATTCCGGATCGCGTTATCATTAGCGTACGCGAACAAAAACTGATGCTCGTGCAGGAGGGTGGTCAGGTCGCTACTTATCCTGTCTCGACTTCGAAATTTGGTCTGGGCGATCGCTGGGGCAGCATGGCGACGCCACTCGGTTTGCTTCAGGTCGCACAAAAAATCGGCGATCGCGCGCCGATCGGTGCGGTCTTTCATAATCGCCGCTTTACTGGTGAGATTTTGCCGCCAAACGCTCCCGGTCGCGATCCCGTCATCACGCGCATCATTTGGCTGCGCGGGCTGGAGGCGTCGAACTCACATGCCTTCGCTCGCTGCATTTACATTCACGGCACGCCCGAGGAAAAATTCATTGGGCGGCCGGCGAGTTACGGTTGCATTCGAATGAAGTCCACAGATGTGACCCAGCTTTACAATCAATTATCGCTTGGTGTCCTGGTGCAGATCGTGCCCGACGCACTGCCGAAATTGCCGAAAGCGAAATCGTCGCGCATCGCGCCGACCGAAGTTGCGCAGCCAACTGGGATTCTCTCGTCGGCCGGGAAAAGCGTCGCCAAGGAGCGTGGGCTTCATTCGTCCGATCACGCCTAACGAATGGTCGTTAGGCAGAAAAAGCATCTCGTAGCTCGGTTTTATAAAAATGGCTAACACCAAGTCCGCCGCGAAACGCGCCCGCCAAACGACGCGTCGCTCCTTGCGCAACCGCACTGTTCTGACGCGATTGCGAAGAATGCAAAAACGCGCCGCGAGCGCAAGCCCCGCCGACCCCAATCAAATCCGCTCTTTAATTTCCGCAATCGATAAAGCGGCCAAGCGTGGTATCATTCACCGGAACGCGGCCAATCGGCGCAAAGCGCAGCTGAATAAAGCGTTCGCCAAACCAGCTGCAGCCTAGCGCGACAAGCTCCAGCCAAATCCGCATTGCATATCTCGCAAGACGGATAAAGTTCGTACGATGATCCCTGCGCTTTTCCTGATTTTCGCTACCGTCGTTTATCGCGTCGCGACCGGAATTTTGATCCATTCAGGCGCAAGCTGGCTTTCGAACCTCGCGCCCTTCGCTGCGATCGCGCTCTGCAGCGCGGCTTATTTCCCATCGCGGTTTAAGTTTTCCGTCCCGATGGTCGCGCTTTTTCTTTCTGACGTAATTCTCAATGTTCATTACAGTGCGTCGCTTTTCACAGGTCACATTCTTGGCCGCTATCTCGCTCTCGCCTTGATCGGCTGCATTGGTCTTGTCCTGCAGAATCGCGCTTCACTTAAAACTTTACTGCCGGCCTCAATCGTCAGCTCGACGCTTTTCTATTTTATCAGCATTTTCTTTTCGTGGCTGAGCGATCCGGGTTACATAAAAAATTTCGCTGGCTTGATCCAAGCGCTTACGGTCGGACTGCCGCAATACAGCGCGACACCGTCGTGGATGTTTTTCCGTAATTCGCTCGCGAGTGATCTCCTTTTCACTGTTCTTTTCGTCGCCTGCATGAATCTCGGCCGCAGCTCCGAACGTTCGCGGGCGGGGACGACGGTGGCGCGCGCTGCGTAAATCCGCATGCAGCAGGCGGAGCAACGCGACGAGGTCGAGATGCTCTCGTTGATGCTGTTGATCCGGCGTTTCGAGGAGCGCGCGAGTCAGCAATATCAAGCGCAGAAGATCGGCGGCTTCTGCCATCTTTACATCGGGCAGGAAGCGGTCGTCGCAGGTGCCGTCGCGGCGACGCGGCCGGATGATTACATCATCACGGCCTATCGCGATCATGCGCACGCGCTTGCCCGCGGAACGAGCGCAGATGCGTGCATGGCGGAACTTTTTGGGAAAGAGACCGGTTGTTCGCGCGGCCTCGGTGGTTCGATGCATTTTTTCGATCGCAAAAATCACATGTACGGCGGCCACGCAATTGTTGGCGCACATGTCCCGCTTGCGGCAGGAATGGCATTCGCAGCGAAATACCGGGGCGAAGATCGCGTCACGCTCTGCTTTTTCGGCGATGGCGCGATCAATCAAGGCTCGTTTCACGAAGCGCTTAACCTGGCCGGTCTCTTCAAGCTGCCGGTCGTTTTTATTTGCGAAAACAATCTGTTTGCGATGGGCACGTCTGTGAAGCGCTCGACTTCGCTCAAGCAAATTGTCGATCGCGCCGAGGGCTATGATATCCCTGGCGAGATTATCGACGGCATGAACTTCCGTGAAGTGCGCGACAAACTTGCCGAGGTGGTCAACTCCATCCGGAAAGACTCGCATCCGGCTTTTGTCGAGATTCGCACCTACCGTTATCGCGGACATTCGATGTCCGATCCGGCCAGTTATCGGACGAAGGAGGAGTTGGAAAAATATCGGCTCGATGATCCGATCACGCGGTTGCGCGCGCAGCTTACCCGCGAAGGCAAATTAACGAACGAGCAGTTCGATAAAATGGACAAGCAGGCAAAGGAAGCCGCGCTCGCGAGCGTGAAGTTCGCGGAGAAAAGTCCCGAGCCGCCGCTCGAAAAACTTTACGATTACACTTACGTCGAATGACAACGGAGATGCGCGAGATCACGTATCGCCAGGCGCTCAATGAAGCGCTCGCCGAGGAACTCGCGCGTGATCCAGATGTTTTCCTGATGGGCGAAGAAGTCGCTGAATACAACGGCGCTTACAAAGTCAGCCAGGGTTTGCTCGATCGCTTTGGTCCGAAACGCATCATTGACACGCCCATTAGCGAAAACGGTTTTGCCGGCATGGGCGTGGGCGCCGCGATGGT
>Ga0137390_10002253_pt1 | contig 15200 bp, 12 predicted proteins | sample 15con2h24AmetaG_FD_104937 | JGI IMG/M metagenome (GOLD analysis project Ga0137390, IMG submission 104937) | Vadose zone soil microbial communities from Angelo Coast Range Reserve, California, USA - 15con2h2.4A metaG | ecosystem: Environmental > Terrestrial > Soil > Vadose zone > Saprolite... | reverse complement strand
GCGGCGTCGCCGCATTAGCGGCGATCTGGTTGTCAGTGTCAGCCGCCACAGCTCAGACAGCAACCTCACGGATTGTGAGCGCCGCGAATGCCTTTCTCTCCACACTCGATGAGAAGCAGCGGCCCTAGTCTTTGCCTTTGTGGAGGACATCACGGAGCGCAAGCGGTCGGAAGAGGCACTGCGCGAGAGCGAAGAACGTTTTCGTTTGGCGGCTCAGGCCGCAAAGATGTATGCATACGAGTGGGATGTTCCAACCGATAAGGTCATGCGATCCGAGGAATACGTGAATGTCCTCGGTTACAACTATCAGGAGAAAGAGCTTACTCGTCAGCAAATATTAGAACTACAGAAGCGGACCTCCGAGATAGCCGCCGATATTCAATCCTTGTCTCACGAGTTGCACTCGTCAAGACTCCAATACCTGGGTATTGCGGCGGCCATGAGAGGCTTCTGCAGAGAATTCGGCGAGCAGCAGAAAGTGGAGATTGACTGCAAAATCCACGATTTGCCAGTCCCTTTGTCGCCGGACATTTCACTTTGCTTCTTCCGAGTTCTGCAAGAAGCCCTGCATAATTCGACAAAACACAGTGGGGTATGGTACTTCGAAGTTGAATTGTGGGGAACGCCGGATGAGATTCATCTCACGGTTAGCGACTCCGGCGCTGGCTTTGACATCGATGCGGCAAAGGCAAGCCGAGGGCTTGGCCTAATCAGCATGGAGGAGCGGCTGAAACTCCTGAATGGAACGCTTTCAATCGAATCCCAACTCCAGCGTGATACCACGATCCACGCTCGTGTTCCGTTCAGTTCAGGAAAGGATTCCCTCCGCGCAGTCGAATAAATTGCGCCAATTAGACTTGTTTCCACATTTGATAGGCGGGTTATACTGAGCGATCTTCTGGAAGAATGAGGAATCCATTTTGAGCGCAAGCTGCATTGTAGGGTGAATGATTCTGGAAGTCATTCGGCTTCGACGTACGGATCGTCTCTCTTTTTACATCCGCAGGATTCGCGTATTGTCAGGGTTACGGGAAGGACTGTCCTGACGCTGGATGCCTTAAATTCGCCATTGATTCTCTGCAGGAGCAACTTAGCCGCCATGCTTCCGAGTTCGGCGGCGGGTTGACGGACGGCCGTAACCGGCGGGGTTATCAGGGTGAAGAAGGCGACATCGTCGAAGCCCACGAGCGCAACATCTTTGCCCATTTCAATATTCAATTCCTGGAGTGTTTCGATCACCCAGATCGTTGAGGCATTGTTGGCAGTGAACAGCGCGTCAGGACGATTGCGCGATCCGAACAGCTCCGACAAGGCAGATTTCACGGACGAGGGACTCGACACCCGCAGTTCTTTTGGGCATGGCAACTTCGCACGCCGCATCGACTCTTTGTATCCAGCGATGCGCTCTTTGATCGTCAACAGATGAGAGTTCGCCGCTATGCATGTGATTTTTTTGTAGCCGTGTTGGATAAGATGCTCTACGGCCAGTCGCGCCCCTATTCTGTTTTCGACACCGACCGAATCCGTCCTGGCAATTTCTATAGGACGATCGATGGTAACGATCGGCGTGGTTCCAGAAGCCAACATTTTGAGATAGCCGTTCCGGCTGTCGGACGGCACAAGGAGGATGCCGTCGACAGGATGGTGAGTCATCATCTCCACTTGTGCAGCTTCGATCGTTGGATCCTCGTCGGATGCGGCTAGCCACACGAGATAGCCGCTTTCGCGTGCGGTTTCCTGAACGGCGTGACTAACGACGGAAAAGAAGGTATCCGCGATATCGGGAACGATAAGACCGATGGAGCGTGAGAGCTGCCCGGTGAGCATGCGCGCGGCGTGATTGGGTCTGTAACCGAGCCGACGGATGGCCGCTCGAACTTTCTTCGCCGTCTCCTGTGCGACGTAGGGGTGGCCGTTGATCGTGCGGGAGACTGTCATGGGTCCTACTCCGGCCGCCCGTGCCACATCTTCAAGTGTTGCCCGTTTCGTAGGAGAGGACTTGTGTGCCATTCTTTTCCTTTATGAGAGGCCTATCATACCGGGTTCTAATTGGTCGATCCACGTTAGCGGTAAATTTACCAGCTTTTATGTTGACAACAGGGCAACGGAGTGTGTAAACAGTTGAGCGTTGTGATAACGCAATCATAAAACAACCTGTACGTATTCCCTGGAGGCTGAAGTGAGAAACGATCGGTTCAACATTCGCACCGTATTGATGGTCATGGTTTGTCTGTTCGTGACCGCGACTTCAATTCTCGCCCAATCTGATACCTCTTCCATCTCCGGAACGGTCACTGATGTATCCGGAGCGCTGGTTCCGGACGCGCAGATCACGATTCACAACAATGCGACTCTTGCTGACCGCACCATCACGAGCAATGAGAACGGTACTTTTACCCTGACGAACCTGGCGCCTGGCGACTACAGGATTCGCGTGACAAAGGCTGGCTTTCAAGCCACGACCCTTAACGATGTGCACATTGATCCCAGCATCGGACGGAAAGTCGATATCGCAATGAAGGTTGGCGACACTTCCATCACTGTTACCGTCGAGGCAGGCGCCAACACGGTTCAGACCGAAAGCGGAGCGGTCGGCCAGCTCATCACGCAGGAGCAGGTAAAGAGCATTCAGCTCAACGGCCGCAATCCTTTATATCTTTCACAGATGGAGCCGGGCGTCGTACGCACCCAGCCGATGGCGTCCTTTTCTTTCGGACTTGATAACGGCATCAACGTCAACGGCGCGCGCTCGCAGGAGAGCGTGATTACGTATGATGGCGCGCCGATGGTGCGCACACGATCGAACGGCACAAGCGTGGGTGTCGCCGATGTGGATTCCACCTCGCAGGTGCAAGTGCTAACCACCAGCTATCCAGCTGAGTACGGCCGCACCTCAGGTGGCCAGATCCGCATGATCCCCAAAAGCGGCACGAGCGATTTCCACGGGAGCGTCTTTGAGTACTTTCGCAACACTGCTCTCAATGCCAACACCTGGGCACGCAATAATACGGGCCTCAAACGGCAGGGTTTCCACTACAACCAGTTCGGATGGAATTTGAACGGTCCCGTCTACATTCCCGGTCACTTCAATCAAGACCGCAAGAAGCTCTTCTTCCTCGTCGGAGAAGAATGGACACGCTACAACCACGATGATCTGTCACAACAGAAGGTTCCGACGACACTGATGCGCACCGGCAACTTCAGCGAGCTGCTCGGCCCCAACATCTTTTACAACGCACCTGTGCAGATTGTGAACCCGACGACAGGCGTTCCGTACGCCGGCAACATCATTCCGACAAGCCAGCTCAGCGCCAATGGGACCGGCCTGCTCAAAGCCTATCCGGCGCCTAACACAGCCAACAATCCCAACAATTGGATTGACTCTGCACTGTATACAGAGGCGCAGCGAAAAGACAGCGTCGTCGTCGACTTCGTTCCGAACGATACAAATCACTTCCGCTTCAGCCTTCTGAACTATAACTACAACGACTACGAGCCGCACTTCGGCAACTTCAATACGAACCCGCGCATCTTCAATCGTCCCAACCAGATTGGTGTTTTCCGCTACACCTGGACCGTCAGTCCCACCATGGTCAACGACGCCTTTGTCTCCGGTGCGGCGGACCACGTCGACATCAACATCGACACGTCGTCGGGCCTTTACGACCGTACCAAATACGGTATCAATTATCCATATCTTTATGGAGCCGCTACCAAGGTGATTCCAAACAAGATTCCGACCATTCAGCTTGCAAACTTCGGTACGCTTGACGGCGGCCCGTACCCCTCGCGCTCCGGCGGCATCGTCTATGACGTCGGCGACGCTATCACCAAGGTTTGGCGAGCTCACACTTTCAAGTTCGGTGGCCTGTGGGAGTACGCTGGGGAAAACAACTACGACCAGATCAGCGTCGACAACACACGCCCCGGGACGACTAACAACCAGAACGGGCTCTTCGTCTTTACCGATGCTCGTGGCGGCAGCTCGGCATCGCCGGTTCCCACGTCAAAGGCCGCGATCGCCAATGTCGCCCTCGGTCTCTTCGACACCTACGGAGAGATCGGCACGCGCTCCTACACCCTCTTCCGCGGCAATATGTTCGAGGGCTTTGGCCAGGATCAGTGGCGCGTTTCGCCGAAGCTCGTGCTGGAGTATGGCCTCCGCTACAGCGTCATGATGCCGTATCACGCGCTGTGGGGTAACCAGGCCTTCTTCAGCGAGAAGGACTACAACCCGGCGCTTGCTCCCACCGTCAATCCCTCCACCGGATTCATCACTGGTGGCGATCCCCTGAACGGCGTCGTCATCCCTGGCAGCGGCTTCCCGAGCTCAGCCCAGGGGCACGTTCCGGACAGTATTCTTAACGGCGGCTATCAGCGCCTCTTCCGCGGCTATCCCAGTGGGTATTCTCCAACCGTCTACAGCGACATTCAGCCGCGGTTCGGCTTCGCGTACTCGGTAACACCCGGCACGGTCATTCGCGCTGGAGCTGGCCGCTACGTGCAACGCCTCGGCATCAGCGACACCGTGCATGTTGGCGGCAATGCTCCTTTCCAGCCGGCCTCCAACGTGACCCGCGGCAACGTCGACAACCCCGGGGGCATCGGCATCAACTCCACACCGCTCGCCTTCACCTCCCATGCCTACACGTATCCGAGCCCCGAGGCGTGGGGATGGAACGTGACAGCGGAGCAAGAGTTCGATAAGGTCGGCGTCTTTACCCTCAGCTACGTGGGCCGTCGCGGCTACCATCTCGAGCAACTGGCAAATGTCAACCAGCTTCAGCCGGGAACCATCCAAGCGAATCCAGGGGTCAATCCGGATGCACTTCGTCCTTACCGAGGCTACTCCACGATTATCGAAGCTCAGAACCACGGTGGGGCGTTCTACCACTCCATGCAGGCCAACCTGAAGCGGCGTATGACGAATGGCTTCCTCTTCGGCGTGGCATACACTTGGTCCAAGAGCCTCGACTACGGATCGTCGAACGGCACTAACATCGTCAACGCGTACAACAACCGCATTATGTATGGACCCAGCGACTTCGACACCCGCAACGTGCTGGTGGCGAATTTTGTATGGGACATTCCTTACGGCACACATGCATCCAATGCATTTGTGCGCACGACGTTGGGGAACTGGCAGTTCTCCGGAACGCTCCAGGGACAGTCGGGCCGCCCGCAGACAGTCTCGCAGAACAATGACCGTGCCGGTGTTGGTCCGGGCTCGGGCAACCAGTTCTGGGTCGCCACTCGTCAGCCGATTCTGTACCACCAGTTCGCCGGTGGCAAGAACACGAACCAGTGGTTCGAGCCGGGTGCCTTCTCGGCGGCGCCTCTGGGGACGTTCGCTCCGCGCGGAACGCGAGGGCTGATCTATGGCCCCGGCTTCGAGAGCTTTAGCGCCGCGCTCCAGAAAGGCTTCCAAATCATTCCAAACCATGAAAACCATCAGCTGATCTTCAGAGCTGAGGCCTTCAACTTCGCCAACCACCCCAACTATGACAACCCGGACGTGGGGCCGACCAGTGGTACCTTCGGACGGATCAACGGAAAGGGCAATACCTACGCCTCGGAACGGCAGTTTCAGTTCAGCCTCCGCTACGCCTTCTAACGTTCGGAATAAGAACAACGCGTTCGGAGCAATCAGTTTGCTTCATTAGTCACCTTCAACAGGACACTGCACAGCCTTCCGCCGTGCAGTGTTCTTTTTAGCCTTATTCAAAACTAGAGACACTCATCAGCTTCAATCCCCCGCCGAGGAACGGACTCCAATATGCCTGAAATGATGCCCTCTTCGTCACCTTCGCCCCTGCGCCTCTCCGGAATTAGGGTTATTCGCAAGTTTCTTCGGCTAGGCTGTCTTCTGTCCGCTGCTACCATCTTCCAGCTCCAATTGGCCGCCCACGGACAGACAATGAAGGCTCCCGATATCACGAAAACTCCTACGCTGTACGTCGTTCCATATGCGCATCTGGACACCCAGTGGCGGTGGGAGTTTCCGCAGACCATTAGCGAGTATCTGCTAAAGACCATGCGGGTGAACTTCGACTACATCGATCGATACCCGCACTATGTTTTCAATTGGACCGGCGCGAATCGATACCGGCTGATGAAGGAGTATTTCCCCGCGGACTACGCGAGAATGCAAGAGTACGTTGCAGCGGGCCGCTGGTACCCCGCGGGCTCATCGGTGGAGGAAGGGGATGTCAATCTTCCCAGCGCGGAGGGTATCTTTCGTCAGATCCTTTACGGCAATGAGTATTTTCGCAAGGACTTCGGAAAAGCCAGCGCGGAGTATATGCTGCCTGACTGTTTTGGCTTTCCTGCCTCTCTCCCCAGCATCCTCGCGCACTCAGGCGTGAAGGGGTTTTCCACCCAGAAGTTGAATGCGCAATGGCAACCTGCACCGAAGATAGGAGGGCCTGAGTCACCGGAACAAACGCCTGAAGGCATTCCATTCAATGTTGGGATGTGGCTGGGCCCTGATGGAAAAGGAGTGATCGCGGCACTGAATCCTGGTGGCTACGGGAGCAATGTTTACACGGATATCAGCAAGGAGCCGACGGAACCAGCGGCGGCAGCCGGGCCACAGTTAACTAGCGAGGAGAGGGCGTGGCTCACCCCGCAACAGGCAGCCGCAGCTGCACGCCAGAGATCGCTCGAACAGGACTGGGTCAAACGTATTGATCTCAATGGGAAGGTAACGGGCGTATTTGCCGACTACCACTATGTTGGTACCGGCGATATCGGAGGAGCGACGCAAGAATCGACGGTGAAGCTACTCGAAGCCATTGTTACCAAGAGCGAGACCGTTCTCCCCTCGCCGCCAAAGGGGCCTTTCGCGATGGGTGAGGCGCCGATAGCTCAAAACAATGGCTCCGTGGTCAGAGTCGGCGATGGTCCGGTGCATGTGGTGGAATCCGCGGCAGATCAGATCTTCAACGATATAACGCCGGCGATGTCCTCGCGTCTGCCGCAATACAAGGGGGATCTCGAACTCATCAATCACTCAGCGGGCTCTCTTACTTCGCAGGCCTATCACAAACGCTGGATCATCAAAAACGAGCTACTGGGGGATGCCGCCGAAAAGGCGTCGATCGCAGCCGCGTGGATGGGCGGGCGGACGTATCCACAACAACGTCTCAATGATGCATGGATGCTGGAGCTTGCGGGGCATTTCCACGATACCGGAGCCGGAACCGCGACTCCACGGTCGTATGAGTTTGCGTGGAACGACGACGCCATCGTGGGGAAGCAGTTTGCGGGCATCTTGACCGATGCTACTCAGGCGATCGCCTCAGGACTCGACACTGACGTCAGCGGCGTGCCGATTGTTATCTTTAATGCTCTGAATATCCCACGCGAAGACATTGTGGAAGCGACAGTTGTCTTTCCCGGAGGCATCCCGAGGGCGGTTCGGGTGAGTGACTCGGAAGGAAGGGAAGTACCTTCGCAAGTTGAAAACGGCAAAGTTCTTTTTCTGGCCAGCACACCTTCCGTAGGCTATTCCGTTTATAGCGTTTCACCCGCACAGGCTTCGAACTCGCATTCAACACTTAAGGTGACGGAGTCTTCCCTTGAGAATTCTCGCTACCGCATAAAGTTGAATCCAGGCGGCGATGTTTCGAGCATCTACGACAAGTCTCTGAATAAGGAGTTGCTCTCAGCTCCAGTCCGACTGGCTATCTCCAATGACAGCCCCAAGGTGTATCCGGCGTGGAATATGGACTTTGACCAGGAGCAGGCAGATCCGCGTGCTTATGTTAGTGGCCCAGCCCATATTCGGATTAAGGAGAGCGGCCCTGTTCGTGTCTCCCTGGAAGTAACCCGCGAGGGCGAAGGCTCTAAGTTTGTTCAGACGGTGAGTCTTACAGCAGGAGATAGTGGCAATCGCGTGGAATTTGGCAACGCAATCGACTGGAAGACTCTGTCGGCCAATCTAAAAGCAACGTTTCCGCTCAGCGCATCGAATGAGAATGCCACTTACAACTGGGAGATTGGCACCGTAGAGCGCCCTAACGCTAACGAACGCCAGTTCGAGGTTGCATCCCATCGCTGGATCGATCTCTCGGATAAGAGCGGTCTCTTCGGAACGACCCTTCTGACCGATTACAAGAATGGATCCGACAAGCGTAACGACAACACCCTCCGGCTGACGCTTATCCGGTCTCCGGGAATACAGCCTCCTGCCAACGGCCGTCCGTCAGGATATAGCGATCAGGCCAATCAGGACTGGGGTCACCACGAGTTTGTGTTTGGTTTGGCCGGACACGCCGGGGATTGGCGCAAAGCTCAGACTGACTGGCAAGCTTACCGGCTGAATGACCCTTTGATCGCCTTCCAGACCGTAAAACATAAGGGGGCGTTGGGTAAGAGTTTTTCTCTTGTCCATTTAAACAACTCGCGTATTCGCGTGCTTGCTTTGAAGAAGGCAGAAGCGAGCGATGAGATCATTCTTCGGATGGTTGAGCTCGACGGAAAAGATGCACCGGACGTCCACGTTTCTTTTGCGGGCCCGATCGTTGCTGCACGCGAAGTGAACGCTCAGGAACAGCCGGTTGGATCCGCAGAGATAAGTGGCGGCGAACTCAAAACGTCCTTTACCGCGTATCAACCCAGAACCTTTGCGCTACGTCTGAACTCGGCGCCCACGAAACTGAGTTCGGTGAAATCGCAACCCATATCGCTTCACTATGACTTAGCCGCCGCGAGCAATGACGACACAAAAACCGAAAACGGCTTCGATGGCACCGGCAAAGCTTTGCCAGCGGAGATGCTGCCCTCCAAGATCACGTATCACGATGTAGTGTTCGATCTCGCGCCCGCCAAGACAGGCAATCCAAATGCGCTCGTTGCCAGGGGCCAGATGATCGAGCTGCCCCAGGGCCACTATAACCGCATCTACATCCTGGCTGCGTCCGCGGATGGAGATCAGAAGGCCTCATTCCAGGTTGATGACGCGAAGGTTGATCTTAACATCCAGGATTGGACCGGCTTTGTCGGTCAATGGGATACCCGCCTCTGGAAGAACCAGACGGAACGCGATTGGGCGATCTCGGCGAATCACGCAGTCTGGCCGCCGGCGGATCTACAGCAGCGGGAGCAGCGCCCTGTCTCCCCAAGATATCCAGAAGACTATATCGGCCTCCAACCAGGGTATGTAAAGCCCGCTGACCTTGCATGGTATGCCTCCCACCAGCACACTGCCGATGGGCTCAATCAGCCGTATCGTTACTCCTACCTTTTTGCCTATCCTATAGAGGTGTCCGGCAGCGCAAAGACACTCAGGCTCCCGAACAACGATAAAATTCGTATTCTAGCGATTTCTAGCGTGGATGGGAATCCAGAGCTCGATGCTGCACAATCGCTTTACGATACGCTGAACGACATTGCACCGCCAAATCTATCAACAAGAACGACTCGCTAATTGCGCTCGGTTCTTGCTTTTGGTCAGGATCATGGTCGCCCAAAACCAGAGAGAAATCTTGAGGAAGAGATGCGGCATGCTCCGCCCGGCGCGACGCAAGCAGATAGTCGCTGCCGCGCGCGGTCTTGATGTGGTCGAGGCTGCGATGGGCGTCCAGCTTATTTCTGAGATTGCTGATATGGACGTCGATCGTGCGATCGAATGCCCCCAGCTTTCTTCCCGGTGCAGTATCGGTGAGGTATCAGCAGGTGGGGGCCCGTCCCGCATTACGGACCAAGACCTCAAGCAAAGCGAACTCGACGGTTGCGAGGTGCAGCGGAGTGCCGTCGACCAGGCTTCTCGTTTGGCGATGTCGATCATAGTGTCTCCCGACGTGAAGCGGTCGGGCCCTGCACGCCGGTCGTCCAGTCGGCGCGGAATCGCCCTGATGCGGCAACGAGCTCTCGCGGCTTGAACGGCTTCGGCCGCATTGTCGGCCTCCACCTCCAGGCCGACGATGCGGCCGATATCATCTCCGCGGGCTGTCAGCCTCAACACACGAACGAAGGACCGCGAGTGCAGCTTTTTGAGAAGCTCCATGCCGCCCATGCGCGGCACCATCGCCTCCAGGATGACAAGGGAGTACTCACCTGAACTTGCCAGCGCCAGACCGCGCCGCCCGTCGTTAGTTGCGTGAGCTCGGTATCGTCGTCGACAATCAGCCGGTGGTTCATGGCGGTCGTTCGTTCTGTACTTCTCCAGATACTTGTCGGGGGAGCCACACCGTCCGCAATCTTTACCAACCTTTACATTCCTTCACCAATCTTTATCGCACGCGCTTCTTCGGAGTGCTGTACTCAAGCAGACAAGCAGACGCATTGCGAGGTGTACCAATGAAACGCAAAGGACTTTGGACAGTAGTTGGATTGGTTGTAGTTGCCGTTGCCATAACTGCCGGGCGGGCGGACTTCAGGAGAGCATACGGCTGGTGCCGTAACGGATGGCATCAAGGGGGGCCGTTGGTCCACGTAGCTCGTGAAGTCCGGCTCAGCAATGCCTAGGTCTCCCAGGTCCAGTCGATATGGACGGAGGAGCACCCCACAGTGACAGTACTGCTCAAAGATCTGACCAGCGGAGTGCACCAATTGACCGATGCGATCGCCGGCGGCAGCAACGCCGGCTGGACAGGATAGACCATGCCGTCGCGCGGCTCGACAAACAAAACCAGTAGCTTGGCTAAACGAATTTACGGAACAGGAGCAATCTATGCGCAACTCTCTCTCGCTGATTCTGAAAAACAAAGTTATCGCTACGCTTCTCTCTCTGTTCATCGCCTGCCCGCTGCTGGCTCAGACAACGCCGGAGCAAAGGCTTGCTCACGCATACGCGCTGGAGCGGGAGGGAAAACCGGCACAGGCCATCGTGGAACTCGAAGCGCTTCTCGATGAAAAGCTCTTGGACGCTCCCATCTTCCGTAAAGCCTGGAACGTTCTTGGGCTTGCTTTTGAAGATCAAGGTAACTATGCCGATTCTCAACGCGCCTATGAGAGATCGATTCATACGTTCGAGTGCTTGCCGAACAATGTCAGGGATTACGCGATGGCATTGGACGATTTCGGAGGGCTGTATGTGGCGACCGGGCAACCGGAACTTGCAGTCAGGCTGAGACAAAAGGCGCTCCGCCGATACGAAAAGATCAGCGATCACGCTGGTATGACCAGGGCCTCAAGCAATCTCGCGGGGGTTGCCTTTAGCCGGCAGAAGACCAACGAGGGCAGGAGATACCTGGAGCGGGCCATCAAAGAGGCACAGTTGGCGAGCGATCTCGATAGCGATGATCTTGCGGCCATTGCCTCGATGCAGGGCTGGCTGGCACAGTTCGATGGCGACCTGGAGATGAGTGTATCGCGATATAGGCAGTCCCTCGATCTGCTGATAAAACGCCACGGCGAAGAGCATCCGTTTGCCGGATGGGGCTACATGCTTCTGGGAAGAGCACACGCCGATGTGGGTAAGTTGACAACGGCACTTGCCGAGATGAACCGAGGCCGTGCGATCCTTGGCCGCACCCTGGATAGCCAGAACCCGAAGTACCTTACGGCGGAAATAGCCTATTCTCATGTACTCGATGCAACGGGAGCGCACCTGGAAGCTGCGCAGATAAAGACAAGTGCGGAGCGTCAGTTGAAGGAAGGACCCAGTGGCCGGTGTAGCAACTGCACCATAAGCGCCGCCGCGTTTCAATGAAGCAACCCTCTCATTGGGGTCTGGGGACCGGCCCGCTGCAGCCCGACTTTACGAAGGTAATAAATCATTTCCAAACTCGGCACAGGCGGCCCTAGATTCTGAGTTGCAATGTAAAAGTAATCCCTCCTAGATGAGCTGCTGATGGAAAATATACTGGGTACGAGCGCGTCTAGGGGCATGTGGGCAAAGTCTCACGATGTCTACACGCAGGAGATTCCCGAGGGCATGCAGGCGACGGTCAACTCTATCAATCGCGAGTTGCGGAAGTCGGGGGCCGCAAATAAACCTCGCACGACGCGAAAAAGCCGGCGACCGCGGTAGTCTTTCGCGGGCAACGAGCACGGGGCTTAGCTGGGTCCGATAGCGTCATTCAATTTGACACCAAATGACACCAAGCTGGAAAGGAGGAGTCTTGCAAGTTGCTGATTTATTGGTGGACCTGATCGGGATCGAACCGATGACCTGTGTGGGATCGACCCAAACTCTTGCATTCCGTCCGGGACATTTGTGCAGCAGCCTGCTGCACAAATGTCGCCCGAACACTCTCACGAACGAAACTGCGGAGCCAATTGTCGCGACGCTGTCGCGACAATTGGTGACCATGTAGGACAGGACATCAGAGTTCACAGGTGTCATACCCTAAAGAGGACCATGACCAAAGCGCTCCAATCACCGCCGGGCCATGCTGCCCTCCTCAAAGAAATCAAGGAGCGCGTCCGCACCGCCCAGGTGCGCGCCGCGGTTGCCGTCAACCTGGAACTCCCTGCTGTACTAGTCGATTGGCCGGAACATTCTGGACCGGCAACAGGCTGAAGGCTGGGCTACCAAGATCATTGAACGGCTTGCCAAGGATCTCGGCGCGGAGTTCCCCGGAATCGGAGCCTTTAGCCATGCAACCTCAAATATAGGAGCGCTTTTGCTGAGGCGTGGCCGGAAAAGAAGTTTGTGCAACAGGCGGTTGCGCACAATTGCAGGGGGACACCGTCACGAAGGAACTGGGTGGCACCTCGTGATATCGTCGCGACAGTCGGTATCGATGCGTTGCGGAACCTAACCCTTTTATAATGAGCATTTATTACCCTAGGACAATGTGCCTTGTCGTTGGTGATCTTCGTGCTAGGCTAAATTCGTGAATTTTTGCAGCAACAGTTGCAAAATTGGCCACCGCGACCCTTAAAGGTGGCAAGGAGATGCGATGGGGAGTCTGAAACGCGGGACGACGTCTGCTCAGGCAGAGCAAATCCCTGCTACGGTGAGGACGCTGCCGTGGCTGAACTAACCCGGCTCCCCTCGGGCTACCCAGCCCTGCTCGAAGAGCTGAAGACCCAGATTCGGGCCGCCCAACTGCGGGCCGTTCTGACCCTCAACCAAGGGACGATCCAGCTCTGCTGGTAGATCGGACTCTTTGCGGGCTGGCGTTCTTCCTTTAATGCAAATTGGGGAGCCACCCTTCGCAATGTCGTGGTCTTGATGGTCTTAATCCTGATGATGCGAATCTCAAGATTAAACTGGGTGATCAGTCCTATCAAATCAATGCAATCCTCGGATACCCCGTCTTTCAGGTGACGCGAGTGATCACGTTCACGCAAAGCGGGGAGTTCGAAGCTGGGAAGTCCGCTTACTGGAGCGGGAATGGAATACCTATGTATACGAGGCGCTTGGTTCCCGTCGTGAACTTGGGAGCCAACGGCGTCAATCTGCCTTTCGCGCTTGATACCGGCGCTTCGGGAACAGACCCTTCTCTACGTTATTACGAGCGGTTCAAGACTAGCGATCTGTCATGGAAAGAAGATGAAGATGAACGTTTTGGGGCCGGCGGCACCATCAAACGCAAGATTTACACGTAGTCGTTGCTTCGCCTCACTATAGGTGCTACGACCGTTCTCCTAAGAGATGTTTCCATCACTCCACACAAGACGAACTCCGGCCTTGACGAATTGTATGGAAACGTGGGGCAGGATGTGTTTGGGAATTTCGAAAGCATTACCTTCGACTTTGACGAGATGACCTTCAAAGTTGGTCCGCCGACGTCTCCAAAGCCGCAATAGTTGAGGCGACCAAATTGAGCGAGCTCGGAGCGTTCTTCGGGGGTAGACCTGATCGTTACTGAGAAAAACCGCGCTCGTTGCCGGTTATTGCCGGTTTGTCGGATACAGGAAAGGACTCGGTTCTTACCGGATTGTTTGAATGTAAGTCAGTGAGGAGCACGAGGTGTTGCAAAGGCTGAACTCAGCGATGAGGCTGATTCAGAGAACTACCTCGGAGGCTCCTCAGAGACGATATGTATTACATTGGGCTGGATGTTCACAAGAGGACGATCAGTTACTGCGTGAAGGACGCTGCTGGTCAGGTACACCAGGAAGGCAAGATCGGATCGACTCGGCGCGAACTAGACACCTGGATCAAGACCCTTCCCCAACCCCGGATGATGGCCATGGAAGCGACGATCTTTACCGGGTGGATCTACGATTATCTGCTTCCGCATGCAGACAAGGTAAAAGTGGCACATCCTCTGATGCTACGGGCGATCGCAGCGGCCAAGAAGAAGAACGACAAGGTCGATGCCGGCAAGATCGCCGACTGCCTGCGTTGCGATTTCCTGCCGGAGTGCCACATGGCTTCCACCGAAATCCGTGATCGGCGCCGAACGCTGCGCTACCGGAACCTCGTGTTGAAGCAGATGGTACAGATGAAGAACCGTGTTTCGGGCTTACTGATGGAGACCGGGGTGAGCTATAGCAAGCAGCGGCTGCATAAGCTGGGTTACTTCACGGAGCTGATGTCGGACAACGACGAGGTCAACGAGAGTATCCGGCCGCTGCTGAAGCTCAGCCGGGAGACAATCGTCCGTTCTCAGCGGCTGGACTATGCCCTAATTAATTCGCTGGAACGAGATCCGCTGCTGGCGGAGCGGCTGAAACGGTTGAGGACAATCCCCGGGGTGGGGCCTATCACGGCTCTGACGTGGGCTCTTGAGATCGGCGATGTCTCACGCTTCCAGTCGATCAAACAGGCCATCAGCTATTGCGGGCTCTGCAGCGCAGAGAGAAGCTCCGCCGATAAGGAGATGCGCATGCCCATCTCCAAGCAGAGGAACAAGCACATTCAGCAGACACTAGTGGAGGCCGCGAAACTGGCTCCTCGATACAGCCATGAGCTAGCTCTGGTTTATGAGCGGGAGCGACAGAGAGGGAACAAGAATAGGGCGACGCTCGCCGTAGCCAGGAAGATGGTTGCCTACATGCTCGCAGTGGAGCGCAGAAGACAGAACTTCGTGCTTAAAGGAGAGTTCAGCGGCACTGCCGCTGCATAAAAACTTTCCCAGGAATGAAAAAACATCAGGATCATTCGGTGCGCAGGCTGCCAGGTCCCGCAGGTCACGGGCTGAGCGACGGAGGCAACTCCCGAGGCTCCTTCGGTTTGTTTCGGGACTGGCAGAGAACACAAACTCAATCTTCTGTGCGGACTCTTCGGAGTCTCAGACAGCAAATCGATGTCCGGTTCTGCGGAGAGCAGGAACCACCAGCCGAGAGGCAACACTGGC
>Ga0137390_10002247_pt1 | contig 15218 bp, 14 predicted proteins | sample 15con2h24AmetaG_FD_104937 | JGI IMG/M metagenome (GOLD analysis project Ga0137390, IMG submission 104937) | Vadose zone soil microbial communities from Angelo Coast Range Reserve, California, USA - 15con2h2.4A metaG | ecosystem: Environmental > Terrestrial > Soil > Vadose zone > Saprolite... | reverse complement strand
TCCAGCAAATCCATCAGGAATTGTTCCAGGCGTTTTCGGCATTTCTCGACTTGGGCATCCGTCATGCTCGCGACGGTAGCACCAGTAAAACCAAACGTCAATAACTTAACGTAGTAATACTAGATGGCTTCTATGCTTACATAGTTGAACAATCCTCTGCTCCTGGTTGACAAAAACAGGTCGCATCCCAAGGCCGAGGATGCATGTCACGGGAACGCCTGATCTGGAAGCAAATGTCTAACCTCCTCGACTAGTCCACGGTTTAGAACCTGAATTGGAGCCACTTGAACACTGGTCGTATAGAACGGAGGCAAATTCATCGCTAGCTCGGCTACTGCAGCTTGGGTAGCACCTTCTGGCAACAGCACATATTGTAAGTTGGATGGAAAGCTCTGCGGAATTGGCCCCTCCATTGTTGAACCGTAGGCACCCAGGGTCATCACCCCTTGCGGCGTGTTGGGATCAGGGGAGTAAAGAAACACAAAGGTCCCATACTTGGGATGGGTCAGCACGTCGCCTGCCTGCTCGCGAACTGACGGGTTACCGTCATTCATCAGAGCCCATCGGATATGGGCATATGTGCGCGTGACTTCCATAAAGGCCGTTCGGATCGGCGAACGCTTTTCTGAACCCCCCGAGCATAAGAGCAAATTTCCGAACGGGTCCAAGAACGCAACAGAGTTGAACGCGGCTCCGCGCCCCTGTGCCTTTCTCGCAGCACTGAGCAGTGCCTGGGCAATTTCCTTTCCGGGCATCCGTGGCTTAGTGCATGTCACACTGAACGCTTCCGGACAAGCATCCAGTAGGGCCCTCATTATCGGCGAATTTCGTTGCAGATCCTTTGGGTTATTGAGCTTGGTCGGATCCTTCCCACTGTTGTTGACCAACGACCGGACACTGTTGACGGTGCTCTCGAAAATCGTGTCGGTGAGGTAGAACGTAGAGGCGCTAATGCTCTGATGAGCGAATACAACTCCTTTCGCACCTCGAAAGGCGCGATTAACGGGAGCGTCAACCCCGTAATACGCAAACGACGATCGCGCAGCATTCTTCCACTTTAAAGGCAGAGATGGGAAATCGAAAGATTCGTTGTAGTTAATTCCGGCGTAGGTGTCAGTCGCTGAGACTCCTACGTTGAAGCCAGTAGTCAGCAAGGCGCCAGCACACATTGCGCACGGATCGAGCGTCGTAACTATTGTTAGCTCCTCTGGACGTGGAAGCTTCAGCCGCTTTCGATGCTTGAAGTACCAGTCGACGAGTTGGCGCTCGCCATGCGCTGTGGGATCGTGAAGCAAGAAGAGCTTTCTGTTCTCAAAAGGCTCTAGGACATTGTTGTGAAGGGCACAAATCACTTTACCACTTCGATTTTCAACGAGAGCCCCTCCCACGGCGAACGTATTCTGCAAAGAGGCCTCGATCGATTTTCCTGCTGCGATTCGTACTGCTTGGTCGGCAGTCGCAATTCTATTCATGGCTGATACCTAGCAACTAAATCAAAACATTTATATCGAAGTTACGGGTGACATTTCTGAGTAGCTGTTTCAAAGTGCAGACCACAATCGCTACTTTCTCAAGTGAGATAATTTCCGATCGACAGTGTAGAGACCGTTGAACTGCGCGGGTCGGAAGCCGATCAACGCAAGTATTTCCAAATTATTAGGAGCCTAGCGAGTCTTTGTGTTGACGATCAAGGCCGGGTGCATTGGGATTTTCTTGAAGCTGCTTTATCCGAAGACGCCCCAATCATACTAATCCCTCGTAATGCGGATGGGACATGACTCTCAAACACATTCTTCAAGTCTTTAGAAGTTCCAGGTTCAGCGCGTCAGATGAAGAATGGAAAAGCTACGCAAACAATTTGAGAAAACTCGCCCGAGATCATGGTCTAGCAGCCCGTGGCGCAAGTCGGAGGGACGTACGCCTTAGCCGCAGCGCTTCCAGTTGGACGCGACGCCAATCGGCTCTCGTTTTACTCGTCGGAACCGCTTTCTAAAGTTGTGGTTCGGTACGGCCTTGCTTCGATGTGTTACGACGAAGCAGCGCCGCTAGTATTATGAAGCTCAGCCCAGCCATCCCCATGACAGCCCGCGCAACGTGGAATCGCCACCATGCGTCTCTTAGTTCTGTCCAATTCGACGGCGGAGAACTGCTACTCCACGTAATAATCTGATGGTTGATCGGCCAGTTGCCGAAGACCGTAACCAAGACGGACGCTACGATACAGATACCCGTCGCGATCAGGAGGTAGAAGCTCAGGCGGTCGTGTCGCGCGAGGACGGCTGAGACCACCGTGAAGAACAGCCCTAGGTTCAGAGTCACGGCCAGCGGAAGCATCACTCGAATCCCGTGCTGCATCGTCTCGACATAAAAAGCGGCTGACATGCCGGAGGGGTTATATGCCAAGTATACAACAAACGCCCCGCCAGACGTCAGAGCGACAAATAACAGGCTCGCGAATAGAACGATTGTTCGTGCCAAATTATTCCTCCCCTGCTGATTTCTGGAGAGCAAAGTCAGATTCCCAGACCACTTGGTACGCGCAGTGTACTACACTACGTCATATGGCGATGGGCAAACGCAAACGCAAACGCAACCGATGGATATATCGGAGGGCGCGTGAATATGGCAAACGTCCAGGTCCGATGGCGGGTCGTTGATCTGGCGGGTCCGCTGTGTAGCTGCTGCCGCTCTGTCCCTGAATTCGCCGCCAACCATTGTCCTCAATGCCGTAGCCTCAAGACAATCACGCTATCTGAGACTACGGATAGTGAACTGATTTCGTTTTGCTGTGACTGTGGCCTGACTTACGACCTGCGCGTGGCGTTTAATCGCCATGAACAAACTGTGGAAGGCTGAAAGCCCGTTTCTTCTACCGATCAATCCACTTTGAGAGGTAGAAATGAACAAGACACTCGAAACAATTCGCGGTTCTTGGATTACGAGAGATCGCGAAACTGCCGAAGCCAATCGGATTGTCTTGCACAATTCTTTAGATCAAATCCCCACTGATCTCCGCGAGAAAATTCTTCCGGTCCTAGAATGGGCGGACAGCATTGAAGCTTCGTCGGATATGTTGTTGGATGTTTCGGTCAAATACGAAGAGCGCCAAATCAATGAGATCATCTTCTTAGAGGGACAGATAAGGGGCTTGATTGGCGCAATCCGCCAAACGAAACACATCGATTCAATCCGACAGTTGCGAACTGTAGCGCGAGACACGATTGAGCGAATGCGAGATCGTAAGAATCAGGAAGAACGGGAACGTTTGGCAGACGAACTGGCTGGTCGCGCTAATCCTGCCTTATCGATGGTTGTCCCATAAGTCCATGAAGCGTTTCACGGTTCGGCCTTCAGGCTGTCGCGGCTTCTGCCACTTCGATAAATCTGCGCATATCGAGGAAATAATTGACATACGCCCTCTTCAGGTCCGCCATTGATTTGGCAGAGACGAGTACCGCCTCACGTTCTTCTGACCCCAGTATGGCTCGTTCTATTTCTGCATATTCCCAAGTTGCTTTCTGTGTGGCATTCAATCTGTACCCAGTGATCTTGAGTTTTCTTGTTGACGTATGAAGTTCTAATAGAAAATAATGTGCACCGGGGATGTTAATTTCGATGACATCTTCTACACCCTTACCTATCAACCGCAGATAATCACACGCGCCTAGCCGAGCAGCACATCGGCAAAGTTGGTCGCGCACCTTGTCTCTATTTGCTGGTATACCTGGGATGCCAAAAGCTGCTTTTTCAGCAAAGGCGATTTCAGTAGCCATCAGCTTGAAAAAATGCTTCCAAACCGGATCGCCTTCACTGGACTTTAATAATTCTCTACGGAAGAATCCTACAATCTCAACCGCCGTTGCCCACGCGTGTTGCAATTCGGTGCGGAATTGTATCTCAATCTTGTGTCCGTTATAGGTTGACTTGCGGTCACTCAAGTAATCATAAACAAGATGGATTCCTCGATAACCGCTTCCCTTGGTATCGCAATATAGTTATCTTGACGAATCAGTTTGTGCTTTAAGTCGCTGTGTTCATATTCCTTAACAAATTTCTCCACTTGGGAGATGTTCCCTAAAACTACGCGGCAACCTCCGATGTCTTGCATCTCAGACAGAGTGATTGGTCTTTTGGTGTGTTTTTGCAGTTTGTGTTGAATTGCTCTAAGCCGCTTAACGCGCTGCGAGACTACTGCTTTGGTAAAATGTTCTGCTTTTCGGCTCAAGGTGGTCGCGAATGTATTCAGTGGAAAGTAATGCGATGCTCGCCAATTATTGATAATTGCCAAAGCCCTCTCAAGCTCATCGTCATCGTGGAGTGACGCGAATACAGCGCCAGCGCGATTTACTTCTTCAATGGAATATCCTGGAACAGCCCATGCCATTCGACCAGTGTACCGATTTATTTATATCAAGAGGAAATTCCCTCATGCCGAAGCCAAAGCGTAAGTTTCCGCCAGCAAGAAAAGGCAAGGACGATTTTATGCATCCATCAGGGCTTCCGAACGGGAGGCAGATTGACTCCCAACTGAGTCGCGCGTCTGTCCATTTCGGTAACGAGTGCGTCGTAGTCAGCCTTCCCCTGCATGCCAGCCCATCTAGCCTTCAACGTTTTGTATTCCATGTCACTGATGGCCGGGGCCAGGACTGTGAGACGCTGCGAGAAGGACGCACTTATAACGGCCTTCCCCATTGAGAGCGAGAAGACGACGAGGAAAGCGAATCCCAAGATCAACATCAACAGCGCGAGAGGTAGATTCATGAGTAGACGGGGCACGCTGTAGGTCCGCTGCAACACGGTCGATGTGGATGCCACTAGGTCGAGCCAATGACCTGCCATGGTCATCAAAATATACGTGGTCAAGAGTAAGAACGTGAGCAGTCCGACAGCGTTATGTTCACCGAGGGCTGCGCCACGATAGATTCGGTCGACGTAGCCTTGGTGAACAAAACCGCCGACCACCAAAATCGCCTTCCACGTGAAGCTCAAAATGGGCTGAATGAAAATGGTCACTAGCAACCATACGATCAACCCGCTCGTGATTCTCTCCTTCAGGCCCTTGCTGTCCATGTCAGTCCTCTCTGCCGAAAACAAGCCGATGGTCTGATGATAAACTTTCTGTCGTGCCTGGCAATGCTTACCGGAGTGGGATTCTTCGCCTATTGGATAATCAAAGGCGGAATGTTTGTTGTGAAGAGTGTAGGCGGATGAGGTGGGATTCCAGCAAGTTGTACCCAAGTTGTACCCAGAGGGCATCTTTTGGCATCTCCTGGGATGTGCTGTTTGCTCTGTAAATCGTTGATTTTACAGGAAAGTCGTTTGTTTACACCAGCCGGGACAGCCTTGAGAGGGCTACGTCCTAACCCTTAGACGATATCGCCGAAGCCTTGCTGCAGAAGGGCGCCGGCACAAACTCCCGGTGTTTGCTTATTTTCGCATGTACGATCAGCGCGATCAAGCCGAGTGAGTTTTTTAGTAGAATTGCGCGTTCATGAAAACTTCCTGAAAGCCCAGTGACTCCAGAGCAACCAGCATCACGAAATGCGAGCCGTAAACGAGATACCGCTTCCACAAGCGTCGCGGCTCCACGGCCAGTCTGAAAAGCCATTCGGATCCGTTTTCGCGCATCCACACCGGGGCTCGGGACGCGCCCACTATGAAAATCAACGCGGCGCCGACGCCGATCAGCACCGGAACGCTGAGAAGCTTCCGGTGTTCGAACATCCATCGATCCTGCTTCGGCGCGCCAAGACCAACCCATACGATGTCAGCGCACGAACGCTCGATGGCTTCCACGACGTCGCGATCTTCCTCCAGTGTCAGCGAGCGAAATGGCGGACAATAAGTTCCTGCAACAATCAGGCCCGGGAATCGCGCCGCGAATCGCGCCGCGAGGTCTCTGGCGACTTCAGGGGCTCCTCCATAAAAGAAATGGCGATATCCCTTGGATGCCGTCTCTTCGCAAAATTCAGTCATCAACTCCGGGCCACACACACGGCTCCGAAGGGCGAAACCTTTCCGCCGGCCCATCCACACCAGTGGAAAACCGTCCGGAACCACGAGGTCGGCGCCCGCCAGCATGCCCTTGAAACCCTTGTCGTGCTGCGCCTCCATGACGCTGTGCATGTCCGTAACGGCCACAACGTGGCATGCATCGCGCCGACTGATCCACTCCTCCATCCGTGCAATCGTGTCCGCTATCTGCACTGCATCCACTCGCACGCCCAGCAAGTTGTAACTCCTGACGACGTCCTCGTAAGCAATAACGCCGTTGGACACTGGTTCACTCCGATCGCATCGCCACCAGACTTGTTCCCACAAGAGGGAATCTCGTGTGACGATTGTCGGGCAAGTTCTTGGACGTGCGCCGCACCAGGCGCCACCAGTGAAGGTACGTCCTGCTCGTTTTCCGCTTCTCCAACCACTTCAATTCCCGCCTGCCCGGAAAGTGTGGATAGCACCAGTTCGCGCAACAGCCGGGGACGATTGGCGACCACCACGCGAACACTTGATTCCATGCATCCCTCCGGGCTAACGACACTAGTGGGAAATGAGAAAGGGGAACAGGCTGGAAACGGTACGGGGGTAGTAGTCCTGTAGAAACGCGGTTCAGTACTCAGGAAATCTGGGACTTAGTAGGTACGGTGTTGTTACCGGTGTCTCACTCGACCGGCGCAGCTTCCGTTCTTTGTTCTACTCTTATCACCGGCTTCACCGAGAAAAACTTATGCCGGCACGGTTCGCATCGCAGCGCCGGAATTCGCAGCGCCCGCCAAAACATCGCCATCATCCCCGGTACGTGCTCCGCGGCGATTCGTTGCAATTCCAAATTGCCGCAAATCCTGCAATGCGCATAAAAGTGATTGCGCACCGGCGCGGCGCGCGCGTAAAACCTCGCTTCGCACCTTCCGCACCGCCACGGCAAGACGCCCGCAAATCCAAATAGATAATCCTGCGCCGTCCGGCGTTTCGACCGCCGGATCTTCGACTCACGGCAATTGGGGCAGGCTAACGGGACTTTTCCGATCGTCGTTTCTCCCCGGAAAGCATAGGCGAGAAACGCAAGCTGCCGCAAGAGGCACTCTCTCTCCGGGCACGATACAATACTCCCGAGGACCGCCTATGCCCGACTACACCGCAGAGCACGCCCGCGCCGGCATCCAGACCAAATTGCCCGCGCTCGAAACCTGGCCCAATCAATTCCCCGGCTACGTCATCACCACGCGCTTTCCCGAATACTCCTCCGTCTGCCCCAAGACCGGCCTCCCCGACTTCGGCACTATCACCATTCAATACATGCCAAAAAAAGATTGCATCGAGCTCAAAGCCCTCAAAATGTATCTCCTCGCCTATCGCGGCCTCGGCATCTTCTATGAAAACGCCGTCAACAAAATCCTCCACGACATCGTCGCCGCGGTCCGCCCCGAATGGTGCGTCGTCCGCGGCGAATTCACCCCCCGCGGCGGCCTCTCCACCTCCATCTTCGCCCGCTGGCCCTCCACCCGCCCCCACGCCAAACGCAAACGCTAATCCCGCGTACTCTACGTGGGCTTTTTTTTACGTTCGATCGTACAAACGTTCCAAAGTTCCAACGTTTCAACGTTCTTCCGCTCCCCCGGTGGACTTCCAGCCCTTGGCAGGCCATAATTTCCCTTCGGCGCCATCACCGACTGTGACGCCCATCACCGAGGAGGGGGAATGAGCATTTCTCCAAACGTACCGAGTCCGCAGGAGTCGTACCATTACGAATCTGCGGGCACTCCGCGCTGGATCGCGCTTCTGTTTGGCGTGGTCATCGCCGCTCTGGCCGTTCTCGGCTACGCCGGCTATTCCACGCAAACCCGGCTGAGCCAGGACCTCGCTAAGCAGCAGGACCAGAACAAAATTCTCACCGCGCAGCTCGATCAGGCCAACGCGCGCCTCGCCGACCTGAAAGGGCACCTCGAGGTCACCGAGCAGAAAGTCGGCATGACCCAGGCGGAAATCTCCAAGGCCCAGAGCCGCGCCGAATCAATCCGCAAGGAGCAGCAGACCGCCGACCAGAAACTCACCGCGCAACTCACGCAGGCGCAAAAGGAAAACGAGGAAAAACTGGGAGCCGTGGCCACGGAAGTCGGCGGCGCCAAAAAAGACATCGAAGCCACCAAGAACGATCTGGAAGCCACGAAAACCAAAATGGCCAGCGCCATGGGCGACATGAATGTGATGAGCGGCCTCATCGCCCGCAATCGCGACGACCTCGAAGAATTGAAGCGTCGCGGCGATCGCAACTACTACGAATTCTCAATCCAGAAATCCAAAGCGCCGCAGCGCGTCGGTCCCGTGCAGGTCACGCTCAACAGAACCGATCCGAAAAAATCGAAGTACACCGTGACCGTCGTCGCCGACGACAAAACCATCGAAAAGAAGGACAAAACCTCCGGCGAGCCCGTTCAATTCTACGTCGCCCACTCCCGAGGCACGCCGTACGAATTCGTGGTCTTCGACGTCGGCAAAAACCAGATCACCGGCTATCTTTCCACGCCGAAAGAAGCCGGTGGTGGCGCTCCCGCGGCCGCAGCTCCCGCCGGCACCGCAACGCCCAGCAAGCCCTGATAGTTAGCATCGCTAACTATTTTTCATTTTTCGTCGAAAACCATGCTCCGCGTTCTGGAAACACCGCGCGCGACAGCGCTTTTGTCTTTCGCGCCGCCGCGCTAGCATCGAAGTGTCGACAATCTCATCCAGTATTCCGGGAGTTCTCCCATGAAATCTCTTCACCTTCGCATTCTTTTTTTCGCGGCAGCGGCTCTTCTTTTTTTCGCGGCTGGATCAGCATTCGCGCAAGCGCCACTGGAGCCGGCGCAGTTGCCTTCGCGCACGGTTTTCTATTTGATTTGGCGCGGCGCTCCGGCTCCCGACGTTCGAAAGGCCAATGACCTGATGGCGCTTTGGGACGATGCAGATTTTGCGCCGGTGCGTTCCGCGCTCGCTTCGAGCATTCTCAGTTCCTCGCAGGAAAAATCGCCCGGCCAAAAACTGACTCCGGAAGAACTGCAGGAGTACGCGTCCCTCCTCGAAAATGGATTCACGCTCGGCTACCTCGGCGAACCAGCGAAGCGCTCCGCAGCAAGCGCGCCGGTTTCGAAAGATGCCAAACCACCCGCATGGAACGGAATGTTTTTCGTGTATGACCGCACTGGCAAAGAATCTTTGATCGCCAAAGCAATTCTACGAATGCGCGCGCAGCAAAAAGAGGCGCCGGTGCTAACTCCACTCGTGATCGCCGGCGTTCCCGTCCTGAAGGTGGAGAGCAAGAATGGCGCGACGTATTGGGCGGATCAAGGCAAATATGCGGTGAGCGCCGGCGAGCGTTCCGTGATGGAACAAATTCTCGGCCGCATCAATGGCAAGTCTGCCGCGGCTGCGTCACTGGCGCAATCTTCTGCCTATCAAGAGGCGCAACCGATTCTTGGCAGCGGCGTGCTTGAATTTTTTGCCGGCGTACCCGATTTGAAAGATCTCGCTTCGGATTCGAGCGCGGGCGGATTCCAAGCGCGTCCACTGCTTGAAGCGGTGCGGATTGACGCGATCCACTCCATCGGCGGCCATCTCGCACTGGAAGGTTCGAAAACACACATGCAGGCCGCGATCTTCGGCAATACCGCTCCCGGAACGCCATTCGACATTTGGCCAGCAAGCCCGGGCTCTCCCGCTTCCCTCGCGTTCGCGCCCGCGGATACGGTTTCCTACAGCGCGGGACAAATCAATTTCATGGGGATTTACAGCATCATAAAACGGATAGCACAGGCCGCATTTCCGCAGGGACAGCAAGGCAACGCGGACATGCTCGACACGCTCGCGGCAGCACGGCTCGGTATGCCTTTGGCGGATGCACTCAGCCTGCCCGCAGGAGAATTCGCATCGATGCAAACGAGTCCTTCGCTGGATACGGCGAAGCAAGTCTACTTTCTTGGAATTCGAAAGAAGCCGGAAACGCTCAAGCTGATGCGGGCGCTCTTCAGCGATCAATTGACTTCGGAACGCAACGAGGGCAACGTAACTTTCCTTAAAATTTCCCTCGGAGGGAAACAAGGCAGCGCGGGCGTCGCGCAATGGAATTTTTTCAACGTGGCTGTTACGCCGGACATGATGATCGGCGCGAGCCGCGCGGAAACGCTTCGCGAAGTTCTTTCGAATCGTTCAAAAGGACCGGCTGCGGCTGGTCTCGCCACGGTTCCACAATTTCAGGCCAGCCGCGCACAATTTCCGGACAATCTAAACAGCATGAGTTACTTCGATTTTCAAAAAGTGGATTGGCCAGGGTTGCGAGACCGCGTGGTGGCAGAATCAAAGAAGAGTTCCGCGGCGAAATCCCTGGAACCGGCGAAGAAGCCGGCCGCGTCTGGTGGTATGAACCTGGATTGGCTTACACAGGTGAATGCGCAAGTCTTCTCGCGTCATTTACATTACTCCACGGGCGTCTCGTGGAAGGATTCCAAGGGTATTCATTGGGATCAGTGGCTCGAGTAGCCCGGTGATGCGGGCAGTTCGCTTTTTTCCGGCAGCGCTGCTATTCCCTGCGCTGCTCTGCGTAATCCCGGCCGCGCGCGCGCAGGAAACGCCGCCAACACCAGACCAAGGCATTCACGTCAGCGTGGAGCGCGTCAATGTAGGCGTGATCGTCACCGATGCGCGCGGAAACTTCGTGGGAGGCCTGCGCCGCGAGGACTTTCACCTGTTTGATAACACCGTTGAGCAACCCATCAGCGATTTCGCAGCGATCGAAGAACCAGCGCAGGTCTTGCTGCTCATCGAAGCCGGTCCGGCCGTCTACCTGCTCGAAGGCGGTCACCTGCAGGCCGCGCATTCTCTGCTCAACGGGCTCTCGAGCGGCGACCGAATCGCCGTTGTGAAATACGCGGAGTCGCCCACGGCGCTTCTCGATTTTACAACGGATAAGCAGGCTGCGGTCGCCGCGCTTGGGCAATTGCGCTTCAATCTTGGTTTTGGCTCGCTCAATTTATCGGCAAGCATTTCGAAGGTGCTGGAATGGTTGGGGAACACTCAGGGTAAGAAGACCATTGTTTTGTTGTCCACGGGCGTGGACACGTCTCCAATGAATGAGTCCGCGCTGGTGATTCAGCGGCTCAAGATCAGCGACGTGCGCCTCCTGGCCGTTTCGCTCATGGGCGGCTTGCAAAATCCGCAGTCTAGCGGCAAGAAGAAATCGCCTGCAGCAAACCGTTCCCAATCGGCGGTGGAGTTCGAAAGAGCGAATCAACTGCTGAAGCGCATAGCTGAATCCACAGGTGGCCGCGCCTACTTCCCCGCGACCGAAAAGGAATTTAATTCCGCGTACGCCGAGATCGCGCAGCTCGTCCGCCACGAATACAGCCTGGCGTTTGCACCGCCAGAGCGTGATGGGATCGTTCACTTCATCCAAGTGCGCGTTGGCGCTCCGCCAGCCGAAACTCCGCCTGCCGTTTCCTATCGCATCGATCATCGCCAGGCGTATCTGGCACCAGCGGCCAATCAGTAAGTTGCAAAGAATCAATCCCGCAACGCGCGGACTGGATCGATCCGCGTGGCACGCAAGGCGGGCAAGAAACATGCTGCCAGGGAAGCGATGGTCATCACCACGAATGCGGACCCGAAGGCTACCGGGTCGCGTGGACTCACCTTGTACAAGAGGTTTCCAAGCAATCGGGTTAATGCGAGTGACACCGCGGCGCCCAGCAAGACGCCGCCGGCCGTCAATCCCAGGCCACGCGACATCACCAGCCGCAATAGATTGGATGCGCCCGCACCAAGCGCCATGCGCAGCCCCAACTCGCGGGTACTCTGCGACACTGCATACGACATCACGCCATAAAGTCCGATGGTGGCGAGTAGCAGCGCCAATCCACCTAGGGTCCCAACTAGAGTTACCGCCACCTGCTGGGGCGATGTCGAGCGATCCAGTTGTTCCTGCAGGGTGATCACCTCGTAGAGGGCAAGATTTGCGTCCAGTGCGTGCACCTCACGCGTCAGCGCCGCCTCCATGGTCTCCGGGCTGAGTGGCGTTCGGATATACAAGCCCGCCCCAACCGTGAAATTTTGGCGCTGAGGCACATAGAAAAAGGGTTTCGGTGTCTCCCGAACGCTCTCGTACTTGGAATCTTTTGCTACACCGATCACCTGCATCCATCGGCCCTTAACCTGAACGCGCTCACCGATTGGATTCCTGCCGCGCCAATACCTCGCGGCCATTGTTTCATTCACGACGGCCACCAGAGCGGCCTTTTCGTCGTCCGCTCGCGTGAATTCGCGGCCCGAGACTAGGGGGATCCCCATGGTCGTGAAATAATCTGGCCCCACTTCGTTGTATTGCACCGTGGGCTGCTCTTCGGGCGGCGACTGATAGCCGTCTACGGCAATCGGCGACGAAGAAAAGCTCCCATAGCTGAGCGGCGTCATTCGCGCGAACGCCGCCGACTCGACGCCGGGAAGCGCCTTCACGCGATTGAGGAGTTCGTCCTGGAAAGCCTGGGCGCGCTGGGCATCGTATCCCGCCGATACCAAAAGGACGGCAGTGTCCAGCACTCCGTGTGTCGAAAACCCCGGGCTGCTATTTCGAATTTTCTGTAAGCTCTGCAGCAGGAGCCCTGCTCCGACCAGCAAAACGAAACTCAGCGACACCTGCATCACCACCAAGCCGGAGCGAACCCATGCTCTTCCGCCGCCCCCAACGACGCCCGCCGAATCGGCTTTCAACGCGCCGGCAAGATCGATCTTGCCGGTCTGCATCGCGGGGACCAGCCCGAGCAGAAGCGTCGCGGTGAGGCAAACTCCAGTGCTCAGCGCCAGAACGCGCCAATCGATTTCGCCCGGCAGGTGCATCGCCACGCCACCCCGCGCGGGGAAGAGCAGCACGAGCGCGTGACGGCACCAGTACGCAACGAGCAGTCCACCGGCTGCACCAAAAGCCGAGAGGATCAGGCCTTCTGTCAGGAGTTGCTTCAACAGACGGCTGCGACTGGCGCCAATGGCGAGCCGAACTGTCATCTCATGCCGTCGCGCAAAGGACCTGACAAGGAGCAGATTGCCGACGTTTGCGCACGCGATGAGCAGAACGAAAACAACTACGGCGAGCATAATTTCAAGTGTGGGGAGCAGGGTGCCCGCATTGTTGAAGGGCGTTTGCCATAGCGGCCACAGCTTGATGCCGCGGCCGCGGTTCGTGTCTGGATAGTCGGTTTCCAATCGCTTCGCAGCGGCCGAAATCTCCTGCTGCGCTTGCGAAAGAGTCACGCCGGGCTTGAGGCGCACATAAGCTTCAATCCAGCGCGCGCCGCGATCCTCCAATTTGTATCCACCCGCTTCAAATGTTTCTTCCATTGAGGCTGGGACCCAGAACTGCATCGCCCAGCCCACGAAGGTTCCATAAAATCCCTCCGGGGCCACCCCAACAATCGTGTGCATCACCCCGTTGAGCCGCTGCGTTTTCCCGATGATTTGCGGATCACCCTTGAACCGCCCTTTCCATAGCTGGTAACTGATCACCGTCACAGGATGAGCGTTCCGCCCCGTGTCTTCGCCGGGCTCGAACCCGCGGCCAAGAATGGGATGGACCCCGATAGCATCAAAATAGTTCGCGGACACGATGCTCCCCGTGGTGCGCTCGGCACGGTCTCCGATGCTGAGAGTGGTACCCATGATTTTGGTCACGATGAAGGAGTCAACCAGAGTGCAGTTCCTCTGCAAATCGAGGAGATCAGGCCAGGAAGTAAGGGTAGGACCAGACTCGCCTCGCGCCGTTCCGGTAAGAGCGAGCAACTGCTCCTGGTGGGTTACCGCCGGGTACGGACGGAACAGAATCCCTTCGACCCAACTGAAGACCGCGGCGTTCGCACCGATTCCCAAGGTGAGGCAAAGGATTGCCAGGATGGAAAAGCCCGGACTGCGCCGGAGCATCCGGAAACCGAAGCGGAGGTCTTGAAGCGTAGTCTCGATCATCGGTAGTCCTCTCTGGTCGCGATAGAGTTCCTTGGTTTGTTCGATGCCACCGAACTCCCGGTGTGCTTCGCGGCGGGCGTCGGCGGCGGTCATACCTTTGCGCAAGTTCAGTTCCACGGCCATCTCCAGGTGCGAGCGCAGTTCCTCGTTCATGTCGTCTTCGAGACGACGGCGACGGAAGATCGCGGTGAGGCGGTGGATGAAGATGCGGCAAAATTCGCGCATGGCTAGCTCGCCCTCAGCACACGGGAGAAGGCACGTGCTCCTTTAGACGGTCAACAGGAGAAAATGAGAGCCTAACAGAATCCTGTTGGCCGTCAACAGGAGTTTCAAACTTGTCCGAACAGCTCTTGAAACGAAGAAGGGACCCGGATTTGCCTCAGATGCCGGCGTACCAGGAGTAGCCTGCGGCGGGGGCCGGGGAGCCCTGGCCGTCGCCGATGTGTTTCATCGAGTCGGTAACGGTGATGTGAGAGATGTATTTAACGCTCTTGTAACCGAGCTGGCGAGCGACCTTCATGCGAACGGGAGCGCCGTGATCGACGGGCAGCTCCCCGCCGTTCATGCCGTAGGCGAGAAAGGTTTGCGGATGCCAGGCGTCGGGCATGTCAATGCTGTCCCACCAAAATCCGTCGAACGAATAGTAGACAACATACTTCGCCTGCGTGCTGACGCCCACGAAATTCAGAACAGTGGAAAGCGGCGCACCGATCCATTCGGCAATGAAGGACCAGCCTTCTTCGCAGGCTTGATGGGTGATCTAACTGCGGGAAGGAAATCGCTTCAGGTCCGCAATAGAGAAAGACGATGGGCGAGCGACCAAACCGTCCACGGTGAGGCGCCAGTCAGCAAAACCTCCAGCTACATGGCGCTGATACGCCTCGTTTTGGGGAGGCTTGCCATTGACGAACGCAACCTTTGAAATTTCGCTGCGGTTGAATTCGCGCGCGAGCGAATGGCGGGACATCAAGATTCGCTGCGCAGCGTACGTCAGTGTTTCGCCTGCGCCAAAGATGCCGCCATGGTCGGGCGGGATCAAGCCATAGCGCTCGGCAAGGACGGCAGCGACTCCCAGGCCGGAGACTCCTGCGGCGGTCGCTAAGTGCTCTCGTTCTGAGTTACGGTGACGTATTGGAAGGGCGTCAGGCCGCGGGAGCGAACCGCTTGTTTTCGATTTTCGCCAGGAGAGTAGCCAGATCTTTGCGAGTGAAGGTCCATTGAAAGGGAGAAGCGGTTTCCTC
>Ga0137390_10002199_pt1 | contig 15347 bp, 17 predicted proteins | sample 15con2h24AmetaG_FD_104937 | JGI IMG/M metagenome (GOLD analysis project Ga0137390, IMG submission 104937) | Vadose zone soil microbial communities from Angelo Coast Range Reserve, California, USA - 15con2h2.4A metaG | ecosystem: Environmental > Terrestrial > Soil > Vadose zone > Saprolite... | reverse complement strand
TGCGTTCCCGCCGCGACAAACAGGGCGCGACCAATCTCTTCCAGGCGTTCGGCGGGAATTTTCGGCATTTTTCGCTCCTCCGTCTAGGCTGCCGCGGACGATACTCCGGCGCGCCCCGGCCCGACAACGCGCGAGGATTTGACACGCGGTCCGATCGACGCCCTATGGCAAGATGCTAGAATGGGCCCCGTGGATGGGTGGCCGAGCGGTTGAAGGCACCGGTCTTGAAAACCCGTGAAAGCCATTCCACCGCGTATCAACCTATCCCATTTAGTCTTGATTTCTGCCGCTCTCGGGCTGCGGATAGCCGGGCGCCATCCCTAACAATCCCGCTCTATAATTACCCGTCCGGTGGCAATTCCGGTGGCAATTTTTTGGACCCTGACAGCGCCCGATCGAGAGCCCGGCGAGCTGCGCGGAGATGCCGACCGCACCCGCGCACGAGCCTCAGCGGTGGCCGCACAGGCGCGGAAGCCTGGACCCCTCCTGCAACACCTCCGAAGCCGAATGCCCCATCCGGCGCACGCCGCCGGCGACGCGGCTACCGATTCGTTCGCTGCAGCGAGTCGCGCGGGTGCCCCGGCCGCATAAATTGCCCAGCTTTGCCGCCAGTGCCCGCGACCGCCGATGGCGCCGCCGAGGGGCGTGACATAATTCGGGGGAATCGGGACTGCCATCCCACCCCCAACACGCCCCGCGCGCCGTCAGAGCCGACGCGAGCGAGACGCACCCCACCTTAAAAAGGCGATCGGCTCCGCACCGGATAAACTGCCATGGTTCAACAGGATGAAGAGATCGACCTCGCGCTCGCGGAGCTGTTTTTCGTATCGCGCGGGGTGGTCGCTGAGCGCATTCAGGTGGGGAAGACCAAGACGCCGGATTTTCGGCTCCATCGGGGTGACGAAGTGGTCGGGTTTTGCGAGGTGAAATCGCCGCAGGACATTTTTGCAGAGCGTACGCTTCGCGCCATCGCGGAAGCGCCCGAGGGACAACTCGGCGGCATAATAGAGCGAGGGCATACCTCTCGGCAGTATCGGTGTCTTGAGCGGTTCGCAAGGACGGCATCGGGTCAGCTACAGGCAGCAAATCCTACGCATTCCGTGCCCAATATATTGATGATCGTTAATCGCGATACCCACTCGCAACACGATGATTTTGTTGAGGCGGTAACCGGATATTTCGGCGCGCACCGCGTCGTCGAAAAAACACTGCGGGACGCATTTCCAGAAATCGACGCCTACGTATGGGCGGATTGGAGCCCGGGCGGAGAGGAAATCGAACGCATTGAGGGACTTTTCCGGCACGAGAGTCCGCTCAAGCAGAGTGCTCGCGATTTGCTGAAACTCGGGTAAGTCGGCAGACCAGTTTCGCCGCGGGCCGCGACGAACTGTGATGATCGGCCGGGGCGAGCCATAAACCCGCATGACCGTCGTCTTCGCGATCATCGCCCTTGCGGTGGCGCTGCATCTGTTCGCGCGCGCGGCGCCGTTGCTGGCGCTGTTGGCGTTGATCGGCTCGCTCTCCGGCGCCGGCCACTGAGCCAAGGCCCGGACGCCCAGCTTGGTGAGGGCGAAGAAGCGCCGGCAGTAAAGGGCGCCTCACGCTAACCAGTCGATCCGGTTGAAGTCCACGTAAAGCCTGTGAGCGTAGGCGGAATCGACCTGATTGGCGAACGCGATTAGCCCTTCGACGTGCCGCTTCATGCCGATCGTCGAGGCGAAGCCTCGCGCTTTACGGTGAGCCGCCGGGCCAATCTTCGGGTGCGTCAGAGCGTAGAGGTGAGTTTCGATATTGTTCCGGAAGGCGCGGGTGGGGCGGGGCGGGGCTCGATCAACCGACACACCGAGCAGGATTTTGCGAGCGCCCGGCGGCAGGATGGTGGTTTTCTGTCCGTTCGCGATGAGGCCAATCGCCCACAGCTCGCGCTCGGCGAGTGTGACCATCGCCATCGCACGCCCCCGCGTACATGGTTGTGTCGTAGAGAAAGCAAGATCGTCAGCATAACGAGTATAGGTCCAGCCCCGCGCCCGCGCGAGGGCATCGAGCCGTTCGTCCAATTTTCGAACCGCTAGGTTGGCCAGCATAGGGCTGGTCGGTGCGCCCTGCGGTAGATGCCCGGCGACGCGCTTTCGATAGGGAGCGGTCGGCTGAGCCTCCTCCGGCGACCTCGCGATGAACGGGTATTGCGCGGAATCCAGACGAGTGCACAGCCGCGTCATCTCGAACGCGACCAGGGCGCCATAGCCGAGCGTGCGGAAGATCCGATAGATAGCAGCCTCTCCGATGGACTCGAAGAAGTGCCGAACGTCCATCTTCACCAGCCAGCGACAACCGGCATGACGCTCCGCGGCGCCGACAAGGTCTCGACGGGGCGCGAACGCAAAGCTCGCAGGGTGAGGTTCGACCGCGTTCAAGATGTTTTGAGCGATCCAACGCTGCGCCCGCATCAACGGCGGATCAGGTACGCAAATCGTACGATAACGACGCGGCGGAGCCCCGCCCTTTCCGGGGCGCGCACGCTTCTTCAGTCGAAAGACACGGTACGGATCTACTCTACGGTCGATTATTTGTCTCAGCGTCTCCGGTGCTATGTCGACCAGGTGGCCGAGGTGGGTGAGCGTCAGGATGACAGGTAAATCCGGATGGGCTCGCTTGATGCGTCTGGCAGCGACCTCCGCGGCGACGACGATGTCGCGGTCGCGTCCGGCCGCGCGGGCGCCTTCTGCAAAGGCCTGAGAGTTCCACGGATGCTTCATCTACATTGCACCCGGAACGGGTTTCGATCCTGCGGTCTCAAGCGGAGCCCACGACCGGGTCCGAAGGACTGAGGGCGCAGGACCGATACCTGCAATCAAAAGCTCCGACAACGGCGACCAGAAACCCGGCCGCCCAAGACGACGAGACGCGGCCCGCCGTCACGGCCGCCCCAAAGGACGGCGAACGCTAGATCGCGCCCGTGGGACTCTCAGGCTTGTAGGATAGTACGGTTCGACAGCGGTTGGAATATCGGGCCGTTGCCGCTCTGATAGGGTTCCCGCTCGCATGGCGGTATGCCCGGCGTCCGTTACCCGGCCGTGGGCGGTCAGCAGACCCGCTTTCGTTGCCCGGCGACGGATGATGATTATTTCGGGTACCGTCAGGCCGGTCATCTCGGCGATTGCGGTTTCCGCGCCGTCACGCCACCGGCCACGAATTGCGCTAAGTGCGAGAACAATTTGTGCGTCATCGACCGAAAGACGCGTCGCCAGTTCGACGCCGATCGCGGTCGCGGCGTGCTCGATGCGCTGTTCCGGCGCTTCCTGACCGAAGGCGAGCCTCAAATCTTCCGGAGCATGGCCGGTGTATAGCGCGTGCCATCCCCCACCGCTTTTGTGGAGGAGGAGAGGCGTGTTGTTCGGAATTCGGTAGCTGAACTCCATAAGCGCGGCGTTGCCGCCAAACCCCTCCCGCGCGTCACCAGTATTTTCTGGCCCATACGCCCGAAGCATCTCGCGCCACCGCGTCTCCGTTTTTTCGTCGTCAGGGTTGAACTCGTCGCTAGCGTTGAACCCGTGTTCAGCGTTGAACATTGTCGGCGCCACGTGTGCCGCGAGCACGCGTGGTTTCAACCGGTGCGCGCGCACGCTCTCCATTCCCGCGGATGTGCCTGCGGCCGTCACGATCATGAACTCTACCCACCGGCGGGACACCCACGCACGCACGCTCGGTACGTTCCAGAACTTATCCAAGATCGTGTTGACCCGCGTTCCCGAGCCAACGAAATCCGTGACGATGACGAGCGCCCCGATCGGGTTTCGGGCGCTTCGGATGCGGTCGGGACCGGGCTGGTTCGCATAAATACTCGGCCAGGCCGCAACCACTTGTGAGATTATGAAGGCGATCGGACCCTCGCTCCCGACCCGCGGCGATCCGCGCTTCGGCTTTACCGCCGCCGGCCCCGCTCGACCGACAGCGCGACGTCGAACGATTCCTCCTGCGTCTGGAATGCTTCGCACTTCGAACGCGCTTCGTTCGGGGAATTCCCGTTCCACATAAAGTGCGACGCGTCTCCGGCGGCCCGATCGTTCGGCTGCGAGACCCTGAAGCAAGCCGAGAATGGCGAACGCGACCTGTTCTTCGTTCAACAGCAATAAGGCGTTGAGCATCGCTGCCGCGGCTGGGCGGTCCTCCGCCCTGAACTGCGCAAGCCAATTCCTGCCGCTTGTGGTGTTCGCCAGCTTCGGTCGCCGCATCACAACGCTCGTTCTACTTCAAAAAAAAGCGTTTCGCATTGGCGCGTGGCCGCGGCCCGGGGTGTGATGACCGGCGTGTCCGCGCTAGCACCATGAGCGTCGTTTTCGCAATCATTGCCGACTCCTTGGGGTTTTTTCTATCTCGGCGAAGGGATTTTTGCCCATGTCTGTTGACGCGGCAACGCGCGACCGGCTCGCCGGATCGAGGCCGAACTTCGACAGCCACATTGCAAATCGCCGATCGGCGTCAGCCGCGATGGCAACCTCGGGGTACGCCCGGATCATGATGTCACCGGCCTTCGTCGTCACCTCGTATGTCAACGACCCATCTTCCGGCAGCTGCGCCCGGGCTCGGATCAAATCGGCGTAGCTCTCGGCGAGCCCTTCGAGTGCGAATCCGTCCATCTCGGTCAGCACGCCCGCTCGATCGAGGACCACCGAAAACGCCCGCCAGGCCTTTTTCGCCTCCGGACTGAGGTGCGCCGGCGGCCTCGGCCTTGAGATCCGGGCCGGTTTGGGCTCGTTGAGCACCGCTCGATCGCGCCGAAACGTGCCGGAGACGACCTTGAGGTGGCTCGGCTTTCGGGGATTTGGCATTTACTGACGGTCCTTTGCGATTTACTTGGGGAGCAGAATCCCTTTTACCCGCCAACTGGCGACGTGGAAAAAGGGCTGGCAACCGGTCGTGGGCCGCAGTCCATAAGGGATTTTGCCCCACTCTCCCCTTGGCCCGCCAGACACCCCCCATCGGCGAAAACCGCGCAACCGGACGGCCAGTAACGGGCGATTGGCGGCGGCGCGCGCCGGGCCAGGCCAGAGGCCGAGGGGCGTATCCTCAAGCGTGGGCGAAACCGCGCGCCGGCCATCATCGCCCAAAGTAGGCGATGGTCCGATCACCGATCCCCGCGAGCATTTCGCGCAGATCTATGTCGCCAGCAAGGATTAGGTCGAAATGGCGCGCGCGCCGTGCTGGCAGTGCAGAACCGCGCCCCAGCAACGAGGCGATCGGCGAACCACCCTCATAAATTCGCCACTCCTTTTTCCCGAACCGTCGGCTAGGCCCGCCGAGCGCGGCGCAGGCCGGCCCGCGACGGCCCGAAAGCGACCATATCTTGCGGCCGCGCCCGCTTTTTGGCACCGTAGATAGCACCAGGTCAGGCGGTCGGCGAAGCGAGGCCCTATGCCTGACGGGGTTGCGCTGCCCTGGTTGGTGGCGATGACGCGGGCGCAGAGCGAGGACAGCGCCGAGCTCGCGCTGATTCGAGCCGGCTATGTGACCTATCTCGCGCGCTTCAAACGTCAGTTGCGCGGCGTCAAAATTGCCGCGGACGGCCGGCGCGTCAGGACGCGCGGCGCCGGCGCGATGGTCGAGAGAGCGCTGTGGCCGTATATCTTCATTCGGGACGCGCCGGGGCAGGACAGCTATCCGATCACTCTCATTGCCGGCATCGCCAAACTCCTGCGAAAGCCGCCGATTGACGGTGTTGCCTCTCCGGCGCTGCTCGACGATGCGGTCGTCGCCCAGATCCGGCAGCACTGCATCGGCGGCAAATTTGACGAGCTTGCGGCCGCGCCCGAAAGGCCGCCGCGGCGGGATCTCGCGCCGGGCGACCTTGTGAGGGTCAACGCTGGCGATCTCGCCGGCATGATTGGTGAACTCGTAATGCTCGATCAGGCGGGGCGCGCCCGTCTGCTGATCGCCGAGCTGCTCGGCCGGAGCAATGTGCCGGCGAATGTCGACGCCTTTTCGCTCGTGCGCGCCTAGTCGATCAACGCGATGGGAGAGAGAGAAAGCGGCGGCGGGCCTGGCGGTGACCGCCCGCCGCCGTCTCCTCGGCGCGCCACCGTGCCGCGGAGCACTGGCGCGCGAAGCTGAAGGATTGGCGGTGCCGCTTTTCGCCCCATGGAAAAAAGCGTCTTGCGGCACCGCCGCGGTCGGGACCACCAGGTCAAGAGCAAGCACCGACCGATCTCGTTGTTCATCGCGCTGAATATTTAAAATTGAGCCGCGCCTTCGTGACCGACCCGTCGACAGCTTGATGTTCGACGTCGCCCTCGAACGAGAGATCTTGTGATCCTCTGCCCGCATAGGGGATTGCGCCGCCCACGACCGCGGCGACCGCCGTGGCGATGCCCCCGGCGATCGTTTCGGCCGGATTGGGGATTTCGGCCAGTTGACCGCCCTTGCTCGTCGTCAATGACCTCGAAGGGCCGGTCGAGTCTACCGCCTCGATGGGCGCGCGACGGTGGTCGATCCGCGCGACTTGTCGGGTTTTCTCCGCCATCATGATCGCTCCGCCAGCATCGCCTTGAGCATATGCCGACCGACGCCGATCGGCCGACCTGGCTTAAGCCCCATCGCCCGAAGCGCTTGGAAGTCGCGCAGGGTCCAGCGGATTGGCCGCGCAGCCGCTGCCCGGGCCTCGGCCTGCGCCTCTCGGCGTCGAGCTGCCGCGGGACCGAGCGTGGAACATCCCACGATTTCGGTCAAAAAGCCGAGTTCGAGCGCTCGCAAAGTGTCGAGTGTGGTGTCGCCGGCTTCGAGCCGGGCAAGCTGTTCGACATCACAGCCGATCGCCGCGGCGATCCGATGCCGAAATCGGCTATCGAGCGTGTCCAGCTCGCCGGCGAGCTGGCGCATTCGCGCTGCCGTCAACCGGCCCTCTGGCGGCCGCAGAGGGGCGGTCGCGTGCAGCTTGAACCGCGTGCCCAATCGAGCGGCGCGCCTCTCGCAGACGGCCAGCGCCAGGACGGCGCCGCTGTCGCAACGTCGGACGGCGCGGCCGATCGTCGGGCCGGGGTGGAGAGAGATCGCGTCGGCGAGGGCGAGGCAAGCCCCGGTCTGGCCGCCTAGGCTGTCGAGGATGATGGTAAGTGGATCTTGGGGCGCGGCTTCGGTGGCGGCGCGAACGGCCGCGACATGGCTGTACGAGATCTCGCCGGTGATCGCGACGATTGACATCAGCCGAGCCCTGCGAGCCGCGAGAGGCGGGCGACGAGCGACCGAAGGTCGGCGTAAGGGATGAAATAAGGCTCGCCGTGCGTCCGCAGCAGCTGGTCATTGACTTGGTCCAGCACCGCGACCGCTTGTTGCAACGCGAGCGAGGCCTCGTAAGCGCGTGTTGCTGCCGCGATGGTTATCGGGCGCAATGCCGCGCGCACCGCAGTGGCGTGCACGACGCGGCCGCTTGCGACCTTCTCGCGGAGCGCGTGCATCGAGTCGACGATCTTGGTGCTTTCCTGATCAAGCTCCACAAGCTGCGCGTTGATCCGACTGTTGCCGCCAGGGGCATCGGGCAGCCCGGTCAATTTGCGCATTTCGGCGGCGATCTCGTCGCGTCGCCGCCGGGCCGTAGCAAGGTTGGTTTCGGCATTCTGGTGAGCCATCCCGCGCCGAACGCCGGCCGCGATCGTCGCCGGGGAGGGGAGGTCGGGATTGCCGTCGAACATGCAGGAACTCCGAAAAGTCCGCCTGGCTTCTACACCTCATCCCGGCTTTCGCCGCGTCACGGCGTGACGGAAAATCATGCCGGCCACCATTTTTTCGAGACCACGTCCGATGTTGTGACGATCCTTTGCTTCCTCCTTGGTGATTTCCCCGGTATCGACCAAGAACAACGCGAGGTCGTCGGCGTCGAGGACGAGCGCGAAGTGCGCCAGGCCCTTGCGGCCCCGATATAACTTCGATCGCTGGGCGGTCGTCAGGGGCATCGTTTACCGGCGCTGCCCTCGCCCAGCCTTCGCGACGCGGGCATCAGAGGCAGCTTTCGGCCATTTCGACCAGGTCGAGATCATCGGGCGGTCGCGGCAATCCCATCGCGGCGCAGACGCCGGCAAGGCGGTCGACCAGCGGCTGCATCCCGGGCGATTTCTCCCGACGAGTTTCGGCGAGCACCTGTTCGAGGAACTCGAACAGCAAGTCCTCGTCCAAGCCCTCCAACGCCTCGAAGAACTGCGCCGCCTTGAATTTGGAGTAGGCCCTTTGTTGCTTCCACGCCTTGGCGTCGTCACGGCTGTACACGAATTTCCTTCGGGTCTTTCCGTTGCTGACCGCGAATTGCTTGGCAAGCCAGGGCCAATCTACCCACGGGAAAAACCGCGGCAGCCTATTGCGACATAAGTCCACCGGGTCTTTGAAGAGCCCGAGCGCTCGGCCGAGCGCTTCATAGTCCGGGGCTTGTCCGTTGCCTCCCGCCGCAAACCCAATTTCTTTAACGAGCAATTTCCGCTCGTTCCGCTCGTCGAGCTCGGGAAACGCTGCTCCGAACTCCTCCAGGGTCAATTTCGGGAAACGGCCGCGGATCTCACGGACCAATTTTCGGGTATCGAATTTGGGATCGTCGATCAGCTTCGCAATGGTGGCGCTGACCATGTTCACGACCTTCGGTTCCGGTGTCGGCGTCGTCATGTGTGGTCTCCTTTCTCCGTTTGCTCGGCGAGGTGGTAACGGGCCATGCGACGCCTGCCAACCGCGCCAACCCGTGCCAGCCCCCTCTCCCCCCTTTAGGGGGGAGGGGCACACGGTTGGCTGCGAGCTGTGACCCGCGAAAGCAAAACGGTTGGCAGCGAGTTTTTGGCAGTTGGCAAGGTGGTTGGCAGAGGCTCATTCCTGTCGACTCCTTGTCGACCATAGAAAGCCGCTGTTGGCGGCGATCCAGTCCGCGGCGATCAGCTCCGTGCGGTATTTCGAGATCAGTGCAATGCGCCGGTTCTGAATTTGACGAGCGGCACCTTCGGGCGGGAGCGTGGGCAACAGGTCGAGCCGGGCGAGTTCGCTTTCCCATTGCGCAGCCGTCACCGAAGGCATGCCGGCAGCCTCTTGACGGCGCTCGCTGCCGTGCGCGAGGGCATCAAGCAACGCAGAGTGGAATTTCACAGCTAATGGCGACGGCGGCTTAGGCTTTTGCGGTTTGGCGGGCTGGGCGGCCTTGTTCGCTGTCTCCACCGCCTCGGCGGTCCACTCGTCGTGTTCGAGGGTGATGGTCATAGGCGCGAAGTCGGCCCGGTTGTGGGGCGCTCGTTCGCGCGCCTTGGTGAATTCGAGTTCGAACGCGATATCGGCTCCCGGGCGGTCGATCGGCTTGAGAAGCATCACCGTGTCGAGCTGCCACTCCCGCGTCTTCGTGCCGTACCCGCGGCTCTCGTCGTGGCCGGTATGGTGAGCCCAAAACTGGCCGATCCGGCGCCGGGTGAGGCCGTAGACCCACGGCAACGTTTCCTGCCACGGTTCCTCATCCTTCATGTCGCCGACGAGCAAGGCCTGCACGTTGTCGAGGATCGCCAGGTCCGGGAGACCCCACTCCTCTGCGAAGTGCTCGATCACCTGGTCGATATATCGTTGGCCCGCCTCGGTGTTGAGCGGCGGCGGTCGTATCGACAACTGATTGAGGCAGACGAAATGCGCGTTGTTGGGGTGGTCGATCCCGCCGGCGCGACGCACGCTATCCTCGACGCGTCGCTGCATCAGGTTCGGTGACATCTCGCCGTCGAGGTAGAGCACGCGGGCGGGCCGAACGGCGCGCCAATGCAAGAAGTCTCGGCCTTCCGATAAAGCCATCGTGATCGCCATGAGAAACATCGTTTTGCCGCGGCCGGTCGGGCCGTTGAGCAGCAATCGCGAAGTCGTTGATAGTAATTCTCCCATCAGGAAATCTTGAGGTGGAATATTGGCGGTCCTCCATTGATAGAGCGAGGTGCAAAGGGGCATCGGGAGCGGAGCAACAATAGGCGCTCTGCCACCCCGGGCGTCGCCGTTGGGCTTCACGCCGCACGCTCCCGTCCCGTCGCGGCTCGGTACAGCTTCCGAGCGACACGATCGAGTACCGCGCGCTGCTTAGCCGAAAGAGGCTCAGGCCAAGTGGCGAGGCTATCGACGAATTGCCGTTCCCAGGCCGAAAGCGCCCGTCGCCCGTAGATCCCGCTCAATTCGACGACGGCGCCGATATCGATCGCCTCGCGATGCGGCACCTCCGGCGACTTTGGCGTGATGACCTCGGCCCAGCTCAGGCCGGCCTGGCGGACCAAACGATCGGCGGCTCGCGCGGCGGCAAGGGCCTCGCCGTCAAAGCTCGATCCCATCATGCCGAGCGTGCGCGCCAGCAGCTCGCGATCGAGCGCAGCGGCGATGATCACCGGCCGGACGCCGGGCGCAGTGCCGCTCACGGCTCGCCGTCCTCGTCGTCGAGCGAGTCTGACGATGCACGACAGCGCCGCATCCCAGGACAGCTCCGGGTCACGCTGCAGTACCTCCCGAAGCCGGTCTTTCAGATCATCGGGGAGCCGAACCGATTTGGCCTTCGCGGTGATCTCCTCGCGGATCTTGTCGAGCGCCAGCTCGCCGAGGTGCTGCTCGATCAGCCGGCGCGCATGGGCTTCGATGATGTCCGTCGCCGGCACAACCTTCTCGACGCCGTGCTCCGCGAGCTTCTGCTCGATGAAGCTGACGAGCCGGCCCGAGGGCAGCGCGTTCAGCTCGACGCGCCGATCGCGCAGGAAGGCGATCTCGTTGTGCGTGGCGCGGTGCTTGGCCAAGGTGACGCGGCGTTTTGGCCAATCCTTCACCTGAACTGGCTCGCTCTGTAACGCCATCCTTTCGACGTCGGCGAGGCGAAGGCCGAGGTCGATCATGTTGACCGCATTCTTGTAGACGTACCGGCGGCCATCGGTGGCGAGGGTGCCGAAGATCGAGAACCCGGCGATGTCAAAATCATGGAGGATAAAAATGCGGTCGATCAGCGGTGCCAGCCGGTCGAGTAGCAGGCGCGCCGCGGTGACTGACATCCCTTTGGTCGACATGACCGCGAGGTCGTAGCGCTCGGCGATCTGTGCCCGATCGAGCAATGCGTCGAAACCTTCCTTCTCGATGAAGAGGATGTTGCGAAAGCGGTTCCGCGGACCCGAGGTCGGGTAGAGGATGTTGCCGTTCAGCGTTACGGCTGGCCCCGGCCGTGACCGCCGGTCGCCGACGTATTCGCGAACCGCGAGGGTGCCGATCGGGATCGAGCGCCCGGTGTGGGGCTCGACGAAGTGCCCGCGGGCGTCGAACACGACATCCCAGTCTGCGCACTGATAGGGGTTCGCTGCGATGTAATCGGGCAGCAAAACCTGCGTGAAATATTTGTCGTCGAGCCGGTCCTTGCCGATCTGAGCCAGGATCGAGGGCCTCGCCGCGTACATCACCTGTCGAGCATTTGCCGGCAGGCTGCCGCCGTCGCCGTCGTCGCTGGCCTCGGCATAGGCACGCTCCATCGCCGCCCATGCCGCCTCTTTGATCGAGACGGTAGTCGGCGGGCGAGCCATCGCTCGATGCGCCGCTTTGGCGGCCCTGCCGACGACCTCGCAGATCGTCCTGCGGAAGGGAGACAGCGCCGGTGCCTTGCCGTCGCCGGCGAGCTCGACGAAGGGTACGATGATGCTGACGATGATGCTGTAGCTGCCGGCGCCGACGCCTTCAACGCACTCGCGGATCCCGTAGCCCTTGAGAACGAGGTCGCCGCCGTAAATGAAGCCGGCTATCTCCGCAAAATTCGGGGATCGGTTCACCCATAGAGCGATTTCGGCCTCACCCTGGCCGCGCTCCTCGCTGCGGCTGCACTTCGCCCATGCCTCGATCACGAACGGGATGTGAGCGCCGCCGATCGTGGCCACGCCGGTCTTGATCGCATAGCTGTTGCCGAAGGCATTGGGGCCGATATAGCCGAGCAACTCGGCCGCTACAGGCGGCGTCGCGCTCTGGAGGTGCGCCAGCACCTTGGCGGCATCGTCGCGGCTCAGGTCGCGCGCGCGGCGATCATCGTCGAGAATGAAACCAAGATCGGCGACGACCGCGCGCACCGTCGTCGTCTCGGGCTTGACGCACTGGAATAGCCGGTGAAGCCCTTTGTCCGAATACCAATGCGGTGCCGACGGGCCGTCGTAGGATTTGCCCAAGCGCGCGATGTTGATCGCTGCACGACTGCGTTCACTCTCGTCGTGGCCGGGGTCAATGGGAAGCCTGCCGCCTAGCATCACGCGCACGACGGTCCCGGGGATGAGCGGGATCGGCTCGTCAGCCTCGATGCTTGTCAGCCCGGTGGCATCGTCGACGTGAAGCACCAGGCGATGCCCGCGGGTCTCGACGACAAGCGACCCCTCCGACGCCGCTACAGCTCCGGCGACGACGCGCAGACCGTTTCCGAGCATCCCGCGGAGAGGCAGCCGGCGGAGCTTGCTCGACAGCAGCGGCCGGTTCACCAAGAACAGCCTCGGCACGATCGCCGGCGCGATGCCGGTGCCATCGTCGGCGATGACATACTCGCGGCCGCCCTCGCGCCGGATATAGTTCAGGGTGACCTCGCTGGCGCCTGAATCCAACGCGTTGTCGGTCAGCTCTTTCAAAACGAGGGCGCGTACCTGCCCCGGCTGCACACCGGCTTTTTGGGGCAGGGTGCCGATATCGAGAAAGAGCTGCCAGTCGTCGCGGCTGTAAAGCAAAGCCGTCGATCAATCGCGCTCTCGCTGGCGGCGTTTGCGCTCGGCAGCCGACAAGGGAGGTGTCACGTTTCGGCGAGGCGCTTCACCCTGCTGAACGCGGCGCTGGACCGTGACCGGGGCGACGCTCATGGCCGCCGCCTTGGCGCGAGGAAATCGCGCGCGGTCCTCAGCCGCGCCGGGCTCGGGCGGCCTTGTCGCCGGCGCACAGCCGGTTTAATCTGCGGCTCTCCTGTTGCCGTTTCGAGAGCGCCGCTACCTTGCCCGGGGCGGCGTTTCTCGTTGCCGGGCGGTGGCCGCCATCGGCGCGGTGACATAACGCGGCGCCCCGTCAGGCAGACTCGCCACTCAGCATGCGATCGATTGCGGCTCTCGGCACCACGAGCCGGTGGCCGATTTTGATCGTCACGAAATCGCCGCGGCGAGCAGCTTCGTAGCAACTATTTCTGCCGATCCCGAGCATTTTGGCCACTTCGTCGATCGAATAGGTCTGACGAACGATCGGGCGTGTGTCCTTCCCCAGCCCCGTGCTCATGGTGCTCATTCGCGGGCTCCGTCCTAATATGTCTTGTTAAACACGATACATATCAGAGCGCCCTTGCGGGTGCTATCGGGTCCGCCTAGATTGATCTCACTTTGCTAAGACAAATTCGGAGCGCGGGAATGGCGCGAGGCCGCAGGCCACAGGGCCACTACAAGGGCAAGGGCTCGGTTTTGAGCACGCGAATAACCGCTGAGCTTCGCGAGGCTATAGAAGCGGCGGCGACGGCCAAAGGACACAGCCTTTCGCAGGAAATAGAGCATCGGCTTCGTCGCTCCTTTGACGAAGACACTGCTTTAAACGAGAGATTAGGAGGACGCAGAAATTACGCAGCTCTCCGGCTGATAGCGGCCTTGATGGGCACTTTTGGCGACCCGCAGGCTTGGCTTGACGATCGCCGACTCTTCGACCGGTTAGTAAGGATGACGGGCACGGTGCTCGCCGAGCTTCGTCCGCCCGGGAGCACGACGCCCGAGGATGACATCGAGCGTGCGATCCGCGATGTCCAAAGCGCGGAAAGGGTCGCCTTCACATTACTCGCCGTGCGCACTGCTCCAGCGGATCTACCAATCGACGCGAGCGACCTGGCCGCGCACATCCGGGCGGACCTCGGTGAGGTGGCGGAGCGGATCGGGCGACAAAAAGACAGCATGTTCGCTGTGGGCACCTCTCAGGACGTGCAACGCGCTTCTGAAAAGCTGAATGCCGAAAAAGACGAAGCGAGCGATACATGACCGGACATATTCGACGCCGCGGTGAGCGTTCATGGGAACTGAAATTCGACCTTGGCACCGCCCCGACGACGGGCGAGCGGCTCACCCGATATCACTCCTTCAAGGGCACGAAGCGCGAGGCTCAGGCTGAGCTTACCCGCCTGATGGCGGCGGCGGGTGATGGCAACTACGTCGACGCATCAAAGGCCACCGTCGCGGAATACCTCGATCGCTGGGAGCAAGATTGGGCCGCGATCAATGTGAGCCCCAAGACCCTTGAACGATACCGCGAGCTGCTGCGCAACCACGTCCGGCCGAACCTCGGCGCGATCCGGCTCCAAAAACTGCGTCCCGTCGATCTCAGCGAGCTTTACGCGAAGCTGTTGCGAGAGCGGCCAGGCGCCAGCAGCCTTGCCCCGCGGACGGTAGGACACGTCCATCGCGTGCTTCACAAGGCGCTCGTTGTCGCTGTCGAATGGGGCTTGATCCAACAGAACCCGGCCGTTCTGACCAAGGCGCCCTCGGTCACCTCGCCGGAGATCGAGATCCTCAGCGAGGCCGAGACGATGACGGTCCTCCGCAAACTGCGAGGGCGATCCCTCTATCCCATCATCGCGCTGGCCATCGCGAGCGGCATGCGGCGGGGCGAGCTGTTGGCCTTGATGTGGAAAAACGTCGATCTCGACGGCGCGCGGCTGCGCGTCGAGCATTCCCTTGAACAGACCAAAGCCGGGCTCCGCGTCAAACCACCGAAGACCCGTCACGGGCGACGCACGATCTCCCTGCCCGCCTGGGTCGTTTCTGACCTCCGAGAACATTGGCGGGCGCAGCAAGAGCTTCGGCTCAAGCTCGGCCTCGGGAAGGCACCGGAGAACGCACTCGTTTTCCCCAATCTCGACGGCGATCCGCGGAGCCCGAATGCCATCACGAAGGAATGGACGGTCGCGGCGGCAAAGCTCGGCTTCCGGCGCGTCACCCTGCATGCGCTTCGCCATACGCATGCGAGCCAGCTTATCGCCTCGGGGCTCGACGTGCTGACGATCAGCCGCCGGCTTGGCCACGGCTCACCGACAATCACGCTCGGGGTCTACGGGCACCTGTTTACGAACACCGACGACCGTGCGGCGCAGATCATGGAAGCGGCGTTCGCCAGGGCGACAACGGAATAGGAACATGGGATGCGCGTTTGCTATGCTCCCGGTGGCAATCCGGTGGCAAACGCGCTTTCGAGCCTTGCCGTCGTCGCATTAAGTAACTGATTATACTTCATGGATGGGTGGCCGAGCGGTTGAAGGCACCGGTCTTGAAAACCGGCAGGGGTGCAAGCTCCTCGTGGGTTCGAATCCCACCCCATCCGCCAGCTCGCTATTCGCCGTCATCCGTACCCATACG